>Ga0265338_10001833_pt1 | contig 33327 bp, 31 predicted proteins | sample 42126metaG_FD_193579 | JGI IMG/M metagenome (GOLD analysis project Ga0265338, IMG submission 193579) | Rhizosphere microbial communities from Carex aquatilis grown in University of Washington, Seatle, WA, United States - 4-21-26 metaG | ecosystem: Host-associated > Plants > Roots > Rhizosphere...
GATCACAGAACAACCGCAACCAACGAATGCCCCTCATCTGCAAGCGCATGAAACGGGATTTATGATTGGAGCCGGACGGAGCGAAATTAAATCGAGATAATTCTCTCTGCGTCTTTGCGTCTCTGCGTTAAAAATTCCCCCAAATTGTTCGTCTCTCAAATTGACGCGGCTGGAGCCGGGACATCCGGCCAGTGATTATTCCTGTCCACGTTTCCCAAATGTGCGTGTCCGTTTTTTCTTCATTTCCGGACGAAAACCTTCAATCATCCGGGCATGGATTCTAAAGTAATTCTCGAAGTGGCGCACGGAACGCTGGCCGGAACCATGTCATTCCCCGAAGTCGTCAGCAAACTGCTCGCGACGGGCGTGGAATATTATCACGTGGATTACGTCGGCATGCGCAAGCGGTTTTACAGTGCGGACGGCGAGATGGTGGCGACCGCCATCAATTACGAGGACCTGCCACCGGTCGCGCCGGAGTTTGACGCCGCCGCGTTGCGCGCGAACATCCTGGACAGCCAGCGCCATGGCCAGCCGTATCGCGACTTCACGCGCCGCGCGATGACCGCGGGTGTGCAGGGATACTTTGCCTTTTTGCGCGGCAAGCGCGTCACTTATTGGGGGCGCACCGGTGACCAGCACACGGAATGGTTTCCTGGCGCAGGACCAGTCAAGGCTGATTAAGGTGCTTGCGCACGGCCACCATTGCAAAGGCGAGGATGCGCTGACTTTCTTCGTCTCCATCCTGTCCATCCTTCAAAATCGGGTGCAATTCATCGCGCTGCTTCGACGCGACAAGTGGCGGTTCAATCTTTTCCTTGAATTCGGGCAGCTGCAGCTTTGGCCATGACCACCGCGTTCGGAGGAAATTTGGCGTCCAGCATCCTTTTAGACGCGTCCATTCCCGTTACTGACATCTGGTCAAGATGTATCGCTTTTTTGGCCGCCGAGAACCCTTTTCGCAGGTTCAAGGCGAGTTGACAATTATGTTAATTTGTCTATCCAGAACGATATGAGGCACCCACAAAAGACTTGGTTCGTAATGTTGCTCGGTTTGTTCCTTATCTTTGAGGCTCCCGGCTGCAAAAAGTCGACCTCGTCGGCTTCCAACACCACCAACCCAATCGAACCCGCCATACCTCCAGCGCAACTGGTTCAACAACGGTTGGCGTGGAATTTGAAAACGCTGGTTGAACCTTACGAACTTGCAGGGCACAAAAATCCAAAGTGGGATGGACCGGCAAAGCTGGCATTAAGCGAGTTCGCACGGTGCCGCTCCATGATCTTCGGGACTAACGAACCTTGGGCGGAAATTATCTCGACGAATGCAGCTGCTGCTGTTGGGGAAGGCTGCAGTGACCCGATGGTGAACTATCTCTACGTTAAATTCGCACTCAATCAGACAAACAGCTCAAAGACATTTTGTGCCGCTTATTACAAAGTCGCCATGGATTTGCAAAACAGTTCGTATCCGAGCATCAGGAGGTTTTACGCGGCACAGCGCGCGGTGGATCAACTTTTTTATACTTATGGGTACGGCGACTCCAATATCTACATGAAAGATCCGATCTATGTTGATGTGATGCCGCTCATTGGTCCAAACCTGCTTGCCGCGCTCAATGATAAAACGATGCCAGCACTGGAGGCATTTGAAGCATGTGATGCCGGCCTGGCGGCCATAAAGGGGGAAGGAATTCCGGATTACGCTGCCTATAGCCAGGCTTACCATTGCGTTGAGGGGCCGATCTTTGAAAATTGGCCCAATGCCTACTCGAGTTGGCTCCTGAAAGGAGAGGCTTACGTTCAGTTGGCATGGGCCGCTCGTGGAATCGGTTTGGCCAATACGGTCACCCCGGAGGGGTGGAAAACATTCAACGACCGACTTGCCGTCGCCGAAAATGCGCTTACCAATGCCTGGCAGTTGAACCCAAACGATTCACGAATTGCGGACCACATGTTGGAAGTGGAATTAGGGCAAGGTAAAGACCGTGATCGGATGGAATTATGGTTCAACCGGGCCATATCACTAAACGCCTGTGACTACGACGCCTGCAAAGCGAAATTAAATTATCTGCAACCGAAGTGGTACGGTTCCATAGATGACATGCTCCAATTCGGACGCGAATGCGCTACAAATACACAATGGGGCGGCAACGTGCCGCTGATATTGTTGGATGCGCATTACTTTATCAGTTACATGTATACCAACCAAACTGACCGGACGAACTATTGGAAACAACCTGAAGTTTGGCCGGACCTTCAGATGGCGTTTGAGCGGTTTTTCAAGGCCAACCCCGGTGCCACCGGGCGGTCTCATCAGTATGCTTCTTACGCATACCAGTGCGACCAATGGGCCAAGTTCATTGAACTCATGCCTGAACTCCAACCTGTCAATTATGACTATTTTGGCGGCAAAGACAAATTTGATGAAATGGTTCGATTGGCCAAGGAACATATTCGCAGCCCATAAAGAGGCCAGTCCCTCACATTGCTGTAATCCCCGATGTATTAGCTGTTCTGGCTGGTTGGACGATGTTTATCACACGGGCACGCGCAAGATGTGGGGTGGTAAATGCAACCCGCGATTTTGTGCAGTTGGAAAACTTGCGCCTTGAATTGTCTTGTTGATAAACGGTTTTGCTGCCGGCAACGACCCGGAACAATCTGCATGACGCCAAATCAGTCTGATTCAAAGCAAAACAGCCTGCAGGACAACCAATCAGGATTGTTAAGACCGGAACAGCCTGCCAAATGGCAAATCAATCGGCCTGGCTTCAGATCAATTTGCCGCGCCGCAATTCAATATTGTTTCGTCCCGTTTCAATATTGTTTTACGTCAAATCAATATTGAAAAACGCTCCCTCCCGGCAAACGCCTTGGCAGCAAATTCTTATCCGCAATCATTTCAATATTGAAATGCAGCGTTGCAGGTTGTCGCCGGACATCGCCGCCCGGTATCGCCGATTTCAAAATTGTTCACCGTCATCCAATTTGAAGACAATCAGTACAAATCGATTTCTGTCCGAAGCCGGTTTGTCTCGATGTATTTCCGGTTAATTTTCCGGCTGTGCAATCTGAACACTCCCGAATCAATCGGTTCGAGCATGCAATTTAATTGCAACGGCTTGGATCAAGTTGTTGCAACGCTGTTCTGGAAAACATTAACCCGAGCTATATTTGCATGCGGCCTCACGACAATATTTTACACAGGTTCTAATTTTATCAGAAGCGGTCCTTCAAAGTTTGGCAATCTTGCCACTTTTTCCCCGGTTGGCGCGGTGTGTGCAACATGGGTTGCCATTCAGATTCACACGGCAACCCAGCGCTTCATCGGGTTGTCGGTAAAAACAGAAAGGCAGAATAATATGCAAACATTCCGCGTAGCATTGAGCTTTGCCCGTTTGCCCGATGGCGACCTTAGCGCATTTGCCAACAAGGTCATCGCCGGCATAACCGGCAATACCGCTTTTTCCCAACCGCCGGTTCCCCTCGCGGAGCTGGCCCAATTGCACGCTGCCTTTCACTCGGCGATCGGCGCCGCGCTGGATGGCGGTATTTCGTTGACGGCGTCCAAGAAAGCGGCGCGGCAGGCGTTGGTAATCGCTTTGCGAAAGACGGCGGCCTTTGTGCAGATTGCGGCCGGCCACGACCGGGCGCTGCTGCTCGCGTCGGGTTTCCCGGTTGCCAGCCGGAGCCGGGCGCGGACCAAACTGTCACGGCCGGTGATTGTGGCGGTGGATAATTACGGCACCACGAAACTGGCGGTGCGCATGCCGCCGGTGACCAATGCCCGGTCTTATGAAGTCAGGGCTACTAACGGCGGACCGGCGCCTGCGGCGGCGGTGATTTCCACCCAGGCGCGCCGCGTGGTCCTGGAAAATCTGGCCCCGGGCACCGTTTACACCATTCAAGCCCGCGCGATTGGCGGCAGCGAAGGTTACAGCGAATGGTGTGATCCGACCACCCACATGGCGATGTGACCGCTGTCGATTTCCGCCACCCAACGCGGCTGGACCTTGGACGTGCTAAGCATTGTGCGGCGCATTTCCGAGGTAGGGACGCCGCGCTGCGGCGTCCGGACATCGCAGCGCGATGTCCCCTACCAACACATTTACCACCGCCGAGGTTTACGCATTTGAGCGCGAACTGGAAAAGCTCCATCCCGATAATCGACATGTGAAGGATAAAATCCGCCAGCAACTCCAAGTCCTGCACAATGCCGGATTATTGCTGCACATCGCGCGCGGCGTTTGGCGGCTTCCTTGAAGCTGGTTGCCTTGGTACTATTTCCACGCGATGGGACTGTTCGAGGATTTATTTGAGATTCTCTTTCCCCGTAAACAATACGGGACTCGCAGCACCACAAAACTTGGCGTGGAAGTTCGCAGCCACGCTGAACAAAAGATTGCCGATTATTTCGATTCCATCGGACTTCGGTACCAGTACGAAAAGGAAATCGAAACAGGCATTTGGATTTTCACGTAGAAGGTCAGCGCACCTGATTTTTATCTGCCGGATTATGACGTCTATGTCGAATACTGGGGAATGCTTAACGTGGACAACAATTACGACCGGAACAAATATCAGCGAGCCATGAAATACAAGATGGCGCGTTATCACGAGCTCGGCGTTAAGTTCATTTCTATTTACCCGGACAACATGAAAAACCTCGATTGGATTTTTCGGAAGAAATTCAAAAGGGTCACCGGCATTGACCTGGCGGGAGCCGGGGCATCCGGCCAATGATTATTCCTGTCCCATGTGCCGGTTTTGGTTTCAACTCAAAAGCCAGAAATCGCGCTTCACCGTTCCCATTTGGGTCCTCACGCTGAAATAGCTCCGTAGGAGCGGAATCTTTGTAGTTTCCAAAATCCAAAGAAATCCCCAGCCCCGTAGGGGCGGAATATGCCGCTCCTGACGGAGCTTGGAATAAAATTGATATGCACCCGATAATTAGATGAGATAAGGAAAACCATTGACAAATATTTTGGTTATGGTCTAATGGTGCTCATTCACGAAGTACCAGGTGGACAGATGAGCTTGTTGAAAATAACCGTATTGATCGGTCTTTTTGTGGGGCTACAGACCGCTCGTGCTCTTCAGTTTGATGATCAAAACCCTTATTTCAGTTTCGTATGGGGAGACGGTGGTCTTTCTGCGAATATTGACAATGTCGCTGGTGATCAAGTTTCACCTGATGGTCAGACCGTCACCATGCTCGGCAACTGCGGGCCGATTGATGGAACGGATTTCCGGCAGGGCTTTGTTTTAGACTGGGGTGGTAGTCTTGAGGGAACAATCGGCCCAGGTGAAAAATTCACCGCGAATCTGAATTTCAGCGTGCAGGCTACAGGCGGTACTCTTTCGTGGAATTTTTTAGCTGCGATTGCTGGCGAGGGTATGATTGATACGAGCATGACGCCGATTGCATTAAACGGGCAAGTTAATGGGGCGCAATTTGAATTTGAAACTCCGCCGTTCACAGAACCTTATTGGAATGGATTTGATGGCTACTTGTCCGTAGATTGGGAGGGGTATAGCCCGACAGATACTTTTTCAATCAATGTGAACTCAATTGAGATCACGTCTGTGCCTGAACCTGATTCATTATATCTTACGATGGTGCCACTTTTGCTCGCACTCATTTACCGAGTGCAGGTAGTTCGCTGGTCGCCGGCTAAAACAAGATTGTTCGGTCGGTAAACCACGCCAACCAAGGCGTCTACGAAACGGGTCGAAACGTAAACGGGTTGGTCCTGAGTGAAACGGGCCAGTCCTGAGTATTGACACAGATTGACATCGAAACTTGTTCACCCACGAAGCTGATCCGTCTTCGCTTCCGCCTTCATCTGATTCCCGCCGTCGCTGTGCTTTGGCGCGGCAAGTCGGCGCGACAAGGCGCTACACCGCGACAAGCCTGGCTGGAGCCGGGACATCCGGCCAGTGATTCTTCCTGTCCCTAACTTCCGCCTTCACCCGGCTTCGGCGCGACAAGGCGGGTTCTGATACCACGGCGAACGTTTTGGAATTGATCGCTGGCCGGACTTGGCTTGGAAAGATGACGAGCGCATTAAATCAACATTGGCAAAGAGCAATGCCGCGAAAAAATGCGGTTTGGTGGATTCGTTATGGATTTAGTGCTTATGGTTCACTGACGCGGTAGAAACGGTAGGGATAGTTCGTCCACTGCGCATCGCTGAAATAATTCGTGCCGTTACTCAAGATATTGGTGGCCACCGGAATCCAGACCGGGTTGGCGAGATTGGTGCACGCTTCCACCACTATGGTGGCGTTCGCCGGTCCGGTGATATTAAATCCAAATTGCCCCCCCGCCGTGGATGCCATGGCCAGTGTGGTGGGCTTGGGGAGTAAGGTAATAATAACCTCGCCGTTGAGCGAACCATTGGGACTTGCGACGCCGGAAACTTCGGCGAGGACCGCTATTGCAGAGGAGTCAATGATGGAACCGCCACCGCCGCCGCCGAGGGTGGAGCCCCCGCCGCCGCCGCTGTAGCCGCCGCCACCACCACCACCGCCGACACCACCGCCGCTGACGCCACCGCCGCCACCGCCACCGCCATAACCACCGCCGCCGGTGTCGACACCACCGCCACCGCCGCCACCGCCGCCGGTGAGGAAGCTGCTGCCACCGATTCCGCCATAACTCCCGCCGCCGTTGCCGCCGTTACCGCTGTAGCCGCCACCACCACCACCACCACCGCCGCCGCCGCCGCTCCCCCCACTGCCGCCGCTGCTGCCGCCGCTGCCGGCCCCGCCGCTTGCGCCGACCCCGCCGGCCCCGCCGCCCCAAGCGCTGCCACCGCCGCCGCCTCCGGCAATGACCAGCGGTGTGGTGCCATTGATGACGAAACTACCGCCGCCGCCGCCGGCACTGTAGTAAGCATTGGCGCCGCCGCCGCCGACAAGAATGGTCAGGTTCACCGCTGACGCGAAGCTGAACTGAGCTTCCATCTCGGCACCGAGACCGCCGGCGGCAAAGTAGCCGTTGCCTCCCTGAGCGCCGTAGGCAGTGATGTCGTAAGTGCCGGGGTTCAGCGTGATAGTCGTTTTCGACCCGGTAAAGAGGTATATGCTGGTCGTTTGAATTGCGGCTTGGGCGGTGTAAATCCCACCACCATATGCCACCGCTGCCAGTTTGGTTCCATCGGATGAGGAGGCGATGGAAATCCAATTTTCATTCGGCGCGCTGGTCTGGGTCCAGGTCACGCCACCATTGGTCGAGGAGTAAATCTCACCGCCATTCCAAACCCCCGCCGCCAGTTTCGTTCCATCCGATGAAGAGACGATAGATTGCCAATCTTCCAACGGCGCGCTGGTTTGGGTCCAGGTCACGCCACCATTGGCTGAGGTATAAATCCGACCACCGGAACTGTAATAATTCACCGCCGCCAATCTGGCCCCATCGGACGAGGAGGTGATGGCATTCCAGGGTACATTATTATTCGGCGCGCTGGTCTGGGCCCAAGTCAGACCGGCATTGGTCGAGGTGTAAATCCCGCCGATATACACGACCGCCGCCAGTTTGGTTCCATCAGCCGAGGAGGCGATGGATAGCCACTCTTCGCTCGGGGCGCTGGTCTGGGCCCAAGTCGCGCCGGCATTGGTCGAAGTGTAAATCCCACCGTAAAGAGCCACCGCGGCCAGTTTCGTTCCATCCGCCGAGGAAGCGATCGAATACCAAAGTTCTGCTGGCGCGCCGGTCTGAGTCCAGGTTGCCCCGGCATTGGTCGAGGTGGAAATCCCACCGTCAAGATTGACCGCTGCCAGTTTGATTCCATCTGCCGAGGAGGCGATGGAATTCCAATCCTTCGCAATGGGCGCGCTGGTCTGGGTCCAGGTCACCCCGGCATTGGTTGACGTGTAAATCCCGCCGTAGTAAACCACCGCCGCCAGTTTGGTCCCGTCTGCCGAGGAGACGATGGATTGCCAATCTTCAATCGGCGCGCTGGTCTGGGTCCAATTGGTCAGCGTGTTCCAGTTGGTGGAGCTTTGGGCGAGAGCACTTGAGAATTGAACGCTAAACGTTGCCACCGCCAGCAGTGTTAGCCATGAGAGGATTCGTTGACGGGTTTTCATGGTTTGCGCGGGTTCAATTTTGATTTTAACTGACCGAGGGCTGTATTACAAACAGAAATGTTATCGCCTAATGAGTATGTGGCAACCTTATCGATTTATTCTCCTGATGGCAAATAAGTACGGGTGACGTGACTTAAGTTTTTGAGGCCACCTGATGTCTTAGTTCATCTATCTGCGAATTCTCCTTTCAAGGGCCCGGTCAGGGATAACGGGGAGCAAGGCGTCCCAATCCCCTCGCCCTGACCCTCTCCCCGCTTGGGCGGGGCGAGGGAAATGTTCTTCGGACCATTATCATCCCGGCAGCCGAAGTCCGCGAAAGGTTCAAGCGGATCAAACCGCTGAAAGAAATCTCCGTCACCCAACGCGGCTGGACCCTGGACGTGCTGAACATCGTGCGGCGCATTTCCGAGGTAGGGACACCGCGCTGCGGCGTCCGGACATCGCAGCGCGATGTCCCTACCAACACATTTACCACCGCCGAGGTTTACGCATGTGAGCGCGAACTGGAAAAACTCCATCCGGGCAACTCCGATAAACAACATCGCGAGCAGGTCGCCATGTGAAAGATAAAATCAGGCAACAACTTCAAGTCCTGCGCGATGCGGGATTGCTGCTGCACGTCGGACGCGGCATCTGGCGTCTTCCCTAAGACGGATTTCATTGATATGGTCCCTGTATGAAACCTTGTCCGGAAAAATTACTCTGGGCTTTTGCGCTTCTGCTGATGGTTTGTTCGTCCTGCATGTCCCCTCAAAGACAGGCGGAGTTGTACTACAAAGCCGGGGTCACCTACTCAGCATCTGAATATTGGTCTGATGCTCTAACCGATTTTACCAACGCAATCAGATTAAATCCAAAATACGACGACGCTTACTTTGCCCGAGGAACAGTTAAACTGGAACTTCAGCATTTCGAGGCGGCTATAAATGATTACGCCAAGGCGATTGAATTGAATCCCAGCAACGAACCGGCCTTATATTATCGAGGTTTGTGCAAGTTCGGTCTCAAGGACCACAAGGGCGCAATTGCCGACTTCAACGCCGCCATCAAACTGGATCCTGGAGACAAGAACGCCTATGAGTATCGGGGCCGGGCACAGGCAGTTTTAAGGGATCGGAATGATGCATTAAATGATTTCAACAAGGTCGTTGAGTTGGACCCACAGCAAGCGACAGCCTACCGAAATCGCGCTGCCGTGGAACTCATGCAAAAAGAGTGTGAAAAGGCGCTGGCGGATGTTTCCAAGGCCATCGAGTTCGATGATCACGATGCGTTTTCATACAAGATTCGCGGCCACATCAAAGTTATGCTCAAGGATTTTCCCGGCGCGCTCGTGGATTTTGAAAAGGTTGTTGAAATGACTCCCAATGACGGGACGGCCTACGCAGATCGTGGCTCGGTCAAACTTCAGATGGATAATTTTGAAGATGCAAGCGCAGACCTGGAAATGGCCTTTCAACTCACTCCGAACAGTCCGCTTGTTTTCGTTAATCGAGGCTTCCTGAAGGAAAAAAGCGGCGACCCCGACGGCGCACTCGCCGATTTCAATCGAGCAGTCGAATTGGCCCCCCAAATTCCCGAACCATACGCATGCCTGGGTTTGCTTCAATATAATTTGTCCCAATGGACGCCCGCATTGGAAAACATTCGCAAAGCTCTGGAACTGGATCCGGAAATAGGTGATGTGCGGCCATACATCTGGTTGATTAGATCCCAGACGGGAGAAGAAAATGATGCCAATATAGAAATGGAGGCGTATGTGAAATCCCTGCAAGGCGAAAAGACGAACGACTGGGCGGCGAGCATCGGGCGTTTTCTTGCTGGCAACCTGTCTGAGAGTAATTTCCTCAGCCAGGCTACCACGACCGCCAAGCGTCCGAGTGCGATAATCAGTCAGGTTTGCGAATCCTTTTACTATGCGGGAATGAAACACAAGCTCGCCGGCGACAAACAACAAGCCATTGATTTATTTCAAAACTGCTTGAACAAAGGAAATGACAACAACTTTGGATACCTGAGCGCCCGGGTTGAAATGAACACAAATAATATCAGCAGCGCAGCCAACGTTTTTCTTCCACAACCAAACCTGACTGGCGTAATGACCGACGATCAGATTCTTCAAACCTTGGGTCTTGATCCGGCCAGACTCACGGCTCACGTTACTCAGGGCAAGGACGGCCATTCCACCGCGTATTCGACAGACAACGACCAAGTGACCATTACGCGGTCGATGGTAACCGGAGTTATCGTGATTCGGTCACGGCCCCAAGGAACCCAAACGTGGAGTTTACACTAAACGGAGACTGACTTGGCGGCTTGGCTGTCAAAACCTCGTCGCGTCCGCGACAAAATCTGCCAGCAGTCCCGCGATGCGGGATCCTCCGCAATGCCGGCTTGCTGCTGCACGTCGAGCGCGGCTTCTGGCGTTTGCGTGAGCCGGGACATCCGGCCAGTGATTTCGCAGTCTGAGTAGCTCATTTTGCAGTGTGAGCGGCTTCGCTTTGAAGATGAGTTCCGTTGCCTTGGGTGTTTGCTCCGTTTACTTGAAGATGAGGAGCGTTGCTTGCAGTCTCTGTTCCGTTGCTGCAAGTCTCCGTTTGGTTGCCTTGTGTTTCTGTTCCGTTTACTTGTCTCTCCGTTCCATTGGCTTGTGCGTCTGTTTGAATGGCTTGTGTGTCAGTTGTGTTGGTTCAAATTTCCTGGCGGATATTCAAGGCTCAGCAACGCATCTTCAAGTAATCGGAACAGAACGTCATCCGGATATACCCCCTCTCATGCCGCATTGAACCGCATCTTGCAGTCTCGCAAACTGACACTGGAGTCATCGGAACAGATGCTGCAGTAAATGAAACTGGCGCTGAAGTAATTGGAACAGATATTCAAGCGTCCGGAAGACATCTTCGAGTCATCGGAAGGCATCTTCAAGTTTTAGCAGCGCATCTTGCAAGATACGGAGCGATTGCCGTGAATTTGTTTGGTGGCAGGGCGGTGTTGCTGCGCCGTCCGAACACCGGTAGGGCTGCGCTGCCGCGCAGCTTGGCCGAGCCGCAACTCGGCCCTGCCAAAACAACGGACGCCTCGGCGAGGCGTCCGTACCAATCAAAAAAGAAAACCTCTGCGTTCTCAGCGCTCTCGGCGGTTAATATTCCGTTCGGTCTTTTACTGGCTCAACCGGTAAAACATCTGCCTGCCGGCAATCGGATTGGTGACCGAGGACTGCCCGCTGACGGTAATCCATGACACTGGCGGAACAAGGTTGGTGGCGGATTCCAAATTGAAAACCCCGGCATTCGTCGGCCAGGTCAAAATGACATTGGTGCCCGAACGAGTGATGGCCAGTTGTGGCGCGGGGGGCAAGGTGACTGAAAGACTGAACACCACGCCAAATTGATAACCGCCGGAAAATGTTGTCCCAAACAAGCTGCTGCCGGATGAAACCAATTCGCCATACGGATATGCTCCGATGTCATTGACGGATAGGTTGAAGTCAAAAAGGTTGGTGAAACCCGTGCCATCGGTGTTGATGGCGAACACGGTGCCATTGCCCGAAGCGCCGCCCTGGTTCGCCGTTCCATACAGGGTGTTGCCCAGCAGCAGCAAACCGGCCTGCGGATCCGCTCCGTCGCTGTTGGGACCATAACCACCGCCATTGTCGGTGAAACTATAAAGGTTCGTAAAGCCCGTGCCATTGGTGTTGACGGCGAACACCGTGCCGTTGGCCCAAAGGCCACCGCCACTCGCCGTTCCATACAAGGTGCTGCCGGATAAAATTAATTTTGCCGCCGGAAAAGCTCCGTCGCTGTTGGTTACATTACTGTCGTCATTCAAGTCTCCCGCCGTGAAACTGTAAATGTTCGTAAAGCCGGTGCCCTTGGTGTTGATGGCGAACACCGTGCCATTGCCTGAAGCGCCGCCGTCCTCGGCGGTCCCGTACAGGGTGCTGCCGGATAAGACCAATCCGGCAAGCGGAACCGCCCCGTCGGTGCCATTGGTAAAACTGTACAAATTCGTAAAACCCGTGCCATCGGTGTTGATGGCGAACACGGTGCCATCGCCCTGACTGCCGCCCTGGCTCGTCGTTCCATACAGGGTGTTGCCCGACAGAATCAAACCGGCCAGCGGAATAGATCCGTCGTTGTTGCTGCCATTAAAACCCACGACCGTGAAATTATGCATGTTCGTAAAGCCCGAGCCATCGATATGGACCTTGAACACGGCGCCGTTGCCCGCAATGCCGCCGCCGCTCGCCGTTCCATACACGGTGTTGCCAGATAAAACCAGTCCGGCCGCCGGGAAGGCTCCGTCGCTGTTGGTGTGGGGATAATTGGGATAGGAAGGTGAGGTGAAAGTATAAAAATTCGTAGGATTCGAGCCGTCGGTATTGACCTTGAACACGGTGCCATAACCCCATGCGCCGTTGGCGCCGGACGTTGTGCCATACAAAGTGTTGCCCGACAGAATCAATCCGGCCTGCGGCTTGGCTCCGTCGTTGGGATAATTAAACTGGTGCACGTTGTTGTAGGTCTGTGCCGCCACCCGGCCCGTCAGCAGCGGGCCCAGAGCTGCGATCAGCGCGGGCAGGAGAAATAAATTTCCGATGACTCTTTTCATAAATGATTCAGGGTTTAGTTTGTCTCGCCTGGCGGTATTGGCCTCCGAGCGCGGTTGCTTTTACGCGTTGCCAAATTGAAATGCAATTTTAATCACCCGGTTTTTGCAGGCAGAAGGTTTTTCACTGGCTCATGCTGACGGACGCTGGCCGTGTTGAACATTGTGAGACGCCTTTGCGAGGTAGGGACGGCGGGCTCCGCCGTCCGCGCCCCAAGCGGGCGCAATGTTCCGGCGGCTTTACCGCCGGTGACGCCGCAGCGCGATGTCCCTACCAACACCTTCACCACCGCCGATCCCGCACCGCGGGACCTTCACCCGCGAGCTGGAAGTCATTGCGGACGGCCACCACTCATCCCGATAACCCCGATAAACAGCATCGGGGCAGGCCGGCATGTGAAGGATAAATCAATTTGCCGGGCGAAGCCGAAAGAATTGCTGGCTGTCGGCGATGGCCATGGACAGCGAGAAATTGGAGCCGGTAATGACCGGGGCATTCGTGATGACAGTCCAGTTGGTCGCTCCCAGCGCCCGGGCGGTCTCCAGGTTCCAGCCGGCGGCGTTGGTCGACCACAAAAGCGAGAGGTGCGAGGGAGCATCCTGCCGGGCTGTGATTTTATAGGTCAGGGCCGTGAAACTTAAGGTAAACGGGGCGCTGTCGGGGTAAACACCATTCAAATCGCGCAATTTCAGCGTGAGCGAATAACTGTTGCCGGGTATCCCCGCGACGAGATTCCAAATCGGGTGCGTGTCGAACGGCGGCGGCCCGATGTAAAACATTTCGCCGATGGCCATGTAACCCGAACCGGTGTCGTTCCACACCTCCATCCCTGGGTCCTTGGCGACGAGGATGAAGCGAAAATCGGCAGCTGTGGATAACGGCAAAAAATCGTTATTGGTGTCGTTCAAGATATTGGAATGAAGTCCGAGTTCGCCGGTGGCATAGCCGGAAATTCCCGGAAAGATTGATGCGGGAAGCGCCAGAGGTTCGTCAAAGCCAATTTCGATCTTGAGCTGGTTGGCAGCGCTCCGGCCCGCCAGGATTTCCTCCTCGCCATGTGCTGATACGGCAATCATCACCGCATTGAGGGCCAACAGAAAAAGGATTAAGGGCCTGCCTTTCACTGCTACGGCCGGTTTTCAAACCGGGAAATCCAATTGCCGTTGGCGCCAGAATTCAATCTAGCGCTGGCGCCGGTTGCGAAAACGGAGAATCGCGGGAGCCGCCAGACCCAGGACCAACAGCGCACAAGTACCGGGTTCGGGAACGGGCTCCAGGAAACCCCGGATTTCCCCGCCCGGAACGACGGTGGTATGGATGTTGAGGTAAGCCTCCCCGGCGAATATGTCGGCCAACAAGGCCGCTTCCGCAGAAGCAGGCGTTCCGCCATTGCCGGTGAGGAAGGGAGCATTGTAGCTGGAGGTCTGCGTCATATCAAAAATGTGATCGTAAGTTCCACTGGTGACTCCGAGGGGAAAACCCGTAAACGTGGGAGTGGTCGTGGCGACTCCCGCCGTCCCGGTTCCCGGGACGGCGGTCGCGGCATGAATATGCGATGCCGTCGTGGTTCCCAGCAAACCCGAGAACGATACGTTCACTTCCATGGTGTTAAGTACCGTATCGAAGGTCACCTCCGCAAATCCCGTTCCGGGCGAGCCATTCGGCGGCGATTCAGACGGTCCGTCAAGATTGGCATCGAAAACATAAATCGTGGCCTTGGACGCGAGGGGCAATAACACGGCCAACAGCACGGCCGCCAAACGTGCGAAATGATTGATTTTCATAGGATCGTATAATCTGTTTTTGTTTAATCGTTCTTTTTTCCCTGAGAACGTTGGAATTATGCATTATCAATGTTTCTTGTCAAGACAAATATTACTAATTTCGTTGCGTTCCAACTCCTGCCGCCGTCCCGGTCGGCTATTGCGACAAAAAATGCCGACTGAAGGCCGCTAAACAGTCCACCGGGCACGAGTACGACCCACGCCGCCTCCGTGCGGGCAACCGGTGCGGGGATTGATCACGACCGGCTCTGTTTTGGCTTCATCGGAACGGGTTTGAAACCACTCCCTTACTCAGAGTCGCCACGACGGGAATTGTTCCCGGCGAAAATATATCGGTTTAGATATGCGGAATCCTGGAAACTTCACCTATAAACGGGTCTAAACGTAAACGGGTCCGTCCTGAGTATTGACACAAACCGGTATTGAAGCGGGTTGCTCGTCCCCAAAACTGATCTGTCTTCGCTTCCGCCTTCATCGGATTTCGGCGCGACGAGTCGCTATGCCGCGACAGGACTGACTGGAGCCGGGGCATCCGGCCAGCGATTATTCCTCCGATATCCGGCATCGGAGCAGGCTGTCCCAAACTTCCGCCTTCATCTGATTTCCGGCGCGACAAGGCGGTTTCTGGTATCAAAGGCTTGGAGTCAAAAAGGGCATCGGAACACCCCCTGTGCCAAAGAAAAACCGGGGACGGACTGGAAAAGGACTTGCGAACTTGCGGAACAGGAAGAGAACCACGAAAAAAGCCCACGCTGGTCGTGGGCAGGAAACCAAATGGGAAATGTAAACCGGGATTAGCTTTTGCGGCGGCGGAGCGCCAGCAGGCTGAGTAACCCTGCGGAGACGAGCCCGAGTGTGGCCGGCTCGGGGACGGGGGTGATAGTCACAGTGCCAGTTTCATCATACACGTAAACCCATTGAATCTCATTGTGGGGAGCTCCGGTGATCGGAGTTCCATCAGGGTTCAAGTAAGCTGGGTTCGCTTCTCCAATGAACATTCCGTATGAACCTGGGCCGTTACCCCAAATATTAACAATTGTATCATATGAAGGGGTGCTGCTTTGTAAACCGGCATAGCCGGAGCCAAAAGCCACTCCGGTGCCATCGAATACGGGATTATTCAAAGCGTTAGCGACAGTGTCATATGTAATTACGGTGCCATCTTGAGTCCTGACATTGGACTGGCTGCTTGAGATGGCCGAGCCGGCTGATAACGGAAGCAAGTTCCCTGACGCGGTGGTAGTGCCTGGTAAAGATTCGAGTGGAACGTTTACAACATTGATTGAGCCGCTGGTGGCGACTCCGCCTGAGATGGTGATCGTCCCCGAGGCATCAATGCCATCATTGCCGATGAACGAGAAAGTGTAGATTTGGGCGACCGCCGCCGGAGCCGAAGCGATGAGCAACAGCACTGCAGCCATGGCGATCCGCGAAAAGAACTTCACGGCAGGCTTATCGGACCGAGTTTGCAATAATGATTTCATAATTTTAAATTTTAAATCTCTGATTGGCTCATTACACATCAGGAGCGATAAAAAATCAAGGAAAATCACCCATTCTTCTTATCCTGATGACGGACAGGCTCTCCCGGCCCGAAAACCATGCAAATGCTTGCGGCTGAGTGGACTACCTAAAAAAATGTCCCGAAGGCATCCGTTTCTTAGCTCGCTTCAGGACTAAAAACTTATTCACAATCCTATAATTTTCGAAAAGCTGTCCGAAAATCCGGCGCAACCATTCAGTGGGCTTGCTTCGATAAAACGGGGTGAGGTGGCGCAAATCAAATCCCCGCTCCCTGTCCCTCTCCCCGCTTGGGCGGGGCGAGGGAAATGTTTTTCGGACGGTCATCGTTCCGGCCGCCGAAGTCCGCGAAAAATTCAAGCGCGTCAAACCGCTGAAAGATATTTCCGTCACCCAACGCGGCTGGACGCTGGACGTGCTGAATGTTGTGCGACGGTTGTCCCTCACCCGACCTGCCGGCCACCCTCTCCCATCCGATGGGCGAGGGACTTTCACCACTGCCGAGGTTTACGCATGTGAGCGCGAACTGGAAAAAATCCATCCCGACAACTCCGATAAACAACATCGCGAGCAGGTCGCCACGTAAAAGATAAAATCCGCCAGCAGCTTCAGGAACTTCGCGACCGGAATTTATTGTTGCACCTTGACCGCATTGCTGGCGTCTGCCGTGACGGCTACGGTCCGGGGCCAAGCATCAGGGAGGGTTTGGACCAAAAGTCCCATCCGACCGCCGGTGTAGAATCAAATGGTTCCCATCCGGGTCGAGGATTTCGATGGCTTGGCAGCACCCATAATCCTGTGGTTCCTTCACAATCCGGACGCCCTGTCGCTTCAGCTCTTCGCATGCCGCACGAACATCCTCAACCGCCAGGGCGATGTGCCCGCCGGTAACCGGTTCCGGCAATTTTTCCCCGCCCTTGAGGGAGAGCGTGAGATTGCCACAATTGAATTCCGCCCACTGCCATTCTTCACTGTAAACCTCCCGGGGAAGACCCAGAATGTCGCGGTAGAATTTTGCCGCCCGCGCCAGGTCGGACACCGGATACATGACGAAGTCAACACCGCGGATTTTCATTGATGGAGCCCGACCGGTTGTTCAACCGCATGAGTGCGATTGGATGAGTTCACGCAACCGACGCTATTCCCCGTTTCCTTCCTTGTCCAACAGATTTGTAAACTGGTCAGTCCTCACTTCACACAAACCGGTATTGAAGCGGGCTGTTCGTCGCCCAAATTGATCCGTCTTCGCTACGCTCCCGTCTTCGTCCCGCATTGCGGGACGTGGGCGGATGCGTCCTGGCGGTTAAATCCGCGATGCCGGATTATTGCGGCACGTTGGGCGTGGTGTCGGGAGAAATGCGGAAGACGACGCGGGGAGTCTCTAATTTCTTTGAGGATGAGTCTCGTGACTTCGCCCCCCGCAATCGAACGTTGAGGTCACCGCGGCGGTAATCGGTTGACATGAGTATTTTTGAGAGAAAGGCGGAGATGCTGCCGGATTTGAGCACGGGTTGATGGAGGCCGGGGTTGTTCTTCAGGCCAGAGCTTTTGACCAGACAGGATTCCGCCAAAAGCAAGCGTCGCACCGGAGACGCGGCCCGGGAAGTTGGCAAGGTTGCTTGTTTGCTCATACGCATCAAGATTACCTTTCGGAGGGAAATAGATATGGGGTATAACCCTACCATGGCTGTTGATATGCGGCGCGTCGGCCGTGATTTGTTTTGGGGGCAGGGCGGTGTGTCAAGGTGTTCGGGCCGGTTGAAAAATTTTTGCGAGAGGAAATCCATGCATAAGGTGAACACGGACAAAATAAAGGAAGAGACCTGGTCGTCACCCAAGGGTAAGTTCGCAGGTGCGGGCAAGGAGGTTTCGGAGGCGTTGGGCCGCAAGCCGCCGTCCACGGACTTGATGGAACGACATCCCTTCGATGTGGAGATTTGCCGCATCGCACCGGGGCAGACGCCTTACCCGTATCATTCGCACAGCATGCAATGGGAATTTTACCATGTGATTTCCGGCAAGGGCATCGTCCGCCACAAAGACGGAACGACTGTAATTGAAGCCGGTGATGCCTTCATTTTCAAACCCGGCGAACCTCATCAGATGACCAATAACAGCTCGGAGGATTTGATTCTGTACGTGGTGGCGGACAATCCGATGGGCGAGTCCTGCCATTATCCTGACAGCCGGAAATGGGTCGTACGTTCACCCGAGCGCAGACTTATCCGCTCCGAACCGCTGGATTATTACGACGGTGAAGAATGAGTCCTTGCGGATGGCCGCCATTCATCCCGATAAACTGCAGAATCCTTCCGCAGTTGGCGCAGATGTCCGCAGATATAACCGAATCGGCGAAAATCTGTGAAATCGGCGGATGCCTTCCTGGTCGAGCGCGGCGTCTGGCGTCTGGCGTAAAACGATTTCCGACCGGGTGACTTGATTTGCCGGATGCGGTTAGCAGACAGGAGCTGGTAAATGGGAGTTGGGGGGGGAAACCAAAATCCTGTTCATTTTGTTATTCCTGTCAAACTGCTGTGTGGTTCATCGCCTTTGCGTTAAGTCCGGGTTTCAGCGTCCGTCAAGCGCGACGTCGAACAAGCCGGTTCGGTCATTTCTTCACCGTTCGCCGCGGTTTGAGCCGTAACGCATGTTTAATCGCCTCCAGCAACTCCTCAGGTAAAAACGGTTTTTGCAGCACCTCCGTTGCCCCGAGCCGCCGGGCAACCGACAACAGTGGCAGGGCCAAGGCATCTCCCGACATCGCAATAATCGGGAAATCTGGAAACTGTTGCGTGAGCTTCTTTATCGTTTCCAGCCCCTCCTGGTTGGGCATGAACAGATCGATCAGGGCCAGATCAACCGGCGTGGAATGGTATTGCCGCATGCCTTCCAACCCGTCGGCAGCTAACACCACTTCGTGACCGCCTGATTCAAGGATTTCTTCGATGAGAATCCTCGTATCCGCCTCGTCATCCATTACCAATACTCGCGACATATTCAGGGGAATTACATTTCCTCCCAAGTACAATACGGATGCAAAAGCGAAATCTTTCAAGACAGTGTTCAAATACTGCGGGAACCTGCGCTTTCATCTGATTTCCGTCTCCGCGCGGCTCCGACGCGACGAGTCGGCGCGACAAGGCAGTTTTTGGTATCAACTCAAAAGCCGGAAATTTTTTACCGCCACGGCGCCAGGCGCGCTAAGCAGAAACCCGGGCCACGGATGGGCACAGATGAAATGCAGAAAAGGCATCTGTGAAAACCTGTGTGAATCTGTGGCTTGAAACCTTGGCGTTCTCCGCGTCCTGGCGGTTAGATCCCGGCGTTGCCGCTTCACCCCGGCCCCGGCCTCTGGCGTTTGCCGTGAAGCGAATCGGCGAAAATCGGCAAACCTATGGTCTGTTATGGGGTTGAGTCAGGTGTCTTTTCGACGGCGTTTTTGCGGGTGACATCGGCGATAACAATGTGCATCCACCCTTGATCGCGTTCTTGAATATAACCAACGTCCCAGTTTTGCCAGTTCCGGCGTTTGGCTTCGGTGGCAGCAACCGTTGAGACCACTTCTCTCACATAAATGACGCGCTGCGTTCCCGGCAAAGGCGAACCTTGATGGACGGTAACTTGAAAATGTGTGTCATCAACATTCTCAATGGTATATTTGGGCGAGGTGGGAAGGTTTTGATTAAAATCCTGATTGTAGGATCTCTCATTCTGGGTAGCGCACCCGGCGGCTAAAACCGCAAGGGTCGCATTTAATAACAGGAGCCGGAGCGTCGAGCGGAGTCGATTCGTTTTCATGCTCCCAAATTAACCGATTCTGGCCGGCTGGCCATCAGGTAAACACCGGATGGCGCGAGCGAGTCCAAATCCGCCGCAATTGACCCGGGCGCTTTATCGTCCATCGCTTCGGTCAATGCACTGCTCATTTTTATCAATTGACCGGGCCACCGCTTTCTGGATTAGACTGCGTCATGAAGGTTAACCGTGTGAAAGCATCCAAATTATGAAAACATCAACGGGACGTTTCCTGTTCTGGGCTCCGAGAATCCTTTGCCTCCTCTTTGCCGGGTTCATCAGTCTGTTTGCGCTGGACGTGTTTGAGGGAAACCAGAGTTTCTGGAACACGCTCCTTGCCCTCTTGATTCACCTCATTCCAACGGGCCTGCTGTTGCTCATCCTTGCCTTGGCCTGGCGCTGGGAATGGATTGGGGCCTTGTTCTTCTCCGCCCTGGGCGTGTTCTATCTGGTCGCCTTTTGGGGCAGATTTCATTGGTCGGTCTACGCGATCATTGCCGGTCCGCTCTTTCTTTTGGGTGCCTTATTCCTCCTGGGTTGGAGCCGACGTGCGGTGATTCACGCTAAAACCTGAAAGGCGTTAAAACCAACGCGGTGTCTGGCGTCTGCCGTGATGGCAAGCCGGGAAATCAGGGCATCAGTCTGGCCCGATAGAATCGCGCATTGCCGTCGGCGGCGGGATGGAGGTCAACAGCAAATTCCGCCGAGGCCGGGAGGACGAGGTTTTGCTTGAAGGTCCAATTGGCCGGCGAGCTTAAGTCGGCGGATTCTTCGAGAACGTAATTATGGAACCGCAGTCCGGTAAGACGAAGGCGCGGAAGATGGTTGCTCATTTCGGCGGCCAAGACCGGCGGCGGGTTGGTGTAATCGAGCAGGAAAATGTTGAGATTGTAGCCGTCTCCGCCGCCTCCGGCGAGAGCAGCAACATCGGTGAGGTTGGAAATGGAAGTGAAATCGCTGTGACACTCACAGCCCCACGGAACGACCGCGCCATTGTTGCGGAGGAAGACTATGTTGCCGCCCCCGGACGCGGCAACGATGTTGGTCAGATTGTCAGGGAGGGGATAAAAATTGTCGGTCGGCCAGACCGTAACCGAGCCATCAAAATGAATGGCGGCGTTCATGAAGGCTCCCGCGGTGGCCACGGCAACGACGTTGCTCAACTCGGGATGTGAGTTGGTGCCATTGTAGCCCCATTCCATAATCGTTCCGTCGGCACACAAGGCCAGAGTCGTGGAGCCATCAACGGCGGCGGCGATTTCCACGACGTTGCTCAATCCCTCAGGCACATTCAGTTGTTGGTAGTCGTTGTTGCCCCAGGCGGCAACCGTGCCGTCAGCGCGCACGGCATAACCGGCGTTAAAACCCACCGCCAACGCCACGGCATTGGTCAAATCCGAGCGATAGTTGGTTATCACGCCATAGTAGTCGCCAATGTAGTAGGTACTCCAACCGGTAACGGAACCATCCGCCCGCAGGCCAAGACCCACCGGCCAGCCGGTCGCGATGGCGACGAGATTGCTCACGCCCGGATCGGTCTCGCCGTTTCCCCATTGCGCTACCGTAGTGTCATCCCGCAACGAAGCTAAAGAATAACCGACGACGCCCACGGCCACCGCATTGGTCAACACCGGCGCCACGCCCATGTTGTAGCCGTAAGCCACGACCTGGCTGGCCGGTAGAGAGATGGTGGAAAGAGTAATAATGAGGGAGGTCGTCAGGGTGAATGGAAACGTTGAGGACCAACCGGAATGGAGGGAGCCTTTCCTCAAAGCAGGTTTCATAGGGATTGCTAATTCTAGATAGAAATACTGGTAAAGTCAAGGCCAACTCAATGGGTTCACTCGCTCGCGTCATCCGGCGTCGTGAGCCGGAGCAAGGAAAACGCGCGTAAAACCGCTGAGCGAGACCGGCGCCAAAGAGCGCGGCTGGACCTTGAACGTGCTGAACATGGTGCGGCGCAATTCCAAGGTAGGGACGCCGCGCTGCCGCGTCCGCATATCGGCAGGGCTGCGCTGCCGCGCCGCTTGGCCGAGCAGCAGCTCGGCCCTACCAGACCAACGGACATCGCAGCGCGATCTCCCTACCAATACCTTCACAACTGCTGATGTTTACGCCTTCACCCGCGCCTGCATACTGGACGCATCACGCACCCCGCGCTTGATTTAACCTCAATGTAACACGGCACCGCTTTACACCCTGCCTGGCGCACTTGTATTGTGGCCTAATTCAGATGCGCTTAATCAGCAGACTGTTTTTCTGTGCCGTTGTTGCCGCTACCACCGCGCGGGCGACGGTTGTTAACGGCGATTTGGCGGTAAACTCGTTTGCGGCTTATGCCGGCCAGACCAACATCGTCCTGCAGGCCACCGGCAACATTGTTTTCACCGGCGGGACCCTGAACCTGCCGACCCTGCCGCCGGGCGCTGTCAACGGTTTACTCACCGTCCAGGCGGGAAACGATGTGGTGGTGAATGACGGCGTGACTATCGTCGCCGGCGCAGGTTGGTCAGTGGCCATGGTCGCAGGCACAACTGACTTTGGCTCAAACCCTGCCGTTACTCCCGGCACGGGCAATATCAATTTTCCAGGCAGCGGGTCGCTGGTTACCATTGACGGCTCCATCAGTCTCCTGGCCGGCAACAACGTGACGGTCGCCGGCGGGACCATCGGCACCGCCGGCGGTGGCGACATGACCATCACTGCCCTGGCGGGAAGTGTGAGCATCGGCATGGGGAATCTCCCCGGCCAGATCGGCACCGTGGACGGCGGCAGTATCAGCATCTCTGCCGGAGGAAACGTTTCCGGAATTATTACAGGTACGATTACCAATATAACGGCAGGTGGCATCGTCACCATTCCTGCGGGCCCTGGCATTCCGATCAACGGAGGATGTAATAACCATCCTCACAATGACAATGGGTGTCTGCACAATGTCCAACACCCGGATGGAATTTTTGACGCCGGTTGCAGAAGTAATCCATTTGGATCCCGGCAGTTCGCCCCATCATACCGCCCTGAGCTGGTTCAGTTCCGCCGGCACTGATAACATCCCAGCCAGCGTCAAACTCCTTGCAATCCTGTCGCGGCCGCCGATCCCGCAATGCGGGACTCTCACCCGCAAACTGGAAGTTCTTGCGGACGGCCACCATTCATCCCGATAAACTGAAGAATCCTTCCGCGGACGGCGCAGATGCCCGTAAATAAAATCGAATCGGCGCAAATCTGTGGAATCTGCGGACGCGGTTACTGGCGATTGCCGGATTTGGCGGGAATCGCTTCGTCGCTTCCCCAATTCGGGGCACTGACGAAGCAATGCCCTCCACCGGCGGCCTCTGGCCCTGCTGTAAATGTTGTGACAGAGGCAGAGGCCCGAATCAGTTCGGGGAAAGGACATGGAACGCGTTCGATTTCACTTCCACATCCAAACCGGCATAGATGCTGTCGGCGGAAATCACCCCGGCGGGGTGCTTCTTTAAATACTGCGCTTGGGCCTGCAGTTCCGAAGGATTGTTGAATTTTCGTTCCACCACCACCCGTTCGGCCACGTCCCGGCGCAAACGATATTCCAGGAGAACATAGTCTTTATTTGCCTGATCGAGATTGCTCTCGGTCAAAGTAATCCGGCTCGTAAGACGGGCCATCTGGTTGGTCAAATCCGTGACGCGTCGGCCAAAGGTTTGATTTTCCGATTCCACCTCCGCGACCTGCCGGGTCAGGTTGGTAACTTGTTCCGTGCTGAGAACCATGTTGGATTCGGCTTCAGCCAGTTGGTTTGAAAACGTCAATGACGTGGACTGGCTCTCGTCGAGGCGGTTGGACAGTGTGAGCATCATTTCATTACAACCGACGATTTGTGCCTGCGCCAACGTCAACTGGTTCGAACAGCCGGCAAGCGCGCCGGCATCCGTTTCATGCTGCGCATTATCCCCCCGTTTGATCACGATCAGCGAGATGACTGACACGGCGCAGGCCAGGGCGAGGGCGATAGATAAATATTGGTTCATGCGGCGAGCAGCGCAATCAAATGAAATTCGCGTCCAGTCATCGCCGAAAACTTCGCAGAGGTAAAACCGATTGGACAAGCATGGATTTGTTACGATTCCGTTACACCCGGGTACAACGCTAATTAACCGTACTTGAACAGGAGGCAACCGAGGGAACAGAGATATTTTTTTCCGGAAGAACGTCTTCGTTATGTCTGTTTGCTCGTGTTGAAGGCCGAAGTCCGCCGATGCGGAACTTGACACTTTCCCGACTGGCTCACAGTTTAAGGTTATGACACAGGTGACAGCAAAGCGGTCTCTTCCCAGCTCCGCGAAGCTGTGGCCAATGGTTCTGGTTTGCCTGTGGGCCGTGTTTTGTCCCCCTGCCAGGGCCAGCCTCTGGGTCACCGGCTATTACCCCGGCTGGGAGCAGTCGAGCATGCCGGCCTCCAATATCGATTTCACCGTCGTGACGCATGTCATTCACGCCGTGCTTACGGTCAACCCCGACGGTTCGCTGGAGGCCACTGGTAATGGCGTCACCGTTGCCAATTCCGCCGACCTGGTTTCCAAGGCGCATGCCGCCGGCCGGCCGGTGCTCATTTCGGTCGGGGGCGCGGCCACCAGCGCGGGAAGTGAACCTGGTTTCCTCGGCGCCACCAGTCCCACCAACCTCCCCGCGTTCATCAACAATTTGACGAACTTCATGGCCAGCCGCGCTTATGATGGTGTGGACATTGACTGGGAACCGTTTTACTCATCCGATATTCCACCGTTCACGAATTTCGTGAACGCGCTGCGATCCGCCCTGAACACCTTCCAGCCGGCCAGGCTGCTGACGGCCGCGGTGGGAGCCTACCCGCCTTACGGAGATTCGCCCACGGCACAGTACGCAATGTTCGCTGCGATCCAAAACCAGTTCGATCAACTGAATATCATGACTTACGATCTGGCCGGTCCCTGGCCCGGCTGGGTGACGTGGTTCAATTCACCGATTTTCGATGGCGGTTACCACCTCCCGCCTTCCGGTCCCCTGATCACCTCCGTGGACGGGGCGGTGAGCAATTATGTGAGCAACGGTGTCGCTCCCGGCAAACTCGGCATCGGCATGGCTTTCTATGGATATGTCTGGACGGGTGGCAGCGGCGTCTGGCAACCGCGTCAATCATGGCTCGCGAACAATGTGCCGACCGCGACGCAGCAGAGTTATCAGAGGATCATGACCAGCTATTACCAATCGAATCTTTACCATTGGGACACCAACGCTCAAGCGGCGTATCTCGGCATCACCAACGTGACGGTCACCAATGATGTGTTCATTTCTTACGACGATCAACACACCTGCCAGGCGAAGATCAGTTACGCCCGCAATCAGAGACTCGGCGGAGTCATGATCTGGGAACTGGCCCAGGACTATTTTACAACCCAGCCGGCAGGTCAACGTCATCCGTTGCTTCAATCCGTCAAGCAAGGTTTAAGCACGCCCGCGTTCACGGGCATCCAACTCGGCGGCCAGCAGGTGACTCTGGGTTTTGAGGGGCTCCCACTGGGTTCTTACCGCGTGCAATGGACGAGCAACCTGCCCGCTGGCACTTGGAACACTCTGGCGGTCACCAACACCCCGGCCACGGGCAGCGCGCTGCAGGTTATGGACCCGGTCGCCCCTGGCGAACCACAACGCTTCTATCGCGTCGAAACCCCGCCCTGACGTAAGGTCGGACGTGCTGAACATCGTGCGACGCATTTCTTCCGTCTCCGTAACGCTTCGACGCGACGAGTCGGAAGGACGAGCTACGCGAGTCCCAAACATCTCCGGCCAGTCAGGGACTCGTATAACTCGTCCCTCCGGCATTTTACCACCGCCGATCCCGCAGTGCGGGACCTTCAGCCGCGAACTGGAAAAACTCCATCCCGATAACTCCGATAGTCATCATGAGCAGATCGGTATGTCTGTAACAACCCCGCAAACAACACGGGGCAGGAATCCGCCAGCAGTCCCGCAATGCGGGATCCTGCGCGATGCCGGGTTGCTGCTCCACATCGGTCGTGGCGAGTGGCGATTGCCGTGTAGTTTGTCAGGTCAGCTCCATGCTTGAATTTGTTAATTGAGTTCGTCGCCTTTTTCCGAAGACTCTTACAGTTATGTCGCGCCTGTCGCTATTGCGTCGCACCCTGTTATTCGGCATCGCGCTCAATCTGTGTCTCATCGTCGTTCGGGTGTGGCTGTACCGCCCGCTGTTGGCGATGCCGGGAGCGCTCCGGTTTGTCGTCGAGCCGGTGATCGGGCTGGCCGGCTGCGGGCTGTTCGTCGTGGCGGCGACATACGGCAAGACGCTAAAGCTCCCGGACGCGTTGTGGCCGGCCACGGCCTGGGGAATGGCTGGCGGCACATTGCTGGTCGTTCATATGGCCCTGGAAAACTTCGGCCGGCGCATTGGTGAAAACACCTGGATCACATTGGCGTTCATGTTCATCACGTTCCTGCTCTGGGGTCTGACCGGATTCGTAGTGGCGCGTAACACGGCAAGTACAGTACTGGGTTTGTTGGCAGGATGCTGGAGCGCGGTCGTGAGCGTGCTGGTGGCGGTGACCTTCGGATTTGGGCTGATGTTTTTTGAGGTTCCGTCACTGGACTACGTCGCCACCTGGGCGGAGTTCAAGCAAAGTGGCTGGAGCGACGCGCATGCCTTTGCCATCGCCAATTCATTGGACTCAGAATTTACCCACCTGTTGGCGGGATTGGTACTGGGCAGCATCTGCGGAGCAATCGGTGGCGGCCTGGCCCGCATCCGGCCCGGCACCCGGTAACAAGATTGCCCGGCCCCGGGCCGTGACCGGGTGGCGAACTGGAAGTGCAATTTTCTCAGGGAGTTGCGCAGAAATTACAGGCCGGAACCCGTCGCCGGCAGGGCATGTTTCCTGTATATTCCCAATGTAGCCGCACGGTTGACCGGCTGTAACTCTGTAAATCTTTAAACAAAACGGCAGGCGTGCGAAACTGTTTCATCTCATGAAAGCAATCCGTATCCGCTTTCCCGCATTTGGTCTGGTGATGGGTACATTGGCACTGATGCAATTCCCCCTGAATGGCGCCCAATATTACACCAACTGGGCCGCGGCCCACTTCAGCGATATTCCAGCGCAAAGCGATCCGCTCAATGACCCCGACCAGGACGGTGAATTGAATGTGGTTGAGTTCGCCTTTGGCACCGATCCGCGGGCGCCCGGCGGCGTTGCCGGCGCGGTGCAGCCGGTTTCCGGCGGAACGGACGGAACGAACGCCGCGTTCGCCGTGGAAATTCTGGAACGGGAAGGGCATCAGCCCGGCGCACAAATTGATCTTCACCTGTCCGCCGACCTGGCCAATTGGTTTCGTCCGTGGTGGCTGCGGACGGCCACCAATTCCCTGCCTTCGGACCCGGCCGGTTCCATCCGGGAATGGTTCAGCACCCAATTGCCGGGCACCAACACCTGGTTTGTCCGTGCCTCGGTGCAACTGATTGACGGCGGCGCGGAGACGGCAAAGTATTACGTGGCCACCAACGGCAGCGACAGCAATCCCGGGACGAGTACGAACGCGCCGTTTGCCACGTTGGGCAAGGCGGCGGGCAAGGCGGCGGCCGGCGACCTCGTGTACCTGCGGGGCGGGACCTACGCCGTGGCCTCAAAAATTTCGTTGACGAATATTGCCACTGCCGCGCAACCCATCCGCTTCCGGGCTTATCCCGGAGAAACGCCGGTGTTGAATTGTTCCGGTGAAGGCACGGGGACCGACGGCATTTCCATCAGCGGCAATTACTATCGGCTTTACGGCCTGGTGATCACCAATGCCGGCCACAATTCCATTGTGATCTCCGGCAGCAACAACATTATTGAGCTTTGTGTCAGTCTGGGCGCCCGCAACACCGGGTTCCATATCACCGGTGGCAACGGCGGCACTGCGACTCCCAGCAGCAACCTCTTCCTGAACTGTGATTCCATCCGCAGTTACGATCCACCTGTCGGCGGTAACGCCGATGGTTTTACCGCAAAATGGAGCCTCGGCCCGGGCAATGTGTTCAGCGGTTGTCGCGCCTGGGAAAACTCCGACGACGATTGGGATTTGTGGATGGGCACGCAGCCGGTGCTCATCACCAACTGCTGGGCGTTTCGCGCGGCCACGAATGTCTGGGACCCGAACAACACGCAGTTCAACGGCAACGGCAACGGTTTCAAGCTTGGTGGCAATGGCACGGCCACACCGCACCGGCTGGTAAATTGCCTGTCGTTCGGCAACTCGGCGTGGGGCGTGGACCAGAACAACAACGCCGCCGGCCAGACGGTGGATCAAAATACCGTCTGGAACAACGGCAGCGGCGCCATCAACCTGAACCATCTGGGTGCTCAATACCCAGTGCTCCAAAGCAGCCATGTCGTGCGCAACAATGCCGCCATCGGTTCCGTCGCCATCGGCGGCACGACCAACTATCCCCCCCTCCAGTTGGCCAACACCTGGCAGGTGCTGCCGGATGTGAACACCAACGACTTCCTGAGCACCGATTACACGTGGGCCATGGCGCCGCGCCGCGACGATGGCAGTTTGCCGGAAACCCCGTTGCTGCGCCCGGTGCCCGCCGGACGGCTGGTGGACAAGGGAGTGGATCTGGGCCGCCCGTTCAACGGCTCCGCGCCTGACCTTGGCGCGTACGAAACGACGGTTTGGTAGGAAGACTTCCTGGAATTGCCCGCTGACACGAATCGCGGTCACGAACGAGGACGACGACACCTTCACCCGCGAACTGGAAGTCCTTGCGGATGGCCACCACCGGCGACTAAAAAATCCGCGCGCCTTGCGCCCAGCGGTCACGGGTCAAAAACTAATGGGCTTTCCCATCTTTGACCGCGGGTGGATGGCTTTCGGTGTTTTCCTTTACGGCGGCAATCATCTCGTTCATCCCGTCCTTGATTTCGCCAACCTGCGGATGCACTTCCTTGATGAGGTCATGTTCCAATGTGGATATTTTTTCGATGCGTTTGCCCTGTTCGCGAAGCTGGTCCATCACGCGGTTCTGTTTAGCCGAGATCCGATACATCCAACCAAAGCAAATGCCCCAGCAAACGGTGCCAACCACCGTCAACCAGAAAGCCAGGCTGCTTTTATCCATGACCCATCAAGGTACCCCGAAAATGTCTTCGGGCAAGCAATAGTCCCTGAATCCGCCAAACCTAAGCCCGCAACGTGTGGGTGGTTAAATCGCTTCAGGTGCTGCGCGAGCCCTGGTGGACGGCCACCATTTTAATTCACGCCAGCACCAGCTTCTATCCGCTGGCGCAACTCACTGTTCGCCCCGGGTCATCCGTCTTTACTCCGTTTCGACGCGACAAGTCGGGCTGAAATGATTCTTGATTCCGCCTCTGGGGTGAAGACCCCATAGGAAACGTGCGGTGACCTGTTATCTTACTGGTATGAATATATTATTACTCGTGCTCGTTCTCCTTCTCTTGTTCGGCGGCGGCGGGTTTTACTTTGGCGGCCCCGTCGTCGGCGGTGGCGGGCTTGGCCTGATTCTGGCGATTTGTCTTGTCATCTATCTCCTGGGCGGATTCCGCACGAAAAACCCATAGGATCGCGTGACGTCCGCCCTCTCCCGCATTGCGGGATTCGGCGCGACAAGCGGGATTATTGTTGCCCTTGGTCGTGGCGAATGGGGATTGCCGCGAACTCGTTTCTGACCGGATGCCAGGATTTACAGGATGTTCCTCCAATCCTGTTCATCAGGATAATTCTGTCAAAGTGCCAGGCGGTTCATCGCATCCTGGCGTCCTGGCGGTTAATTTAATTCCGTACCGGTCGCAATTCGGCCGGGTTGTCTGGCACAGAGTGTCATTTTCCTTTGGAATTTCACCCTTCACCATATCCATTTGACCCCGGAAATCCCGCAAATCGGCCCTTATTCCTCAAATTTCAGCCAGCTTGTGTTAAATATGGGCAGTCAGTTGAGTGGATGACCGGGTACGAAATTTTGGGGTTGAAAGGTACCGATTATGAAGAAGTCATGGATGCGGTTTTTCGTCGGCAGCCCGTTTGCCGGCCGGTGGTTCGGCCTGTCAGCGCGGATACAAGGCAACACTGGATCCCTCAAGGGGTCGCTTCATCCCAACCACAACGGCGACCCCATAAAACAATTTTTCATATGAAAGCGTTTCCACAAATAGCCATTATGGCGCCGGCGTGTGATGTGCCGCCGGACCCGCAGGACGTTTCCCGGCAAAGTCCGCCAACCGTCAATCCGGCAGGCGCCGGCCCGGCCCCGGCCCCATCGAAGCGTTCGCTGCGCGTGCTTTGCATTGATGATGACGAAATGGTCCTGCAAAGCATGAAAGATCTTCTTGCGTACTTCGGGCACCGGGTGGGGGTGGCCTCCGGCGGGAAAAACGGGATCGAAGCGTTCTGTACCGCCAAGCAAAAAAACGAGCCTTACGATATGGTCATCACCGATATGAACATGCCGGAGGTCAGTGGCTACGTGGTGGCCCGGATGATCAAGGCCGAATCCCCCGACACGCCCGTCATCCTGTTGACCGGCGCGAGCAACAACATTATGGACTCCGGAGCATTGTCTGCGTCGGTGGACACCGTGGTCAATAAGCCGCCGCAGATACAGGAACTGAGCGACCTGCTCCTCCGGATGGCGAAGCCAGCGTAGGTCGGGATTCGGGGATCCCCCTTTGCCTAACGCCATGCCGGATGGAAACGGGTCTCCTCCAAACAACACGGCTGGAGGCTGGATTGGTGTTGCACGTCAAGCGCGGTGGCCGGCGTCTGCCATATCTGAGGCATTTCGTTGATGATGGCGAATTGATGGCTGCGGGTGGCATGGGTCAGTCTCCGGCCCACTTGGTGTGAATATCGTTTTCAGGCAGCCGGGAGACTCTCGTAAATGAATTCGGGCTGGCACCCATCCGCCGCCGATGAAAAATTCAATTTTCCCAACGGAGAATCTCTTGCCACCGCCGGGAGAAGCGTTTAACAAGACACCATGTTGACTCCCCTGGTGATGACTGTCATCGGACCGGACCGGACGGGCCTGGTCGAATCCATCGCGCGCATCGTGGCCGAGCACGGCGGCAACTGGCTGGAAAGCCGCATGTCCCGGCTCGGCGGCGAGTTTGCCGGCATCCTGCGCATCGAACTGCCTCATGAAAAACGCCAGCCACTGCTCGACGCGCTGCAAAAACTTCAAGGCGCCGGCCTTACCGTCGTCGTTCGGCCCGACGACGCAAAGGCTCCGGTGGCGACGGGCCGGCAGACAAAACTTGAAGTCGTCGGCCACGACCGGCCGGGCATCGTCCGCGAAATCACCCATGCGCTGGCCCGCGCGGGCGTGAACGTCGAGGAATTCTCCAGCGAAGTCGTCAGCGCGCCGATGTCGGGCGAAACGCTTTTCAAGGCCGCCGCCCATTTGCGACTTCCCGAACGTTGCGACCTCGCCACGTTGAAGACCGAGCTGGAAAAAATCGCCGCCGATTTGCTGGTGGACGTCTCGTTTGAGGAATTGTAGGACAGGCGTCGCGCCTGTCTCCATTTGATTTCAAAAATTTAGAAACAGGCGCGACGCCTGTCCTGCTTGAAATGTTTGAACTGCTCAAAACGGATGCGTCCACCAGGGCGCGCCTGGGAAAACTAACGACCCCGCATGGCGTCGTGGATACGCCGGTGTTCATGCCCGTCGGCACCCAGGCCAGCGTCAAGGCGCTCGACCCGCGCGAACTCCGCGAGATGGGCACCCAAATCATCCTCGGCAACACCTACCACCTCAACATCCGGCCCGGACTCGACATCATCCGCGCCGCCGGCGGGCTGCATCGGTTCATGAACTGGGAGTTGCCCATTCTCACCGACAGCGGCGGCTTCCAGGTTTTCAGTCTCGCCAAAATCCGCAAGATCAAACCTCACGGCGTCGAATTCCGTTCACACCTCGACGGTTCGCCGCTATTTCTCGGCCCGAAGGAAGCGATGGAAATCCAGCGCGTGCTCGGCTCGGACATCGCAATGGTTTTTGACGAATGCCCGCCGCACGACGCACCCGCGCGCGAACAAAAACTCGCCGTCGAACGCACCATCCGCTGGGCGCGTGAATGCCGAGAACAACCCCGCTCGCCGGGTCAACTGGTTTTCGGCATCGTGCAAGGCGGCAGCAACGCCGCGTTGCGCGAGGAATGCGCCAAGGCGCTCGTCGCGATGGACTTCGACGGATACGCCATCGGCGGTGTGAGTGTGGGCGAACCCGAGGCTGAGATGCTCAAGGCGATTGAATTCACCGAGCCGTTTTTACCCGCGCCCAAGGCGCGTTACGCGATGGGCCTGGGCACGCCGGCGCAGATGATTGAGTTGATTGCACGCGGCGTGGACATGTTTGACTGCGTGCTGCCGACGCGCGTAGCGCGCAACGGCACCGCCTTCACGCGGCGCGGGCAGTTTGGCCTCAAGGGCGGCGCCTACAAGGCGGATTTCCGGCCGATTGAAGAAGGCTGCGACTGCTTCGCCTGCAAACATTTTACGCGCGCCTATCTGCGGCATCTGCTGAACGTGAATGAAATTCTCGGTCTGCGCATGGTCAGCGTCCACAACTCGCATTTGTTTTTGAAGGTCATGGCCGACGTGCGCGCGGCCACCGCCGCCGGCACGTTTGCAGGGTTTTACCGCGAATTCATTGCGAATTACGTGCCGTCCAAGAAAGTTTTGGACGCGCGGAAAAAAGAAACGGAAAGATAACTTTTAACCACGAATGAACACGGGTGGACACAGATTGAAACAAAATGGCGGCTAATTTAGGACAAATTTTGCAACTTGATGATGCGGCGTATGTTTCCGCTGTTAGAAAAATTTTGGAAACTTCGCATCCTGCCGCGCGGACTATCTGCGCAAGGACAAACATCTAATCGCCTTTGCTGAATCGCAAAATGTATTCCGTTTGCCAATAACTTTCTAGTTTTCATCCGTGTTTATCTGTGTTCATCCGTGGTTTAAAACATTTGCCCCCTGCTTCGGTTTGTGGCACCTTGTTGTCATCGTAAAAACAATTTTTACAAAACTATGGAAAAACCGAAAATCATTGCTTACTTGAAACCGACCTGCGGCTGGAGTCAGGGCGTCCGCGCCGTGTTGCGCAAATACGACCTGCCGTTTGAAGACCGCGACGTCATCAACGACCCGTTGCAGCGCCAGGAAATGATCGAAAAGAGCGGCCAGATGCTGAGCCCGTGCGTTGAAATCAACGGCCACATGCTGCCCGACATCAGCGGCGAAGAAGTCGAGGCGTGGATGCTGGCGAATAAAATCGTGATGCCCAATGACCGCGAGGCGGACGCGCCGACGAACCAGCCCTGTGCCCACGAGGTGCCGGCCAGCGAGCCGCTGCAATTCCGGCATTAAAATAAATCAATTCAATGAAAGCCGCGTGGAGCAATCTGCGCGGCTTGTTTGTTTGGTGAATCGCAATTAATCTGCCGCCATGCAAAGGGTCACTTCCGCCGCCGCCATGCAACGGCGCAC
>Ga0265338_10001834_pt1 | contig 33320 bp, 32 predicted proteins | sample 42126metaG_FD_193579 | JGI IMG/M metagenome (GOLD analysis project Ga0265338, IMG submission 193579) | Rhizosphere microbial communities from Carex aquatilis grown in University of Washington, Seatle, WA, United States - 4-21-26 metaG | ecosystem: Host-associated > Plants > Roots > Rhizosphere...
CACGGTTTTATCTCCTCCTTTCCCGATCTTGAATAAGCCGTATTCATTGAGCGTCAGCCCCAATTTATTTGCTCTCGCACGGATGACGACGTTATGCTCCTTAGAACCGGTGAAATAATTCAGCGCTGCGCCATAGGATTCCATCGGCACTACACGCAGATCAACGTTCAATCCCGGCCTGATCTTTATGGAAGACTTTGTCGGTCCGTTCGCGATGACCGTCATCAGCCCCGGCGTTTTCTTAACGAATTCGTCCATGATGGCTTTGGGCTTTGACGAGACCGCGAGGATGTCCAGGTCGCCCATCGTTTCCTTGCGCCGTCGCGCCGATCCGGCAACGACCACGCGCTCCACCCCCTCCACGCGCGCGAGCCGCGCCTCGATCCCGCGGATCTGCGGCATCATAAGGCCGGTGACAAACCGCAGGCCGGAACCTTTTGCAAACTCAACGCCCTTTAAAATTTTTTCCTCGCTTTTCTTGCCAAAGCCATCAAGCACGCCGATCTTCCCCTTCTTGGCCGCCGCCTCCAAATCTTTCAGATTCTTTACGCCCAGCTCTTTGTATAACTTCTGGATTGATTTCGGCCCGAGCCCTTCAACGCGTGCGAGTTCGTCCAAGCGCACCGGCGTCGCTTTCTTCAATTTCTCGTATTCCGTACTGCGCCCCGTCTTCACCAGCTCCTCTATTATTTCGGCGATAGACTGACCGACTCCCGGAATTCCTTTAAGCGCCTTTATGCCGCCGCTTTTATACATCTGCGAAACCTCTTCCTCTAATGAACCCACCGTCTCCGCCGCTTTCTCGAACGCGCGCGGCTTGAATTGCACCTGCTGCATCGCGAGATACTCGCCGATCTGACGTAGAATTTCAGCGACGGATTGATTTGAGACTTCGGACATAGTTAAATTCTAGCACTCTACGCCACCGTATCCCCCGGCTTGCGCTCCTCCGCGGTTTCGGCGGCCGAGACGGCGGCGCGAGTTGACGTCGTCGGCTTCGGCAAAATCAGATCCGGCACGGCAAGCAGCACGAATGCCGCAATGAATGCCATGATGCCCGCGCCGACGAAAACCACGTCGTATCCCAGCGTTCCCGCGATGACGCCGCCGAGAAATCCCGCGACGCCGGCACCGACGCCGCTCACCGACGAGTCAAGCGACCAATCGAGCGAGATGGCATCTTTATCCAGGTGCCGCGAGTAGATCGTTGGCCATGCCGCATAATAGAACGCGAACGCGATCGCCTGGATGGCGTGGACCAGATAGAGTTCCCATATGCGCGTGACCCAGCACATCGCGATAGCGGAGACACCTACGAGTAACAAGCCTCCGACGAGTGCCATGAAATCGTCGCGTTCGCCGGGAATGCGGTCGAGCATGTTCGCGATCGGGATCTGCGCGACCGAACGGATGATCCAATAGATTGCCGCCGCGATACCAATCGTCATGAGCGTGCCGCCGACCACGCGCTGGATGATGAATACCGAGAATACCGGATCGATCAACCCCCATCCCGCGAGCAGGAAAAAATCGGAGATCACAAAATACTTCACGAGTCGCCCTACTTTTATATTGATATTTACTTTGATGCGCATCTTAATTTCTTCTTTTATTTATAGGGCCTGAATAAACCAGGCATGAGCGCCCAAAAAAGAACGCTCATGCCTGGTTTACAAAATCAAATCCGTCGTCTTTAACGACGCACATCACCCGCGCACCCTTGATGATCTTCTTGGAAAGCAGCGCGTCCGCGAGCGGCGAGCGGATGCGCTCGTCGATTACGCGGCGGAGCGGCCGCGCTCCGAATGCCGGTTCGTAACCGAGCTTGGCGATCTTCGCAATCGCTTCCGGACTGAACGCGAGCGTGATGCCCTGTAATTTGAGCGCCGCGATCAATTCGTTCGTATTCAGTTCCGCGATCGGCGAAAGTTGGGCCACGTCCAAATTCCTGAAGATGATGATCTTGGAAAACCGGTTGAGCAGTTCCGGCTTTAGCACGTCCACCAGGCGCGCCCGCAGATATTCGGCGATGTCGGCAATGTTCTCCCCCTTCGCAAGTGCGTCGTTGATGATGTCCGAATGCGCGTTGGAGGTCGCGATGATGATCGTGTTCGTGAAATCCACGGTGCGGCCCAGGTTGTCGGTCAGCCGACCATCGTCAAGCACCTGCAGAAACAGGTTTAATATGTCGGGATACGCTTTTTCAAACTCATCCAGAAGCACCAGGCAATATGGCTTCTCGAACACGGCATCGGTGAGCGCGCCACGCACCGTGCCGTCGGGCGATCCGATGAAGCGGTAAAAGCTCGTCTTGTCCTGATACTCCGTCATGTCAAAGCGCACCATCAGTTTTTCCGAACCGAACTGGACGGCGGCGAGGCTCTTCGCAAGTTCGGTTTTTCCGACGCCGGTCGGGCCCACAAAAAGAAAGCTCGCGATCGGGCCACCCTTGCGCGTAAGGCCGCTGCGGTATTCGCGAAGTGCCTGCGAGACGGCCTTGACCGCCTCGTCCTGTCCGATGATGCGCTGGTGGATGGTATCCTCCATGTGCAACAAACGCTGCGCCTCATCGCCCTCCGCCTCGTGCATCGGGATGTTCACCTTCTCTTCGGCGATGGTGGTCACGAGTTCCGGCGTCACCACTTTTTCGCCGCGCCGCTCCGCACTCACAATCGCGCTCTTTATAAGTTCTTCGGCGCTCGACGGGAGAAATTTCCCATGCATGTATTTTTTCGCAAGCGTGACCGCCCGTTTGATAGCGCCGAAACTCACCTCTATTTTTGATTGCTGCTCAAGAAGGAAGCTTTCATACGTAAGGATCTTCTCCGCGTCCGCTTCCGAGATCTCGTTGATCTGGACCTTCTCGAACAACGCGGCGAAATCACTGCGGGGCTCGATGAATTCCTTGAACTCCTTCGGATAGGACGTGCCGATGATCGGGAACTGGTTGGAGGAGATGATCGGCATCAGCGCGTCCGCGGCGGAAAGATATGCCGTTCCGGACGTGCGCACAAGATTGTGGATATCGGGAATATAGAGAATGACATTTCCCGCGATAAGGATCTCGTCCGCGATCGCTTTCATGCGCGCGCTCAAGTCCTCCGGAGCCGCGCCCGCGATAAGGTTCTGCAACTGCAACCCCACGAGACGTCGGTCAAAAAGTCCCTGCGGGACATCGTCCTTCGTCAGGCAATATGCCAGATGCTTTATCACCGCCTCCTTTCCGATCCCCGGCTCGCCGATCAGAATCACGTTGGGATCGACGGGGCGGCCGAGCGCTTCAACGAGACGTTCGTATTCCGCCTCGTGGCCGATAAGGAATCCCACCTGCGACTGACGGGCAAGGTCGGTGTAATCCTGCGCATATTTGTCGAGTGTCGGCGTCGGCCGCGACGTCCACGCGCGGTTCATGATACGGTGCGGGATCACCCGGTGGGTCTGCATCGCGAATCCTCCCACGACGTCGGGGATCCGGGAGAGCGGCCCCCGCCGGCTTGCAAGCGCGCTAAAGATAAGCGCGCGTTCAAGGTCTCCCTCCTCTACGGAAAAAAGCATGAAGAGCCGGTTGATCTGCTCGTTCCCCACCCCGGGAAGCGCCGAAAAGAGGTCCGCGGGCGTGATGAAGTCATGGCCTGCTCCCACCGCGGCAGCGAAGGCTCCAATAGAAAGGGCTCCCAGCGTGGCGAGATAATTTTCCTGCACGCTCAAACCGACGGCCGGCGTCAGCGGCTCTTCGGCAAGCGCATCCAGCTTTGCCTTGAACTCTTCCGGTTTTACGTCGAGCCGTCGGAGGCCGTTTACGATCTCCGGAAATTCAAACAGCCGGCCCGTAAGTTCAAGGATAAAGTCTTTTTTGGTGATGACACTCCGATCCACGGCGCGCTCGATCACTCCGAATGCCTTTACGTCCATCAAATCGGAAAGATTGATGCGCGCGCCATGGCCGTCCTTGGGAAGCTCGGATATCGGCGTATCCCCTTCGCCGCGATGGATCAGAAGGTCGGCGAGCACAAGCAGTAGGAACATCCCGAAGTAGAATAATGGCCGGATGTCGCGCTCCAACAGGAATACAAAGGTTGCTACGATGAGCACCAGATACGAAACGTAACTTATGACGCGTACCAACATTCTCCCCGCGATCGTCATATGCAGACGCGGGTCGTCGAAATAAAATTGATAGTTAGAGGTTTTTGGCGACATAAAAAATGATGATGGCGGGAATGGAAAGCCACGCAAGGTACACGAGGGCGTATATGAGCGAAATGACGAGGTATGCCGCTCCGCCAATAATGACGCGGAATGTCCTGAACACGACCCCCATGATCCTTCCGACCGGGCTGTAATCCTTATAGAGCGGCTCGAAAAAGTGTCGCAGCGTGATGGCGACCGCGAACGACTGATCCGCCGCGGTGATCGTCGTCATAAAATGCCGCCCGATCGCGCGCGATCCGTCGACGTACCAATGATGAAAAAAATCCACGAAGCGGTAGAGAAAACGCCGCGCAAGATAGATAACCGAAAAATCCATACCCTAATGATACCACTCTATCGCCCGCTAAAAGAGTCCTACCTGCTTCTCCTTCTTTGGCTCCGCTTTCACTGAGGGGTGCGCGGGTGGCAACACGATCTTTCCAAACTCGCCCGATAGCACCCCTGGGATATTCTTGAAATCTCCGCGCAGCGTCTCCATCATCTGGGTGGAACGAAGCGCCGCGGCAGGATGGTAGACGGGAAAAATTGTCCGGCCGTCAACAAGAAGCGGCCGACCGTGATCCCGCGTGATCTTGGCCTCCGGCAAAAAGTAATTCATGGAAAATCGGCCGAGCGTGACGATCAGCTTTGGGTCGATCACCTCGATCTGGCGCGTAAGGTACGGTTTGTACGCCTCTATTTCGGCCGGCAACGGATCACGGTTCTCCGGAGGCCGACGTTTGACGATGTTCGTAATGTAGACGTCTTCGCGTTTCCAGCCAAGGCCGCGGATCATGTCGTCGAGCAGCTGCCCGCCACGGCCGACGAACGGACGCCGCAGGCGGTCTTCGTTCACGCCGGGTGCCTCCCCAATGAACATCACTTGGCAATCAATATTGCCTTCGCCAAACACAAGGTTGGCCGTATCGCGGAGCGGCAACGCCACGTTCGCAATCATTTCGGCTTCGATCTTCTTGAGCTCCGCCTGTTTGTCCATACGAAGATTATAACCCGATATCAATGCGACCGCCCCGATCCTCCTTTTCGCGCGGAGTCGTACTCGCGGTTGTGGTGGTGGTATCAACTCTCGCCCCGTAATTTATCTTGTCGCTGTTATCGTCGCATTGCTGGACGAACTGCGCTAACCCACCGGCATGGCGGCTGAGGCTGTCTTCAAGGTGGCCGAATAAGGCGCCGGAGGTGCCCATATTAAAAGCGGCGCAGTAGATCTTTATGGCGGCTGGCGTCAGGGTCGGAGATTCTTCCGTAGTGGTGGTGACGCTTGTGATGATGGTGGTCGTTGCAATGGTCGACGTCTGTTCGGTGGCGCCGCCACTCCGTGGGTTATGGTCGCGACCGCGTCCATTGTTCGCGGGATTATTATTGTCATGATAGGTGCTCGTGCCCACGCCGACGGCGGCGAGTGAACCGCTAATATCCTCGTCGAGGTCGGTCGTCAATCGGGGAATGAGCGTGCTGGTCGGATTCGTAACCTGTAATGCATCAATTTCTTTCGCGCGTCTTACGGCGAAAGCTGCTTGCAGCTGGGCCTTTTCCGGCGTCGGGGCGAGCACAAGCTGAACGCTCTCACCCAAACGCTTTAGGGGATAGAGCGGATTCGTCACCGGGACATTCGTGGTATCGGCATACGCGGAGACACCAGCCGCAACGCACAGCGCAGCGAGCGCCCCGACGCCGGTCTTTAACAATATTTTAATATATGACACCCACGCCGGATGCGCATTCACCGCGAGCGGGCTCGCGTCAAACGCCACCAGAAATTGCTCTTTTCCGTGCATCAAAAACTCCTTTCGCGGAGCCAGTCCTTTTCGCGCCGCCCGCGGAAGCTTTTTAGTTTTTAATGAAGTGAAAAATCTCATTGTTTGAATTCTTTGTGTATTTTCTCTTTGAGCCGGAGCGCCGCCACGCGAAGCGTCCCCTCCGGCTTTTCGAGAATGACCGCGATCTCTTTATATGACATCTCGGCAGCAAACCGCAACTCGAAAAGTTCCTGATCTTCGCGACTGAACGTGGCAACGATCGCGCGCAACCGATGATGCGCAAGCACGTTGTCCGTATCGGGAATCTCCCCAACCGACATCCCGGCCACTTCGTCGTCTTCAAAATGCGAGAACGGTATCGATTTCTTTTGCCGGTAATAATCAATGAGCGTGTTCCGCGCCAGCCGCCAGAACCATACCGTGAACCGTCCTTTCTTATCGTCAAAACTTCCAACCCGTTCAATGAGCTTTATAAAAATTTCCTGCGAAAGGTCCTCGGCAATCTCCCGCGAGCCGGTCCGCGAGAAGACAAAACCATACAGCTTCGGTGCAAGTTCGTCATAAAGCGCCGCCGCCGCCCCGCGGTCTCCCTTCTTCATTTTGGCCACCAAGCGGTCAAGCCGGTCGCGCTGCAGATCTTTGAGTTCCATAAAACTATACGAATGATGTCCTAAAATGTTACCACTTTTACTGTGCCCTCGGGGAATTTCATCAAACAGCACAAACGGAAAACACCTTCGTTCGCCGAACGGTCATCTGCCTGGAGGCGAACGAAGGTGTTTTCCGTTTGTGCTCTCGCGTGGAATCGAACCACGACCACCTCCTTCGGAGGGAGATATTCTATCCATTAAACTACGAGAGCTCTGTTCTGTGTGGTGCGCATTCGCGCGCCCACCCAACGCCTCTCTTTATACTACGAAATGCCAGACCTCGTAAACCGCGGCGAGAATGAACGCAATGGCGACTACGTCGAGGAGCACCTTTTCGCGCGTAGTGAGCGCGAGCGTCCGCCGGCCGACGGAGATAATCAAAAGATATTGGGTACTAATGAAGACACCGCCGACAAGACCGACGATCGCGAGGAAGTTGTTGAATCCGGAGAGTACCGCCGCGAGCGGGAGCACAATGATGAGCGCACGCGCAACAAAGCTATTCCAGCCAAGATCCTTTTCCATCGCCCCGCGAATCTCGCGCGCGATCGGCACCGACACGACTGCCACCGAGAGCAACCCAACTGCGGCGAGAATATCTTTTCGCCACACCGGCCATCCGGCGATACCGGAGATTGTATCCGTTGCCACGTGCGGCACCGTGCCGATCACGCCAGCCGCAAAAAGCCAGTAGAGCAATCCCGCAAAAGCGGTGCCAAGCGCAAAGAGCGCGAATGTTCCCGGCATCGGACTGCCGTTGCCGCCATTTTTCCTATACGCAAGTTCGTAGACCGGCTCGACACCCGTCCATCCGGCGAGGGCGAAAAGCGCGACGCCGAACGGAAGGAAAGAGCTGGCAAGCCCTGGCACCGCGAGCGGTACGCCGTAAAGTGGTGCGCCGGGGTGCCCGGTAAAGAAGATGAAAAGTATTGCGAATGAAACGAGCGCAATGCCGACCGCCTCAAATCGCGCAATCCGCCCCTCGCTCCCCCACACAAGCGCCGCGAGCAGAACCCAGAATATTCCAAGCGCGAGGCTGGGCGATATTCCCGGAAAGAGTATTTGCAAGAACTGCGTCCCGAGCACGAGGTAAGCAACGAATCCAAGGAGCAATCCGATGACGATCGCCACAAATCCGATCCAAAATCCCGGCGCGCCGAAATAGTTCCGGGCGAGACCAAGCAGCCGTTCCTTCTCATCGGTCGCCGCAAGTGTCCGCAAATAAAGAATATGCGCGACGGAAACGATCGCGATGACCGCGATGAAATAGCCAAGCGCGACCAGCCATCCCGACGATTGGATGACATATGGCACCGCGAAGACCCCTTCGCCGATCGTCGCCGCGGCGACGATCGCCACAATGGTGAGAGATTTTATTGACATGCGTTCTTACTGTTCCCCTCGTTATGCTTTATAGACCAAATCTCCTTCGCGAACGCGTTTCTTGAGTTTGATACCGATCTGCTTCTTCGGCATCGCCACCACCACCGGTTTGTGATCGAACTGCATGGATTTTGACACTTCCTTAAAATCCGTCGTCGCACCCTTGAAATATAATTCCGTGCCCGCCTTCACTTTCGTATTGAACTTTACGATCGCCACCTTGATGTGCGCGTAGTAATGCGTCACCTTGCCGATGGGCTTCACTTTCGCTTTTTTTACCGCCTTCTTTATTATTTTCTTCTTCTTCGCGGCCATGGTGTTATTCGATCTCCATTTTTTCTTCCTCTTTATGGATCAACTCTACCACTCTCTCCACGAGCGCCCTCGGGTCCGGGTCGAACACCGCCTTGCCGTTGCCGCGGTGCGCGATCTTCAGGATGTGCTCAAGCTCGTCGCTCGTACCGCCGGTGTGCGTGAGCACGCCTTGCGGCTTCTTATCCTCGAATGCGATGGTAAATTCATTCAACGTACCGATGCGGCCGTAGATCGTGATGACCGCGTCCGCGGAGCGGGTAAGGAGTAGGTTGCGGCCCGAGTAGCCAAAGCCGGTATAGATGATGAGATCGTGATAATCGAGCGGCAGACGGTAGGTCCGCACGTGCGCCGCTTTTGATTCCGCGGGCGAGAGGCCAATGACGATGCCGCCTGCCAGCTTCGCGCCTTTCGCCGCATAGTACGGGATGCCGGTGGTGGCACCATCAACGAGCACCATCCCCGCTTCGGCGATCAACTTGCCGATCAGCTCCGCTTTTTCCACCGTGCCCGGCGGGCAATGTTCTATCTCGGCAGCGCCGGAGATGCAGATCTTATATTTAAGGTGATACGCGGTGTCTATTTTTTTAGTCGCCATGTTTTTATCGATATTTCGTTTATTATAACGTAACACTCTCATTCGCGTGCGGAACCTCCGCCGCGATCCCAAAGCCGTCTATTATTTTATGCGCGAGCGTTTCCGACGACGTCTGCTCCCCTTGTACCACGAATACTTTTTTGAGCGAGCCCTTCATGGAGCTCAGCCAGTCGAGCAGATGCGGTTGGTCCGCATGTGCGGAATATCCCGGAATGTCGATCCTTCGGCACCGCACCGGCACCGCCTCACCGAAGATGTGCACCTCCGTGGCGCCTTCGAGCAGCTGGCGGCCCATGGAACCTTCGGCCTGGTAGCCGACGAATACCACCTCGCTCTTGGAGTCCGGGAGATAACGCAGTTCGTGATGTAGGATACGTCCACCGTTCGACATGCCGGATCCTGCGATGATGATCTTCGGCGACGGAACGTCGTTGATCCCTTTTGATTCCTCCGTTGATAGCGTAACGCGCAATTCCGGGAAGCTCAACACTTCATCTCCCACCTTCACGATGTTCTCAACCTTGTCATTGAATGCATCCTCGTGTTTTTTAAAAAGTTCTGTCAATTTGATCGCAAGCGGACTGTCTAAAAAGATCGGTTCGTTCGGCAATTTCCCCTCTTCATTCAGCTGATGGAAATGGAACAGAAGATCCTGCGTGCGCTCCATCGCAAATGTCGGAATCATGAGCACGCCACCCGCCTTGAACGTCTCCTCGATCGCGCCGAGCAGCATCTCACGCCGCTGCGCCACATCTTCATGCACACGATCGCCATAGGTGGACTCTATCAGACAGTAATCCGCCGACGGGATCTTTTCCGTCGGTTTGATGAGTGGCGACGGCACATTCCCAAGGTCACCGGAGAACACGATCGTCTTCCCTTCGGCCTCTATGTGAATGATCGCCGAACCAAGAATATGGCCCGCGTCATAAAGCTCAACCTTGAACGGGCCGACCTCGACCGGCTCATGATATTTTAACCCTTTCCACAACCCGGTTACCTTGGGAATATCGCTATCGCGATACAGCAGCGGGCGAGCCTCGCGCTCGGCTTCTTTTGCAAGAAGATGTTCCGAATCCTCAAGCATCAGCTCGGCGAAATCACGCGTGGCGTGCGTGGAATAGATCGTTCCTTTGAATCCGGCGAGTACGAGGCTCGGCAGACGCCCGATATGGTCCAAATGCGAATGAGTGATGAACACTGCCGACACCTCCTTTGGGTCGTACGCGAACTTCTCGAAATTTTCCCGGTCCGCGTAATGGCTCCCCTGATGAAGCCCGCAATCGATCATGATCTTCGTCCCTCCCGATTCCAAAATATAGTTCGAGCCAGTCGCCTCACCCGTCCCCCCGTAGAAAGTAAGTTGCATATGCAGTAAGTATACGGCTGCTTGCGGAGAGAAACAAATTGCTATAGGATACTGCGCAGAGGAGAAGACTCCATGGAGCGAAAGCCTAAGACAGACTACTCAGGCGCCATCTTCATAGATAGAACCCCCCAGCATCCGCCACGCCGCCGCCACAGAAAAAGGTGGACCGCGCGTCGCCTCAAACAATTCGCGGACTCGGCCCACGAGCTGTGCCCACGAACGAACGCCCGGCAACAGCCTTCTCAGAGCCGCCGTGGAAAATCCCGCTGACCGCACCCCTAGCCCTGCCCCTTCCCGGAGTGGGGCTGTTTTTTATTTCTTTGCCTGCTTCACAAGCGCCGCCTCAAATACCGAACGTTCGTTCCATGGGACCTTCCGGTCGTCGGCGACATGGATCCAGTCCTCGCTCCCCTTGCCCGTGCCGATCACCACATCGCCCGGTTGCGCGAGTGCGATCGCTTTATTGATCGCCTCCACGCGATCCACGATCTTATAGACACGCTGTCCTTCGCGTAGCGGGCGCGGGATGCCGCCGTCGATCTCGTCCATGATCCCCTGCGGATCCTCGTCGTACGGATCTTCGTTCGTCAAAACGATCTCGTCGCAATGGTCCGCGGCGATAGCACCCATGGACGGACGCTTCCAGGTATCACGGCCGCCGCCTGCGGATCCAAGGACGCAGATCAGGCGCGGATGCGGAAAATCGTGCGACGGGTTTGGCTTTGCGGCGATATATGCCGCCTCGAGCGAATCCGGCGTGTGTGCGTAATCCACGACCGCAGTGCGATCGCCCGCGTGAACGAACTCCATCCGCCCCGGCACGCCCTCGAACTCAAGGATCGCGTCGTCAACGATCTTGCTCGCGATACCGAGCTCCCTCGCGATCGCCACCGCGACGGCAATGTTCTCTTCGTTGAACGGACTCATAAGGAAATGCGGCGCTTCGTCATCGCGACGCATCTTCGTACTGCGGATGTGCGGCAATGATTCGTGGAAGAACTCGTCGTCCTTGGAATACGCGACCGGCTGGCTATCCCCCAGCGCCTCAATAAAGAAATCAAAATTCTTGTCGTCGCGGTTCAAAAATATCTTGCCGCCACGACCTATCACATATTTCAAAAAATCCAATTTTGCCTCGCGGTAATTCTCGAACGAACCATGCGATTCGATATGTTCCGGCGCCAGGTTGGTGAGCACCCCCATGTTCCAGTGAATGAACCGGTGCCGGTGCTGAACGACCGCCTGTGACGTCACTTCTATAATTACGTAATTGCACCCGGCGCGTGCCGCGTTATGCAGGAATTTCTGAAGATATGCCCGGCCCGGCATGGAATTGCCGGTGGTATTTTTGCGGCTCTCGTCGCCGATCTTCACGCGCAAGGAGGAGATGAGCGCGGTACGTTTGCCGGCAGCGGTGAGGATGGCATTGATGACCTCCACCGTCGTTGTCTTTCCTTTGGTGCCCGTCACGCCGATCACGAACAATTTCTTGCTCGGATTGCCATGCAGGTGAGCGCCGGTCCACGCCCATAAAAAATGGTAGACCGACAGCGGGTGGATATTTCTTAAAAACTTTTTCATGCGCGATGCGATCGTTATTTTTGTTTATTGGCCAAGACCCCGAGCGCGGCGCGCAAGCGCGCTTCCGTGCCGACCACCTTTTCGTCAACCTTGCCGAGTGCGGCGCGCGCTTCTTCGCGCCGATATCCCAAACTGGTCAACGCCTCCACGAGATCGGAATCGGTCTGCATCTTCTCCACCACCGCACCGCTCTTTGAAGACTGCACCTTTGAGCGAAGCTCCACAATGACGCGTTCCGCGGTCTTTCTGCCGATGCCCGCCGCGCGCGTGAGCAGATCCGGGCGTCCTTCTTTGATGGCCGCGGAAAGCTCATCAAGCGGCGCCGTATCCAATATAGCGAGCGCGGATTTTGGTCCCACGCCGGAGACGGAAATGAGCATCTCAAAGAAATCCAGCTCGTCCGGCGATGTGAACCCAAAGAGATCGAGCGCATCCTCACGCACGTGGAGGTGACAATAGAATGTGATGCCGGTTCCGATGGCCGGAAGCGCCTCCAATGTTTGCTTGCTCGCAAAGAGCTTGAGGCCAAGACCTCCCGCTTCCACCACGGCAAAGCTGGCTTCTTTTAGCGCTAGTTTGCCGGAAACGCTGTATATCATGCGTTCATTATAGCGCGGGTAAAGCGCGAATGCATCAGAAATATAAAAAAGGACAGGGACCACATAAAGCGGTCCCTGGTTTGGGAGAATAGACTGCAGAGCTTCTAGCGCGGCCGAAATGGTATCGGAGGCCGACGCAGGCGTTCATTGAGCGCCTCAGAAAGCTTACGCTCGGAAATTAACCGGAATGGGAGGGTTAAGAAAGGAAGTGCGGCCTCTCTGCCTTTGGTATAGTGTTCCCGGCCCTTCCTGATCTCTTCCTCAAGCTTGGCACATCGTTTCGCATTAAAAACGGTAAGGCGTTGGCGTTTTAGCTGAGCAAGTTCAGTCATAGCATCCCTGACGGGAATGAATAGGCCTGCAACCTGCTCGTTGATAGCTTTCATTGCCTCAACCTCCTTATACGAATGAGGAGCCTCATGTCCTGTGGCGTTGAAAAATCGATCCTCTCTCGCTCTCCAGAAGTTAGCCTTCCTTAGGGACTTCATCATACCGGACCACTCCACTACCATCGCAATAATAGTGACAAGCGACAGAGTGAAGAAGTGTGACGACCATGGGAAAAAGAAGAGGGCGATGAATTCAATCACTTCTGCGAGGGCGAGACTTCCGGCGAACAGCGTGAGTCTGGTAGAACGCTTCATTTTGATTCTCCTATCCAAGCTTAGCCAGCTTGGATTCTTCGGGGATAGCCTCCCCGAAAGGCAATTGGCAAACCGGCTTAGCCAGCCGGACGCTCCGCATATATTAACATAATAATAGTGATGTTGTCAATGCCCCTTGTAAATACAGGATTTCCCGCTATACTATCACTTATGCCAATCACCAAGTCAGCCAAGAAGGCGCTCCGCCAGAACGTGACCCGCCACAAGCGGAATGTTGTTCGCAAGGAAGCCTATAAACTTCAGGTTGTCACCTTCCGCAAGCTTGTCGTCGCAAAGAAGAACGAAGAGGCCGCGAAAATCCTCCCGCTCGTCTTCAAGGCGCTTGATAAGGCCGCAAAGGCCAAAGTCATCGAGAAGAACAAGGCCAGCCGCCTCAAGAGCCGCCTTTCTCAGCTTATCAACAAATCAACCAAGGCCTCTTCGTAGTCCACCTTCCCGGACTTCACGGCCAGATCATACTCCGCCATGTGCGGGGTTTTTTCTTGCCACTGGGATGCGAGAATATTGAAGATCTTTGCCGGCGGATCGTTCGCCGCGAGCATCGTCTCAAACGCGTACAGCCGGTTCTTGATGTCGTAATTCTTTAGCCCGTTGATGAGCCCCCAATAGTTCGGCGCAACCTCAAGATCGAACACATCCAGATCTTTTTTATCGATCGGCTTGGCGGCAGTCCTCCCATCGACGCCGCGGTTCAGCCCCGCAAGCTTTTGCAACTCCGTCACCAGCCCCCAGGTATCGCCCTCATACACCGATGATAAGAATTGTGCGGCAGAGGGCGTCAGCGCCACGTCATTTTTCTTTGCCTCGGCTGCGAGCCACGCCATGTGCTCCGCGCCCGCAAGCTGTTCGAACTTTTGCGAGATTGTCGGCTTCTCCAAAAGGAACGCGAGCGCCTTCACCGGCTTGTCCTTCTCCGTAATTAAAATCGTGATATTTTTTTCTTCCACGTACGGCTTTAACAGCTTGGCGAGCTTCGGTGCTTCGAGCTCGAACGCATTTTCCAGTACCGCAAGCTTTGTTGTTTCAAAAATGGATTGCGTCTTCAAAAACTCACCGAGCGATTCAAGCGTCGTCTTTTCTTCAAGATCGAAAAAACCAAGCCCGATCTCCGATCGCTTTTTGGAAAACTCCGCTATGATAGAACGCTTCTTTTCGGAGCGGCGATAATCGTCCGGCCCGTAGAGGAAGATGATCATGCCACTATTATATACTCCTATACTGCGGAAGCTACCACGGTCGGATGCACCACGGCACGCCGCGCTTTCGCGGCCTTCATAAATTCCCTGAACAGCGGATGCGGATTGAGCGGGCGCGACTTCAGCTCAGGATGGAACTGCGTGCCAAGGAAGAATGGGTGGACGCTGCGCGGAAGCTCCATTACCTCCATCAGTCGCCGCGAGGGCGATACGCCGGAAAAAGTGATACCGCCTTTTTCGAGCCGCTTCACGTAAACCGGATTCACTTCGTAACGATGCCGGTGCCGCTCGGAAATCTTTGTCTTCCCGTACGCCTTACCCGCGATTGTGCCAGGTGTGAGTACTGCGGGATATGCGCCGAGCCGCATCGTGGCGCCGTACTTCTTTTCCGCCATCAACTTCTTCTGCTCCGGCAGGATGTCGATGATGGGATACTTCGTCTTCGGGTCGATCTCCGTCGTGTTCGCACCCTTCATTTTGAGCACATTCCGCGCAAATTCCACCGTGGCGAGCTGCATACCATAGCAAAGCCCGAAGTATGGGATCTTGTTCTCGCGGCAGTACTGGATCGCCTTCAATTTGCCCTCCACGCCGCGCGAGCCGAATCCGCCAGGCACGATGATGCCGTCAAAACCATCGAGGGTCTTCAACCCTTCGGCGCCGTTCTCAAACTCGCCCGAATCAAGCCACTTGATCTCCGGCTTCACCCCCCACAGCGCGGCGCTGTGCTTGATGGATTCGATCACGGAAAGATATGAGTCTGCTAAAACAAATTTCCCGCTCGCAAAATATTTTCCGACGATGCCGATACGCACGACATCCTTCGCATTGTGGATCTTCTCCGTGAACGCGCGCCACTCTTTCATATCTTTCGCACGCGGCTTCATGGAAAGTTTTTCCAATATCAAATTACCAAGTTCGTCTTTTTCAAAATTGACCGGGATGTCATAGATGCTCGCGACATCCGGCGCGGAGATCACGTCCTCTTCGCGCAGTCCGCAATTGAACGCGATCTTTTCTTTGCGCTTTTCATCGAGCGGATACTTCGCGCGCGCGAGAATGATGTCCGGCTGAAGGCCCGTGCCATTCAACGCACGCACCGCCTGCTGGGTCGGCTTCGTCTTCAGCTCATTGTCATCGCTCATGATCGGCAAGTGGCTGACGAGGATCACCAACACATCCTTCGGGTGTTTGAACTTCATCATGCGGATCGCTTCGATGAAAAGAATGTTCTCATACTCGCCTACCGTACCACCGATCTCCGTGATCACCACCTCCGCCTTCGCGAGCTCCGCCGCGCGATCGATGCGATCCATCACTTCCATTGGAATATGCGGCACCACACTCACCGATTTTCCTCCGTAGCCCATGCTTCGCTCGCGATTGATGACCGTCTGATAGATACTGCCCGTCGTCATATAGTTCGCGCCGGAGAGATCGCGGTCCAAAAAGCGCTCGTAGTTGCCCATATCTTGATCGCACTCCGTGCCGTCATCCAAAACAAAAACCTCACCGTGCTCGGTGGGGTTCATGGTTCCCGCATCAACGTTCACGTACGGATCGATCTTGATGGATGTCACCTCGAGCCCACGCGATTGCAAAATTTTTCCGATGGACGACGAAGACACTCCCTTGCCGACACCCGACATTACTCCCCCGACGATGAAAATATATTTATGGTTGCCCTTTAAGTTGGTCGGTGCCATTTCGCATATCATTATACGTGAAACCGAAAGCAAGGCAAACGCCTAGAACAAGTCTTCCGCTCCCACCTCGTTTTTTGGCACCAAATTCGGGTCTGTCGGCAACGCAAAAGAGATGGTGGTGCCGCGATTGAGCTCGGATTCTGCCCAAATTTGGCCTCCGTGGGCATTCACAATGCCTTTTGATATATAGAGACCGAGGCCGGAGCCTTCGGTTTGAAGCTTCATGGCATTATCGGCACGGTAGAACTTGTTGAACAACTTCTCCACGGATTCGGGCGGTATGCCGATGCCGGTATCTTTCACGCTCACCACCACGAACGGCTTGTCCTGCATCTTGTCCACTTTGACCGTCACCTCGCCATTCTCCACGTTGTAGCGGATAGCGTTCTCCAGGAGGTTCGTGATCGCAAGCGACAACCTCTTGGGGTCGATGAACACATGCGGCAGATCGTCCTGCGGCCGGTCGAAATAGATCTTGATACCCGCTTTTTGCGCAGCCGGCAAAACATCCGCGAGCGTCTTCGCAATGAACTCCGCAATATCCGTATCCTCAAATTTGTATCCGAACTGACCATCCTCCATCTTCGCGATATTGAGCAGGTCTTCGATGCGGCGAAGAAGGCTATCGCTCGCGCCGCGCGCGTTTGCGAGAATCGCCTTATTCGTGTCATCCAGTCCGGTCGCGTTATCAAGCGATTGCAACGCCCAGCTGATGTCCGTCACCGGCCCGCGCAACTGGTGCGAGGCAACGGTCACAAATTCGCTCTTTGACCGCAACGCGAGTATCTGCGAAGTGCGGTCACGGATGATCTTCATAAAACCGAGCGGCTTGCCGTTCTCGTCCGTCACCGGTGCGGTTGTCACGCGAAATTCGAATGGCGGATCGGTGAATGAGATATCAACCACCTGCGGATATTCATTCTCTTTCGTGCGAGGGACGACGCGTGGTGCGAGCGAAGGGAAGACGATCTGGATGAGCGTGCGCCATCCTTCGCGCTCCACGTCGCGCGGGGAAAAAACGTGGCCGATCACCGTCTTCGCGTCAAGTTTAAAAATGCGCTCCGCGGCGGGATTGAAAAATATCACGCGAAAATCCGTTTCGTAGACGATAAGCCCGTCGCTAAGGCTGGCGAGGATGCTGTTCAGCTCGCTGCGTTCAACGCTTGTATCCCGCTCGGTGCGCGCCGAACGGTACACGCTCACCGCGGACAGCGCAAAGACGATCACGAGCAATCCGCCATTCACGAGTAAAACCCACGATCCGGAAACATTGAAGTCAAAAATGAACTCCACGATGACGATCGCGAGCATTACCCATATCACCTGAAACTCAGGCCATAGGATGACGTCTTTTATTTTGGAGGTTTGATTCTTCAATTTCTCTTTATTATAGCATCACGGCGGCCTTTGCGCGGCTTTTTAAAAAAGCGGTGTCTGCGCGTCGTGATGTTTCGCCGCCGCTTTACTTTTTGCCTTCGGTTCCGGCTTTTCGTCTGCTCCCGGCATAATGAGCCGCTTGAGCAATGTCGCAAATCCCATTTTCTCAAAATATGCCGCGGCGGTGCCGGTGCCTTCGGCGGGAGCCAGCACGGCGATATCGGCCGGAATTTCTATCGGCGCATGGCGCTCAAGCGTCACCAACATTTCCGAAAGCTCCGCCTCTTTTTTGAACGAGCCGAACCGGTCGCGCATTTTTTTCACTTCCGCGTCATCATCCGCAGCCGCAGCGTCCAGCCGTTCATACATCTCCCTTACGGTACCGAATCTTTTTATCAGTTCAAGCGCCGTCTTCGGTCCAACACCGGGCACGCCTTTGATGTTATCGGACGAATCACCGACAAGCGCTTTGTAGTCCACCATCTGCTTTGGCGCGATACCATATTTCTCTATCACCGCAGTCTCGTTATAGATCGTCGTATCGCTCACTCCTTTGTTGAATGTCTGCACGACGAGCTTGTCCCCTTCCACCATCTGCAACGTGTCGCGATCGCCCGTCAAAATGACCACCTGCACATCGGGCAATGTTTTGAATTTTTCCGCGAGCGTGGCAATCAAATCGTCCGCTTCGTAGCCGGGCTTCTCGAATGTTTTTATCCCGAACGCTTCAAATAATTTATGCGCCTCTATCAACTGCGAAATCAGCTCATCGGCCGTCGGTGGGCGCTGCGCTTTGTACTCCGCATATTTCTCATCGCGGAACGTAGGTTCCGGCCGATCAAAAAGCGCAGCGGCGTAATCCGGCCGCTCCTCACGCCACAACTTCAACAGAATGCTCGCGAGCCCATAGATGGCGCCTGATGGCTTTCCCTCCGGCGTAGTGAATGGCGGCAACGCATGGAACGACCGGTGGATGATCGAGTTCGCGTCGATCAGTAATAATTTTTTCATGCTATTTTACGCCGATGATTGACGCCGGACGCGTTATTGAAATAGTCCTCTCATTCTCTTTTTTCCCGTGTTTGAATTGCAGCCGCACGGTATCCTTCGGGAGAAACCGCTTCGCCTGCTCCGGCCATTCTATTAACACCACGTTGCGCGGACCGTTGAGGATGACATCGAGTTCCAGAGGCTCAAGATGTTCCGGCTTCTTTAGGCGATACGCATCAATATGAAAAACGTTTTTGATCTTTTGGCCCGGTAGTTTATGCCGGCGCATCAGAATGAACGTCGGGCTCGTGACGCGCGTCTTTGATCCAAGGCCTTTTAAAAACCCTTGCACGAACGTGGTCTTCCCTGCCCCAAGATCGCCCTGAAGGGCAAACACCGTGGCGCACTTATTTCCAGCCGCCTTTTTCGTGAGCGCCCGCGCAACATCATAGCCCACTTTTTTCGTCTCCTCCGAAGAAAAAGTCCGATATGTTTCTATTTTTTTGGATGACATAGATAAAGAATACCAGAAAGAACGATGCGACGCCGAACATAAGCACGATAAACCCTCCGGGCGAAAGTTGCGGCGCAAGCGGAACGCCGAATGGATAACTGTTCACGTGAACCGTCGTGTCCACTTTTTTGTTCACCGCGCCGGGCGTAGGATACTCGAACGCGAAGTGTGCGATTGGCGCCGTACCGTAATCCATGCGCGAGAAGCTCTTCCCTTCCGGCGCCGCGCCGACAAAATTTGCGCTATCCGCCAGCTGCCCACCCGGACCATATAACAATACTGCCCCGTCGGTGTTTTTCAAAGACAGCTTATCCTGCGTCTTTTTTAGAATAAGATAACCACCAGGCGGGATACTATAGCCGGCGAGGGAAAATGCTTTTTTGACTCCAACGCCCAATGCGTAGCCGTCAAGACTCGCGCTTGCCGCGCCGCTGTTATAGAGCTCTATAAATTCCCCGGCAGCGTCATTACCTACCGGGTTTGGAAGCCACTCGTTGATATAAATCACACCCGAAGGATAATGCATGGAAATTAAAAATGTCTAAAATTAAAGATGGGATGTTTGACTTTTTTAAAATATTTATTTATAATTCCAACAGTTTTGAGGAGGGAGACCTCGATGAAAAAAACTCGCGTGGCTGTTCCCCAAAAGAAGCTGGGGATCCTATCAACGATACTCGTTAACACCGGCGCGGCCCTCATTGTTCAGACTGTATTCGCCGCCACCCTACTCGTGCTCTGTAAGCAAATCTTCGGCGCGAAGGGGCTCACGAGTGGCAGCTATCACAACCTGGTGGTCACTGCTATGTTGGTCGATTGCGTCACGACCGCACTGGCAATCGTCGTCACCGAACGCCTGATGGAAAAGTTCTTTCTTAGGGATCCATCAGATCTCTTAGGCCCCGAGATGAACCGTGCAATGTACTTCGGAGTTGTCGGCATACTCGCCGTCGGGATCGCCAGGGCTTTTGTGGAAGATCGCGTGGAGGTTGTCTGGGGACTAATCATTCTCTGCGGAATACTTCTTCTCTTTGGGGGGTATCATAAGAAATTTCGCGAGGTTCGGCGAGGAATTTGGTTCCCCCATTCCGTGTTTCATTTCAGTCTCCAACAATTTGTGCTTTTCCCCGTAGGGCTCTGGGTAGTAAGCCACCTTATCAAGTGATGCCTGGACGCAATAAGCGCCCCGGCATTTTTATTTATAAAAAGGGGGTGTTCAAAACACACAATGGCCTCCTCTCCTATAACAACTCCTCGTATCCTTTTATTTTTAAATGCCGATATGCCGCGGGCAACACGATGCGCCCGGCGGACGAGCGCTGGAGAAAGCCGAGCGTCATCAAATATGGCTCGTAGATATCTTCAATGGCGCCGCGGTCCTGCGCAAGTGCCGCAGCGATGGTGTTGATGCCGACGGGTCCGCCATGGAACTTCTCAATGATCGTCATGAGGAGCTCACGGTCTTGTGGCTCGAGCCCCACCTCGTCGATCTCAAGCATCGCAAGCGTTTTACGCGCGGCGTCTTCGTCAATCACGCTCTCCCGGTGCACTTCGGCAAAGTCGCGGGCGCGGCGCAACAGCCGGTTCGCAACGCGCGGCGTCCCACGCGACGCACGAGAGAGAATATCGATCGCCTCCGGCGTTGCCTCCACGCCCAAGATCGCCGCTGAGCGTTTTAATATTTTCTTGATATCCTCCGGCGTGTAATAGCCGAGGCGAAGGGTCGCGCCGAAGCGCGAGCGCAACGGCTGCGAAAGTAAATTCTCGCGCGTAGTCGCCGCGATCAGCGTGAACGGCGGAAGATCGAGAGAAAGCGTCCGCGCGGACGGCCCCTTGCCGACGACGAGGTGCAACTTCCGCGCCTCCATCGCCGGATATAACACCTCTTCGATCATCGGATTAATGCGATGCGCTTCATCAATGAATAATATTTCGCCGGGCGTTAGATTGGTAAGTACCGCAGCGAGGTCGCCTGCCTTTTCCAAAGCGGGACCGGAAGTGGTTTTGATCAATCCGCCAAGTTCACGCGCGACAAGATACGCGAGCGTCGTCTTCCCCAACCCCGCAGGACCGGAGAATAAAAGATGGTCTGCGGACTCGCCGCGCTTCTTTGCGGCGCTCAAGAGTGTTTTTAAATTATCTTTTATCTTCTCCTGGCCGATATACTCATCCCACTCGGTGGGCCGAAGAGTGAGGTCTATGTTCGAGTCCTCCTTATTGGCCGAATTATTGATTGGCGGGGGTGTTTTTGGCATGGGCGAGTGTGGATTATGTGGGGATAAGCTGGGGCTTGACAAATAATATTCTATATGCTAACATATCTCAGTGCTCAATAAATATGGGCTGCTGGCAAGCTAACCGATGTTCATTAAAAGTAGCTGATTCAGATCTGGGGGCGGGAGTTATTTCTAAAAACTACAGGACTAACCGGTTCCGGCTGGTTATATCCTTTGAGTAATTCTAGCCTCTTTTATCATTAGATAGAAGAGATCATTATCCTTTCGCGAGGAATTGCCCCCAGGTCTGAGTTTACTACTTTCAATCTTGAAAAATAAGCGTCCGCGCTTATTTTTTTATCTTCTTCTTTCCCTTTTTAAAGAACAACCGTGGTAATGGTGTTTCGTATTCGCGGCGAACGGTCATCTGCTTGGAGCCGAGAATACGAAACACTATTACCACACCAAGTCTCCGGTGGCTCCCGTCACTTCATCAAACGTCGTCTTCCCTTCGAGTACTTTCAGGATGCCGTCCTGCTGCATAGTGACCATCTCCTGCCGCTGCGCAACCTCGCGAAGCGAGACCTCCGATGCCTCGCGCAAAATCGTCTTCTCCAAATCCGGGCCGCCTTCTAAAAACTCAAATACACCGACGCGACCTTTGTATCCGATGCCATTGCATTTCTCGCAGCCCACCGGCGCGTAGATCTTATAGCCGTCATAAACTTTTTTATCCACCTTCGCCGGCAGCGCGGCGAGGAGTTTGGTTATCTTCTCCGCTGTCGGTCCATCCACCGGAGCCTCCTTTTTACACTCCTTGCATAACACGCGCACGAGACGTTGCGCTATCGCGAGCGAAAGCGCCGGCCCGATGCTCACCGCCTTCACGCCAAGATTGATCAAACGCGGCACGGCTCCCACGGCATCGTTCGTGTGAAGCGTGGATAACACCAAGTGCCCCGTGAGCGCCGCTTCGAGCGCGATGTCCGCCGTCTCAAGGTCACGTACCTCGCCGACAAGGATCACATCCGGATCCTGCCGCACGATGGCCCGCAAGCCGTTGCCAAAGGTATATCCCGCCTCCTCGTCGATCTGTGTCTGTTCAATACCATCAATGCGATACTCGATCGGATCCTCCAGGGTGATGATCTTCATCGTCGGATCGTTCATGGTGCGCAGGAATGCGTAGAGTGTCGTTGTTTTTCCGGAACCCGTCGGGCCGGTGTTCAATATCAACCCGTTCGGTTGGGATATTTTCTTCATAACAAGAGCGAGGTTGTCCGCACGAAGCCCAAGCTGCGGCAGTGTCACCATCGTCGCGGACGGGTCAAGAATTCTCATGACGATCGTTTCGCCGAACTCCGCCGGGATCACGGATACGCGCATCTCGATATCTTTTTGCCCAAGCCCGATCGTGAAGCGGCCGTCCTGCGCCGCGTCGCGAACGTTCAACTTCATCTCGGAAAGAAGTTTGATGCGCGACACGAACGTGTGATACGCATCGAGCGGGATCTCGTCGAACATGTCGTGCAGCAACCCGTCGATGCGGAAACGGATCTTCGCTTTCTTCTCTTCCGCCTCGGTGTGAATATCCGACGCACGCAAGCCCATCGCGCCCGCCAGGATGATCTCAATCAACGCTACCGGAGAAACATTCGCGAGCGGGAGCGCACCGATCTCCTTATGGACCGCATCGATCGTCACCAGTTTTGCCTTTAATGCGTCGAGGCGCTCTTGAGGTATCTCCACCTTTCCCGTGATATTTCCCGTTTCCGGTTTCACGAATTGATAAAAGCGCCATGCGGCCTCCATACTTGACGGGGAAACCACAACGACTTTCACCTCATACTTTTTTCCGACGAGTTCTTCGAGCGCTTTTTTTGTGGCGGGAAGCTCGGGGTTGATTGCCGCGAGCGCTACTTTTTTCGCTTTCAGCTCGATGGCGGCCACCTTCGCGTCCTTCGCCTCGGTCTCCGGCAATATCCTTACCGCATCGAGTGATACGGGGATCTTCGCCAGGTCCACATACGAAAGCCCCAGCTTCTCGGCGAGCCGCTCGGCGGCACGCTCTTCCCCGTCACGCCGCAGTTTTGCGAGCTTCTCGGTAAGGTCTTTTTGAGGTGCGTCGAGCATTTGCTTTGATGATACCGCGCCGATATAATGCAAGCAATATGTCAGGACATTCGCACTGGGCGGGAATAAAACACAAAAAAGAGATCACCGACAAGAAACGGGCAAAGATATTTTCAAAATCGCTCAAGTTGATCTCGGCGGCGGCGCACACCGAACCGAACCCTGATTTCAATCCGCGGCTCCGCACGGCGGTCGCAAAAGCGCGCGAGGCGGGCGTGCCGGCGGACACGATCGACCGGGCAATCAAGCGCGCTGCGGATCCGGCAGAAGAGTTGGAGGAATTGTTGTATGAAGCATATGGCCCGGGCGGCGCGGCGATACTCATCACCGCCTTGAGCGATAATCGCAACCGCACCGTGCAGGAAGTAAAAACCGTTCTGCGTGATCACAACGGTAAATGGGCCGAATCCGGAAGCGTCCAGTGGGCGTTCGAATTGGCTGCGGGCGAATGGACCGCGAAGTTCCCGCAGGATATCCCGGACGAGGAGAAGGAAAAGCTCGTGGGCCTCCTTGATGCGCTCGAAGAGAGCGACGACGTCCAAGCCGTATACAGTAATATCAACTTCTCATGATCGCGCTCGGCATCGATCCGGGAACCCGGCGGATAGGATATGGCGTGGTTGAATGCAATGGTCCGGCCATAACGTACGTGACCGCGGGCATCCTTGCTATAAAATCCTTCGACGACGTGCCCGCTCTTGAGGAGACGAAAAAAGGGATCGATGCCCTCATAAAAAAGCACAAGCCGGACGTGGTGGCGATCGAAAAGCTCTTCTTTTCCAAAAACACCAAGACCGCGCTCGCGGTAGCGCAGGCGCGCGGCGTCATTCTTCTTGCAACTAAAGAGCGCGGTGTTCGTATAAAAGAATACACGCCGAACGAAGTGAAGGCTGGCGTGGCGGGATATGGTATGGCGGATAAAAAAGCGGTGCTTAAGATGGTGCGCCTTATCTTGGGCAAGCCCGACCTCGCGCTCATCGACGACGCAAGCGACGCGCTCGCGCTCGCTATTTTATCCACAGGCGACCGCTTGCTTGACAGTGCGCGATGATACAATATACTGGTTGAAAATAAAAAAGGTCGTTAATTATTGGTAACCATGTTGACTGAATTATTTCCATTACAACTCGCGTTTCGCGGATTAAGCGATGAGGACGATGAAGATCCGACCGTCGTTGATGCCCCGGGAGATCTTGATGACGACGATCTGGACGAAGACGATGCGGATCTCGGCACTCCGGCAGACGATGACGCGGGCGATTCCGCAGACCCGATAGAATAACAGCCCAAACACCCCATGCTTTTCTAAGCATGGGGTGTTTTTTATCTCAAAATTAAAAAATCGGGACGAAAAAGAGGAAAAGAGGTAAAATAAAGGGACTTCTTATGATGAAAAGCCCCTCAAGCAAGCTCTCCAGCCCAAAAAAGAAGCGGTATATCAAAATCCTCCAGATAGCGGGGGTTGTTGTGGCGACGTGCTTCATTGCGATCTGCCTCGCCGTGCTTTATTTCGCAAAAACCGTACCCTCCATCCAGGAAATCGGCAGCCAGGAAATCGGCCAGTCGACGAAGATCTATGATAGGACGGGCGCGGTGCTGCTTTATGATATAAATAACGGGCAAAAACGCACATTGGTCTCTTTTGACCAGATTCCACAGAGCGTCAAGGATGCGACGATTGCCATTGAAGACCAGCAGTTTTATAACGAGCCGGCATTCGATATAAAAGGAATTCTGCGCGCCCTTTTTGTTGATATCACCACCCACTCATTCGCGGAAGGAGGGTCTACCCTTACTCAACAACTCGCGCGCACCGCATTTCTTACGCTCGACCAGACAATCTCGCGCAAAATCAGGGAGTTCATCCTTGCGGTCAAATTGAATGAATATTATTCAAAGGATCAAATACTCGCCTTATATTTAAACGAAGTGCCTTATGGTCCAAATATCTCGGGCGTGGGCGAAGCATCTATGGATTACTTCGGCGTCCCGGTGGGCCAACTTAATGTTGCCCAAAGCGCCGTTCTCGCCGCGCTTCCCCAGGCACCGACATATTACTCGCCGTGGGGCACGCACGTGAGCGAGCTCCTTCAACGCCAAAAATTGGTCCTTCAGCAGATGTATAACACCGGCAAGATCACAAAGTCCCAATTGACCGCCGCCCAGAACTTTAAGATCGTCTTCCAGCCACAGTCGGCAACGGGGTCCGGAATTAGAGCGCCACATTTTGTGATGGCAGTGGAAAATTATCTTGTGCAAAAATATGGCGAGAATGAAGTTGATAATGGCGGCCTCAAAGTGATCACGACGCTAAACTGGACGATGCAACAACAAGCGGAAACGGCGGTCACTGCGGGCGTCGCACGCAACACGCAACTCTACAAAGCGACGAATGGCGCTCTGGTGGCAGAAGACCCCACTACCGGGCAAATTCTGGCGCTTGTCGGGTCCGCAGACTACTTCGATACTTCCAATGACGGAAATTTTGACGTAGCGACCCAGGGACTTCGCCAACCGGGATCATCATTGAAGCCGTTCGTTTATATGACCGCATTCCAAATGGGATATACCCCCGACACGATATTATTTGACGTACCCACAGAATTCAGCATGAATTCTTCGTGCCCGGCCGTTCCCGACTATACCTCAACAAACACAAAATGCTTCCACCCGCAGGATTTCGAAGGGACGTTCGCCGGACCGCTGTCCATACGCGACGCACTCGCACAATCAGTGAACGTCCCCGCGGTAAAAATGCTTTATTTGGTCGGAGAAAAGAACGCCATTGAGAATGCTTATAATTTTGGCTTAACAACCCTGACCGATCCCGCAAATTACGGCCTCTCTCTTGTGCTCGGCGGTGGCGCGGTGAAGTTGATAGACCTCACTGAGGCCTATTCTGTCCTTTCACAAGACGGCACGCACCACGCGCAGGCGATGATCCTCTCCGTGCAGGATGCAAACGGGAACACACTGGAGTCTTATCAGGATCAAGCGACGCAGGTAGCGGACGCGCAGTCGGTGAGTTTGGTGAATGACATCCTTTCTGATAACGCCGCCCGCGCACCCCTCATGGGCGCAAGCCAAAATCTCACCGTATTTTCCGGCTATGACGTGGCGCTAAAAACGGGGACATCAAACGACTATAAAGATGCGTGGGCAATGGGCTATACACCATCGCTTGTTGTCGGAGTTTGGGCGGGCAACAACAATGACACGGCGATGCAGCGTGCAGGATCCAGTATTTTAGCGGCAGTGCCGATGTGGAACGCATTTATGACCCAAGCGCTCCCCGAGGTCCCCAACACGACCTTTACACAACCCGATCCGACAAACGCGACAAAGCCGGTTTTAACCGGACAATATGTCATTAACGGACAAGTGCACGATATTCTTTACTATGTTGATAAAAATGATCCGACCGGAGTAGATCCGACAAATCCCGCGATGGATCCCCAATACAATAATTGGGAGTTAGGGGTGGAAAATTGGGCGCGGGCGAATGGTTACCCTAATTAGGATTTTAAAATAGGCTTGAGGACGTAATAATACGATTGATCGCTCACCGAACGGATAAGTGCCGGGCCCGCATCCTCCTGAAGGCCGAGGAACACGTCTTCCGCTTTAATGCCCTTCATCGGATCGGAAAGATAGCGCCAATTGAAAAATACCTCGGGAATATCGCCTTTTATTTTTGCCGGAAGAATATGATTGTTCTCACCGAGCGCTTGATCCGCCGAATTGATCTCTATCGCTTTCTTATTCTGATGGATCTTTATTTTTACCTCGCTGTTTTTTTGCCCAAACACACCGGCGAGCTTTATCGCGCTTAAAAATTCGTCCCGCTCCACCACGATTTCCGCAGCGAACTCATGGGGAACGATCGCGGAATAGTCCGGGAAGCTACCCTCCACCAGGCGGGATATCATCTCGGTTTGATCGGTTTTAAACAGAACTTGGTTCTCATCCTGGTATATCCGCACCACTTCGTCGTCGCGCATAATCCTCGCGGCCTCAAGGCTCGTCCTGAGCGGGATGAGTATTTTGAACGGCTCTTTCCCTTTTACGCTAAAAATATTCGATGGGATGGATTTTTCCGCCAAACGGAAACCATCAGTGGAGGCAAGTATGAGGTTTTCGAGTGAGAAATTAAACAAGACGCTGTTTAGTTCCGGGCGAAGGTCTGAATATTGCGACGCGACCGTAACTTGCTGGATGGCTTCTTTAAGAAAAACGCTTTTTATCTCGATATAATTTTCAAGATTTTTTATTTTTGGGGTGATGGGGAAATCGTCGGCCGGCATACCATTGATCACCGCGCTGTAATTATCCGTGGCAATCTCGAGGTTACTTTCCTTTTTCTCAAAATTCAACCGGTCACTTTGGATGTTCCCAATAAGGCTTGAAAAAAGGGTAAGTGGGATGGTTAGTTTCCCGTTCTCAATCACCTTTCCCGCGACACGGTGCGTTATCGCAATTTCAAGATTGGTGGCGGTAAAAGTAATGGTGTTATCCTCCGCCTCAATAAGAATATTTTTCAATATTGGGAGGTTGGTGTTTTCCCCAACCGCTTTCTCAATCACTGAAATAGCATCCTTGATGTTTGCCCGTATCGCGATAAATTTCATCTCTTAATTATAGTTTATATTTAAATACTTTTTATGATTATTGTTATTAGTAATGAATATTTCTGGGGATAATTTTTTATTATTCAATACTAATAAGCTCTACGCGGCGTTGTGTGTGTGGATAGCGACGGGATTAACTCTTATAAATGATATCCTTTATTGTTAATATCTTTTGATTAAGTGCGGGATTCCTGTTGATTTCCTGGTTGATCTTTTCGTAGGAGTGGATGGCTGTGGTGTGATCTCTCCCCAGCTTCTCACCAATATACGGATAGGAAAGGTCCGAGATATCCCGAAGAAGATAGATTGCAATCTGACGTGGCTCCACCACTTCTTTACGGCGATTATGGCTTACAAGATCCTCCACGGTGATGCCAAAGAACTCGGCGACCGCTTTCAATATTTGGGAGTCGGCAACCCTTTTTGATAGGTTTTGGGTAGTCTTTTCGATGATCTCCTCGGCCATCTTAATACTGATCTCGGTCTGCTTCCGTTCCTCATAAAATATGATCTTTTTAAGGACCCCCTCCAATTCCCGGATGTTCTTTCTGAGCTTCTTCGCGATGAGATCCACTACCGGATCGGAGAGTTTCCGGTTCATCTCCTGAAGTTTGCTGCGGATGATCGCTACGCGCATCTCGTATTCCGGGTAAGACACATCGGTGATAAGGCCGCCTTCAAAACGCGACCTAAGGCGTTCCTGGAGGGTTGGCAGTGATTGTGGCGGCCGGTCGGATGAAATAATGATCTGTTTGTTGCTTTCGTAGAGAGCGTTAAAAGTATGGAAAAACTCTTCTTCGGTCTTTTCTTTCCCCCCTATGAATTGGATGTCGTCGATGATCAACACATCAACGTCGCGATATTTTTTCTTTACGCTCTCGATGCGGTCGTTTCGCAACCCCCACACAATATCGCGCGTGAACTGTTCCGAGGAAACGTATTTGGGTTTTATCTTGTTTTTATATTTTGCGACGATTTCATTACCAATCGCTTGGATAAGATGTGTTTTTCCCAAGCCGACGCCGCCATAAATAAAGAATGGATTATATTTTTTGCCGGGGCCTTCCGTGATCGCTGCGGCAGCGGCGAACGCGAGTTCATTCGAAGGGCCGACAACGAACGAGGAGAGGGTATATTTTGGGTTCAGCCCTGTTTCCGGATCGGTTTTATTGAAATCAAGCTCGGCGCCGGTGCTGTTTGGCGTGTCTTTTGTGGCGGCGTCGGCCTTGCTGGGGGGGAGGCTCTTATTTCCCACCACAAATTCTATCTTTTTGACCGACGTGTCCATGTTCCGGACGATGCCGATGATATTTTTCTGATATTTTTCCTCTACCCATGTTTTCGCAAAATTACTTGGGAGCGCGACAAATAGCGTATCATCTTTTTTATCGATCGGTCGGCTGTTTTTTAACCACGTCGCAAAATGCGCCTTCGTCAGTTGAACCTCCATCTCCCCCAACGTCGACTGCCACATTTGTTCAAGGTCCATGGTTAAAAATAATTAAGTTTGTGGATTCATTATTATCTCTTCCAGGGAACAAGTCAAAGGCGAGGGAAAGGCAGAAAAGTTCCTTTCCTGGGGATTACATGGGGAGAGCGGGAAAACGCCACGGTGTGATGTTTTGCTTTTTAAAAACGATGTGGTATCATCGAGGGAATGTCGTTCACATACAACCCCAAGAAGAAAAAACGAAAGACAACTCACGGCTTTTTGGTCCGCCAGGCAACGCCTACCGGCCGCCGCGTTCTTTCCCGTCGCCGCGCGAAGGGAAGGAAGAAATTAGCCGTATAAAACGCTTTTCCTGCCTTTATGGCCGCTAAAACAGCGCGTCTCTCCTCGGATCAGTTTCGGGCGAAAGGATATAAGACAATCCCAACCCCGTTTTTCCTGTTAAAAACAAAAAAGAACACCGTCGGGAACGCGCGGATCGGTGTGGTGGTGGGGATGTCGGTCCATAAAACAGCGGTAAAAAGAAATTTTTGGAAGAGACAGGTGTTGGCCGGGCTTAGGAATCAAACGACAACGGGAAATGATATCCTTATAATAGTTTCGCGTGGCGTGAATCGCCTTACGAAAAAGCAGTTTCAAGAAGAACTTTCCAAAGCATTTACGAAAGCACAATTAAAATAAAAATTATGGTCTATCTTTATCAGCAGATACTCTACCGGCCAATCCTCAACCTACTTATTTTTTTCTATCAAACGATTGGGTTCCACGATCTCGGCATCGCGATCATATTAGTGACGCTTTTTATCCGCCTCATCCTCTATCCGTTCTTCCATACCGGGGCGAAACAGCAAATGCTGATGCAGCGCATTCAGCCGAAGATAAAAGATATCCAGACGAAACACAAAGACGACCGTGATCAGCAGGCAAAGGCGTTGATGGAGCTCTACAAAGAACACGGCGTCAATCCTTTCTCCGGGATATTGCTTCTCATCATCCAAATCCCGATCCTTCTCACCTTCTACTGGGTCATCCGTTCGGGCGTCGGCACCGCTCAACTGACGGGACTTTATTCCTTCATCGCGACGCCAGAAAAAATAAATACCGTCTTCCTTGGTTTTATCAATCTCGCGAATCCTAATCTTATCCTCATTCTCGCGGCCGCCCTCGCGCAATATCTTCAAGCGCGCCTCGCCATTTATCGCAACCCTAATAACACGAGCGCGCCGACGCAGGCGGAAAAGATCGCCCGCCAGATGGTGTTCGTCGGTCCGATCATCACCATCCTCGTTTTCTATAATTTCCCTGCCGCCCTCAGTCTCTATTGGCTTATGAGTGCGCTCTTTTCCGCCGTCCAGCAGTACTTCGTGAACAAGCATTTGCAGAAAAAGTACGGCGTATAACGCCCGGTACGGCAAAATATCCTCTTCGCCTCCGGGCAGATGACCGTTCGGCGAAGAGGATATTTTGCCTATCAAGCTTGATTTTATTGGGAAAACATGGAATAGTTACGGGAACGCATGGACAACTGGGAATCATACATTAAAAAAACATTAGACCTCATCGGGTTCACCGATTATCGTTTGGAGATCAAAATAGACGAGAGGAGGGGATCGGTTTTTATCTACGAGGACCAAGAGATGGTGAAGGAAAACCTCCCGGCAATCGTGGATGCGGTGAACCATATCCTCCAGATGGTGGCCAAAAAAAATCAGACCGAAGCGATATTTCTTGACATCAATAACTACCGGCACGACCGCGAGCGACTGATCGCGGAACTCGCCCGCGCTGCGGCGAAGAAGGCGGCCGTCACAAAGAAGGAAGTCGCGCTTCCGGCGATGAACTCATACGAACGCAGATTGGTGCATATGGAACTTGCTGTCCACCCGGAGGTGAAGACCGAAAGTGCGGGCGAGGGAAAGGAACGATATGTCATCATCAAGCCGATATTGGAATAAAAAACACCCGACGATGAAGCGGGTGTTTTTTATTCCAAGGCCTTATTAATTAGCGAATGTGAGTCCGTACAATTTATTATCGTAGCGGTTGACGAAGAACAGCGCGTTATTGAAGAATTTCAGATCCGAGACGTCCATGTTCTGCGTTGGGGAGTTCCAAAGCGGTTGTATCACTCCCGTCTCAGTGTTCACCTTATAGAGATTGTCCGAAGTAAAGAGAGCCATCATATTATAATCATCGGGAAGATGCGCAGAAGAGAACCCGCTTGAACTTCGCGGGATGCCGCAATAAAGTGCAAGGTACGGGGTAGAGGTTGGAGCAGCCTTCGCGGGTGTCGTTGCCTTCTTTGTGGATGAAGTGGCCGTTGACGTTGTTGTGCTTGTTGAAGAAGTGGCAGTCGTGGATGTGGCGATGGGCATCAGCTCGGTATTAAATGTGCATTTTGACGGAAGCGTGGCAAAAGTAAGCGACTCAATGGGAAGAGGTCCTGAAAGCGCCTGCAACTGCAAGCGATTCCCTCCGTTTGCGGTGGAGAATAGAAGTCCATAGGGGAACGCGACATTATTACTCCAGGTGCTTTCTGCGCCAGAAACCTCGTAGAGAACCGGGGAGAACGTCCCCGTTAGAGAATTGAATGCCCACACCGAACCAAGGCTCTTTGACGTCGGCCTGTCCGAGAGGATAAATTCGCTTTTTGTCGGCCACTGGAGGGCGATGTCGTTCGCACTGAGCGAAAGAAGGACCGAAGCGGCCGCTTTAAGATTTGAGGCGTCTATAGTCGCGAGCGCGAGCTTTCCGTTGTTGGTAGTCACGAGATATGCGATCTGGTAGTTGCTGACGGGCGACCATTGAGGAGACGTCATGCCTTGCGGAAGCGATGTCCACGTGTTTGCCGCAAGATCGAACACCCCCGATTGCGGGTTAGAAGAGGCGCCATAGTTTACGAGTATTTTTTTACCGTCATACGAGAAACTTGCAGAAATGATGTCGTTGATCGTTGAAGAGTTCACTATAGTGGATTGTCCGTTTGAGATAGTGAATATCTCGCCCGTCGGCTCAATGGCGGTTATGTTGTTGTGTGGATCGACGAAATAAGTAAGGACCGGATTGTTCGATAAGACACCAAACTTCTGCGGGGTCATCTGTCCGCTCGCGGCGGCCGTACTGCTCCCCGTTATGACCGCAAGGCCAAGTGTCCCGCTACCACTACTTTCGCTCCCCGTCGACGAGGAACCGCCAATGCCCTGCGTGTTGGCGGCGGGCAGAGACCCCGTGCCCGACGTAACGAGAGAAGGTCCAGCCGCACGATTTTTGATCAAGAAAAGAACCAAAATTACGATCACTGCCGCAACCACGATGCCGATGATGATGTAGAGATAGCGTTTCATGAATCTATTATATATATTATTGGGCCTCGGCGGCAAAATCGGCGCACGTCTCGGTTACGCAGATCGCACTATCATCGATGCTAGAATAACAACAATTTTGGGCCGCCCCATTAAGATTTGGGCAAGATCCGGTTGTGCCTCCATTAGAAGTGGCCCGACATTGTAAATTTGACAGATCCGAGCACGAGTCGGTAGTGCAGATCCCCAGTCCGTTAAGATTACAGCAGTTTTGATTTTTACCGCTTGCGTCGGGTTGACATGTTCCGGTCGAACCTCCATTGGAAGTAGCCTGGCACGTTGAGGCGGTTGTATAATTTCCCGGCGCCACCGTCGTATTATTCACCGCCGATATCTGATTCAGGGTAGGCAGATTGAGGTTCACGAGCTGGGGATTCACGACGTTCAGCACCAGATAGGCTCCGGCAAGGAGCAGGAGTCCGATCAATGCCCCCCAGATCCATTCCTTCCCATCGCTTTGGGCGGAAGGATTGCCTGCGGAAGCCACATATCTGACCCCTCCGTACACGATGGCACCCAAGGCAAGGATTCCTCCGATCATCAATGCGAATTGATAGAAGTTCGCCACGAACGCCCCCGGTGAGGAGCTCGTGCTATTCGGATTGGTGCCGGGGATGGC
>Ga0265338_10001835_pt1 | contig 33316 bp, 28 predicted proteins | sample 42126metaG_FD_193579 | JGI IMG/M metagenome (GOLD analysis project Ga0265338, IMG submission 193579) | Rhizosphere microbial communities from Carex aquatilis grown in University of Washington, Seatle, WA, United States - 4-21-26 metaG | ecosystem: Host-associated > Plants > Roots > Rhizosphere...
CGCGCAGGAACGGTTCGTCGCCGCGCACGGTGTATTCGCCCGTGCCGCTTTTACCGGGTTCAAACTTCAGCAGTCGATCGACGAACCGGAACTCCGGACCGTGGGGGAGTGATTTAAGCGCGTCGTTCATTGTTTAAACGGCTCCACGATCTTGTAATCGCTCTCCAATTTCGGGGTGAACAGGGATTCGTCGATTTTCGGATTCAATTCAGGATTTTTAAAATCGTTCCGCATGGTCGAGCCGTCGGCGAATTGCAGCTCCGTGGAAGCCAGGGACGAGTCTTTGGTGGAGAAGGCGATTTTGATTTGCGGCATCATTTTGCGCGCGGTGGCGGATTTGGGTTGCAGCGTGAGTTCGCAGATGTCGCCGGTCACTTGCTGCGAAAGGATATTGTATTGCGATTGCATCTCGGATTCGCTGCGGGGAAAGCCCGCCTCCAGCAATTTCATCACGTCGCGCCATTGGCCCGCCTGGTCGCCGGTGAGGGGATAGCGCTCGGCGTGTTTCAATCGGGGATAGATCACGAGCATTTCTTCCGGCCCACGCACGGCAATGGTTTGCGGCGGATTGCCGAGTTCCCAGCGAAAACGATTGGGGGCTTCGAACCAGACGTGTCCGCTGGCCGTGAGGGGTTGGGTGAGGGATTTCAAAACCCGCGTTTGCACGACGTCGGCCGACCAGGTGTGAAGGTTGGTTTGGGCGGCGATCCACGTGGCGAGGACGGAGTTGGTGTCGGCGGCGGAAGCGCGTAAAGGCTGGAAGAGGAATAGGATTAGGAACATCCAACATCCAACATCCAACATCCAACAACGAATGTTTGAGTGTGAAGGGCGCGTGCAGGAATTTGAAACCGATTTCATTTTTGCCAGACTGGAATGAATTGGTACCATTGTTCAATATGTTGTTGAATGACGGGTTCGAAGACCGTCACGATTTCTTGAGTGAGTCTTTGCCGCGCGGCCGGATCGCGCAGGGTGGCGCGATCGTAGGGAATTTCCGGGAGGACATGGGCCTCGTAGGTGTTTCCGCTGCGCGGCAGATAGACGGGCATCAGCGCGCAACCCGAAGCGCGCGCAAGTTCCGCGGCGGCGGTCGAGGCCGCGAATGGCCGGCCAAAAAGATTCACGGTGGCGGAGGAGGAGGGCAGCGGACGATCAATCAGCAAGGCGATGACGGCGCCGGCCTCCAGCCGGCGAATGATGTCCACGAACGCAAACGGGTCCGTGCCGATGACGAGCGTCTCGATATTCCAGCGCGCGCGGGAAGCCTGGCGGAGTTGGGTGAAATTTTTGCCCGGCTCGGCCATGGTGATGACCTGGAGCGTGATTCCTTTTTGCGTCAGCCACGGGCCGCCGAATTCCCAGTTGCCCAAGTGCGGGGTCAGGAGGAGCACGCCGCGTTTTTGAGCCAGCGCGTTTTCGAAATGTTCCCAACCGGTGGCGTGACCGAAGGTATTCTCAATCGGCAAACCGGCCTCGAAGCGCCACAGATCAACGACTTTGACCGCGAAGCCGTGGATGAGTTCCCTGGCTTTCATCGCCGCCGTGGCGCGGTCGTTGTTCAGAGCGGGTAAAATATTTTCAATTACAACTTTCCTGCGGCGGCTGGCGAAGAACCAATAAATATTGGCGACGACCCGGCTGAAAAAAATGCAAACGTTTCTTGGAACAAAATGGACGAATCCCAGGCCCATTCGCCAGAATTCCGCTCGATACAATGAGGAGGGCGCCTCGAGTTGTTGTTTCGGCTGTTTGGGAATGGAAGCGACTGAAGACATCAAGGTTCGGTTCTAATTTTTTTATTGGTTAATGCCGCCCACCAGGTTGGCAACAAGAAGACCGAGATTAACATATTGCCGGCGATGCCGACAGCGCAAACCTGTCCGAGGCTGGCCATGCCGGCATTGCTCGAAAAGGTGAGCGCGCCAAATCCGGCAGCCGCGGTGCCTCCGCAGAGCAGGAGCGCACGGCCCACCGCTTGATGCGCCACGCGCAAATCGCCGTGATAACGCCGCAAAGCGAGCTGCATAAAAATGCTGTAGTCCACGCCCGTGCCCAGGATCAGTGGAAGTCCCATCAGATTTAGCAAATTCCAGGACCACCCCGTGAGCCGCATAACCGCCAGGAGAAAGAGCCCGCTGAGCATCAAAATTGCGAGGCTTAAAAGAATTTCCAGCGGCCGCCGAAACGCCAGCCAGAGCGAGAGAAAAACCAGTCCGACCATCGGCACGACCAGCTTCCAAAGGTTTTTCATGACGCTTCCGAGAATGGCGCGACCCAGCAATTGCCAACCGGAAAGCCAGACGCCGCTTTCGCTTTCCGGCTCGAGTTGCTGCTGCAAGCCGGTGATTCCCGCTTCAGCATTCGTGGGACCGGGATAAAGAAATCCGAGGGCGTAAAAGTTGGTGGGAGTTCGCGCCACCAATTTTTCAAAAATCCAGCGGTCCAGGTCGTTGGTCGGCCAGAAAACGCCGCGCGTTTCGACGGCGTGTTGCCACGTGTCAAAAATCCCGTTTGCCAGGCCGAAGGCGGTTTCGGTGAAACCATTGGTCAACACCGCTGAACGGATGACCTCGCGCTGAGCCAATAGTTTTAACGTCGCCGCGCGATTCGCGTTTTGAAAATCAGGTCGTGGCCAAATGGCGCTGGCCAAGGTGTAACCGGTCAGCACGTGATTGGTGACGGCCAGGTCAAGGATCGGCTTGGCGGCGTCCAGCTTTTTTGCGACTTCACTCTCGTTGGAACCGGCGAGCAGGAGCCAGAGTGGCTCCTGTTTTTGGCCGAGTTGGTGCTGGATGGTATCGAGCGCCGCATACGCTTTGCTGTCGCGCGGTCGGAGCGCATTCGCGGTGGAATCCATTTTGGGAATGCCGAAAAGCAGGACTGCGATTGAAAACAAAACGATCGCGGCGGTCCCGGCGAAAACGGCTGGACTATTTCGAGGCATGGCAGGGCGCGTCACTCCGTGCGCGCCGTTCCCGGTTTTGGAAACTCCACTTGGCCGCGGCTTTCTCCGGTCGGGAAAAAGCGGCGGCAAGTAAGCGAAGATCATAATGAACGCCGAGAGGGCGACGCCTACTCCCACGAGCGTGCCAAGTTGCCCAAGGCCGGGGAGACCGCCAAAATTTAAAACCAGAAAGGCACAGATGGTCGTGGTGGCCGCCCAAAAAATACTTGGCGCGATGGCGCTGCGAATTTCCGGCACTGAAAGTTCCGGATGGGCGAGCGCTTCCTGGTAATGAACGACCGCGTAATCCACGGCGAGCCCCAGCAGGATCGCGGCGAACCCCATGCTTACGACGTTGATGTTGCCATAAATCAAACCGCCGAGCGCAAGCGTGCCGGCGAGGATCAAAGCGAGGAGGGTCAGCAGCCAGAGCATCGGCTTCAGCCGCCGGTGAGCAAGCCAAAAAAGAATGGCGATGATGACCGAAGTGCCGCCCACCGAAATCGTAATGTCGTGTTCCATGCCGCGCGCAATTTCCGACACAAACGCGGGGCGCCCGGTATATTGCACGTTGACGTCGGGTGAAAAGTGGCTTGCCACGCGGGCCTTTTCCACGCCGGCTTTAATGTTTTGCAACCAGGCATAACATTCCTTGTAGGTGGCCAGCGGCGTGTTGGCCTCGACGAAAATGATCCTGAATTTTCCATCGCGGGAGCCAAACAGATCGCCTCCCTGCGCGAAATTCGGCGCAGCGTTGGCGGCGCTCTCGGGCAATTGCGTCAGCCGTAGCGGATCATAACTGAGACGGGCAATGTCGCCGGGTGACATGGAGCCGGCGAGCTCATCGCGCGCGTTCGCGAGCGCGGTGGGCAGATTACCGGGCGCAAGGCGATTGGTGAGTTCGTCGAACTGCGCGGGGGGTTGATTCAGCCACAAGTAGCCGATGAGCTCCGCGGTTTGGCCGGGATTCTCCAGCCACGGCGGCTGCCAGGTCACGCTCGTGACGAGGTTGGTTTGTTGGCGCAACTGCTCGGCAATCGACCGGGCTGCGGCTTCGGTTTGTTCCGGCGCGTTTGCCTGGACGGTAATGATCAGTTCGCGCGCGTTGGAAAAACGCTGTTGATAGAGCTTCAATCCTTCCACGGCGCGATTGTTTGAGGGCAACAGGTCGAGCACCTCGACATCGAAATGCAGCCTCGCGAAGCCGAAAATAAACAGAACCCCGAAGACCACCCAGAGCCCGATGAGGATTCGGCGGGAAAGTATCATTGAGCGAAATAACCTTCCAAAGATTCGCCGGACGAATTTTTCAATTGCCAACTCGTGCCGGAGTTGTGCCAGGCCCAACCTTTGGCCAGCGGTTTCCCGGTGAGCGCATTAGGCAGTTGAAACCAGACAATCCGCCCGGGCGGTTTTCCGGGAGCGGCGTAGCGTTTGTTCTGGGGTGGAAATTCAATCTGCCACCCGTTGGACGCCGTTTGGGCGATGGCGAACGGAAAAGGCGTTTTCGTAAACTGCACGAAGGTGGAACCATCCGGGCGCGTGGCGAGGAGGAGTTCGCCGGCGATCTCCGGAGATTTTGGCCCGGGCTGCCATACAGCTTGGCCTTGCCGAATGGTCCAACCTGGTTCGGAAAGATTTACTTTTGCCAACGACCGCATGGTTAAGCATCCGCAAAAGCTCATCAGAAGAAGCCATCCGGCAGCGCGAAAAAATAATTTTACGTGATAAGGAAAAGCAATTCCGGGACCGGCAGGAATCTGCAGCCTTAAAAAAAAATTGAACATTTTTGCGTGTTGCTTTTCCAAAAGTGACTAACGTAAGCGGAATGTATGCAAGTCCGCCGCCAAAAACAATGGCGGTGAAAAACCCGTTTACATTTCAGTCCGGAATCGTTATTTCGAACGGTCGTTCCCGGTTGAAACGGCGCCCTGCGCCCAGCCCAATATGATTAAAGTTCAAAACCTGGTAAAAATTTTCGGGTCCAAAAGAGCCGTGGATGGCGTGTCGTTTTCGGTCGAGCGCGGCGAAGTGCTCGGTTTTCTGGGGCCGAACGGCGCCGGAAAATCCACGAGCATGAGGATGATCACGGGCTTTATTCCTCCCAACGAGGGCACCGTGACGGTCGGTGGATTTGACATGGTGGAAAATCCAATTCCCGCCAAACGCCTCATTGGTTATTTGCCCGAGAATGCCCCGGCTTACACGGACATGACGGTCGGCGGCTTTCTAAATTTCGCCGCTGAGTTGCGCGGATTGCGCGGTGACGCGAGGAAAAAGGCCGTGGCGCGCGCGATTGAAATGTGCTTTCTCGAACCCGTGCAACATCAAAGCGTCGAGACGCTTTCGAAAGGCTATCGCCACCGCACCTGTTTTGCGCAATCGATCATTCACGACCCGGAGGTGCTGGTGCTGGACGAGCCGACCGACGGCCTCGATCCCAACCAGAAGCACGAAATCCGGAATTTGATCCGCCGCATGGGCGAGAAGAAGGCAATTATTTTTTCCACCCACATTTTGGAGGAAGTGGACGCGGTGTGTTCGCGCGCCATCATTATTGATCGCGGTAAAATTGTCGCGAACGGAACTCCCGCCGAGCTGCGGCAGAAATCCGAATGGGCCGGCGCGGTCACCTTGCGCGTGACGGGCGTGAACGCGGCGACGGTCACGCAAAAATTAACGGCTCTCGCCACCGTTAAGCGGGCAACGATTTTGAAGGAAGACGCGAGCGGAGTCACCGCGCGCGTGTTTCCCAAAACAAACATCAACGGCGCGCTGGCGCACAGCATCGCGGATGCGGCGCATGGCTGGCGGATTGAGGAATTGCACACGGAGGAGGGCAGGCTCGATGAGGTTTTCCGAAGCATCACGATGCCGGACACGGCCAAGGAGGAGAAACAATGAATACGTTTGCGAATATTAAAACGATCACGAAACGGGAGCTCGGCGCGTATTTTTCGTCGCCGCTCGCCTACGTCTTTCTCGTGATATTTTTGCTCCTGTGTGGTTTCTTCACATTTTTTGTCGATTCCGGCATGGGTACCTATTTTAAACGCGATGACGCTTCGCTCGTGACCTTCTTCGTGTGGCATCCTTGGTTTTATTTGTTTCTCGTGCCGGCGGTCGGCATGAGATTGTGGGCCGAGGAACGGCGGGTGGGCACGCTGGAGCTATTGATGACCATGCCGATAACCGCCTGGCAGGCGATCGTTGGGAAGTTTCTCGCCTCCTGGCTTTTTCTCGGTCTCGCGCTGCTGCTCACCGTCCCGTTGTGGATGACGACGAATTATCTTGGGCAACCGGATAATGGGGTCGCCTTCGCGGCCTATTTCGGCAGTTGGCTAATGGCCGGGGCTTACCTGGCGATCAGTTGCATCACTTCCGCGATCACGCGCAGCCAGGTGGTAAGTTTCATCCTGGCGGTTGTGATTTGCCTATTCCTGATTCTTTGCGGTTTCCCGCCGGTGATTGATTTTCTCGCGCAAGCGGCCAAACCGTGGCTGGTCAACACGATCGCGTCATTGAGTGTGATGACCCACTTTTTTGGTTTTCAAAAAGGCGTGCTCGACTCGCGCGACGTCGTTTTCTTTCTCTCCATCATTGTGTTCTCGCTCTTTACCACGAGCGTCATTCTGCGCGGGCATCGCGCGGGTTAAGAAAGGATTTCCATGCAGAAAAAATCGTTAGAAACCATTCTCTATTCGGCCGCCGGGGTCGTGATCATGGCGGCCATCCTGATCGGCCTTAACATCATCACCGCGCCCGTGCACGAACGCGTGGACCTGACCAAGGAGAAAGCTTACACGCTTTCCAGCGGCACCAAGGCCATCCTGGCCAGGCTCGATACGCCGGTGAAACTCCGGTTTTATTGCACGCAACCGGAGAATGCCACCACTTACTCCGTTTACATGAAAGCCTACGCTAAAAAAGTGGAGGATCTCCTGGCGGAATATCAGCAGGCCGGACACGGCAAGCTCGTGATTGAGAAATACGATCCGCAGCCCGACTCGGATGCGGAACAATCCGCGCAACTCGACGGCATTGAGCCGCAAAACCTGCCGGGCGGCGAGCGATTTTATCTCGGCATCGCCGTCAGCCAGCTTGACGCAAAGGAAGCGATTGCGTTTCTATCGCCCGACCGCGAACGGGAACTGGAATACGATATTTCGCGCGCGATCACCCGCGTGGTGACGCCGGAAAAACCAGTGGTGGGTGTGATGAGTCCGCTGCCGGTTTTCGGCGAGGAACCGAATCCCATGATGCAACAGATGGGGCAGCCGTCGCAGCAACAGCCGCCGTGGGCGTTGATTACGGAATTAAAAAATGATTTCAGCCTGAAGCGCGTCGCGATGGATGGGACCAAGATCGACGACGACATCAAGGTGCTCCTGGTGATCCATCCCAAGGGCATTTCGGACGCGGCCCAATACGCCATTGATCAATTTGTCATGCGCGGCGGGAAACTCATCGCATTCCTCGATGCGTCTTCGCTGTTGGATAATCGCAATCAGAATCCGGCGATGGGCCAGATGCCGGGTCCCGGTTCTTCATTGGATAAACTCCTCAAAGCCTGGGGACTGCAATATGACACGAGCAAGGTGGTGGCCGATCGTAATTTCAGTTTCAACCTGAGCCAGGACGAGGGCGACACCAGCCAACTGCGCCCGGTTTGGCTGAAGCTGACTCCGGAAGGCATTAATTCAAACGACATCGCCACCGCCGAGTTGGACAGTGTCTGGTATTTTTCCGGCGGCGCGTTCAGCGGGACGCCGGCGCCGGGTTTGACTGAAACGGTGCTGCTGAAAAGCACCACCGATTCCCAATTGGTGGACGGGATGCTGGCCAATTTTGCGAGTGATAATATTCTCAAGGATTTCAAGCCGTCCGGCACGCAATACGCGCTGGCGGTGCGTCTCCAGGGCAAATTCAAAACCGCGTTTCCGGAGGGCCAACCTGAGGAAAAGAAGGATGAGGCGAAAGAAAAAGTGCCCGAGAAAAAATCCGACGCTTCCTTGAAGGAAACCAAAACCGACAATATGGTCGTTCTGATCGGGGATGCCGACATGATTTATGACGGGTTCTCCCTGCGCCAGGTGAACAGTCCATTCGGGACCATGGCGATGGCGATGAATGGTAATTTGAATTTCGCGCAGAACCTCGTGGAACAGCTTTCCGGCGACAACAATCTCATTGCCGTGCGCAGCCGGGCCGTGCTGGCGCATCCGTTTACGCGCGTGAAAAAGATCGAAGCGCAGGCACAGGCGCAATTCATGGACAAAATCAAAGAGCTGCAGGACAGCCGCGATAAAGCGGTCGCCCGGCTCCAGGAATTGCAGCAGCAGAAGAGCCAGAATCAGAAATTCATCCTGTCGCCGGAACAGCAGGCGGAAATAGAAAATCTGAAAACGAACGAGGCGAAAATCAACGCGGATTTGCGAACAGTGCAAAAGGATTTGCGCCGGGACGTGGTCTCGCTCCAACACAAGGTGGAGGTCCTCAACATCGCCGCGATGCCGCTGTTGGTGATTTTCACCGGCGTGGGCCTGGCGGTTTTCAAACGCAAACGTAATTCGGCAAAATGAATCTGAAACAACTTGGTCTTTTACTGGTGATAGTGGTCGTTATTGGCGGGGCTGGCTTGGCCATCCACAACCGTCAAAAGTCTTCCTGGACCGGGGGCGGCGCAGAGGCTGGCAGGAAATTGCTGGGCGACAAATTTCCGTTTAATGACGTGGGCCATATTTCGATCAAGCACGGAACGAATGAACTGAACCTAGTGAAGAAAGAGGATATGTGGAGGGTACGCGAGCGCGGTAATTATCCCGCCAATTTTTCCCAAATCGGCGAATTCCTCCTTAAGGCGCGGGATTTGAAAATGGTCCAAACGGAGGAAATCGGGCCGTCGCAATTGGCGCGCATGGAATTGGCGCCAGGGCAGGGGAGCAATTCCGCCGTGGTTGTGGAATTCAATGACCAAACGGACAAGCCCATTCAAACGTTGTTGCTCGGCAAGAAGCATATGAAGAAATCGCCGAACCCGTCGCAGTTCGAAGGTGAAGCGGGATTTCCGGATGGGCGTTATGTGGCGGTCGGCACGAACACGCACCAGGTCGCGCTCATCTCGGACCCGCTCGAAATGGCCGACGTGAATCCGGACCAATGGCTGGACAAGGATTTCATTCACGTCGAGAAACCCAAATCGATCGCGGTTGAGTTTCCGGTCGCAACCAATTCCTGGCAGTTGGCGCGCGAAACCGAGACCGGAGATTGGAAATTGGCGAACACGAACGCCGGAGAACAGGTCGACTCGTCGAAGATCAGCGGGGTCACGAGCCCGTTCAGTTCGCCGACGTTCACGAGCGTTCTGCCGGGCGGCAAGCTAGACAAGAGCGGAACCAACCAGCCGACTTTGGTGAAGATTGATACGTTTGATGATTTCCATTACACGATCCAGGTGGGCGCGAAAACGAATGATGATTATTTGGCGACCATCGCGGTGTCGGCCAAACCGCCGGTCGAACCGGTGATGGGCAAGGATGAAAAATCGGAAGACAAGGCATTGCTGGATAAACGGTTCAAGGACGTGCAACAAAAGTTCGCTGACAAGTTGAAACAGGAACAAAGCTACGGACAGTGGACTTATCTGGTGCCGAGTTATGTCGTCGATCCGGTGCTGAAGGAGCGTTCGGAGCTTCTTGTCGACAAGAAAACCGAGCCGCCAGCCGGGAGCGTGGGAAGCACCAACGAGACGAACGAGATGCCGCCGATTATCCAGCCAGCCAAAGATTAGGCGGCGGCTTTAGGCAATCCGCTGGGCGGGATGATTGGCATTTCGAGGATAAAGGTCGATCCGTGGCCGATTCCGAGGCTCTCGGCGCTGATAATGCCGCCGAGCTCCTTGGCCGCCAGCGCGCCGCTGTGCAACCCGAAACCGTGCCCGCCTTTGCGCGTGGTAAACCCTTGTGAAAATATCCGGGTGAGGTTTTCCGGCGCGATGCCGATGCCATTGTCGGCGATTTCCATTCTCACCCGGTCCAGGCTGACCCGCTTGAGCCGAACCGCAACCATCTTCTCCGGTTTTTCGCCGGCGTCGCAGGCGTATTTCGCGTTGCTCAGAAAATTGATCAGGATTTGCATCACCTTGTGCTTGTCCAAGGTCATCTGGGGGAGTGTGTCGTATTCCCGGATCAGCTTAATCGCGTGCCGCTGATAGGAACCACCGTGAATTTTTATCGCGTCTTCCATGACGTCCGACAGATCCACCACCTCGGAGACACCGAGGACGCGCGCGTAGTTTTGCTGGGTGGCGACGATTTCCTTGATGTGCTCGACGTTCATGACCAGTTCATGCAACTCTTTCCGCATGTCCGCCTGCTCACTTTCGAGATGTTCCGCGAGTTGCTTGAGATAGGCTGGTATCTGCCGGCCGCGTTCGTCATTGGTTAAAAAGGTGCCGAGATTTCCCTGCTGTTCGGTAAGAAGCTTCGACAACTTGCTGACGCCGGACGCTTTGGAGTTGGTCAGGCGGTCGGAGAGGACGCCGGCCGCAACATTGACGCTGTTCAGGACGTTGCCGACGTTGTGCAACACGCCGGTGGCGACTTCCGCCATGCCAGCCTGGCGCGACGCTTCGCGCAACTCGCGATTGATGGCTTCAATCTTTTGTTCCGCCGCTTTCAAATCACTAATATCGCGATTGATGCCGACTATGCCGACGACTGTTCCGTCACGACTGCGCAGGGGGACTTTCGTCGTGGAACTCCACGAGACTTCGCCGTTCTTCCCGATGTGCTTCTCAACTTTGTTGATCAAGGGCTCGCCGGTTTTGATGATGCGTTGTTCGTCTTCGTAAAACTCGCGCGCCTTTTCCGGCGGATGATAATCGAAATCAGTTTTACCGACGGCGTCATCCGGATTCGAGAGGCCGAAGCTTTTCGTATGCGCTTTGCTGGACTTTACGAATCGCGATTGCGCGTCCTTGAAATAGATGCAGTCCGGAATGTTGTCCAACATGGCTTCGACCAGCATTTGTGTGTTCGCCAGTGATCGATTTGTCTCGGACAACTCCGCCAGCTTCGCCGTGAGTAAGGCGATTTGTTGGTCGCTTTTCTGGTCCCGCCCGTTTTGTGTTAAAGAGTCCATTCTTTTTATTAGCCCGTGATCCGTTTTGCCGGGGCATAAACAGCAGCAGAGATGCCACTATTGTGAATCGACTGAATATTTAACCTGAACGGCCGCAATACGTTAGGTTTTGTCGGCGAAAGAAATTCCGGGCACGAGCGGCCGTTTCGAATGAATTTTGACCAGCCAGAAGAAGAGCCGGCGACGCCAATCCAGCTTCCAGCCGCCTTCGAGTTCCCCGGCCAGGATCGCCACCATGGCGTCGGGTAATCGGAATTTTTCACGCGGCTCCATGAACAATTCCATGAACGGCTGCGTGTAATAGCCCTCGATCATTTCGAGGTATAAATCCATGGCCTGGCAAATCGTTTTTTCGTACTTTTTGAAACGGCGGCTGCCGTCGTCGCCGTCGCTGAGCGAGGCGATGACATTCCGCGCGGCGAGCCGTCCGGAATACATGGCGATATAAACACCGGAGGAAAAAACCGGGTCCATAAAGCCGGCGGCATCACCAACGCGCAACAATCGCGGGCCGAATAACCGGCGGTTGCGATAAGAAAAATCGCCGGTAGCCTGAACGGGACTGACGAGTTTGGCGTTCTTCATCCGGGCGCGCATTTCGGAGCTCGATTCCCAGATCCGGGTTAAGATCTCGGCCGGCGTCTTTTTGGCCCGCGCAAAATCCGCGTGGTCCAACACGCAACCGATGCTCACTTTCGTGGGTGAAAGGGGAATCAACCAGAACCATTCCTTCTCCATCCGCACGAGCAGAATATCACCGGCCTTCGAGCCCTCATCCATTTTGACACCTTCGAAATGGCCGAAAATAGCGAACTTTTTCAACTTCGGATCAATGACCTTCAGCCCCTCCTGGTTGCCCGTGAGATTATTTCGCCCGCTGGCATCGATCAAGAACGAGCCGCGGAATTGCTCCGTCACGCCGTTTTCATCCCGCGCTTCCAGTGACACGGCATTGCCTTCATTTGCGAACTTTGTGACCGTCCAGCCTTCGCGCACCTCGGCGCCGCATTTGCGGGCGTGTTTCAACAAGAGGTCGTCGAAGGTGGCGCGTTCGACCTGAAAGGCCATTGGCGCCCGGGTGAATTTACCATTGGTGAACGTCAGCTTGATTTGCTTGCTGGAGTTGCCGAGGTGAAACTGCGCGCCGTATTTTTTGGTGAACCCGGCGGCTTCAAGTGTCGGCAATACGCCCATTTCCTCGAAGATGGGTTGATTGTAAGGGAGCAGCGATTCGCCGATATGGAAACGGGGGAAATGTTCTTTCTCGAGGACAAGCACGCGTTTTCCGGCGCGGGCCAGGAAAGTCGCGGCGGCGCTGCCGCCCGGGCCGCCGCCAATAATCAGCGCATCATAGACATCTTGGGACATGCTTCCAATGAAGCGCAAAAGGCGGCAGGGAGCAAGTTTCGAAGAAACGAAAACTAGCCGTGCGAGGCCGGGAAAGCGGCGTTATCGCATTTAATTGGACCGGATGAAATCGTCCGCATCTATGACAGTGCTGTCATCAAATCTGCGGTTGGGCCCGGCGGAGCGGATCAAAACACCATTGTCAGAAAAATAGATACGCAAAGGCGTGCCCCACGGATCCACAATTTCGCCTTTGTCATTCAAGGAGTTCTTTTTGCTGCTGCCGACGATGATGATCACGTTTTTGTTATTGGCCCCCTGGAGCGCCTTGGACACTTCGAGGTTTCCGCCGGTCGGATAGGACCCCACTTTTTCTTTATATTTCTGGAGCGCGGTGAAGAGATCTTCAACGTCCGCGTTGAATTGCGCGGTTCTCGCGTTGACGCGCAGGGTGTTCCACGCGTGGGCCGCCCAGACTGTGCCGACAGCAATCGTAATAACTCCGACGGCTATCAAAATCTTTCTCATCATGCATCGGAATAAGCAGGTCAGATACCAACCATGGCCGGTAATGGCAAACCATGTTTCCGAGGCACTGTCTTAGGATGGGGCAGTTTGGGAGATCTGGGAGATCGCGTTTCCGGGGGCGGCGGTGCTGGCGCGCACGATCAATTCCGCCGGCAACCGTTTCGTTTCCGCGCGCTGGCCGCGGAGCAATTGAAGCATCATTTCGACGGCCGCGAGGCCGAGTCGAAATTTCGGCTGCCGAACCGTGGTCATCGGCACGCGGAAATATTCACTGGTAAGACTGTTGCCAAAACCGACCACCGAAATATCCTGCGGAATCCTGACGCCGCGATCCAACATCGTGTTGGCGAACCCGATGGCGACGAGATCGTTCACGCCTTGCGCGGCGGTCGCCTTGCAGGATTCGTCCAGCATCTGCGACGCGGCTTTTACGCCGTCTTCCGTGGTGCTTCCCGCCTGGAAAACGAGGCTGTCATCGACGTCCATTCCCGCGTCGCGCAAGGCGCGGCGATAGCCTTCAAAACGTGCTTGCGCCCACGGTGCGGCGGTCGGTCCGGCGAGGAACGCAATGTGTTTATGGCCGAGTTTAATCAGGTGTTGAGTGGCCGCGAAGCTCGCGAGAAGATCATCCACCTGCGCGCTGGGAAATTGATTGCAAAAAGGAGCCGCCGGACCCAGCAACACGACCCGCGTTTGTTGCGCCGCCAATTCCTTGTAGATACGCGCTTCCGGTTCAATCCGGTAAACCGGCGCGACAAAAATTCCATCCACACGCCGCGCCAGCATCCGCCGGAGGCAATACTCCTCGCGTTCAACCGTGTTCAAGGTGTGCATCAGCAACAAATCGTAGCCGAGGTCATGCGCGCGTTCCTCGATCGAGAGCATCATGCGCACAACGTTCGGATCGGTGCTGGAAGGAATCAGGAGGCCCAAGAGTTTGGTGGTTCGGGTGCGCAATCCCTGGGCGGACGAATCCGGGACATAGCCCATTTGTTGGGCGAGCGATTTCAGGCGCGCCTTGGTGGCTTCCGAGACATCCGGTTCGTCGCGCAATGCCTTGGAAACGGTCATTACCGAGACGGCCGCCCGGATAGCTATGTCTTTTAATCGGACCATGTGTTCGTTAAATGGATTCAACCGTCAAACCGGCTTAAAAGAGCAAATGCGCTGCCAAGCCGGATCGGGGGAGAAATTCTTGAAATCCGCAGCCCGGCCCCAAATGGCGCCGGGAAATCAGGTCTCGGGCGGTGGTCGAAGCCATATAGATACAGAGATGCGGGCCTTAGCAGCCTGGATATTTTGAGTTTCGGGGTTCGGCATTCGAATTTTATCGCGCCCTCACAAATTGGCCCCCCGCCAGTGTAGTTTGACGCGCAGCGTCTCAAAAAACGAGCTGCCCAACAGATGCATCAGGCGCACTGTCCGTCCGCTGCGCCGAACGGTGATTTCGTCGCCCGCGCTCAATTCAGCCACCAACTCGCCATCGGCGCTCAGGACGGTCGCCGGTTTTGGGTTGACGATCTTGACCGAGATTTCCGAAGTGAACGGCAGCACGAGCGAGCGGTTTGACAAGGTGTGCGCGCAGATGGGCGTGAGCTGAAAAACTTCCGCGGTCGGGTAAACCACCGCGCCGCCGGCCGCCAGGGAATAAGCGGTGGAACCAGTGGGCGAACTGATGATCAATCCGTCGCAGCGATATTGTGTCAGCGGTTCGCCGTCTACCCGCACGTGCAGTTCGATGAGCCGCGAGGCAATGCCGCGGTTGATGACCAAATCGTTCAGGGCGGTTTGGCGGATTGGTTTCCCGTCGCAACGAATGTCCGCCTCGATAAGCGCGCGCGGTTCGAACTTGAATTCACCGTTCCAAACCTGCCGCAGGGCCTGGGGCAATCCGGACGAGGGCACCGCCGTGAGGAAACCCAGTCCGCCGATGTTGATGCCGAGGATGGGCGTTTGCGAACCGGCGATTTCGCGGGCCACCCGCAGCATGGTGCCGTCGCCGCCAAAAACTAGCAACATATCGACGGCGCTCGCGAGTTCGTCGGGGTCGGCGCAGACCTTCCCGTTCAGCCGCGCGAGCTGGGCCGTGTTGGCATCGCTGAAAACCGTGCGGCCCGCCGCCCGAATCAGGCGCGCGGCTTTGAGCAGGGCGCTGGCGGAGGAAATCTTTTCAGAATTCCCAATCAGTCCGACCCGTTTGATTTTATCAGCGAGTTTTTTCAATCAGCACCAGGAATTCTTTGTTGCCGGCCGGCCCGAGCAACGGCGATTCCGTCACTCCGCGCCAGCTTAGCCGGGCGTGGCCGGCCACAAATTCTTCGAGTTCACGCAGCACCCGGTCGTGAATGGCCGGGTCGGTAATCACCCCTTCACCCTTATCGACTTCGGCTTTGCCCGCCTCGAATTGCGGTTTAATCAGTGCAATGATGTTACCCGACCGGCGCAACAAATCAACGGCAGGCGGAAGAATTTTCCGGAGCGAAATAAATGAGCAATCGATCACGACCAGGTCGGCGGGGGCAGGATCGAGGGCCGAGGATAGCGGCGGAAAGTTTTCCGGTTTCAGGTTTCGCGCATTGGTTTTTTCCATCACGACGACGCGCCGGTCGCGACGTAATTTCCACGCGAGTTGGCCTTGCCCCACATCCACGGCGAAGACCTTGGCGGCGCCATGTTGCAGCAAACAATCCGTGAACCCGCCCGTGGACGCGCCGAGATCGATCGCGGTCAGGCCGGATACCGTGAGTTTAAAATGTTCCAGGGCGTGTTCGAGTTTGTGGCCGCCGCGGCTCACGAATTTCTCCGGCTCGGTCACGGCAAGTTCATCGTCGGGCTTGACGGAATCGCTGGGCTTGCGCGCAAGCTGGCCGTTGATTTTGACCGTGCCGGCCATGATGGCGCGCTTGGCTTTCTCGCGACTCTCGCAAATCCCGCGCTCCACCAGTGCCTGGTCCAAACGAATCATGGCTTCACAATAGGTTTACCAGGCCGATGCGACAAGGCCGCAAGTCGGAACGACAATTGCTCTTTTAGAGTTCGTGGCTACGGCTGTGGTCAATCCAATTGGACATTTGCGCGACATCGACTGGCGACAGCCGTCGGTTATCGCGCTGGTATTGGCCAATCTCGTGCCGGTGTTTGGTGTGCTCGTCCTGCATTGGGAGGTGTTTCCGCTCATGTTCCTGTTCTGGTCGGAAAATGTGGTGGTCGGCGGGTTCAATGTTCTCAAGATGCTCGCCAATCAGCCGGCGTCGCCCGTGAATTGGATCGGCAAGATTTTTTCCATTCCGTTCTTCTGCGTCCATTACGGCATGTTCACCTACGTGCACGGAGTGATGGTGATTGCGATCTTTGGCCGAGCCGGGAGTCACACACGCGGACTTCCGAATGCGGCCGGTTTCTGGAATGTGATTCAGGAAAATCAATTGAGCTGGGCCATCCTCGGCCTCGTGGTGAGCCGCGGAATTTCATTTGCCACGAACTATATTGGCAAGGGCGAATATCAGCGCGTGGGGCTCTCGCAATTGATGTCGCAACCGTACGGCCGCATCATGGTGATGCATTTTGCGATTTTGTTCGGCGGGTTCCTGATCATGGCGTTGCATTCGCCGATTGTGGGTTTGCTCCTGCTGGTGGTTTTGAAAACAGCTTTCGATCTCGGCAGCCACGTCGGCGAACGAAAGAAATTTGCGCCGGTTTCGTCAACGGAGGAGGAGGCTGGACTTCAGTCCACGTTTCCAACGGAGCGCCAAAAACTCGCGGACTGAAGTCCGTGTTCCTACTCCGCTTTTTTGTCCTGCGTCAGCGGCAAAAACTGGCGCGTGTCGGGGTTGTAAGCGAGCAATTCGGCGGTGGAAATCTCGAAGAACCAGCCGTGCAGACGCAAGGAACCGTCCATCAGTCGATCCTGCACGCAATAATAACTGTGCAGATTCTCCAGCGCGAACAGGACGTTTTCGCCAGCCGCCAGGTTCTTGCGATGTTCTTGGTCGGCGACGTGCTGGTATTGCGTGCGCATGATCTCCTTGACCGGGTCGGCGAGGGTCAGCCATTCGCGCAAATGCGGCATGCGGTCGGCGGGGAAATCATCGAGCAACGCATTCATTGCGCCGCACTGCGAGTGGCCACAAATCACGATGTCGCTCACGCGGAGAGTTTCAACGGCAAATTCAATGGCGGCGGCGGTGGAGTTGGTGCTGCCGGTCACCGAAGCCGGCGGCACGATGTTGCCAATATTTTTGACCACGAACAAATCGCCGGGTTTGCTTTGTGTAATAAGCTCGGCCAGCACGCGCGAATCCGAACACGTGATGAACAGCGTGTGGGGATTCTGCCCTTCGCGCGAGAGTCGCTGAAAGAGCGAACGATAATTTCCGAACTCGTCGTTGCGAAACCGATGAACGCCTTCGATCAGGGGGTGCATGAAGGGATTTTATGAGGAAAACCGGGACCAGGGAAAGGATGGAGTTTTCCCAGCCGGACTCAAAGTTCGAAAAAGAGGCCGGAAATGGGGCCGACTCACATCGGCTGCTACTTTTTTATGGGCGGCTAAACGGATTTCATCGGCCATTTCGCCGTGACCAACCCTTTGTAGCCGCCCATCACCGAGAACACGTTGCGATAACCCATCTGTTGGGCCGTCGCGGCGGTCAGAATGGAACGGTATCCGCCGCCGCAATACATCAATATCTCCGTGTTCGTATCGGGGAACATCGCCTCCAGGTCGCGTTCGAGAACTCCCTTGCCCAGATGAACGGCCTGTTCGGCATGTTGCTTGTTCCACTCGGAATCCTCGCGCACGTCCATCAGCACCGCTTGGGGATTTTGAGACAGGCGCTTGCGTGCCTGGTCGATGGTAAGCTCTTTCACGTAAGGGCGCGCTTCGTTGACGAGTTTCAAAAATCCAGGTGCGTGATCCATAGCGTAACGGTAGTTCTCTCAGTTCAGTCCATCAAATGAAAATGGTGCATATTTTTCAATTCGCCTGACTGGGCAGGGGCGATATTATTTGAGTGTCTTTTGAAACAATCAGCAAGAAGGAGCGGAAAGCACGGTCCGGTTTGCGTGAATGCGGTGGTCCGGCGCGCCGCTTTCGGACCAATTTACCGAAATAAACGCGAGCCAGTGCTTGATTGCTTGTCAGGGGGAAGTTCCGCCATTAACTTGCGCCGCGTATGGAAAAAGTCGTCATCATCGGAACTGGTTGCGCGGGCCTCACGGCCGCTCTTTACACGGCTCGCGCAAATCTGAAACCGCTCGTCCTCACCGGCAGACAACCCGGCGGGTTGCTTACGACGACGAGCACGGTGGAGAATTTCCCCGGATTTCCCGAAGGCGTGGATGGTTTTGAATTGATGACTCGGATGCAAAAGCAGGCCGAGCGTTTCGGTGCGCGCGTGCAGTTTGGAACGTTGGAAGCGGCGAACGTGAAGGAAACGCCGATTCATCTGACGATTGACGGCGAGGTGGTGAAGACGGAAACGCTGATCATCGCGACGGGCGCGAGTCACAAGCATCTAGGAGTGGAAGGCGAACATCAGTTGGAGAACAAAGGCGTGACGTATTGCGCGACGTGCGATGGAGCGTTGCCGATGTTTCGCAATAAACCGCTGGTGGTGATCGGCGGCGGAGATTCAGCCTGTGAAGAGGCATTATACCTGACGCGATTTGGCTCGATGGTTTACCTGATTCACCGGAGGGATTCGTTGCGGGCATCGCGCATCATGGCGGAGCGGGCGATTGCGCATCCGAAGATCACACCGGTGTGGGATTCGGCGGTGACCGAGGTGCTCGATGTGAAGCAGGACAAGGTGACGGGCGTGCGGGTGAAGAATTTGAAGACGAACGGGGAATCCACGTTGGAATGCGCGGGGTTGTTTGTGGCCATCGGTCACGTGCCGAGCACGCAGGTGTTTAAAGGCGCGATCGATATGGATGAGGCGGGATATATTGTTCCAAAAAAAGGACCGTTGACGAATGTGCCCGGGGTTTTTGTGGCAGGAGATTGCGCGGACCGGGTATATCGGCAAGCCATTACGGCGGCGGGCATGGGTTGCGCCGCGGCCATCGAGGCGGAACGGTATTTGGAAGCAATGAATCAGTGAGGCGTTTTTACATAATGTGTCGATAATAGGAAAACGGTGGAAATTGATACGGAAGATTGGGTGGTCCGCTTTCTTCCTTTTCGCGATCGTTCTAATTTCCACCGCGGTCATCAATTGTTACATTCTCCAATGCAGTAAGGGCCGAATTCATTACCAAACGGAGGAACTTCCGGCGAATACAGTTGGCATGGTAATGGGAACCGATTTAAGAAGGCCGGACGGCTCGACGAATATACACTTCCTGAATCGGACAAAGGCTGCGGCCAGAATCTATGCTGCGGGAAAGGTGAAGCGCTTGATCATTAGTGGGAATCCCAATAACCGAGGCTTCAACGAAGTAATCGAGATTCGAAAAATATTGCTGGAAAGTGGCGTTCCCAGCGATGCGATGACGCTCGATCTCGACGGAGTAAGGACCTGGGATTCAATTCGCACGATAGCGAAGGTTCAGCAACTGAAAACAGTAACGGTGATCACCGATGGGTTCCATGCTCCGCGCTGCGTCTTTTTGTGCCGGCATTTTGGAATTGATGCTATTGCATTTTGCGGTGATCGAGAACCATCGGGTTACTGGATGTTTCGTTCGGAATCGCGGGAGTATCTAGCCCGAGTCAAAGCGGTGCTTGACGTTTGGACAGACTAATGGCTGCCGCGATTTTCCTTCTTCAAAACTAAAACGATGTTATCGGCAAGCTTTAGCGCTCCCAAAATCTTTTCGCCCGCCGTTAAGGCTAATTTAACCGGTTTCATGAGCGGATTTTGTTTGTAAGCCGTGGTGCGTTTGAGCAATTTCGCGCGTTCGTCGTCCGGCACAAAATCTCTCGGATTGGTCCAATCATGCCAAATCACCAGCGGATTGAAATGCATCGAACCTCGATAAACGATTTTAAAGCTGCTTTCATAGGCGACCAGGAGCTCGAGGCTTCGCATGGTGAAGTAATTTACGTGTTGAGGAAAGATGTAGCGATACTTCGGCCCGAGGATTCTTACCGCGAGAGAACGAAAATTCGGCACGAGGATGAAACAGAGGCCGCCGGGTTCCAGAATCGAAGCAGTCCTGGCGACAAACTCCCGCGGGTTGGTGAGGTGTTCAACAACGGCCCAGAAAGTGACAGCGGAAAATTTGCGGGTTCCGAAATCCGCCGTCAAGAATGGCTCTCGCAGAACGGGAACCCCGCGTTGTTCCGCGTAATTCACGGCCGGCCCCGAGACATCGATGCCAAGGGGCTGATAGGTATTGCCAAACCGTTGCTTGAGTTGGAATAAAAATGCGCCAGTCGAACAGCCCACGTCGAGGACCGGGCCGGAGGAACAGTAACTGCGGAATAATTTTAATTCTCGTTCAAAGCGCACAGCCGCGTAATCGCTCTGGAGTTTGTCGGGGGACAGATAAAAAGGATTCGCCAGTTGATCGTAGAAAACCCCGGTGGTGAATTCTTCTTCGATGGGATTGGCGAAGGCCATGGAACAGGTGTTGCAGCGAACGACAGTGAGTGTGCCTTTGGTGAAGAGGTTTGTATGGCGGTCGGTGGTGCAGACGGGGCAGGGGCGGGAGACGAGGCGCGACGGCATGCCGCTATCCTAATGAGGCCAGGGATTGACCGAAAGGTTTTTGAATGAACCGGCGGCGGGACGCCACCGAAACCCGCAGCCGGGACGGCTGTGTTTCATAACACCCATTCGCGGCCATAGCGCTTTTCAGCGACGATTCAATTTTCAATCAGCCGGAAAAACCTCCGGTTGCTGACGACGGGATTGGTGTAAGGACTGGTGGCCCCGGGCACGTTGCTGTAGGTGCCAGACGCTTCGGGGGCGGATTGCAGGCTGAAGGCGGCGCTGGACCAGTTCAAAATCAAGTTGGTGGACAACAGCTGATAACCCAGGGGAATGGAACCGGAAGAGACACTCAATCGGTAGACAGTTCCCAAACCTGCAGCACCGGCGCCAGTGGTGGTTCCATAAAATGCGCCGTCATTTCCCACTGCCAACGCAGCGTATGGAGATGCCCCGGAGTTGTTGGTGAAACCGTGCCCGCTGTTAACGCTGGGATTGAATGAAAAGAGCAGGTTGAAACCGCCATTGGCGGTGAGCTTAAAGATGGCTCCGGATTTATTCGTGCCGCCGGCCGGGGTCGTGCCGTAGAAATTTCCATCGCCGGCCAGAAGCATTTCGCCGAGGGGGGCGCCGCCGTTGGTGTTGTTGAATTGCAGGAGGGTAGTCAAAAGGCCATTGGTAGTGATCTTGAAGATGGTTCCCGCGCCGTAGAGACCGCCGTTGTGAGATGTGCCGTAGAGCTGGCCGTCGTTTCCGCGCGTGAGGGCTGCTGAGGGATTGGCACCGTCAATATTGGTGTAATTGAAACTGGCGGTGACTCCGCCGGTCGGGAATGAGTACAGTGACGTGAATGATCCATTGGTTGTCACCTTGAAAACGGTTCCGTTGTTGTTGGTGCCGCCGTTGTAGGTAACGCCGAAGAAATTGCCGTTGGTGCCGGCGGTCAATCCGCAGTTAGGATTGCCACCGTTGGTGCCGGTGAAATCAATCAATTTGGTAAACACGGCGTTGGTCGTCAGCTTGAAGACAGTTCCCCGGCCGTAAAGGCCGCCGAGATAGGTGGTGCCGTAGAAATTACCATCCGGTCCCAACGCCAGTTTTCCCTCGGGAGCGGCTCCGGTTGCGTTCGTGCCATTGGTAGTCGCGCCGAAGTTGAAGAAGAGCCGAACTGTCTCGTTGGTGATTTCATAAATTGCCCCGGCGCCATTGGTTCCCCCACTGGCGGCAGGGCCGTAAAAGTTTCCGTCGTTGGCCAATATCAATCCGCCATAGGGAAATCCACCGGTGCTGTTCGTGCTGTGGACGCCGTCGCTGACCGCGGCATTGAAGGAGTAAAATGGCAGAACCGTTCCGGCGGGTGTGACCTTGATGATCGCACCGTAATTATTAGATCCCCCTTCGTATACCGCGCCATAAAGATTTCCGGAATTCCCCAGCGTGAGCGCGGCGTAGGGATACGATCCGTTGGTGCCATTGAGGTTGGTGAGGGTTGAAAATTGCACGGTCTGAGCGCCGGCCGCTGCACCGAGCAACAACAACAAAGCCCCTGTAAGAACTGGGTTTAAAGTTCGCATCTTGGTTCGAGGCTAAAATGGAACGCCACTGATGAATGCGACTTTGGCGAACCGTTTGCGCTAAATCAAGAGCCAAGCTCGCGCGCCTCGATGAATCTCGAGACAGGCGAGGCGCCCGTCCTGCGGTCTCTACAAAATTAGTTTATAGCCGACTCCGTGAATGGTCAGCAGATGCCTGGATTCGCCACCGCTATCACCGAGTTTTTTTCGCAATTGAACGATAACCTGGTCCAGGGTCCGGGTGGTGCCGTAATAGTTTTGACCCCAGACTTCGTTAAGCAGGCGGTCGCGGGAAAGTACTTCTCCGGGGTGCGCGTGAAAGATTTGCAGCAACTTCAACTCGCGGGCGGTCAATTCCTCCAGGGCTTTGCGGCGTTTCAATTGAAATGTTTTCGGATCGATCACGGCGTCGCCGATTTGGAATGAGGCGTCGTCATGACCGTTGGTGGAGTTTCCGCCACGACGGAGCAGAGCCTGGATGCGCGCGAGCAATTCACGGACGCCGAAGGGTTTGGTGACGTAATCATCGGCCCCGAGGTCGAGGCCGACGACTTTGTCGATTTCCTGGCCTTTGGCGGTGAGCATTAAAATCGGGATCGTGATTTTTTTGGAACGCAGTTGTTTGCAAATGTCATAGCCGCTGAGGCCCGGCAACATGACGTCGAGGAGGATGAGAGCAGGTTTGTGTTTGGCAACGCAGTCGAGCGCGTGGTCGCCACGATTACAGGAAGCCACGTCGAATCCTTCGCTTTTCAAGACCTCTTCGAGGCCCAACAGGATGTGGGGGTCGTCTTCGACGATGAGAATTTTGATTTTCATGTTAATCCATTTTCAGAGGCAGGCGCAGGGAGAAACAACTACCGCCGCCTTCGCGCGGCTCGTAAACGACATCGCCACCGTGGGCTCGGGCGATTTGGCGGGCGAGCGTAAGCCCGAGTCCGGAGCCCTGAATACCGCTGCTGAGGGAATCGTGCGCGCGGTAGAATTTTTCAAAAATTCGCTCTTCGCTGCCGCGAGGCACGCCCGCGCCACGATCAAGAACTTGCACTTCGGCGCAGGGTAGGGGACCGTCGCGGCGGCGGGCTTCGATGATAATCTTCTTGTCGCCGTTCGAATATTTCTCGGCGTTGGAAAGCAGGTTGACGATGATCTGCGCAATGGCGTCGGAATCGGCGCGGACCGGCAATTGGCCCGGGCTCAGGGCGCAATCCAATACAAAGCCGCAATTCTCAAGATGCGGGCGGTAAGTTTCGACGGTTTCGCGGACGATATTCAGCAAATCGGCGTCGCAAAAATTATATTTCTTTTCGCCGCGTTCCATCCGGGAAAAATCCAGGACGTTGTTAATGAGACGCGTGAGGCGGGCGGTTTCGGCGGTAATGATTTGAAGATAGGCGCGTTGTTTAGCGGGATCGGCGACGCGGTGTTCGGCGAGTAATTCGGAAAACATGCGGATGGAGGTCAAAGGTGTCTTCAATTCGTGCGAGACGTTGCTCACGAAATCGGTCTTCTGGCGGGCAAGCGCGAGCTGGCGATTGAGGTCGGCGACGATGAGCCAGCCGCCGACACTGATGGCGATGACCAGCGTGGCGATGAACAGACCAAAAATAATATTTGTATTGCACACTGTGCGGGTGATGCGAGTTGGGTCAACCAGGTAGACGGCAACTTCCCAGTGCGGCAAGGCTTCGCCGATTTCGGAGGCGACGAAGGGGCGTTTCCAAGTGGTATGAAAATCGGGTCGCGAGACCGCCACGGGCCGGGCATTGTCATCCAGAATGGCGACGCAAATTTCATTACGTAATTCGAGATCGGGCTGGGCGAGGTCGCGCAGTCCGGCCACGAGGCGGCCCTGGTTCAATTGCGCGCCAAAAACGAAATTCGAGTCGCTGCTGAGACGGTGCCAAAACATGAGTTTGAGCTTGTTCTGTAAAAAACGCGCCAGCATGCCGTCGGTGCCGTCGCCGATAAACTGGCGAAATTCGGCTTCGGCGGGAATCACTTTGGAGAGATTGCCGTCCGCGTCCGCGGACTGCTTGGTGGCGGATTGGAAGTTCGCACTCTGCGGGATGACGGCGCGGGTTTGTCCTTTGCTGAAAAAGTTTTGCGCTGGCGATTCGGTGTTGGCAGCCAAAGGAACACTGGCCTCCTGCTTTTGTACCGACTGCGCATTGTTAACTGAATTATCACCGGCCGAAACGGTCTTTTGATTTCCGGATTTACTGTTGTTGACGTTGCCGTAGACCTCGGCAGTTTCCGCGTTCCCCAGAAAGCCGCCGTTGTCGACGAGGAATCTCCGGGCTTCGGGCCCGGCGGCGGGGGTAGGGCAGGTGATCGTGGAAGTGGCCGGCCCCGAAAGTGCGACATTGAAACCGACCTCCGCGAGCGGCCAGTTTCGGCGGATCCAGTCATCGAATTGAAGTGCGGCAACGCTGGCGCCGTTGGTAAATGCGAGGTTTTCCACCTGGGCGCCGAATTCCCGCTGCTGCTGCCAGAGACGGTCGGAAATGTTTTGAGCGAGCGTATCGGTGACGCGCTGATAGAGCAGGGATTCCTGGCGTTCGAGCATGAACTGCTGGTCGCGCAAAGATCGCACCGCGAGCCAGGCGAGCGCCAGGCTGGGCGCCAGCACCGCGAGGACAAAAATCACGGCTACTTTTCGCATCGCCTGGGCAGTATAGGGAAATGGACCGGTTTTGGACAGGGCGACTTTAGTTAAGCGGCGCAAGCGAAGATGGAGGCGGGTTTAAAAGTTGATAGCCGAAGCTAATTAGATTGGGATCGTTGGCTTGCCCGGCGGCGAGCTGCACGGCGGAGCCGGCAAAGCGCCCCAGCTTTTTTAATGCGTTGACGGCCTGGACGCGGGAGACAGCGTCGCCGCTTTGTGCTTTCGTCAACAGGTGAAACAGATTCGTCGCCACCGCCGGAGTAATAATCTCCGCGCGGCCAACCATGACGCGGGTCAACGTTTTCGGCGCGGGATTGAGGGTCATGGGAAGCGTGTCATCCGTCCACGGACGTGGTAAAATGTAAAGGACGCGGACTCCCTCTTCCGTGAACCATGAATCCTTCCAGGTATTCACCATGGCGCGGGCTTCGTCCGCAAACAAACCTTGCTCCACCAGCGCAGCCTGCATTTGAGTGCCGATTTCTGTTTGAAATTCCGTGAGCGGGAATTGCCTCCAATGTTCCGCGCGATCAGCGCTTAACTGAAGCCACGTCACTGAATTGCTCGCGGTCAATTCATCCAGGACGCCGAATGTCCCCTGTCCATCGTGAATGTTCAAAAGGAACAGGTGCGCCAAAGTTTGGGAGCCCGTATTCTCGACGGAGATCACGCTGTTCGAATCGAGGGTGACCCGCAGCGGGGTTTTGAAATTGCCGGTGCCACGATAGAAAAGGAATTTTTCGAATTCATTCGTTTCGTTGTTGCCATACGTCACGCTGGACTGCACGAGGTTCGCCGCGGTTTCTCTCGCGGAGAAATAATGACTGCCCGAGGCATCGTGCGGCAGGCGCTCTTGCAGCGAGGCATCAGAATTTGTATTGGGAATGATTTCGAGATTCCGCCAGACCACGCGGCTTTCCCGCAATAGGCCATCGGATGGAGCATTTGAATTCGCGGCAAAGGTCGGCCCAATTTGCGTTGCTTGCGGATACCACTCCGTGATGAAACCTTGGGGAAACGCGACGCTTACGTCCGCGGTGAGGGGTTGGTCCGAATAGAAATAAATGACGGGAGTCTCCATGCGTTGAAGCGTCACCATGAAAACCTTGCCGCGTATTATCGAGCCCCGGTTCAATCCGGGTTTGGTCCAATCGTAGACAAAACCGGGCAATTCGGACGTGAGCAATGATTGCCACGACAAAAGGTCGCCGCTCGCGCCTTGGACCGATGTAAACGTGCCCCATTCGTGAACGACCAAATTGCTGGACGCATCGCCGTGCGCCACCAGCAACAGGGATGAGGCGGATATCGCGATAAAGAGCCTTATTGTTTTCATGCGGGAAACATTGCCTCGCCGTTGATGGGAAGGTGTCACGAGCGGGCAAAAGATTTGTAAAAGAATTGTGAGGCGCGCAAACGAACCGGAAGGCAGCGCATGTTTGCCTAACTCCGCGGACGATTATCTCACCGTCCGGGCGATATCGCCACGGCGCGCACGGAGGGACGCGCCCTACCATGCGTAATCAAATCAGGAAGAAAAAAGAGTATTCCACTGGAGCGGGAAAGCTGCTAAATGTTGTGGCAGGAAGATCAATTATGCCTACCACTACACAGACCCCGGTTCCCGCGCGCGTGACATTTCTCGAAGGGCGGGGCGACATGCCGATGGTGGAGATCACGACGGCGTGGAGCACGGCGGAGATATATTTACATGGCGCGCACGTGACGAATTTCAAAAAACACAATGAACCGCCCATTCTGTTTCTGAGCACGTGCAGCCGGTTCGAGGCGAACCAGCCGATTCGCGGCGGCATCCCGGTGATATTCCCATGGTTCGGGCCTCAGGAAGGGATGGCCACGCATGGCTTCGCCCGGGTGAAGGCGTGGGAGATCAAAGAGATTATTCCGGCGGCGGATGGCGGCGTGAGCGTGCGTTTCCGGTTGCCGAACTACCCCGAGGCCGGAGCCTATCCTGCATTTCTGGCGGAATACGTGGTGACCGTAAATGAAGGATTAACGTTGGAATTTATGGTCACGAATAACTCGACGGATGCGAAGCTGGAATTTGAAGAATGCCTGCACACGTACTTTGCGGTCGAAGATATCGCGGCCGTCAGCATCGCGGGATTGAAAGGCGTGTCGTACCTGGACAAGGTGGCGAATTTTGCCAAGAAAACGGAAAAGGACGAGGCGATACGGATTGCGTCGGAAGTAGACCGCGTTTATCTCGATGCGACCGGCACAGTGGATATTCGGGACGCGCGTTTGGGCCGCGTGATCCGGGTGGTGAAAAAACATTCGGCCTCAACGGTGGTATGGAATCCGTGGATCGCCAAGGCGCAGCAAATGCCGGATTTTGGAAATGACGAATATCAACGGATGGTGTGCGTAGAATCCGGGAATGTGAACATGAACAAGGTGGTTCTGGGACCCGGGAAGAGCTCGAAAATGAAGGTGAAACTGACCACCAGCGCGCTGGTTTGATCACCGTCGGATTAGTAATAGGCGCCGATTCAAGAAGTTAGCGTCCGCATCCGGTTGCGCCGCTGAACGCGGCGCGAACGACGCAAGCGCACTGTCCCTCGCGTGCAAGGCAGCAAATTTCCTTTTCTTCGAACTGTTTCCGACTATCCTGCTGCGCTCGGATTTCACACGAACGACAGAGCCGGGATCAGAGATTTGGATTAAGGTTAAACGATGGACGCAGCGCATATTAGAAATTTCAGCATTATTGCCCATATTGATCATGGGAAGACGACGCTTTCGGATCGGCTTTTGCATCGGACAGGCACCATTGCCACGCGCGATATGGAGGCGCAGTTGCTTGATTCGATGGATCTTGAGCGCGAACGCGGAATCACGATCAAGGCGCATCCGGTGACGATGCTCTATAAGGCCAGGAATGGTGAGACTTACGAGTTGAACCTGATCGACACGCCCGGGCACGTGGATTTTTCCTACGAGGTATCGCGAAGTTTGAGCGCGTGTGAAGGGGCCTTGCTGGTTATCGACGCTGCGCAAGGTGTCGAGGCGCAAACGGTGGCGAATTATCATCTCGCGGCGAAGCTGAACCTGGAAATCATCCCAGTCATCAACAAGATCGATTTGCCACACGCGAACGTCCTGCAGGCGAAACAACAATTGGAAGACGTCCTGGCGTTGCCGGCGGAAACGGCGATTCCGTGCAGCGCCAAGGAAGGCATCGGCATCGAGGATATTTTGGAGGCGATTGTCGCGCGGATTCCGGCGCCGAAAACGACGGGTGAGGCGAGCTTGCAGGCGCTGGCGTTCGATTCTTATTTTGACACCTACAAAGGCGTGGTGACGCACGTGCGCGTTTTCAACGGCGAATTGAGGGCCGGGCAGCAGGTGAAATTGTTGCATTCGGGAAAAAACGTCGAGGTGAAGGAGGTCGGCAGTTTTAACCCGAAGCCGTACATTCGCGAGAAGCTGGAATTGGGCGAGACGGGTTATTTTACGGCCAACATCAAGAGCGCGGCGGAAGTAAAGATGGGCGACACCATCACCGATGCGCGAAATCCGTCGCCGGTGTTGCCGGGTTTCAAAGAGATTCACCCGATGGTGTTCAGCGGAATTTATCCCATCAATACGGCTGATTATGAGCAGTTGAAATCGTCGATGGGGAAACTGAAGCTGAACGATTCTGCGTTTGTTTATTCGTCGGAAACGTCCGTGGCGCTGGGTTTTGGTTTTCGCTGCGGTTTCCTGGGTTTGCTCCATTTGGAAATCGTGCAGGAACGGCTGCGCCGCGAATACGATATGGACATCATCGCGACGTATCCGAGCGTGGTGTATAAAGTTCATCTTTCCGATCGCACGAAGAAGGAAGTGGATAATCCCGCGTTCATGCCGGACGTGACTTACATCGACCGGATCGAGGAGCCGATGGTGAAGGCGTTCGTCATTTGCCCGAATGAAAATATCGGTGACATGATGGCGTTGATTTCAGAAAAACGCGGGTCAGTGGATCACACGGAAACGCTGGATTCACGGCGCGTCATGCTGACGAGCTTGATTCCGCTGAACGAAATCCTGATCGATTTTCACGATCGCATCAAGAGTATCACCCGCGGTTTTGGGTCGATGGATTATGAGCCGGCGGATTACCAGGAAAGCGATATGGTGAAGCTCGATATGCTGGTGAATGGGGAACCCATGGACGCGTTTTCGTGCATCGTGCATCGCACCAAGGCGGAGGGCAGGGGACGCGCGCTGGCGGAGAAGCTGAAGGAGGTCATCCCGCGCCAGCAGTTCGCGGTGAAAATCCAGGCGGCGATCGGCGGGAAAATTGTGGCGTCGGAAACCATCAGCGCCTTCCGCAAAGACGTGACGGCCAAATGTTATGGCGGCGACGTCTCACGCAAACGCAAGTTGCTCGAGAAGCAAAAAGAAGGTAAAAAGCGGATGAAATCCATTGGCAACGTTAATATCCCGCAGGAAGCATTTATTGAAGTGTTGAAGGCGTAATTTAATCACGGATGAACGCGGATATGCCCGGATGGGAAAGGGCAGGGGTCAAGGGCAGAGCGGCGCGCACGGAGTGATGCGCCCTACCCGCGGCAGAAAATTCTATGACTTTGAACTGGCTGACTTCAAGAACGGTTCGCGAAGCAAACGCGATGTGCAAGCACGTCCACAAACTGCTGCAACATCAGCGCGATATTTTGTCGCCAAAGGCAATCAGCGAAGTTGAGGCGTCCATGCGCGAGATTCGCGAGGTCATTGCGGCCAAAGCGGAGAAGGCGGCGCTGGAAAAAAAGATGGAGGCCCTGGAAAAGACGGCGAATCAATGGATTAAACCCTACCCGAACGCCGCGTGGCGCGAGAATGTTGAAGTGTTGCTGGTGGCGCTGGCGGTCGCGATGGGCATTCGGACTTTTTTCCTGCAACCGTTTAAAATTCCGACGGCATCCATGCAGCCGACGCTTTACGGCATCCTTCAAAAAAATCTGCTGGTCGAGACCGATTATCAGCGGCCGACGGGCTGGGGACGGGTAAAGGATTGGTTTGGCGGAGCGACGTATCTTTCGTTCAAGGCGGATCACGACGGCACTTTTGGCGGGGTTAGCAAACCGTTGAGGCTCCTGATTTTCAACATTAAACAAACGCTCTGGTTTGACGGCAAACCGCACAATTTTTGGTTCGTCCCCGACACCGGCGGCGGCATGCCGTTGCAATTGAATTTACCGCAGACGATCCGGGCCATCTTTACGGATTTGCCCCCCTCGCAATTCGATCTCGAAGGCGCTTCCGATCTGGAAGCCCATATGGGGGTCCAGCGAGGCGCGTCTTTTCATGCGGGCGAAGATGTGCTGAAGATGAAAATCATCAGCGGCGATCATCTGTTTATTGACCGGGTGAGCTATAATTTTGTGCCTCCGGGTCGTGGCGATATTGTGGTGTTCCAAACCAAAGGCATACCAGAGGAAATGCGCGGCCTTTACCGCATACCGGCCGATCAATTTTACATCAAACGCCTGGTTGGCCTCGGTGGCGAGACGATTTCGCTTAAACAAGATTACGTGGTGACCGGCGTCCAGGGGTTTGGCACCGTCCCGGTGGGTCATTTGGTGGTCAACGGCCATGAGTTGCCCGCTTCGACGCCGCATTTTCAGAACCTTTATTCATTCTCTGACCCGCCACGCGGCGCCACGGAATTGGTTTACAAGCCGAATCACTATTACGGACATGGAATGATTCAGCAACTGGCGCCCGGAAGCGAAATTCATATTCGTCCGGATTATTTCTTTGTGATGGGCGATAACACGATGAACAGTCTGGATTCGCGCTACTGGGGAGACTTTCCGCAGGACAAAGTTATCGGCAAAGCATTTTTCGTTTACTGGCCGATCAACCTCGACCGGTTCGGTTTGAGTTACCACTAAGAGATCATGTGACGGCAGCCCCCTCAGAAAAGCGATTATATTATATGTCGCACAATGTTTGTTTGCAAGGCAATTTTAGCTGCGCTAATTCTCCCCTGTCCATTGCATTATTCTGGCTTTTATGTCGCACAACGTTTCCGGGTAACAAAAATCTTCAATTGAGATTCGCAGGCGAGGATTGGTCAAAAGATGATTAGAACACCTTAACAATTTCCATATAGAAGTCGGCAAGGCAGAGCGGGAGAATATGGTTTTTCACGATGCTCTGTCCCCACCTTGCCGACTAGTTTTGAACCCACCTCCTTGGCTTACGTTTCTTTGCGTGGTTCCCCAAGTGGAAGGGCAGAGAAGAGAACCATTCGGTTGCAGGGGGTGCAACCGTTAAGAGCCACCATTCAACCTCCGTTGACGCTGCAATTCCGTTTTGCGCGCTCGTTTACAGGCCGGTGAATCACACAACGGCGTCTTATAGAAATTCAGGTTATTCATTACGGTAACAACCGCCCCACAAATAGCGCAGACGGTTTTCTTGCGCATTGACGGTTCTACAAACTGCTTCTTCCACGCGCTCACAGAACCCCGACGACTGATACCCTCCGCACGCCGCCGCGCATCCGAAGCAATACGGGCGTTTTCCTTGTATTTCTCGTATTTATCACTCATTTAACCCCCTTTTGAGGCATACCGGAAACGAACTGAAGTTGGGTAATATTAAACAAGGCGCGCCGGTTGACGCGGGCGGGGCGCTCCGCGCCTCCGCCCGCGTCCCCGGACGCGATCCTAGCCTCTTTGGCCGCACTGTCATAAAGCGCCTCCCGGCAACACGCGCAGTGCGGTTTCATCCGCCTCTGCCGTGGCCTGCGATGGGAGGCGCAAAGCTTCCTTGATTGCGCGCAGGTCGTTTTCGATGGCCGCGAGTTTGCTTTGCGAAATGTAAGCATCGCGGGGTTTGAAGGACCGTTCATGGAGTCGATACCACTCGCCGCATTCGTAGATTAGTTCATCGCACTTGCGGGTCAGTTCAGACGCACGAATGGGGACCGGGACTTCCTGTTCGAACGGTTCCAGGAGTTTGAGAATGCCGGAGAATCTTAACCACCGGGAGAAGTTTGAAGCCTCATCAACCTGAACGCCTTCGCGAACGGATTGCGCCAGCCGGTCTAACCGCCTATCGGTTTCAGACCACAGCCGCCACAGAGTTGTCATGTCAGGACACATTTTTTGCGTGTCCCGAACTTGCTGCTTTGGCTCTGGCTCTTCGGGCTGCGGTGAGGCGAAGGCTAAGGTGCCATGTATTCGTCGCTCATCACCGCCGCTACCATTAGATATACTGTAGCAACTCGGCGATTTGTTGTCAATCGTTGTTTTCGGTTTCGATGCTTTTCGGTCGCGCATCCCACTATATTATGTTGCACAATGTTTGTTATATTTAGTTAAACTGTACTTTGCACGCGTCCTGTTCGATTCGATACAATGTGCGCAATTCGTTTGACGGTTTTGAAGGTCGGTGAATGGTGTTATTAATTTTCCCCTTCCTTTTAAGCGGTAATTGCCATCAAGACGAGGACGAACAAGAGCCCCCAACCAGAAAGCTCGAATAGTCGGAGAGAAAAAATGGTCCCAATTAAAACGAAAACCATCGGTATTCCGATAACAACGAGGCAAAGCGTGTTGCGCCAGCCTACGATGCTGTGTGGGTTAGGAATCGAAGCAATACGGAGCTTGTGAATTGCAAAAGCAACCAAAAGTAAGGTAACCAACGCGGCTGCGATAGCACGCAACAACGCCCGATGTCGCGATAAAACTGGCTTTTCTAACTCCTCTGTAGCCATGGCGTTATAAAACCAGACAAGGAAACTAATTTCAAGAATTCTTCGGCGGCAACCGACTCTCGCATAAGATCAAGCTGCGCCCGCAAGAGCAGGGCGCCCTGCCCTTGCCCCAAATCCGGGCCGAGTATTTAACTACCTTTCCAATTTCTCGCTGCATGCGAGGGTTAAGGACGCGTGAAGACGATTATCGTCCAGATTGGGAATTCGGATAATAAATTGCGGCAAACGGAATGGGCTGAGTTTGTGCAACGCGTGGGCGGCATTATCCAGGAATATGCGACGGCGATTTACTTTTTTGGCGGGCCGGAAAACTGGTCGGTGTTGCAACGAGTTTGCTGGGTGTTCGATTGCGAGGCGGATCGTTTGCCGGTCATGAAGCCGCGATTGACTAAGGTGCGAAAGGAATTCCGGCAGGATTCCCTGGCGTTTACTGAAGGGCAAACTGAGTTTTTGTGACGTTCAGGGCGTGGTAGGCTCGGGAGCCTCGGTCCGCGCGTGTTGCGCCAAAAGGCGCTCGTAAACTTCGGTGTATTTGCGCGCCGTTTTGTCCCATGAGAATTCCACGGTCATGCCGTTGAGCCGGTAATGCGTGAGCAATTCTGGTTCGGCGTAGAGCGCGAGCGCTTTGCGGATGCCTTTGGCCAAAACGCTGCTCGAATATTCGGCAAATTTTATTCCGTCGGCGCGATCGCGATCTTCCGAAATATCCGTCAC
>Ga0265338_10001836_pt1 | contig 33314 bp, 24 predicted proteins | sample 42126metaG_FD_193579 | JGI IMG/M metagenome (GOLD analysis project Ga0265338, IMG submission 193579) | Rhizosphere microbial communities from Carex aquatilis grown in University of Washington, Seatle, WA, United States - 4-21-26 metaG | ecosystem: Host-associated > Plants > Roots > Rhizosphere...
GGGCGACAAACAATGCCACGTCGGGCGGCATCAATCGCCCCAAGGCCATGTTCGCGCCCAGCACGTGCACAAACGTTCTCGTGCGAGATGTGACCCTGCAAAATCCGACGAACACGCACATTTCTTTTCGTTCAATATGCAACAACGTGACGGTTGACCATATCAACATCAATACGCCCAATGGCACCCCCAACACTGATGGTATAGATTGTTCCGGCGTGAATGTGTTGATCGCCAACAGCCACATCACGGATGGCGATGATTTTATAGCCATGGGCGACGGGCATGTGGGCTCGTTCAATCACGACTTTACGATCACCAATTGCCTCTTTGGAACCGGGCACGGTGTTTCGATCGGCAGTTTTACCCAGGGCGGCTTGAGTAATTTGCTGGTAATCGATTGCGTCTGGACCAATGGGACCTCCGGCTTTCATCTCAAGTCAGATGATAGTCGCGGTGGACTGGTGCAAAACATCAGATTGATCAACCTGGCAATGACGAACACGCAAATCCCAATTTTTCTATATAGTTATTACACCAACAGCGGTACCTCTACCGGCGTAACGGTGGACAAGGCGGCAGCGTATCCCGTTCTTCCGGTGGATAGCACCACGCCGATATGGCGCGATATTCTCATCAGCAACCTCACGGCGGTCGCGGCCAGTGGCTTTCCCGCAGGCATCATCTGGGGCAAACCTGAACTGTCCTTTAGCAACGTCGTGATGGATCACGTCAATATCACCGCGACAAAGTATTTTCAGCTCTACAATGCACAGGGAGTTCAATTGATTGATTCGCAAATTACCGTACCGTCCACGAACACGTTTGCGCTCTACAACGCCGAATTGGTCATTACCAACCGCGCACCCACTGCAAATCTCGTCAAACTGGAAGGCATTTCGACCAATGGTTTCAGCAACGCGTTGCGCCTTTACAATGCGCAAGTTACTCTGGCTAAAACCAATATGCTTGCCACCAATCGCGGCCTTACCTTTTCCGGCAGCGTGATGACGGTGAGTAATAATTTGACCCTGTCTTCCTCAAGCTTGGTTGGTTTCGTTGTGGGCACAAATGCGGCCACCATTGCGGTTAATGGCAATCTGACGCTGGGCGGCACCAATAACATCATCGCCGGCAGTGGGCTTGCTGCTGGAATCTATGTGTTGTACGCCTACACCGGTAACTTGGGCGGCAGTCCGCCGATATTGGGCGTGACTCCAGCGGATTTCAGCTGCGCCTGGGATACCAATACGGGCGGGCAGGTAAAGTTGGTTGTCGTTGCCCTGCCGGGAATTCCCGCCAATCTGACTGCTTTGGGAACCAACCTGCTGATCAACCTCAGCTGGTTTGGCGCTTCCAATGCCACCAGTTACAATTTAAAACGGTCCACCACCAGCGGCGGACCCTATTCGACCATCGCCAACCTGCGTTCAACCGACTACGCGGATGCTGCGGTTGATCCGGGCACGACCTACTTTTACGTTGTGACGGCGACGAATTCCGCCGGCGAAAGCGCGCCTTCCTTTCAGGCGAATGCAGTAGCGCTGCCGTCGTTGATCTCGACGAACGTGAACGTTCAGACGATGGGAAATCAGCTGCAATTGTCCTGGCCGGTGGACCATATCGGGTGGCATTTGCAGATTCAGACCAATGCGTTGACCCAAGGCTTGGGCCCAAACTGGATCGACGTGTCGGATTCACAATCAACAAACAATGTTTTCGTTCCCATCGACCCCAACAACGGCAGCGTTTTTCTGCGTCTGACTTATCCATAAAAAGATGAAATCGCCTGGCCGATCCTGCTTTCAACTCGCCGGCATTGGTTCACATTTGGGAACGATTTGCGGGTTTAGTATCGATTACTGTCAACTTTTGAAAGACATGATGCGGAATTTGCATTTAATGACCATGGCCCTCAGCAGCTTTTTGCTGGCCGGTGCAGTAAGTTTGCGAGCCAACACGACGGAAACAACAATGCCGATGGCATTCACGGCCTACTCCAAGTTTTATGAATTGAAAACTCCGGCGTTGGAAACGGCCGATGATGTCACTTTGGAAGCACGGATAAAAATTGACCCGGCTTGTCCGGAGGGTGCGCGCATAATCGATAAATGGGCGACGGGTTCGCAAGGCGGCTGCCGGCTGGAAGTCGGGCGCAACGGCGGCTTGCGATTTGTCACGACTGCGCCGGAAGCGACTGAATATCAATCCAAATTACCTGCTGATAAAATGTCGCAGGTGGTCGCCGTTTTCAGCCCGCGTGGTTTGCAGGCAAATATTTATGTGGATGGAAAACTGGTTGCGTCCAATCCATCCGAATCCGGCCGCTGGCCGGTCCCGCGCACGACCATTCCATTGCGCATTGGCGCGGATCAGGAAGGCGGGAACCGTTTTGTCGGCAGCATTGGTCAGGTGGCTGTCTTTAATCAGGCGCTCTCGGCTGATCAGGTGACGCAGCGCTTCGATCTAAGGAGCGAATCAATCAATCCGATAGGCGAGTGGCAGTTGACGAGTAACGCCATCAATGTCATCAGGCCGGTCGCTGACCACGCCTCATTGGCTGTTCCGCTGGAAATCAAATCCGTGGAAGCCGGGCCGACCAATGCGATGACGCTTTGGTATCATCAACCCGCGCGCGAATGGGTCGAGGCGTTGCCGATTGGCAATGGCCGGCTGGGCGCAATGGTTTTTGGCGGCGTGGCGGAAGAGCGGCTGCAGTTTAACGAAGATACGATCTGGTCGGGCAGTCCCTATAATCCGGCCAATCCGGCCGCACTTCAGGCATATCCAAAGGCCCGTGAACTGATTTTTGCTTCCAAACAGCAGCCAGCGGAAGAATTGCTCAACCAATCCGGAATGGCTATTCCCATTGGACAAGCAGCGTATCAAACGCTTGGGAATCTTATCCTGGATTTCGACGCAAAATTGCCCGCGACGGATTATTTCCGTTCACTCAATCTCGACACGGCTGTTGCGACGACCCGTTTCAAACGCGGTGATGTCACTTTCACGCGCGAAGTTTTCAGCACGGCGGCGGATCAAGTCATCGTGGTGCGGTTGACTGCCGACAAACCGGGCAGCATCAATTTTTCCGTCTCCATGAACACACCGCAAAACCCCTCGGAAATTGTGGCGGAAGGCAAGCAGTTGAAACTCACCGGCACCGGGGGTAAGCATGCGCAAAATCCTGGCGCCGTGAAATTTGAATCCCTGGTGGAAGTTCAAAATGGCGGGGGTTCGGTCACCGCCAGAGATAAGTCCCTCACCATTGCCAGTGCGGATTCCGTTACCCTGTTGGTTTCCTGCGGCACGAGTTATGTGAACTGGCAGGATGCCGGTGGCGATCCTTCCATCAGTGCCGTGAATGACCTCAAACTGGCCGCTGAGAAAACCTATGTCCAACTGCTCACGCGGCATTTGGGAACCTATCAACCGTTGTTCCGTCGCGTCGCGATCGACCTCGGTATCGGCGACCGTGCCAGGCTTTCCACGGACGAGCGCGTAAAACAATTCGGTGACGGCCAGGACCCTTCGCTCGCGGCGTTGTTTTATCAATACGGACGTTATCTGCTGATCTCCTCGTCGCGGCCCGGCGGACAGCCGGCCAATTTGCAGGGATTGTGGAACGATTCGACGAGTCCGCCGTGGGGTGGCAAATATACCGTCAACATCAACACGGAGGAAAATTACTGGCCGGCGGAAACGGCAAATCTTTCAGAGTGCGCCGAACCGCTGTTCCAGATGGTTCGCGAAATGGCGGCGTCCGGCAAACGCACGGCACAGACGATGTATGGTGCGCACGGCTGGGTCTGCCATCATAACACGGATTTGTGGCGTGCGACCGCGCCGATCGATTTTGCAAGCGTTGGTATCTGGCCGGTCGGTGGCGCGTGGCTCACCACGCACCTGTGGGAACACTACCAATTTACCGGTGATAAGAATTTTCTCGAAGGCTCGTATCCGATTTTTAAGGGAGCATGTGAATTTTTTCTGGATACATTGGTGGAAGAACCGACCCGGCATTGGCTGGTAACATGTCCTTCCGTGTCCCCTGAGCATGGCGGTGTGGTAGCTGGGCCGGCGATGGACAGCCAGATTCTCCGCGACCTGTTCGCACAAACGGCGAAGGCCTCGGAAATTCTCGGAGTTGACCTCGCCTTCCGAAAAAAACTTCTCGAAACCCGTGGCCGCCTCGCGCCGGATCAGATTGGCAAATACGGCCAGTTGCAGGAATGGCTGGAAGACAAGGATCGCGAATTCGATTCGCACCGCCATCAATCGCACCTCTACGCGATGTTTCCCAGTGCGCAGATCAATCCCACCACCACAAATCTGTTCAAAGCGGCGATCAAATCGCTCATTGGCCGCGGCGACATTAGTACCGGCTGGTCCTTGGGCTGGCGCATCAACTTGTGGGCTCGCGCTTTGGATGGCGACCACGCGCTGCGCCTGCTGAGGGCGCAATTGACCCCACCTAAAGGCGGCTCGCAAGGCGGCGGCACATATCCAAATCTGTTCGACGCGCACCCACCGTTCCAGATCGACGGCAATTTTGCTGCGACTTCTGGCATCACGGAAATGCTGTTGCAATCACATCTGGGTTCGATTGACCTTTTGCCTGCCCTGCCCAAGGCTTGGCCCAACGGCAACGTGAAGGGCTTGCGCGCCCGTGGCGGGTTTGAAGTGGATATTTCATGGCAGGATGGAAAACTTTCCTTCGCCACCATCAAATCATTGTTGGGTAACCCTTGTATCCTGCGCTACGGCGGAATAAAGCAGGTTCCGCTCTTAAAAGCCGGCGAAACCTTCACCTGGACTGAAATTTCAATTAATTCCGACCAAAAATGAAGGCCAACCTCAAAATATTCTACTACCGCATCATTTTTATTTTGGAACTCATCCGTACAGCCGCACCAAATCGAACTGGGTGGCTGAAACGAGCATCCGAATCATTCCTGTCAGCGACTCCACCATAACTGACCACGCGGGCTGCAACAAAATTCCTGTCAATTAGACGATCGGCTTGGACATTGGACATGCCAAAACGAAACAACTTATCGGACAATCTACCTCGTGTGACTCAAGGCCGCGCCCTGCTGGAACTTCCGTTGGACGTCCGATACCCATGTATTTCCAAACTGCTTGGAATTACAGTGCTTACGGTTTGGAGGCGAGGGTCGGAATCGAGCGCCTTTGGGGGCGAACGACAGGGGTATCGTGCCCGATTTTACAGGGTATTCAACCAGATTGTGTCACGATTGGTGACCTCGGTTCCCAGTTGGTCTGTTAGCCATTTTGTTAGCCATCGTTCATTCCCAGGATTATTCGGCAGTCTTCACCAGATCATTGGGAATTGGTCCGTTGCCGGGAGCAGACTTTTGCAAACCAACAGCATAACTTCGAAATTTAGTCGCCCCACTCTCGCCCATTTTTTAGTTCGTTGATTTCAGTTGGTAGCAACGAATTTGGACGTCAAACGCTGACGGCACGACTGCATTAACTGATCAACGGTTTCAGCGAATTTCCGGTCAACCGTCATTCGATCTTTTACGCTCCGGTGTCCATAGAGCACCGTGCCGTGGCCTTTGTGGAAAATACTTCCCAATTCAGTCAGGCGGATATCGCTCAGTTCGCGGGCGAGATAGAACACGACCTGCCGTGGAACGGAAACCGCATTCTCGCGGCATTGCATCGTCAGACGGTCGAATGTTACACTGAACTTTTGGCAAACTTCGATGGCGACGTTTTTTACCGTCTCCGCGTTGTTGCTGGCGCGCAGCTTGTTCTTTTCAAGTTTGCACACATCGCGCCTTAACCGTGCCAGTTTTAGCAGCTGGAATTTCCTGTGCTTAAGGGCCTTGATTTCAAGGTCGATATCCTCATCTGTTTCTTTCATTTCTAATGACGTGTTGCGTATTGCGTTTGTGGGGGATAGTCGCCACAGACGATTGACCGAAAACGGGTTTCTCTCTTCAGTCGATAGCCGCCGGTGCATCAAGTTCCGCAGTCTCTATCCCCCACCTTAAATCTTGCTCTCATTATCCATTGCCATCTGTCTTTAGCAGTGTCTGTGCCGCGTTTCCGAATTGGCAGAAAACCGCGCCAAATCGGGAGATTTGCGACAGTCACGGGAAAGAACGAATACATAATGCTGTCGCTTATTTTCCAGCATGGCTAAAAATTTCTATTTCTTATTTCGTCCGCGTGGGGTGGGCTTCCCGGATTATACGGAAGATGAATTGAAGTTGAGTTACTTGTTTCCCATAGCTGACGCTTGATATTTCAACCGATTGTGATTTAATTCCACAACGAAATGATTTGGTTGGGGCGGAAAAAGGAGCCGCCCAGGAGGTTATGACCAACTTTGATTCCAGCGTCAAATTGCCCCGCGATTGTACTTTTATCGAATCGGATTGGCGCGCGTTGGCGCCATTCTGGTATCCGATCGCCTTTGCCTATGAAGTCAAAGAAAGACCATTTGCGACCAAGTTATTGGACGAGCGGCTCGTTATTTTTCGTATCCAAGGTCAACCCGTCGTCATGCGCGATTTATGCCTGCATCGTGGCGCGCCGTTGAGTGCGGGCTGGATTGAAGGAGAAGAAATCGTCTGCAAATACCACGGCTTTCGGTACAACCGCGACGGCCAGTGCTCCTGCATCCCGGCGCATCCCGGCGCGCCGATCCCGCCGAAATTGAAGGTGCAGACTTTTCCGGTGCAGGAACGGTACGGTTTGATCTGGACCCGGCTCGTGGACAACGGCCCATCGCCGTTTCCTGAATTAAACGAGTGGGACGATACCAATTACCTGCAGGTGTTGCCCAACAGCGTGGAACTGGACGCGGCCGCCGGCCGGCAGGTGGAAGGCTTTCTGGACGTCAGTCACTTCGCCTTCGTCCACGTGGAGACCTTTGGCGAGCTGGACAACCGGGAGGTGCCGAGTTATCCGGTCGAGCTCACGCCTGCCGGATTCCGGGCCGATTACATCAGCACGGTCAGCAATTATTCGCGCGGCTTCAAGCATCTCAATCCGCCTGGCTTCCAATGGCGCCGGCTGTTCGAAGTCTGGCTGCCTTTCACGGCCAAGCTCACGGTTTTTTTTCCGAACGACGGGCAGTTGCACATTCTCAATGCCGTTGCTCCGGTCTCCGCCCGGAAGTCCCGCGTGTTCGTGCCCATCTGCCGGAATTTCGACCGGGATGCGCCGTTGCAGTCCACCCTCGATTTCAATCATCAGGTCTTCGCCGAAGACAAGGCGATTGTGGAAAAGCAATTCCCGGAGGATTTACCGATCGACCTGCAGGAAGAAGTCCACATTCGCGCGGACAAAAGTTCCATTACCTACCGGCAAGGTCTTGCCCGGCTCGGACTCGGCCGTATTTTCACGGCCTGAACGACGGACAAAATCGTTGTTTTGCCAACAAATTCCGGCATTCTTCCCGGCCATGGAGATTCCAAAAGCATTTGAGCCACCACCGCGGCGGCTGATGGGACCGGGGCCAAGCGATGTTGCGCCTGCCGTTTTGCAGGCGATGTCGCGACCGCTCGTCGGCCACCTCGATCCCGCATTCGTGAAGATGATGGAGGAGATCAAAGCCATGCTGCGGCAGGCCTTCCTCACTCAAAATGAAATGACGTTTCCTGTCAGCGGCACCGGCAGCGCCGGCATGGAGTTTTGTTTCGTCAATTTGATCGAACCCGGGGATGAAGTCATCATCGGGGTCAACGGCGTGTTCGGTACCCGGATGTGCGACGTGGCGGAACGCTGTGGCGCCCGGGTCACTCGGGTCGAAGCCCCGTGGGGCAACATCATCGAGGCGGAACAGATCGCTGTTGCGCTGGGGAAGGTTCCTAAGCCGAAACTGGTTGCCATCGTCCATGCTGAAACGTCCACCGGTGCGCTGACGCCGGTGGAGGAGATCTCCCGCCTCGTCTATCAGGCGGGCGCGCTGTTCCTGCTGGATGCGGTCACGTCGCTCGGCGGCTGCCCTGTGCGAATTGACGAGTGGGCGGTGGACGCTGTCTATAGCGGCTCCCAAAAATGCCTGAGCTGTCCACCCGGTTTATCGCCGGTCTCACTGAGTCCGCGCGCGCTTGAAATCGCCACCCGGCGCAAAACGAAGGTCCAAAGCTGGTATCTGGATGTGAATTTGTTGGCGGCGTATTGGGGACAGGAGCGGGTGTACCACCATACCGCGCCAATCAGTATGAATTATGCGTTGCATGAGGCCCTGCGGCTGGTGTTGACGGAAGGCCTGGAAAACCGCTGGCACCGGCACGAGCAAAATCATTTGGCCCTCCGCAGCGGCCTGGAGGCCATGGGCATGAAAATCATGTCGCAAGCCGGCCATCAACTCTGGCAGCTCAACGCCGTCAGTGTACCGGAAGGCGTGGATGAGGCGGCCGTACGCAAACAATTGCTGGCCACTTACAACCTCGAAATCGGCGCCGGCTTGGGCCCGCTCAAGGGTAAAATCTGGCGCATCGGGCTGATGGGCGAGACGTCCCGGAAGGAAAATGTGGACGCAGTGCTGGCGGCGTTGCGCGAAATCCTGAAAGGGTAGGGATGCCGCGCTGCGGCGGCCGGTCGGTGCAGCACGCCGACCCTACCTTGCCACCGTTCCCTCAATTTGTCCGTGCGGCTCGTCGGTCGGGACAAAAAGTTCGTTTTTGTTTTCGAGGCCGAACGGCTCAAGATTGATGAGCAGGCAATGCTGGTTCGGCATCGCAATGTGAACCTTGGAAATCTCCGGCGCCGCTTTCAACGCCGCTTCGCCCATCTGGAGCAGCGTTGCCTGTACGGACGGACTGTAATTTTTCGCAAACACCGCCAGCATCGCGTTGAGAATTTTTGTATTCGTACGGGAATAGCTGCGGGGCTTTCTCCGAAACGTCCAGACCGCCTCCAGTTTCGTTGCCAAAATCCGGTCTCTGGTCTCCGGCAGAGTGGTGAATTCATCGCGCAGGAAATTTTCAAATCCCGAGGCGGTGGTCTTCAGGATCAGCAGGTCCTTGATGCCGGACTCAACCCGGTAGCCTTTGCGCGTGCAGGTGATCCTCACGAACGGCCTGGCTGCGCTCTTTTCGCTGAACGAATGGGCATGCGGTTTTCCACCGACCGGAATCCTCGCCCAACTATGTTCTATCAGGCTGACCTCGACCTGGCTTACGTGCCGATAGGTTTTGATAAAATGTGCACCCAACGCCAGGCCGAACTCCTCCGTTTCCGCGCCCAACTTTTGTTTGGCGAAAACGTTGACGGTGTTTTTCATCGAGTCCGTCGCCACCACGAGCCGGTTGTCAGCCCGGGCGTAGGACGCGTTGAAATTACCCTGCAACATCACTTGCACGTCCAATTCCTTGACGGAATGCTGCGCGCCGGCCCGAAAAACCTTCAGCACGCGTACCCGCGCCTTGCCGTATTGGTGCTGGATCAATTTCATGGCGGGAAACTTAGAGCGCACCGAACGATTCGTCCAAAACTTCCAGCAGAAAATCCGCATCTGCCCGGGTGAGGCACATCGGCGGGGCAAAACGGATCGTCTGCCCCCATAAACCGCCTTTGCCGAGCAGCAGACCGAGTTCCCGCGCGTTTTCCACGGCCTGGGCACACTCGGACTTGGCCGGATCCTTGGTCGTGCGGTCGCGCACCATCTCGATGCCCAGCATCAGGCCTTTGCCCCGCACGTCGCCGATGATTTTGTGTTTCGCCTTTAATTTTTCCAGTCCAGCGCGAATGTGGGCGCCAAGTTTGAGTGCATTCGCCTGTAAATTGTCTTTTTCGATGACTTCGAGCACGGCCTTGCCCATGGCGCTGACAACCGGATTGCCGCCGAACGTGTTGAAATGGACTTTGCCGACGAGCGCTTGCGCGATTTTGTGCGTTGTCACGACGGCCGCCAGCGGACAGCCGTTGCCAATGCCTTTTGCCATGGTGACAATGTCCGGAATCACGTCCTGCGTTTCAAAGCCCCAGAAATGAGTGCCCGTGCGGCCAAAGCCGGTCTGGACTTCGTCCGCGATACACACGCCACCCGCAGCGCGGATGTATTCATAGGTCTGCTTGAGATAACCTTGCGGAAACTCCACAAAGCCACCGACGCCCTGAATGGATTCCGCAATGAAGCCAGCGACCTTGCCCGGCGTGGCGTAGTCAATCAACTCCTTCACGTCATCGGCATATTTCCTGCCCGCGTTTGCATCGTCGTAGCCAAACGGCCCGCGATATTGATACGGTGCGAGTGCATGATGCACGCCAAAGCTGTGCGGCACGTTGTATTTCCAGGTGCTGTGGGCCGTGACGCCCATGCCGGACGCATTGCCGCCGTGATACGCATTGCGCAAGGCGATGATGTCGTAATTTTGCGTGTGGGCGCGCGCCATGAGCAACGCGAGGTCGTTTGCCTCCGAGCCGGAGTTCACAAAATAGCACGCCTTCAGGTCGCCCGGCATTTTCGATGCAAGCTTTTCAGCGTATTGGGCAACGTTCGGGTGCAGATAAATCGTCGTCGAGTGTTGGTAGAGCTCGCTCTGCCGGTTGCCCGCCGCGATGACGTGCGGATGGCAATGTCCCACGCTGACGGTCACGATGCCGCCGAGACCATCGAGATAGCGCTTGCCCGTTTCGTCCCAGACGTATTGCATCGAACCCTCCACCACCATGAGCGGCTTTTTATAGTAGAGAAAAATGCCGGGATTCATGAACTGCTTGCGCAAGGCGAGCACTTCGTCGGCGGACGGCCCGGCGTATTTTTTTGGTTGGTGATTTGTTGGGGGCAGCGGGATGCTTTTCATAATAAAATCCGGTTACAGTTTCGGTGCGGACTTGCGGAGCGCAAGATAAACCGTGAACGCCACCGCAAAACCGATGAACCATGCGTAGTTGTACAGGTGCGCGAGAAACGGGGGAACGCTGTCGGTGTTAAGCAGTTTCACATTCACCAAAAAACCCGGCAAACTCGGTAACGCGCCAATCGCCAATGAAAACAGGGCGACGACACTGAAACCATTCGTGAAACGATACTCGCCTTCCGTCTGGTAAAGCGCGGCGACATTTAATTTTCGGCGCCGATACACAAAGTAGTCGGCAATCAAGATGCCGCCAATCGGCCCCAGCAACGCGCTGTAAGCGATAAGCCAGGCGAAGATGTAGCCGTTCGGGTCAGCCACCAGTTTCCATGGCATCATCAGCACTCCGATAACGCCGGTGATGAACCCGCCAATGCGGAAGGTGATTTTCTTTGGAGCGAGCTGGGCAAAATCGTTCGCCGGCGAAACCACATTGGCGGCGATGTTGGTCGCAAGCGTGGCGAGGCACAGTGCGAACAGGGCGATGACGAGCGTGATGGGATTGGTGAATTTCGTCAGTACGTCGACCGGGTTCCAGAGGGTTTCGCCGTAAATGATGATGGTGGCCGAGGTGACGGCAACGCCGATGAACGCATATAACGCCATTGTCAGCGGCAGGCCGAGCGCCTGGCCCAGCACCTGATCCCGCTGCGATTTCGCGTAACGCGAGAAATCCGGGATGTTCAGCGAGAGGGTTGCCCAGTAACCCACCATGCCCGTCAAGGCCGGGAAGAAGTAGATCCAAAACCTGCCCGCCTGCGGTTGTCCGGGGTCGAACTGCGACGGTTGTGACAAAATCGGGCCGAAACCGCCCGCCTTGCGATAAGCCCACCACAACAGCAGCAGGCCAAGCGCGATGAGCAGCGGCGCCTTGATGTTCAATAAAAAACGGATCGTATCGATGCCGCGATGGATGACCCACATGTTGATGCCCCAGAAAAACAGGAAGCAGAGGAATTGCCCGCCCGTGATGCCCAGCCAGTTTGTTGCCGGTTCGGGATGAAGTTGAAAAATGACGTCACAGATTTTGTAGATTGCTTCCCCGCCAATCCAGGTTTGGATGCCGAACCAGCCGCACGCCACCAGCGCGCGGAGAATGGCCGGAATATTGGCGCCCTTGGTTCCGAACGACGCGCGGCAATAAACCGGAAAGGGGATTCCGTAACGCGTCCCCGCGTGCGCGTTCAAAACCATCGGGATCAGCACGATGAGGTTCGCCAGAAATATCGTCAGCACGGCCTCCCACCAATTCATGCCGCCGCTGATGAGTGATGACGCAAGCATGTAGGTCGTGATACACGCGGACATTGAAACCCACAGTGCCGCAAAGCTCAACATGCCCCACTTACGCCGCGATGCCGGCACCGGCGCAAGGTCGGCGTTGAACAGCCGGCTCTGCTCGATGTCGGCCTCGACATCGGGTGCATTGGCGGCCAGGCCGGCTAAACTCGAATTCATGCTCAAAAATGGCCCGGCTTGCGTTGGAGAAATTTTCCGCGGCCAGATTTACCAACGAACTTTCCCTCGCGCACGGCGACCTGGCCGCGCACGGTGACGACGCTGGGGCGGCCCTCGATTTTCCAGCCGTCGAACGCGCTGTAATCCACGTTCATGTACTGCGTTTTGGCCGAGATTTTGCCGCGATAGTCCGGGTCGAACACGACGAGGTCGGCGTCGGCTCCGGGCTGGATGGTGCCTTTGCGGGGGAACAGTCCGAACGTCTTTGCGACCTGAGTGCTGGCGGCGTTCACGAATGTGTGCAGGTCAATCCGGCCTGCTTTCACGCCGTACGTGTAGAGCAGGTTGATGCGTTCTTCCAGTGACGGAATGCCGTTGGGGATCTTAGTGAAATCGTTCTTGCCCATCGACTTTTGCGTTTTGAAATCAAACGGGCAATGATCCGTCGCCACGGTTTGCACCAGCCCGTCGCGCAAGCCATTCCAGAGAATATCCTGGTTCCGTTTGTCGCGCAGCGGCGGGGACATGACATATTTCGCGCCTTCGAATTTCGGCCTCTCAGCGTAGGTCTTGTCGAGCACCAGATATTGGATCAAGGTCTCGACGCTGACCCGCACACCACGTTGCCGTGCCGCAATGGCCTCGGCGAGCGCCTCCCGACAGCTCAAGTGGACGATGTAGGTCGCCGCGCCGGTCAGTTCGGCGAAGGTCATCAAGTGATGGACACCCTCGGCTTCGACGGCAGGCGGGCGGCTCTCGTTATGTTGGCCCGGATCGGTTTTGCCTGCGGCGAGCAGTTCCTTCTGGCGTTCCGCGATGAGCGTTTCGTTTTCGCAGTGCGCCGTGACGATGACCCCGAGTTCCTTCGCCAGCTTGAGCACTCGGTAAAGCTCGGTGTCGTCGACACCGAACGCGCCTTTGTAGGCGAGGAAGACCTTGAACGAGCTGATGCCGCGCTTCACGATCTCCCGAAGTTGTTTCTCGGTCTGGTCATCGAAACGCGAGACGCCCATGTGAAACGAAAAATCGCAGGCGGACTTGCCGACCGCCTGCTGCATCCATAACTCGAAGCCTTCCAGCGCGTCGTCTTTGCGCGCCGGACAGCACATCTCGATGAGCGTGGTCGTGCCGCCGACGAGGGCTGCCTGGCTGCCGGTAACGTAATTGTCCTTGGAAAACGTTCCCATGAACGGCAGGTAAATGTGGACGTGCGGATCGATGAAACCCGGAAAGACAAATTTGCCTTTCGCGTCAACGACTTGCGCGCCCTTGAGCGGCTTGATGTCGCGATCGATGCGCGTGATGGTTTCGTTTTCACAAAAGATGTCGGCGATGTAACGTTCGCCGGCTGTGACAATTTCACCGTTCTTGATCAGCAGGCTCATAAATCATTTGTGCCAGATGTCCCCTTCGCCGTAGCTGAACCAGCGGCTGGTGGTGACTTTCTGCTGCGTAAAAAATTGAACACCTTCCTTGCCTTGCATATGCAGATCGCCGAAAAACGAGTCGTTCCAGCCGTTGAACGGAAACCACGCCATCGAGGCGGGCACGCCAATATTGATACCGGCCATGCCGCAATTGATGCGATGCTTGAACTCGCGCGCAGCCTTGCCGGAACGGGTGAAGATGGAGGCGCCGTTGCCGTACGGCGAGCGGTTCGCCTGCTCGATGGCCTGCTCCAGGTCCTCCATGTGCATCACGTTCAGTACCGGGCCGAAAACCTCCTCCTTGGCCACGGTCATGTCATGGTTGACATGATCGAGGATCGTCGCGCCAACGTAGAACCCGTTGGGTGCCTCGCTCACCTTGACTCCGCGGCCGTCGGCGGGAATTTTCGCGCCCTCCTTGACTCCGGTTTCAATCAGTTCCAGAACGCGATCGCGGTGCTGAGGAGTGATGACGGCGCCCATGTCGGGCTGCGCTTCGCGGTCGGTCGGGCCAACCTTGATTCTGCGCGTGGCTTCGATGAGTGTCGGCAAAACGGTTTTCTCCGCGCCGCCAACGATCACGGCAGTGGACCCGGCCATGCAACGTTCGCCCGCGCAGCCGAAGGCCGCCTCGATGAGGCCGCGCGTGGAGTTCTCCGCGTCGGCGTCCGGCATGATGATGGCGTAGTTCTTCGCGCCGCCGTTGGACTGAACACGTTTGCCGTGTTTCGCTCCCACCTCGTAGATATGACGCGCAATCGGTGTCGAACCAACGAATGAAATGGCTTTCACTTTGGGATGCGTGAGCAGCGCATCCACGACGTCGCGTCCACCGTGAACGATATTCAGCACCCCCTTGGGCAGGCTGGCCTTTTCGAGCAGCTTGGCGATCTTGATCGCGGTGAGCGGAACCTTCTCGCTCGGCTTGAGGACGAAGGTGTTGCCGCAGGCAAGGGCGATGGGATACATCCACAACGGAACCATCGCGGGAAAGTTGAACGGCGTGATGCCGGCGCAGACGCCCAGTGGCTGGCGGATGGCCTCGCAATCGATACCGCGCGCGACGTTTTCCAGGATCTCACCCATTAACAACGACGGCACGCCGAGCGCGAATTCGACGACTTCCATGCCGCGTTTCACATCGCCACGCGATTCGCCTAGCGTTTTGCCATGCTCGCGCGTGGTGCAGCGGACAATGTCTTCAAAATTCTCTTCGAGCAACATTTTGAACCGGGCGAGAATGCGCACGCGTTCGACTGGCGGCGTTTCCATCCAATCGGGAAATGCCGCTGCTGCAGCTTCAACGGCGGCGTTCACCTCGGTCAATCCGCCGACAGGACATTCCGCAATGACATCGCCGGTTGAAGGATTGTAAACCGGGGTGGTGGACAGTTTGGGATGAAGCCATTCGCCGCCGATAAAAAACGGGCAGGGATCAGGTTTGGTCATGTCAGAAATACTTCGAGTTTAATCGGTGGTTTCACCCCGCGACAGGGCGTCGGATTGTTTCACAAATTCATCTCCACGCCATTCGCCGTCGGCTTTGACTACGCTCTTTGCAGTGGCGGCCTTTTGGGCAGCCTTGCGTTCGGTCTGGCGTTTAACGAGGTCGGCGTGCGTGGTGAAATAATCCAGGCTCTTGCCTTTAAAATCGGCGAGCGTCTCGAACTTGTGCCGGGCCATGAACGCCAGCAATTCGTCGCCCATGGGTTTTACACATTCGTAACCGGCCTTCATCACGCCGGTACAGACTTGCACGGTGTCCGCGCCGAGCAGAATGAATTCCGCGGCGTCGTTGCCGTTCTCGATGCCGCCGAGGCCGGATAGCGAGCGTCCGGGAAATTCCTTACGGATTACCTGGGCAATTTCCATGACCATCCGGAGGGCAATGGGTTTGACGGCCTTGGACGAATAGCCGCCTGGGGTGGTGTAACCTTCAACGGCGGGTTCGGGTCGCAATGTCTCGAGATTCACGCCCATGACGCAGCGGATGGTATTGATGGCACTGACGCCATTCGCACCGGCACCAAGGGCCGCACGGGTCGGGTCTTCAATGTGCGTGACGTTCGGGGTCATTTTCGCCCAGACCGGTTTTTTGGCGGCGCCCATTACCCAGCCCACCACTTCCCTGAGAATTTCGGGATTCTCCCCCATGGCCGCGCCCATTTTGCGTTCGGGCAGGCCGTGCGGACAGGAAAAATTCAATTCAAATCCATCCACACCGGCCGCCTGACAGCGTTCGACGATTTCAATCCACGCGTCCTTGCGGTATTCTTCCATGATGGACGCAATCAGGATGCGTTCAGGGAACAGGTCTTTGCATTTTTTGAATTCGTCCTCCCAAATCTTGAACGGCCGGTCGCTGATGAGTTCGATATTTTCCCAGCCGATGATTTCGCCCTCATCGGCCAGAAGTTTGGCGTAACGTGGCGCCACGTTGACGACTTTCGATGCGTCGAGACTGACCGTCTTGGCGATGACGGCACCCCAACCTTCCTGGAACGCCTTGGTGATGACATTGAGATTGGTACCCGGCGGCCCCGAGCCAATCACGAACGGGTTCGGCAGCTTCAATCCGTCCACCGTGGTGGTCAATGTCGGCATAACGTATTCCTTGTTAACGCTGGCTATTTTTAACTGGCTTTGAGCACACTGACCACAATAATTTTGCAGAGGCAGGCATGCCGCCGCACATCATGAATTCATCGCTGAACCCGGAACGAACTATCGCCGAACTCAAGGAACTTCGTGCGCTGACGGCGGATGAAAACGGGGCCCAACGGGTCGCCTTCACGCCGATGTGGGTGAAAACCCGCGCGTGGCTGAAGAACAAACTCGAGGCGTTGCCCGTTGAAATTCACACCGATGCCGCCGGGAATCTTTGGACGACGTTGCGCGGTGAATCGGAAAAGGCGTTGCTGATCGGCGGCCACATGGATTCCGTGCCGAACGGCGGCTGGCTGGACGGCTGTCTCAACGTGCTGGCGGGGGTTGAAATTCTCCGGCGCATCCATGCGCAATATCAGGCCAGACCACCGATTACAATCCGGCTGGTTGATTGGGCTGATGAGGAAGGTGCGCGTTTCGGCAAAAGCCTGTTCGGCTCATCCGCTTGTTCGGGCAATCTCGACATGAACGAAGCCCGTGGTCTGAAAGACAAGGACGGCATCCGTCTGCCCAATGCGCTCAAAAATGTCGGCGTGGATTTCGAGCGCGTGAAGGACAGCAGCAAGGAACTTCAGAACGCCGCCGCGTATCTGGAGCTACACATCGAGCAAGGTCCCGTGCTCCTCGATCTTGGTTTGCCGCTTGGTGCGGTGCTCGGCACGTTTGGTGTCGAGCGGCATGCGATTACCTTCCACGGTCAGGCGGCGCATTCCGGCAGTACACCGATGAACCGGCGCAAAGACGCCTTCCTCGCCGCCGCGAAAATGAGTCCGGAAATTTATAAAATCGCAGAAGATTATGGCGGGGTTTGCACCATCGGTGCGTGCACAACCAAACCGGGAATCGTTACGAGTGTGGTGGAGGAATGTCGAATCACGCTTGACCAACGTAGTCTGGGTCGAGCTGAACTGGCTGGCATGCTAAATGACGCAAAAGAGGCCAGTGAAAAATTTGCGAAAGAAGGCAATGTGAACGTCTCGTGGGAACGTCTGTGGCAAATTGCGCCACGCCCGTTCAACGACGAGCTCATCGCGCTATGCGACGAGGCGATCAGGGAAACCTGTGGCCAGGCCCATCGCCTGCCATCCGGTCCGTTGCACGATGCCGCGGAAGTAGCGAGCGCCGGGGTGCCCACCGTGATGATGTTTGTCCAAAGCCTTCATGGTATCAGCCACAACAAAATCGAGGATACGAAGGAGGAACACTTGGCATTGTGTGTGACCGCATTTGACAAACTTGCGGAGAAGACAATCAAATGGATATCCTCGAGACATTGAAGACCGGCGCAGCCAGAATTTCATCGGGGATCGCATGAACGACAGGCTTGAGAAAATCTTCAAGCTGTCCGAAAACCACACGTCCGTCCGCACGGAAATCCTCGCTGGAATCACCACCTTCCTGACGATGGCCTACATCGTCGTCGTCCAGCCGGCGGTCCTGTCTGGGGCCATGTTTGGCATGCAAACGGGCATGGACTTCGGTGCGGTGATGACGGCGACCTGCCTGTCCGCGGTGCTGGCTACGGTATTGATGGCCTGGCTCGCCAACTATCCGATCGCCCAGGCGCCGGGCATGGGCGAAAACTTCTTCTTTGTCTTCTCCGCCATCCCCGCCGCCACCGCCGCGGGTTTTGCCAACGGCTGGCAGGTGGCGCTCGGGGTGGTGTTCATTTCTGGAACGCTGTTTCTGATCGTATCGCTGATCGGCCTGCGCGAGCTCCTGTTCAACGCGGTTTCCCCGGCCATGAAATGCGGCATCGCCTCCGGCATCGGGATCTTCATCGCGTTCATTGGCCTGCAAAATGCCGGCGTCATCGTCAAGGATCCCGGTTCGGCCGTGAAGTTGAATGCACACTTCGCGTCGCCCGATTTGATCGTGTTTTTCACGGGCCTGATGACGACCGCGGTGCTGCGGGCGCGGAACACCCGCGGCTCGATCCTGTGGGGCATCGTGGTGACCACCGGGTTTGCGGTCGCCCTGAAGCTGATCCTGCCCCGGATGCTGCCGGATTCGACGCTCGTTGCCGGTTCGATGCTGATGAAGCAATTTCAATTTGCCCATGCCGTCGTGGCCCCGCCGCCGTCGTTGTCGCCGACCTTCCTGCAAATGGACCTGGTTCATGCGCTGTCGCCCCGGATGCTGCCGTTCATTTTCGTATTTCTCTTCATGCTGGTGTTCGACACGCTGGGTTCGCTGATCGGCGTGTGTGAACAGGCCGGCTTCATGCGTGACAACAAGTTGCCGCGCGCGAAACAGGCGATGGTTTCCGACGCCATCGGTACCGTGGCGGGCGCGGCCCTCGGCACCAGCACCGTGACGAGCTTCATTGAAAGCGCCGCGGGTGTAGAGCAGGGTGGACGCACCGGCCTGACCGGCGTGGTCGTGGCAGGATTGTTCCTGCTCTCGTTGTTTTTCAGTCCCATGATTGCCATGGTCGGGAGTTATCCGCCGATCACCGCCCCGGCTCTGGTCTTTGTCGGTGCCATGATGATCCAGAATATTGCTAAAATTGACTGGCGTGATTTCACCGAATCATTCCCGGCGTTCCTGATCTTGATCGGCATTCCGCTGTCCTATTCCATCGCGGACGGGCTCGCGCTCGGCTTCATCAGTTATCCGCTGATCAAATTGTTCAGCGGTCGCGGGCGGGAAATCGGCTGGTTGGTTTACGTGCTGGCAGCGGTGCTGTTGATTTATTTTATTTCGGTCCGTGGCCGGATGGGCTAGGTTGCCGTCCGAAGGGGAATCATGCGCAACATCCAGCAAAAACTTGCCGTCGCGCGTGGCGAACGGCCGGCGGAACTCCTGTTCAAAAACGCGCGGCTGGTCAACGTGCTCAGCGGCGAAATCCATCCGGCCCATGTCGCGGTGGATGATGGCCGCGTCATCGGCTTTGGCGATTATAAGGCGCGAAAAGTGATCGACCTGAAGGGCGCCTATCTGGCCCCGAGTTTGATTGACGGGCATTTCCATGTCGAAAGCTCCATGCTGACGGCGGCGGAGTTTGCGCGTGCTGTCGTCCCGCATGGCACGGGGGCAATGGTGATTGACCCGCATGAGTACGCCAACGTCCTCGGCCTCGACGGCATCCGGTATGTCCTCGAATCCACCCGCAAACTGGCGCTCGATTTTTTCATCATGCTGCCGAGTTGTGTTCCCGCGACGCCCCTCGAAACTGCCGGGGCACGGCTGTCGGCGGACGATCTGAAGCGGATGATCTCCGACGAGCGTGTGGCCGGAATCGCGGAGCTGATGAATTTCCCCGGCGTTTTTCTCGGCGTGAAAGGCGAGCTGGCAAAAATTGAGGCGGGCAAAGGCAAGGCGATTGATGGTCACGCGCCGGGTTTGCGCGGAAAGAACCTCAATGCCTACGCGCTGGCCGGCGTGCGCTCGGACCACGAATCGGTCGAGGTCGGGGAGGCGCGCGAGAAATTACGGCTTGGCCTGCACATCCTGTTGCGTGAAGGCAGCACCGAACGGAACCTGGAACACCTGGTGCCGCTCATCAACGCGCACAACGCGCAAAACTGCTCCTTTGCCACGGACGACAAGCTTGCAGGTGACCTCGTGAACGAAGGCCACATCGACCATTGCGTCCGCAAAGCCATCCGGCTCGGGGTGCCGCCGATGACCGCGATTCAGATTGCCACCATCCACACCGCGCGCCACTACCGGCTGCGTAACTTTGGCGCGATCGCGCCGCGTTATTGGGCCGACTTCATCGTGTTTGACAGCTTGAAGAAATTTTCCATCCGGCAGACGTACAAAAAAGGTGTGCTGGTGGCTGAGTTGGGAGAGTTTCTCGGCAAATCGCCCGCATCAACGTCCTTGCCGCGCAGCACGATGAATCTGCGCTATCACCCGGGGGATTTCGCAGTCCGGGCAACCGGCCGGAAAAAGATTAAAGTCATCGAAATCGTTCCGCGCCAGATTGTGACCCGGCAAATCATCGCAACACCAAAGATTGCGGGCGGGGAAATCATGGCCGACCCGGCGCGGGACATTCTGAAGCTGGTGGTGGTGGAGCGTCATCGCGCCACGGGGAACATCGGCGTGGGTTTTGTGCGCGGATTCAACTTGAAACATGGTGCGATCGGCTCGACCGTCGCACACGATGCGCACAACGTTGTCGTTGCCGGGACGAACGATGCCGACATTCTATTTGCGATCCGGGAATTGGAACGGTTGCAAGGCGGGCAGGTTGCCGTCGTGTCCGGCCGGGTGAAGGCGGAATTGGCGCTGCCGATCGCCGGATTGGTTTCCGACCGGCCGCTCGCGGAAGTGATGCGACGGATTGACGGGCTGAACCGCGCGGCCCGGTCGCTCGGTTGCCGTTTGGAATCACCTTTTATGACGCTTTCATTTTTAAGTCTCTCGCCGATTCCCGCTTTGAAATTGACGGATCAGGGCTTGATCGATGCAGCGAAACTTCAGAGGACCAGCTTGTTCGTGTGAAACAAAATGAAACTGCTCACCGTCACTGAGATCAATTTGCTCTCCCGCGACGAATTCGTACGCGTCATCGGCCCGGTGTTTGAGCAGTCTCCGTGGGTTGCCGAGGCCGCGTGGTCGCGGCAGCCGTTTGCCAGCCGCGAGGCGCTACATGCTGTCCTTTGTATGACCGTGACCGGGGCCAGCTTGGAAAAACAACTCGCGCTTATTCGCTTGCATCCGGACCTTGCCGGCCGGCTCGTGGCCGCCGGTGCGTTGACGCCCGAGTCCACCCGTGAACAGGCTCTGGCCGGTTTGGACCGGCTGACCCCGGAGGAAATTGAACTGTTTAAAAAAAACAACGACGCCTACCGCGGGAAATTTGGTTTCCCGTTTGTGATCTGCGCGCGGCTCAATCGGACGGAAACCATCCTGGACGGTTTTCGCACGCGACTGCCGAATTCCCGGGAGCAGGAGATTCAAACCGCCCTGCGGGAAATATTCAAGATTGCCGGACTGCGCCTGAACGATTTAATTTCTAACTGACATGCCTGCCAAAATCAGCACTCACGTTCTGGACACCACCCATGGCTCCCCCGCCCAGGGGATGAAGATTGAGTTATGGTCGCTCGACGGCGATGACCGGACGCTCGTCACCACCGCCAAAACCAACGCCGATGGGCGGACCGACCAGCCGCTGTTGAGCGCCGACGAAATCAAGGCCGGGCAATATGAAATCGTGTTTTTCGTCGGCGATTATTTCGCGACCAGGGGTACGCCGCTGCCGAAAACCCGTTTCCTCGACAGGGTTCCGGTGCGTTTTGGCATCGCCGACGCCGGCGCCAGCCACCACGTTCCTTTACTCTGTTCGCCCTGGGCATATTCGACATATCGCGGAAGTTGATGAAGCCCCTCCTCCCAGGCGCGCGTGTTCACGGAAACCTGCGGTTTCTTCGCACATGATTGCCAACCCCGCCAGGCTGATTCTGCATCGTTGCGACGAACTCGCCCGCATCACCGACGAACCCGGGCGGCTCACCCGCACGTTTGCGTCGCTGGCCATGCGCCGGGCCAACGCACTCGTGGGTGTGTGGATGCGCGGGGCGGGGATGAAGACGCGCGTGGATGCAATTGGGAATTTGATTGGCCATTACCCCGGTACCGAACCGGGATCAAAAATTCTCCTGCTGGGATCGCACCTGGACACGGTCTGCAATGCCGGGAAATTTGATGGTCCATTGGGCGTTATTCTCGCCATTGCCTGCGTCGAGAAACTGCATCGCCAAAAAGTCCGGCTGCCGTTTGCCATTGAGGTGATTGGGTTTGCGGACGAGGAAGGCGTGCGGTATCAAACCGCCTATCTCGGCAGCAAGGCACTTGCCGGCTGTTTCGACGGAAGCGATTTGCGGCGGAAAGATACGGCCGGCATTTCTATGGCAGACGCCATCAAATGTTTCGGTGGCAAACCGGCAAAATTAAAATCCGCGCGGCTGAACCCCAAATATCTGCTCGGCTACCTCGAAGTGCATATTGAACAAGGCCCGGTGTTGGTACGAAAAAATCTCGCCGTCGGCGTGGTCACCGCCATTGCCGGTCAATCGCGCTTCGAGATCTCGTTCACCGGCCACGCTGGCCACGCTGGCACGGTGCCGATGGGGCTGCGACGGGATGCCTTGTGCGCGGCGGCGGAGTTCATCGTGGCTGCGGAAAAATTCGCCTGCAAAACAGACCGCCTGGTGGCCACTGTCGGCCAGGTTTGTGCGGAGCCCGGCGCCAGCAATGTGATCCCCGGCGAAGTCAGGCTGACGCTGGACGTACGACACCAGCTGGATTCCGCCCGGCGCGCCGGTTGTGCGATGCTTCACAAGCTTGCACGGCAGATTGCCCGGGCGCGCAAGGTAAAGGTTGACTGGCGGCCCGTTCAACAAACAGCCTCCGTTTCCTGTTCGCCGCAACTATCCCGCCGGCTGAAACGCGCCGTAAATAAATATCAGAGTAAAGTGGCCGTCTTGTCCAGCGGTGCGGGACACGACGCCACAGTGATGGCCCGGATCACCCCGACAGCGATGCTGTTCGTTCGCTGCAAAGGCGGAGTCAGCCATCACCCGGATGAATCGGTGAGCTGCCCGGACGTCCGCGTGACTTTTGAGGTAATGAACGGCTTTCTGCGGCAACTGGCCGAAGATTATGCCTGATCTCGACCTTCTTTTGCGCGGCGGAACGGTTGTCACCGAAAAGGCGTTTCACCCGATGGATGTCGGTGTGGGGAATGGAAAAGTTGTCGCCCTCGGGCCGGATTTGTCCGCAACCGCCCGCACGGAAATTAACGCCGCCGATCTGCACATTTTCCCTGGTGTGATTGATGCGCATGTGCATTTCAACGAGCCGGGGCGGACCGATTGGGAGGGCATCGAAACCGGGTCCCGGGCCTTCGCTGCCGGCGGCGGCACGTTGTTTTTCGATATGCCGCTCAACGCGCATCCTCCGACGATTGACGCGGAGGCGTTTGACTTGAAACTGGCCGCCGCGCGGAAAAATTCATTCACCGATTTTGCGCTGTGGGGCGGACTGGTTTCGCAAGATGGCGGCCAGCTGGAGGAACTCGCCGCACGGGGCGTCGTCGGTTTCAAGGCGTTCATGTGCGATAGCGGCATAGGTGATTTTCCTGCGGTGAACGAGGCCGAGTTGCGCGAGGGAATGAAACGCGCCGCGCAATTGAACCTGCCGGTGGCCGTCCATGCGGAAAGCGAATCGCTGACCCAAGACCTGGCGCGGGAAAAAATGACGGGCGGCCGGACTTCCATTCGTGATTATCTCGACTCCCGCCCCATTGCGGCGGAACTGGAGGCGATTCGCCGTGCCTTGGACCTCGCAGGTGAAACCGGCTGCGCCTTGCATGTCGTCCACGTCAGCAGCGGTGAAGGCATCGCGTTGATTGCAGAAGCGAAGCGTCGTGGAGCGGACGTTTCGTGTGAAACCTGTCCGCATTATCTGCTGCTGACGGAAGCCGACATGGAACAACTGGGGGCCGTCGCCAAATGTGCGCCGCCACTACGGACCACGGTTGAACAGCTGAACCTCTGGCAGCGTGTGCTCGCCGGGGAAGTGACCACGGTTGGTTCGGACCATTCACCGTCGCCGCCGGGGATGAAACTGGATCGTGACTTTTTCAAGGTTTGGGGTGGTATTTCCAGCGTGCAACACACGTTGTCGCTGCTTCTGTCCCGTAGCGGTCCGGGTGACGAGGCGCTTCCCTTGCTGGCTGGTTTGCTGGCTGCCAATGTTGCCCGCCGGTTCAAAATTCCGGCCAAGGGGCGCATGGAGGTCGGCTTTGACGCCGATTTTGCGCTGGTGGATTTGCGCCGGGATTTTCAGGTGTGTGCGAAAGATCTGCTCTTTCGCCATCGGCAAAGTCCCTACATCGGCCGGACATTGCGGGGCAGGGTGGTCCGGACCATTTTGCGCGGCCAGACCATTTTTCTGGACGACAAAATGGTGGCCAAACCCGCCGGCTGTCTGGTAAAACCTGCGTCATGAACGACTTGTTTGGATTCAGCCGTGACGTCGTCAAGGAACGTTACGCGCTGCGTACCCCGTCGGGTTTCGTGCCCAGTGTATTGAACGGCTGGACTAACGCGGTTTGCATCGTACAGATTTCACCGGCCATGGGCGCGGATTTTTCCCAATGGCTCGTCACGTTCGAAGCGAAGGGCAAAGGCCGCGGCAACACCGGGGCCACTGAATATTTTGTTTACGTGCTCTCGGGCAGGTGCGAGGCGAAAGTGGCTGGTAAAAAACAGGTGCTGACGGGAGGTGGCTATGTTTATCTGCCACCGCAAATGGATTTTCAATTCAATGGAGATGGAAAGGGGACCCAATTGCTGGTTTTTCAGAAAAGATTCGAGCTCGGGGCCGGCGCGAAACAACCGGACGTCATCATCGGTCATGAAAAGAAGGTAATGTCCAAACCATTCATGGGAAATGCCGGCGCTCGTTTGCAGGTATTATTGCCCGACAGGCTGGAGTTTGACCTCGCAGTGAATATTTTTACTTATCAACCGGGTGCGACCCTGCCGTTGGTTGAGACCCATGTCATGGAACACGGCTTGCAGATGTTGCGCGGCCAGGGAATTTATCGGCTGGATGCGGACTGGCATCCGGTCAAGGCAGGCGATGTCATCTGGATGGCGCCCTATTGCCCGCAGTGGTTTGTGGCCATGGGCGGAACGCCTGCGAGTTACATTTATTACAAGAACGTGAACCGTGCGCCGATGTGAACGTTTCCTGACTTGCGCTGCATGAATCCACTAACGATTGACATCCAAAGATTGCAGCGCGAGATCGATGAACTTTCATTGATCACCGAAGCCGAGCCGCCGGTCGTCACGCGCGTGTTGTTTTCGGAAGCCGATCTCCGGGGGCGCGAATTTGTGAAAGAGCTTTGTCGTGAAGCGGGGCTGGCCCTGCGCGCCGATGCGGTCGGAAACATTTTTGCGCGCTGGGATGGCGCCAACGGAAAACTGTCCCCGGTAGCCACCGGTTCGCACATTGACGCGATTCCGAACGCCGGGCGATACGACGGCGTGGTCGGCGTCCTCGGGGCGATCGAAGCCATCCGGGCACTGAAAAAGTCCGGTCATCGGCCACAGCGGGCCATCGAACTGATTATTTTCACCGCGGAAGAGCCGACGCGCTTTGGCATCGGTTGCATCGGCAGCCGGCTTTTGTCCGGAGTGCTGACGCCCGACCGGGCGGCGACGTTCCGCGACCGTGATGGAAAAAGCCTGGATGAATGGCGGCGGGGTGCCGGCTGCTCCGGTTCATTGGATTCCATTCGCCTGCCCAAGGATTGCTATGCGGCCTTTGTAGAATTGCACATTGAACAGGGCCCGATTCTGGAGCAGGAAAAGACGGCGGTCGGCATCGTGGAAAAAATAGCCGCGCCGAGCACGCTGCGGATGCAATTGACGGGTGTGGGCGGACACGCGGGCGCAGTGCTGATGCCGGAGCGCCGCGACGCGGGGCTTGCCGGGGCGGAAATCGCGTTGGCGGTGGAGCGGGCCGTGACCGGCACGGGCAGTCCGGACACCGTGGGCACTACCGGGGTTTTCCGCATCGAACCCGGCGCGGTGAACAGCGTGCCCTGCCGCGCATTGCTGGAAATAGACGTGCGCGACACGAAATTGGCAACCCGTGATGCAGCCCTTGGGCTGATTGAAACTGCCGCGGCTGAAATCTGTAAACGTCGTCAAGTGGCTTTGCAGACGAATCGGCTCAATGTGGATCCTCCCGCCATTTGCGACGGGTCGCTCGTGGCAACAGTCGCCGGCGTTTGCCGGCAGTTGGGGATATTGCACAAGAATATGATCAGCCGCGCGTATCACGACACGCTGTTCATGGCACAGGTTTGTCCGAGCACAATGATTTTCATTCCCTGCCGCAATGGTGTCAGCCATCGGCCGGACGAGTTTTCGTCACCGGGACAGATTGAACCGGGTGTGCACGTCCTGGCACAAACCCTGGCGCAGGTGGCAGGCTGATAGCAAATTCCTTTTGAAGGGAACAGGTTGGGTGCAATTCAAACCAGGATTTCCAGCACAAACATTTGCCGGGAGCCGACCCGCAACTCTTCAGAAAACATCCAGTTTAATCAAACATCGACTTATTAGCGGTTCAGGGTGAAAGGTTAGGGACGGATGGGGCATCGCGATCAATGGGGAGGCGGATTTTGAAACGGGTTTCGCCGGGGCGGGATTCAAATTCGATTTCACCGCCATGACGATCGGCAACGATGCGGTTGCTGATGATCAGGCCAAGTCCGGTGCCGGTACCGACGGGTTTGGTGGTAAAAAACGGCTCAAATAGGTGTGACTGAATATCCAAGGGAATGCCAGAACCGTTGTCCAGGATTTCGACGACCAGTTGATTGTCTTCCAGGCAAGTCCCAACGCAAATCTTACCGGCGCCATTGACGGCGTAGACGGCGTTGTCGATGAGATTGGTCCAGACCTGGTTGAGTTCGCTGCCGTAAGCCATGATACGCGGTACCGAACGATCATATGCCCGGACCAGCGTCACGTTTTTCAGTTTATGGCCCAGCATGGTCAGGGTGCTCTCAAGTCCGTCGTGGATGTCCACCTCCTGCATCGGAGACTGATCCATGTAGGAGTAGGATTTGACGGCTTTGACCAGCTCCGCAATTCGGCCGGTGCTCTGCTCCACTTGACTGAGCAGCGATTTCAGGTTTAAGCGTGCTTCCAGCCAGCCCAAGGCATCCGCGTGGCTGTCCGCCGGAAGTTTGCCCGCGAATTCCCCGAGCCAAGCGGTGTCCAAGCCGGCGTTGGCAAAGGTTGGAGCGAGTTCCCAAGCGGCTGCCACGCCGCGCGTTTCAAGCCAGGCCACAATCGCATCTGCGCGGTCACTGCGATCGAGGTGGTCGAGTGCCGGCGCCTTTACCAAACGCTCCAAAGCATCTTGCGATGCCCCCACCAAATGACGCAGATGCTCGTGCTCAAGCGTTTTCGTCAGTTGACAAAGAAGGGATTGCACTTTGTCGGTGGTCTCCTGTAGATGCGCGGCCGCCCGGCGTGCCGCCGCTGCCGGATTGTTGAGTTCGTGCGCCAGACCGGCTGCCATCGTGCCGAGGGATGCGAGCTTTTCCCGTTGCTGGGAGTAACCTTCCAGGTTCCGCACTTTGTTCGCCGCGCTATGAAAAATTTCCCGGGCCACTGAACGGCAGGTGCCCATCATATGCCAGAAATCTTCTTGGCCGAGTCGGAACAACTTGGCCGGTTTTCCCACCCGCGCCGTGGACATCCACGGAACCTGCAATAGCAGTGTGACCTCCCCAGTGAAATGGCCGGGTTTAATGATGCCCATCAGGACCGTCTGGCGGTCATAGGTCCGGGTGAGGCGGACTTCGCCTTCGAGCACCACGAAGAAGAATGGGAACCGGTCTCCTTCAGAAATTAGAACGGTTGCGCCGGGTAGGTTGATGACTTCGCCGGGCTCGATGCAGCCAAGTTGGGTGTCGTCCAATCCTGAAAAGAGAGGGATGGCACGAACTTGTTGGAGAGTGGCCGGATCCATAATTACAAAAGGCCAAGGTATTCGTGCACCAGTTTCACGGCCATCGCCCCTTCGCCGACGCCGGAAGTGACGCCTTTGGCGGACCGGTGGCGAACATCACCCGCCACGAAAATACCCGGAACACTGGTTTCAAGATAGAATGGGTCACGATCCACGGTCCATCCCGCCGGGCGCCGACCCTCGCGCATCAAGTGCTGGCCGGAAATCAGGTAGCCTTGCGCATCCCGTTCGACCACACCGGCGAGCCAGTCGGTGCGCGGAATTGCGCCGGCATAAATCAGCAGCGCATTCGCGGACACGGTTTCCTGCGCGCGGGTTTTGTTGTTCTGGATGGTGATGTTTTCGCAACGTTCAACGCCTTCCACCGCGATGACGCTGGAGTTGAGCCGCACGGCGATGTTTTTGGTGGCCGCAATCTGGTTCTCCAGGTATTGCGACATGGTGTCCGACAAGGAATTGCCGCGCACCAGCATCGTGACCTGACGGGCGAGTTTGGAAAAATACATAGCGCCCTGGCCTGCTGAGTTGGCGCCACCGACGATGTAAATGTCGCCGCCCCGGTAGGAAAACGCCTCGGACATGGGCGCATAGTAATAAACTCCCGCACCATTCAATTTTTCCAGTCCGGGCACCTCCAGCTTTCTGAAAGCAATGCCGGTGGCAATGAGCAGCGCACGGCAGCCAATCTCCGATGCATCTGCCAGGGTCAGCACGCGGGTCGGGCCTTCGATCCGGACGCTTTTGACCTCCTGCGGCGTGAGAATTTCCACGCCGAAACGCCGCGCCTGGGCGACCGCACGCCGGGCCAGGTCCGAACCGCTGAGCCCCACCGGAAAGCCGAGGTAATTTTCGATGCGTGAACTCCGCCCGGCCTGCCCGCCGGGCGCCTCCCGTTCAATCAGCAACGTATGCAGGCCATCCGCGGCGCCGTAAACCGCGGCCGCCAGGCCGGCCGGTCCGGCGCCAACGACCACCAAATCGTAGAAGGGAGATTCCGCCTTGGTTTTCAATCCCAGCTTGCGGGCTATTTCAGCAGTGGGAGGATTGCCCAGGAAAGAGCCTTCAGGGAACACGACGATCGGCAATGACGAAGCGGCAGCCCCGGTCGTGGCCAATAGCTGTTTCGCCTCTTCGTCGGTTTCGATGTTGAGCCATTGATGGGGCACAAAGTTGCGCCCCAGAAAGTCACGGATCTCGTTTGATTGGGGCGACCAGCGATGGCCAATGACGCGTACGCCCTCAAACACGGGATGATAGGAATTCTGCCAATCATCGAGTAGATCATCCACCACGCCATAAAGCCGCTCTTCCGGGGGATCCCAGGGTTTCATCAGGTAATGATCGATCTGTACGCTGTTGATGGCGCGAATGGCAGCGTCGGTATCCGCATAGGCGGTCAGCAGCGCGCGTTTGGCGTCCGGATAAAACTCGATCGCCTTTTCCAGGAACTCCACGCCCGACATGCGAGGCATTCGCTGGTCCACGAGAAACAGCGCCACCGGCTCGTTGCGAAGCTTTAATTGCTTTACCGCTTCTAGAGCGGAAATTCCGGAATCGGCTGCGATGACCTTGTAGCGATTGCCATATTGCCGGCGCAGGTCACGCTCCACCGCACGCAATACATCTGCATCGTCGTCCACGGTCCAAATTACGGGCTTGGCCATAATATTGTAGGTTGGTTCTACGGTCGTGTTTCATTCAAGAGTGGTTCGACCAGCCAGGTATCGGCCGGAACCTGCGCCACCCCGGGATAGACTGTATAGCCCGCCAGATGTGCGAGGTTGACCACCCCGAACCCACCTCCACGCAGGCGCAAGTGAAACCCACCCTTCGACAACAGGAATTGCATGAACGATTGGTTCTCGGCCGGCAATTTCACCGGAAATTCAATCATCAAAAAGAGCGGCCTGGCACCGGCGATGTGCAGCTTAAGAAACGATACAAGCAGGTCGCCGATTGGCGTGGGTCGTTCCCGTCTGGCCATGAGTTCCGGCTGATCCAGATGTGCGAGTTTTCTGAATTCTTTCTCCGACAATTCGACGACATCGGAGTAGCCGCCTGGGAATTGCCAGCACTCGTAGGTGTCCTGAATGAAATCCACCCGTAGGACGTGAGCGGTGGCGAAAACGGATTTGGAGTGTTCACCGGCCAGAACAATGCGCGATTGGGTGAACAAACGTGAGGGTTCGATTTGGTCCCAGAGTTTTTGTGCCCCGGCTTCATCCACTGGTGCAAAGGACTCCACCGAGCCGTCCATCAGGTGAACTCGAATGGCAAAAACCGGCTTTTTCGATTTTCCATGGGGTTTAGTTTTCATAGGCGTTTTTCTTTCTTTCTGCTCGAATGATTTGGGAGCTATCGTTCATTTGGTTGTTCATCCGGCACTCTGGTCGGCTGGTTTTTCGGTGTTGCGAGTGGCTGGACCGGCAGGCGGCGTTTCTGACTCCGTGAATCGAAATTCAACCTTGGTCACTTCGATAGTGCGTAATTGCGTCGGGTAATTGCGATCCCGCCAGGCATCGATTCCTCCCAGCAACGGCCGGACTCGCGAGATGCCTTTGCGGTGAAGTTGCAACGCGACGCGCGCGCTGCTCACCTCGTTCGGACAGTTACAGTAGAGGATAATATCGCGGTCGCGGGGTATCTCCTGATGACGAATTTGTATCTCATCCATGGTCATGTGAAGCGCGCCGCGGATCAGTGCGGGGTCCTGTTCGAGCTCCAGCTGAGAGCGCAGGTCCAGAATAATAAGATCTTCGCCCGCCTCCTGCTTTTGATGCAACTCGTCCACAGTAATCCGCGCCATGCGCAACTCGCTCAACAGCCGTTGCCGTTGCCAGTACTTATAGCCAATATAAAACGCAGCCAACCCGACCACCACACCGAACGCACTGTGTCCCAGACCGCCGAGCGCGTGGATGACCTGTTCCAATTGGTGGCTGAACAGAACGCCCGCCAGGATAAAGCACCCCACGTAAAGCAATGAACTCAACCCGTCGAAGAAGACGAATCGCGGCGTGCTCACGCCGGCATTGCCCGCCAGCGGCGGCACCAGCGTGCTCAGGCCGGGAATAAATTTCGCCAGCACGACCCCGCGCATTCCGTATCGTGTGAAGAGGTTCTCCGTCCGGCGAACGCACGAGTCCGGTTCCAACGAAATCCGGCAGAGCAGGTTCAACACGCGCTGGCCGCGATAGCGGCCCAAATAGAACCAAATCAGATCGGCCAGTAATGAGCTGATGGTGCCGGCGATCAGTGCCAGCAGCCAGCTCATCTGGCCAGTGCCGGCCAGGGCGCCGGCCGCCAGCAACCAGGGCGCGGCGGGCAGTGGCACTCCCATCTGTTCGATGAACACCGCCGCAATCAAAACGGCGATGCCGTGCCGGACCAGAAAATCAAGACTCTCATTCATGGGCCCCCCTTTACTGTTGCGACTGGAAATCTCTCTGATGTTTTTTGTTTTGGCAACCAGTTCTTTGCCGGTGCGACTATAAGGAAAAGTTTCATTTGGCTGGTCACGATCAGGTTTTGCCATTCGTCGGGGCGGTGAAACGCTTCTCCTTCAGCCCGTTCCCAGATTTAGTCGCGTTTTCCGAGCGGCCGCCCAAAGCTTTATAAAACCGCACGAGGTCCAATGTGATTGGAGAACCAAGCCGAGCAACTATCTGGTTGCCTCGGAGGAAAAATGATTCCACCTCCGGTTCAACGGGATGGCCGGACGCGCGAAAGCGCAGGTGACGGAAGTGCTGGGCAGTCATGTCATCTACGTTTCAAAACCAGCAGACTTTTAAGGATTTCTCAAAGCATATAGGCCTTCGGCAATCCACGCTTCATCGGTTGGAGCAATGTCAGCAGAGCCTGACGCTGAAGAATCTACATCTGATCATGGAGCGGCCCAACAGCACTCTCACTGATATTTTCCCAAATCAGTTCAAACGCTGACGCTTTGGTGACCAAGCTGGCTGAGTAACCTGTGAAGCGCGACTGGCCGCGCGTTGGTCACAGTGCAGGTTGCCGGAAGGCCGCCAGTGCTCCACGGCCTGGCGTTTGAAGGCCTCGTCGTGTCGTTTGTATTTTTGGGTCGGGGTCGGGTCAGGGTTGTTCATGTGGCCTGGCCCTGGCTCACACAATCACACAGCTCCTGTCCACCAAATCGGGGCAAGGCCAGTCCGTTGAATGTTTTGGTAACTAACACCTCGTTCGTTCCGCTCCCGGAACATCCGTTCCGCTCTCGGAATGTTTTGGCCACGGTTGAATTTTTCTCTCTCGCTTAATGTTGTTGGAATTTCTCTCTGAATTCAGGTGTTTAGGCGGATTTCATCAATCGGGCCTTCCCCAAAATGAACATGGCAAGCCCGGTGCTAAAGGCAGATCAAACGCGGTAAACCCAATACAAGTTTGATCATGAAAACCTTTATTCGCAATTTTGTCGTCACTCGGAACTCAATTCCAATCGGTCAACGCGTTGCGTTAGTCAGGCCGCTGAAAAACTACATCCTCCTCGGCGCGGTTTTGCTGACCGTGACGTGTGCAAATGCAGCGGACCTGGTTTGGATCGGCGGCACCGGTAATTGGAACGCCGCCGGCAACTGGAGTCCAGCGCAGGTGCCTACTGCCGCCGACAATGCCATTATTACCAACGTCGGCACGTACACCGTCACGGTGTCGGCGGGCACCACTGCCACAGCCGGCAGCGTTGCCGTTGGTGGTGCCAGTGGCACGCAAACCCTGGCCATCGACCGCGCGACCCTGACCATTGGTGGCGCCAGTGTGATCAACGCCAGCGGGCATCTCGATTTTCTGGTGGCTCAAAGCATCGTTACTGGCCCCGGCAATTTGACCGTGAACGGCACATTGAATTGGGCCAACGGCACAATGAGCGGCACGGGCACGACGACTATTGGCAGCGGCGGGGTGTTGGCGATTGGCAGTGGTGGGGTGACCTTTGGTCGGACGCTGAACAATGGTGGTGTGGGAACGTGGAGCGGAGGGAATCTTAGCCTGTCTGCGGGCGTTGCCTTCAACAACTTGGCTGGCGGCACATTCGATATCACCGCGGATGGACGCCTTAGCGGCAGTGCCACCACGCCCATCAACAACTCGGGACTGTTTCGCCAGACCGGGGGAACCGCGAGCACTATTGTCACGGTCCCCTTCAACAACAGCGGCACCCTTGCGGTACAGGTTTTCACGTTGAGCCTCAACTCGGGAGGCACACACACTGGCACTATGAACCTTTCTCCGGGAGCCACGTTGAACTTCGGAGGCGGCGCTCATGTACTGTCCGCCGGTTCGCTGGTGACGGGCGCGGGGGTTCTGAGCCTGAGCGGGAATGCCACCACCCTCACCGCGAGTGGAGTTTTTGATGTGGGATCGACGTTGAGCGTAACAGCCG
>Ga0265338_10001838_pt1 | contig 33309 bp, 17 predicted proteins | sample 42126metaG_FD_193579 | JGI IMG/M metagenome (GOLD analysis project Ga0265338, IMG submission 193579) | Rhizosphere microbial communities from Carex aquatilis grown in University of Washington, Seatle, WA, United States - 4-21-26 metaG | ecosystem: Host-associated > Plants > Roots > Rhizosphere...
GGGCTCGCTGCTGGAGATGTACCCGCGGGCGAGCACGAGCTGGCGCACCTGGACGCCGAGCGCGCTCTCGATCCTGACGGTGGCTCCCACGCCGTGCCGGTTCGAGACCGTCCCGCGCAGGTGGATGTCCACGCGGTGGGGGGTGTCGTTGTCGTTGCGCATGATCGTCACGCCCCCCTGGAAATTGGTGTAGACGATGTCGAGGTTGCCGTCGCCGCTCAGGTCGCCGAGGGCGGTCCCGAAGCTGACGCCGCGCTGGTTCAGGCCCCAGGCCGCGCTCACGTCCTCGAACTGAAGGTCGCCCAGGTTGCGGTACGCGAGGTGGGTCTCGGCCATCACGGGGCTGTCGTGCATGATGCGGATCCGCTCGGCCGCGGTGTCGGCCCCCGCCTGCCGCGCGAGGATGTCGACGTTCGTCGACTCCCTGTGGGAGCCGTTCGTTATGAAGAGGTCCAGGCGCCCGTCGTTGTCCAGGTCCTCGAAGCGCGGCGACCAGGTCCAGTTTGTCGCCGCGATGCCGGCGAGGTAGGCGGCCTCGAGGCAGCGTCCGGTGCCAGTGTTCAGGTAGAGCGCATTGCGCTCGTATTGGGGCGCTGCGTCGGGGTTCCTGTCGTCCTCCGCGGTGTGGCTGCGCGACTCGGCCATGCCGCGCTGGTCCTGCTCGTGGGCCGTCGCGGCCATGTCGGTCACAAAGAGATCGATCAGGCCGTCGTTGTTGACGTCGCCAAGGTCCGAACCCATCGAGGAGAACGGCATGTGCGGAATGACGCGGTCGACCACCTCCGTGAACGTGCCGTCGCGGTTGTTGTGGTAGAGGAAGTCGGGCAGCGAGAAGTCGTTCGCTTCGTAAAGGTCGGGCCAGCCATCGTTGTCATAGTCCCACCAGACGGCTGAGTGCCCGCGCGCCTCGCCGGAGATGCCGGCGCGCTCGGTCACGTTCGTGAAGGTCCCGTTGCGGTTGTTGTGGAACATGTAGCTCCGCTGGCCGTTCGGGCTCTTGCTGTAGTTGAGCATGTTCGTCTGCAGGAAGAGGTCGAGCCAGCCGTCGCGGTCGTAGTCGCAGAAGCACGCCATGCTGGACGCGTCGTTCACGTCGAGCCCGTAGGCGTGGGCCATCTCCTTGAACGTCCCGTCCCCCTGGTTCACGTAGAGGAGATTCGGGGCGTTGAACCTGCATACGTAGATGTCGAGGCGCCCGTTGTTGTCGATGTCGACGAACGTCGCCCCCTGGTTCCACACGCCGGGCGTGGCGCCGACGCCCGCCCTCTCGGTCACGTCCTCGAACCTGTAGCCGCCCAGGTTGCGGAAGAGGCGGCAGCCCTCGGTCTTGCTGACGACATAGATGTCCGGCCTGCCGTCGCCGTCATAGTCCCCGATCGTCACTCCGGTGCCGATCTCGCCGACCTCGAACTCGTGGTAGAGCTCCCCCCAGATCCTTGGGTCGTCATACTTGTTCTCGGCGCGCAGCCCGGTCTCCTCCGGCGAGAGGCGGACGAACATGGTCTTGCCGCGAGGGAAAGGGCGCGGCGCCAGGGGCTGGCTGCTTATCCCTCCGGCGGGATCGGCCGCCCGGGCCGCCGGGCCGTGGAGCAGGGCCGCGGCCAGCAGGGCGAGGCGGGTGCAACGGCCTGCGAAACTCCGCGCCGAAAGGGTTTGGGAGTTTACCGAGGGGAACATGGGCCCTACCATGCAGGACCGCCCCAAAAGGAGCGTCAAGGTCGAGTTGGGCGCGTCGCCCCGCGGACTCCCCTTGTCCTTGCCTGCGCTTTCCCCTTATTTGTTGACCCTGAGAATTCCGGCCGCCCGGCCACACCCTGATTGAACACGCTCGCCCGCATCTTCCCGCGCCTATGGGTGGTCATTCCCGTCTGCGCGTGCGCATGGCTCGTCTGGCTCGACGTGGGCCGCGTGCGGCGGGTCGAGTACGTGTCCAGCCTGGAGGGGAGGGCGCGGAAGGCGGACGTCCTCGACGCGGGTTCGCCGACCGGCTATGCCAACAGGCAGCGCGAGCTGATCGTGCCCGAGGCCAACGAGGACAGCTTCCACTGGATAGCCCAGACCCAGCAGATGTTCGCGCGGGGGGAGGCGCGGGTGCGCCATGTCGACTATGAGAACGCCCCGGCGGGCCGGGAGGTGAACTCGGCCTCGCCCTACCGCTGGTGGCTGGGGCTTGTGGCCTGGGTCTCGCACGAGGCGTCCGGCCGGCCGATTGGCGTGTGCGTGGAGCGGGCCGCCCTCTACGGCGACCCGATCCTCCATCTCCTCGCTGTCGCGGGCTGCGCGGCGCTGGTGGCGTGGCTCTTCGGCGGATTCGCGGCCGCGCTGCTCTCGGTCGGCCTCGTCGCGGTCTTCCCGTTCGCCTCCGGGTTCCTTGCCGGCATGCCGGACCCGCACGGGCTCTCGGGCCTCTGCGCGCTGGGGAGCCTCCTGCTGCTTCTGGCCGGGCTGCGCGCGCCGGGCGCCGGACGGACCGCCACATGGTTCGCCCTCGCCGGCGTCGCGGGGGGCCTGGGCATGTGGGTGAGCGTCCCGACCCAGGTGCCGATCACGTTGGGCGTCGTCTTGGGGGCGCTCCTTGAGGCCTGGGTGTCGAGGCGGGGCGCGGCCGGGGCCGAAACGGCCGGAGCCGCTCCGATGCCGTGGAGGATCTGGGCCTGCAGCGGGGGGGCGACCGTGCTCGCGGCCTATGTCGCGGAGTATTTTCCCGGCAACATGGGCTCGTGGCGCCTCGACTCGGTGCACCCGCTGTACGGGCTCGCCTGGATTGGGGCGGGCGAGCTCCTGGCAAGGGCGGTGCCGTGGATCCGGGGCGCGAGGCCCTCGTGGAGGGCGCGCGACATCGCGGTTGTGGTTCTCTCGCTTGCGGCTGTCGCGAGCCTGCCGGCGGCCTACCGGATCACAAACGACCCGACATTCCTCGCCAAGGACTCGCTCTGGGCGCGCCTGACTAGGCTTCCGGACGGGGCGGCCGCAGCTAGCACTTGGGCCTGGCTCCAGCGCGACGGCGCCTCCCGTGCCGCGTGGGCGACCCTGCTGCCGCTGGCTGCCATCATCCCCGCGGCGTGGCTCCTCGTGCGCCGTGCTGCCGACCCCAGGGCCCGGTCCTTGCTCGCCGTCGCGCTGGGCCCGGTTCTTGTCGCCTTCGCGTTCGCCTGCCAGCGGCTTGGCTGGTGGGGCGTGCTTGATGCCACGCTGCTGGCGCTTGTGGTCGGCGCTGCGTCGGGGGGGGCCATGCTGGGACGGATGCCCGCGCGCTGGCTCCTGGCGGCCGTGGTCCTGGTTTCCACGTTCCCGGGGATAGGCCAGCTCCTTCCTCACGGCCCCTCCGGCCCGGGAATGACGCTCACCGCCAAGGAGTCCGAGCAACTGGTTGAGCGCCATCTGGCGCACTGGCTGCAGAAGCGCACCGGCGAGAACGGGGTTGTCGTCTTTGCGCCGCCAAACGAGACGACGGCCCTGTGCTACTTCGGGGGCCTGCGCGGCGTCGGGACCTTTGCGGCCGACAACAGGGCGGGCTTCGGCGCCACGCTGGGCATCGCCGCCGCGACGACCATGGAGGAGGCCCAGGGCGGTCTTCAGGGGCACGGTGTGAGGTACATCGTGATCCCCTCGTGGGACCCGTTCTTCGAGGATTTTGCACACCTCTACCTGGTCAAGAAGTTCGCGAGCAGGTCCAGCCTGCTGGTCACCTCGCTGCGGCACTGGAACCTGCCTCCTTGGCTGCGGCCGGTGCCGTACCAACTTCCCGTCGGAGGGGCGTTTGAGGGGCAGTCGGTCCTCGTCTTCGAGGTGGTCGACGAGCAGAGCCCGGCTGCGGCCGCGAGCCGGCTGGCGGAGTATTTTGTCGAGACGGGCGACTTGGGCGATGCAGCCGCCGCGGCCGCGGCCCTGCGCCGTTTTCCGGGCGACGTGGGTGCACTGGCCGCGCGCGCGCAGGTGCAGAGCGCCCGGGGGGACGCCGCGGCCGCGGCAAGGACCCTGGACGACCTGCTGGTTCGCCTGCGGAACGGCGGCGACCGGTACCTCCCCTGGGATCGCAGGATCAGCCTGGCGACGGTCCTTGCGCGCGGCGAACAGTACAGGCTTGCGGGGGAGCAGATGCGCCGCTGCATCGAGGGGCTCAAGGAGGACAGGCTCAGGTCGCTCACAACGGGCTCGCTCTACGACCTGCTTGTGCTCGCCCACGCGTTCCACATAGAGATCGCCGATTCAAGGCTGCGCGACCTGGCGATCGACCTTCTTCCGGAGGACCTGCGAAGCCGAATCTAGGGGCTTTGCCGGTCGGGTCTGGGGCCCCGCAGGGGAAGGGTCAGGATGCCTTCTCCAGGCGGTCGTACCACTGGAACTTCATGTAGACCGACGTGGCCGCCAGTACGGCGAGGATTCCCGCGGACAAGGGCCATTGCTTCAGGACGATGTAGATGGGGAGCGTCACGAGGCACATCTGCCAGACGATGCCGATGGCGACGTTGGTGAGGTCATGCGCGGCGCCGCGGTTGGGCACGAAGGACGGGTCATCGAGCATCACTTTCTCGCGGATCGGCCCCCACCAGCCCCAGGGGTTCACGGTCCTGTAGAATTTCTTCAGGACCTCGTCGTCCTCTGCCTTGCTCAGGTAGGTCCCGGCGAGGCACCCGGCGACGGAGATCACCAGCAGGAAGGGGAACGTGTAAAGCGCGTTGAAGCTGCGGCCGGCCACCTGCTCAACGAGGAGGAAGAGGACCGCCCCGGCGATGCCGCTAACCATGCCCCAGAAGTAGCCGTAGCCGTTAAAGCGCCACCAGTACCACTTGAGGACGTTGGCGGCGACGAACGCGCTGTAGAGCGCCCCAACCAGCCACATCATCACGGTTGTGATGCTGTTGGTGAGCAGCCCGCAGACGATCCCCACCGCCAGGAAAACGATGGAGACGACGCGGCTGAGCATCACGAGCCTCCTGCCGCTCGCCTCCGGGTTCATGAAGCGCTTGTAGATGTCGTTGACCACGTAGGCGGGCGCGGCGTTGAGCGTCGCGGCGAAGTTCGACATGAAGGCCGCCGCGAGTCCCGCGAGCAGGAACCCGATGACCCCGGTGGGGACCTGCCCGCTCAGCACCAGGGGGAGCACCTTCTCGAAGTCCGGGTTCCCCTGCGACTGGAGGGTCGGCATGCAGAACGCCAGGGCGAGGACCGTGATGCCGGCGATCATCATGTAGCGCGGGAACATGAGGACGACGGTCACCATGCCGTTCATGAGCGAGGCCTCGCGCGGATTGCGCGTGGCGAGGATGCGCTGCATGTCGTAATTCGGGGCGGGCCCGGCGAGGCTCGCGAGCACGCCCTTGAAGAACATGAGGCCGAAGATGACCGTGAAGAACTCGTTGCCGTCCGCCTTGATCGCCGCGTTCGCGGTGCTGAGGATCCCGTCCCAGTTGAGGCCGAGCTTCCAGCCGAAGAAAGGGTTCATCCATCCGTCGGGGATGCTGCGGGCGATCATTGCGGGCGACACCTTGACGAGCGCGATGACGCCAATCGTGATCGCTGCCAGCGTCAGGATCGTGAATTGAGCGACTTCCGTGATGACGACGCTCACCATGCCGCCCTTGATCGCATAGAGCGATGTGAGGCCGAGCAGGATCATGGCGTAGATGTTCTCGTCGCTGAAGACTCCCGTCGAGGCGCCCGTGAAGTGCCAGGGGAGCATCACGACCGCAAACTTGCCGATTCCCTTGAAGGCGTAGGCGAGCAGCCCGATCACGTTCGCGAGAGCGAAGACGACGACGCTCAGGTGGGCGAGCGTCGCGCCCCGGTCGTTGCCGAAGCGCGTCTGCATCCACTGGGCGCCCGTGAGGACGTTGGAGCGGCGCAGCCACGCGCTCATGAACATCATCAGAAAGATCTGGTTGAATGTCGGCCAGACCCACGGGAGCCAGATGCTCTTCAGGCCGTAGATGAAGAGGACATACACGAGCCACATCGTCCCGCTTATGTCGAACATGCCGGAGGCGTCCGAGACGCCGAGCATGTACCAACGCATCGTCTTTCCCCCCAGGAAGTACGCGTCGAGGTCCTTGGATCCCCTGCGGGAGACCCAGAGGCCCACGGTCACGACGAGCACGAAATAGCCGACAATGATGCCGATATCCAGGGGGTGCAGCAGCATGGGAGGGTGCGGTAGGGGGCGGCGCGCACCGAGGCGTGGGAGCGGCGCCCCGATGCTGCTGGGAGGATCAAAAAAACGAGTAAGAGCGCAAACAAAACCCGCCGCCGGGGCGGGTCACAGGGTTCTCATTAGCCTTGCGGGGCGAAATTTCGGATGTCGTCATAGGTTAGAGTTGGTCGTTCGGATGCTCCCAAAACCATGAAACCCCCAAAATTCCTGCTCGCTGCCACGATCCTTGCTGCCTGCGTCCACGCGCGCGGGGCCACGGCTTCCTTGCCGAGCGTGCCCAACGCCCAGCTGACCGCCCTTGCAGCAAGCGCCGAGCAGGAGGTGAAAGGCGACATCCTTCCCTTCTGGCTCAAGGTCACGCGCAATCCCGAGAACGGCGGCTTCTACGGCTTCATCGACAAGGACATGGTCGTGAAGAGGAACTCGCAGCGCGGCGGACTGCTGACGTGCCGAATCCTCTGGACGTTCTCGACGGCCTACCGCCTCTACCATGATCCGGCCTACCTCGAGATGGCGCGTTACGCCTACAGGGACCTTGTGGACCATTTCTGGGACACGGACAACGGGGGCCTGTTCTGGTCGATCACGGTGGACGGCAAGCCGCAGATGGACTTCAAGCTGATCTACCTGCAGACCTTCGGGATCTATGGGCTCTCGGAGTATTACCGGGCGACGGGGGAAAAGGCCGCCCTCGAGAAGGCCATCGCGATCTACAACCTCATCGAGGAGCATTCGCGCGACAAGAAGAACGGCGGCTACTTTGACGCCCTCGACCGGAAATGGGCCCGCCTGTCGCCCGACAAGAACCGGATGGGCCCCGCCTCGAAGTCGCAGAATTCGCACATCCACATCCTTGAGGGCTACACGAACCTCCTGCGGGTGTGGCCGGACGCGGGCCTGCGGGCCAGCCAGCGCGACCTGGCCGAGATGGTGATCAAGCACATCATCGACCCGAAGACCCATCACCTGATCCTGTTCATGGGGGACGACTGGACGCCGATCGGGCACGGAGAGGTGTCCTACGGCCATGACATCGAGCTGAGCTGGCTCCTGGTTGAGGCGGCGAAGGTGCTCGGCGACCCGGCGCTGATCGCCGAGGTCAAGACCATCTCGCTCGACATCGCGCGGGTGACGCTGGCGGAGGGCGTGGATCCGGACGGGGGCGTGGTGAACGACGGCGGCCCCGGCGGCTACACCGACACGGACAAGGACTGGTGGCCCCAGGCCGAGGCTGCGATTGGATTCCTGAACGCGTACCAGCTGTCGGGCGACCCCCGGTATTTCGAGGCGTCGCGGCACAGCTGGGACTACATTGAGGCCAAGTTCGTCGACCGCGTGCATGGCGACTGGATCGAGAAGGTCAAGCGCGACGGCACCCCGGTTCCCCGGCCCAAGGTGACGGTGTGGAAATGCCCCTACCACAGCAGCCGCTGCTGCTTCGAGCTCATCGACCGCGTGCATGAGCTGACCGGCGCCGAGGCGGCGCCCTAGGCTGGCCGTCAGCCGGCCAGGAGCAGCTCCAGCATCCTGCGGTCGAGCTTGTGGCCGCGGAAGTCCTCGTACCGGACGTCCGCGCGCCCGCTGTCGACGACGCCGAAGCCGCCGCGAAGGTTCCACATGGACCATCCCCAGCCGGCCTCCCTCCAGAGCGCCAGCTGGTCGGCCATCCACGCGAGGCACACGTCGTGGGGCGTCTGCGTGAAGCAGCCCCATTCGCCGATGTGAACCGGAGCCCCCCGGTCGGTGAGGGGTTTCCACTTCGTGATCTCCTCGGCCCGTAGCTTCTCCTTGTCCCAAAGCACGCCGTGCTTGTCGACCATCGGCCACGTGGGTTTATCGAGCGACTCAAATTCGGCGGCCGGCACCCACTTCGCCTTATAGTGGCTGACCATCTTCGGCTGGTAGTCATGGGAGCTCTGCACGATGCCCTCGTCGATCAGCCCGAGCACCGGCGTCTGCCCGATGTCGGCGCCGTTGGCGAAGATGAGCCTTTCGGGAGTCGCCTCCCGGATGGTGGCGATGAGCGCCTTGGCGATCTCGACGTAGCGCGACTGGTCCGCCATGAACGGCGGCTCGTTCAGGAGGTCGAAACTTACTCGAGAGCTCGGGATCCCCCGGTAGCGCTCGGCAAAGAAGCGCCAGTGGTGCTTTGCGGCCTCGAGCGCCCGCAGCATCGAGTCTCGGGGGCTGTCGAAGAGCTGGTAGGGCTCGCGATCCCTTCCGTTGATACAGTAGCCGGGGATCCTGTGGAAACCCAGGCTCATGTGGATGCCGTGCTGCCTGCCGAGCTCGATGGCGCGATCGAGCGGCTTCAGCGCATCGGGATTTATCGTCATCCAGTCCTTCGGGCTGGACCACGCCCAGTAGGAGAGGGGAATCCTCGCGAAATTGAAGCCCCACTCGGCCATCCACTGAAAATCGGACTCCACAAACTCCCGAGGGCCGCGTCCGCCGGCCATCGCGGTCAGGTTGAATCCGCGCCAGCGCGGGATGCGCGGCTGGCGGCCGGCGGCGACGCCGGCGCAACCGGGGCCGAGAAGCAGGGCTCCCGCCGAGACCCCGAGGAACTCGCGCCGGGTCATCACGGCGTCAGCGGATCCATTTTGCGGGAAGCCCGGAGTGGGCGGCCTCGCCTGCCAGGCCAGCGTCGGCCAGTCCGGGACAGGCGGCGGCATCAAGCGCATACCTGAAATAGTCCGGGGGGTTGGGGCCCCAGGTGACGCTGCAGTCCCTGAAGGTGACGCCTGAGGCGTTGTTCATCAGGAATCCGCTCGTGGGAAGGGCCCGCAGGGACTCCTTGTCGCCGTTGGGCCGCAGGTCCTGCAGTCCGCCCGCGAAGGCGGACGGCCTCGAAACGTGGATCGAGACCCGGTCGAAGGAGATGTTCTCGATGTGGCCCGGCTCGTCGGCGTAGATGACCGCACCGTTCTCGGAGCTGCAGATGAGGTTGGAGAACCGGATGTCGCGAACGACGCCCAGCTTGCTGCGGCTTGTCCAGGGTATCGCCTCGATCTGGATGGGCTCGCCGCGCCCCCACCACATGGGGTCAAAGATCTTCGTCTCGATGATGAGATTGGAGAAGAGAACCCGCTCGATGGTGCCGCCGAGGCTCAGGCGGACCGCGACGCCCCTGTGGCTGTCCTTTATGATGGAGTCACTGACCACCACGTCGCGGATGGGCCCGCTCGCGTCGCACCCGAGCACGACGCCCGACGAACGCGACCTCAGGGTGCATCCCGAGATCACCACGTTCTCGCAGGGGCGGGCGACGCCGTCGCTCAGCGGGGCGGTCTTCAGCGAGATGCAGTCATCACCGGTCTCTATGTGGCAACCGTGGATGCGCACGTTCGACGACCAGTCGATGTCGATGCCGTCGTTGTTCGGCATCCTCAGGTCCCCATCGATGCGTATCGAGTCGATGGACGCATCGTCGCACCCCTGCAGCCTCAGGGTCCAGAACGCCGAGTTGGTCAGCGAGAATTCCTGAAGCAGGATGTGCCGGCATTTCCTGAGGACGATCATGAAGGGCCTCAGCTCGACGCAGGTGTAGATGTTGGGACCGATCTTTGAGACGTAGGCCATCTCATTGCCGTCAATTTGCCCCGGTCCCGTGATGGCGATGTCCTCGGCGCCGTCGGCGTACACGATCACGCCCTGCCGTGGAACGGCGGCCGAGTCGAACGTCACGGGCTGGAGGGAGAACCGCGTGAAGTCGGAGTGGCGTGGGCTGCCCTGGAGCAGGGCTCCGCGCTCCAGGTGAAGGTCGACGTGGCTCCTCAATTCGATGGTTGCGATCGTGATCTTGCTTCCGGCAGGGACGATCACGCGGCCGCCGCCCTGGCCGCTGCATGCGTCGATCGCCCGCTGGATGGCGGCCGTGTCAGTCCGGATGTCCCGGCCTGTGGCGCCAAAGTCCACGACATTGAAGACCTGGGCGGCTCCCGCGCACGAGGACGCAAGGGCAACGCCTGCTAACAGGGCCAGAATCGGACTTCGAGAAGGCGTGGGTGCGCGTTTTCGCATGGGTGGGGAGATGCCTGCGGTGCGGGCTGCGTTCGACTAAACGTCCTCTCTTAAACCGCTTAATTCCACGGGGATGTCAAACCGTCGATAGTGCTTTCCCTGCTTCGAATTCATGATCCTGGAGGACCCTCCCAAGAGGTGTTCGAGGACCGAGAAGAGCATCTCAAGTCCCTGGCAAAGGATCTCATTAACATCCAGTTCGGTTGCAGATAGTCTATGAACGTCCCCTTCACTAAGGTCAGGTAACCCCCTTCTGGCTCGGTGCCTTCCGCGGCCCCCGTCCAGCGACTTCAACCCCATCCATGAAGCTAAAGATCATCGGTCCCGCATTGCCAAACATCCCCTGGGAGCCCAAGCCGGCCGGCAACCCCGACCAGGCGTGGCGTTACAGCTCGAATCCCGTTGTTGGCCGCCGTCCTCTTCCGCGTGTGACGGGCATCTACAACAGCGCGGTGGTGCCCTGGAAAGGCGGCTTCATCGGAGTTTTTCGCACCGAGGGGATGGACCGCATCCCGCACCTGCACGTGGGCCGCAGCCCGGATGGCTTGAAGTTCACGTTTGAGCCGAAGCCCATCGAGCTTGCCTGCGACGATCCCGAGGTCCGCAAGTTCGAGTACGCGTATGATCCGCGCGTCACCCCCGTCGACGGCGTCCATTACGTCACCTGGTGCAATGGCTACCACGGCCCGACCATTGGCATCGCGCGGACGACCGACTTCGTCCACTTCGAGCAGCTCGAGAACGCATTCCTGCCCTACAACCGGAACGGAGTCCTCTTCCCGCGCAAGTTCGGGAAGAATTTCCTGATGCTCAGCCGGCCCTCGGACACCGGCCACACGCCGTTCGGCGACATCTTCATCAGCGAGAGCCCGGACCTCGTCCATTGGGGCAAGCATCGCCACGTCATCGGCCGCGGCGGCCCGTGGTGGCAGGGCACGAAGATCGGCGCCGGACCCTCGCCGATAGAGACGAGCGAGGGATGGCTTCTCTTCTATCACGGCGTCACCACGACCTGCAACGGCTTCGTCTACTCGATCAGCGCGATGCTGCTTGACCTCGATGAGCCGTGGAAGGTCATCGCCTGCGCGAACCAACCGCTCATTGTGCCGGAGGCCCCCTATGAGCTGACGGGCTTTGTGCCGGGCGTCTGTTTCCCGGTGGGGTGCCTGTGTGACTCGGCGACGGGCCGCATAGCGATCTACTACGGGGCCGCCGACACCTTCACCGCGCTCTGCTTCTGCAACGCGGCGGAAATTGTGCAGTTTATAAAGGATTATCCTCTCAAGAAATAGCCCGGGGTTCCGGGAGCCACCACTGCTCTTGCCTCCCGGAAAGGATGCTAGCACCTTCGGGGCCGTGAAGAAGCCCAGTGTGCTCCTTATCTTCCTGACCCGGTTCGAGGAAAGCATGGCGATGCTCAAGGGCATCGCGCACTACGAGCGCACCCATCACCTGTGGACGGCCTATCACGACGACCAGGCCGTCTCCGAGACGGACCCGCGCTGGATCCGCAGCAAGAAATGGAACGGGGTCATCAGCCGGCACACGACGCCGGCGCTCGCGAGCGCGTGCGCCGAGCTGAAGATCCCGCTGGTCGACCTCAACGACGTCGAGCCCTTCCCCGGGGTCCCGAAGATCCGGCCCGACAACGTCGGCATCGGGCACCTTGGGGCCGAGCACTTCATCGAAAGGGGATACCAGAAGTTCGGTTTTGCCGGCTTCGGCAACACGCTCTGGGCCCGAGAGCGCCGCGACGGCTTCGTCGAGGCGGTGCGCCTTGCCGAGCGCGAGTGCTCGGTGTTCGAGGTGGACTACCCCGGCGACGCCACGCCGTTCTGGGAGGAGGAGCAGATCGGGAAGCTGGCCGGCTGGCTCAAGGGGCTTCCCAAGCCGATTGGCATAATGGCCTGTGTCGACCTTCATGCCCAGCAGCTGATAAGCGCAGCGCACACCGCGGGCCTGCTGGTTCCCGAGGAGGTCGCGGTGCTCGGCGCCAACAACGACACGATCCGATGCGAGCTCGCGGATCCCGCCCTCTCGAGCGTCGCGCCCAACGCCTTCCAGTCTGGGTACCGCGCGGCCGCGCTGCTTGGAGACCTCCTCTTGGGGATAAAGCCGAAGTCATACGACCAGCGGGTGGAGCCGCTCGGCGTCGTCACCCGGCACTCCACGGACGTCCTCGCCGTGGAGGACCGCAACGTGGCCGCGGCGCTCAGCTTCATCCGGGAGAGGGCGTGCTACGGCATAACGGTCAACCAGGTCCTGGAGCACGCGCACGCCTCGCGCAGCCAGATGGAGCGCAAGTTCCGCCAGTGCATAGGGCGCTCGCCGCAGTCCGAGATCAGGCGCGTCCAGCTCCGCAAGATTCGCCAGCTGCTCCTCGAGACGGATTTTCCCCTCAAGCGGATAGCCGAGCTCACGGGCTTCGAGCACATGGAATACATGTGCGTCCTCTTCAAGCGTATGACCGGAATATCCCCCGGCAGCTACCGGGTGAGGATGCAGGACAAGGCGGTCGCGGCAGTCACGTCCGCCGCGAGCGGTTCCTGAGCGTTTTCACAACCCCTCCATGACGACACCGCACCTCCGAATTCTGGCAGCAATGCTTCTGGCGCAAGCCGCCGCCGCCGAGCCCAAGCCGATCGAGTTCGACTTTGTGGCCCCCGACAATCCGGCGGCACAGAACCTCTTTTCCCGCGAGCTATGGGCCGAGGTCACCACACCGGGCGGACAGAGGCTGAATCTTCCGGCCTACTATGCGGACGGGGGCCTTTTCGCCGTTCGCGCCCGACCGGAGGAGCTCGGCACCTACAAGTTCGGGGCGGTGTCGGAGACAACTCTGGGCATCCACAAGACCGACCTTGTCGTGAGCCTCGTGACGCCCGCCGAAGTTCGAAATACGGAAAGGACGCGGCTGCCGTCCATATTGATTGATCCAAAGGACCCGCGGATGTTGATGCGCTCGGATGGGCTTCCGTTCACCCCTGTCGGCGCGAATCTTGCGTGGGCGGCGGAAGGCGCGAAGGATACGCTCACCTACTACCAGGACGCCTTCCCGAAGTTCGCCCAGGCCAACCTCAATTGGATGAGGATCTGGATGGTCCACTGGGACGGGCTCAACCTAGACTGGCTTCCCAAAAACATGGGCCCGTCACCCAAGCCGGGTTCGGTTGACGAAGGCGTGGCCGAGACCTGGGACAAGCTGGTCGCCCTTGCGGAGCAGAACGGGGTCTACCTGCAGATCGTTCTCCAGCACCACGGCCAGTTCAACACCACAAACAACTCGAACTGGGACGCTAATCCTTGGAACGCGGCCAACCCCGGGGGCTTCCTGAAGTCGCCGGAGGATTTCTTCACGGATGCCAACGCGCGCGTGATGACGCTGATCAAGTACCGATACATCGTCGCCCGGTGGGGCTGGTCGCCGGCGATCGTGGCGTGGGAACTCTTTAACGAGGTCCATTGGACGGACTCATACCGACACGGTCACGAGGCGGACGTTGCCCGGTGGCACAGCGCCGTGGCCTCGTACATTCGCCTCGTCGATGTCTATGGGCACCTCATCACGACAAGCACGGAGAATCTCAAGAGCCCGATCTACGAGAAGATGGACTATTTCCAGCCCCATCTCTACGCGGCCAACCTGATCGCCGGGGCGCGCTCCTTCGAGCCACCCTTTGCGACGCTCGACCGCCCGGCATTCTACGGCGAGGAGGGCGACGACCACCAGCCCGTCTCGAATGCTGTTAAGAGGTCGGGCCTGAACATCGTGCCGCCCGTGTGGGCCAGCATCATGGGCCAGGGCGCCTTCGCCGCGCAGCCATGGAACGGATGGCAGCTCCTCGAACAGAACCGGCTGGGCGAACTTGGGGCCGTGTTCCGGTTTCTGGCGATCAACCGGGTAGCCAAGCAGGTTGGCCTTCTGCCGTTTTCGTCCGTGGTGGAATGTGCGGAGCGAATGCCGCTGAGCATCACAGCAGGGCAGGTTTGGCAGCGCAGGGGCGCCCCGGACTTTGCCTACCCCTGCGATGGAACCGAACCCGTTGACGCGGCCAACATTCCCGCGATCCTCGATGGAAGCGCATCCGGCCAAGCCGAGGGGTTTCCGGGGCGTGCCACCTATCACCTCGATCTGCCCCATGCGACGACGCTCCGGGTTCACGTCATTTCCGTCGCGCAGGCCGGCGGCGGGTTGCGCGTGAGCGTCGACGGAAGTGCCGTCGCCTCCCACACGTGGGCCGGAGGCGAGGGGGCCCCGGTTCCGGACGTGCTCGAGGCAAACGTCTCCGCCGGCCGTCACACGCTATTTCTGGAGGGAACGGGGCCGGACTGGGTCGGGATCTCGGATATCGACCTCGGCCTCGACGCCTCGGTGCTCGCCCTCATCGGCCGGCGCAACGATCACTTCATTTCGGCGTGGGTCTGGCACAAGAGGAACATCTATGCCCTCCATCCGACAGCCCCCGTGAGCGGCACACTGGACCTCGACAACGTTCCCGCGGGATCGTGGAAAGTCACCTGGTGGGACACGTCAAAGGGGGTGCCCGGCGAGTCCAGGGTCGTGGCGCATCCCGGAGGGATGCTCAAGCTGCAGACCCCCCCGATCTCGCGGCACGCGGCAGTTGTCCTGACACGGACCCAGTAGGTCACTTGCCGGATTCCTGGCCGGCGAAGAATGCGAGCGCGAGCAATTGGTCGCCCGGGGCCTGCGCGTTCGATTCGTCGAGGGAGCTCGAGAGCGCGGCCCCGATGGAATTTGCGTGCGGGGCGCCGGCCAGCAGCGCCAGGGAAACCGCCGACGGCGGGTCATCGCCCGCGTAGGGCCGCATGAACAAGCCGGGCCCTGGACGCTTTGGGGCTCCGAAATAGCCACCGCCCGCCGGGTCATAGTACTGAGCGTCCAGCTGGCCTAGAAGAAGCGAGGAGATGGCGGACGCTTCCTTGTCATTCGCGGCCCGCGCAAAATCTGCGCATCCTAGCGCCAGCGCGGCATAGTCGTCCGCTGCTGCGGGCAGTTCCGAGCCCAGCAGCCGGCGAAGACGGCCGTCCGGCGAGATCAGAAAACTTGACCTGATTGCGCGAAACGTGCGCCGTGCGGCGTCCATGTACTTCGGATCGGCGAGCTGCGTGCCCGCGCGCGCGAGTGCGCTCAGCATGAGCCCGTGCGCTCCGGCGGTTGCCCTGTCGTCCCTCGGTGGGAAACGCCGCCGGTCGCGGACGGCGAGCAGGTGGGCGGCGGCGGACGCCTGCAGGGCATCAACTTCCGCCACGGAGCGCAGCAGGTTCTTCTGGGCATATTGCGCCGAAGGGTCGTCGGCAGCCGGCACGTTGCCGCCGGGCAGCACGCCATGGGCAAGCTTGAAGGCCTGGGATTCCGGCCCGAGGGCCGCGTCGATCTCCGCCTCCGTCCATGAGTAATACCCGAGAAAATCGTCACCCGTTGCATCCTCGGCCGACGCGAAGGTCCCGTTGTGCAGCGAGAGCCGGCTGAGCGCGAAGTCGAGGGCGCCGCCCGCACACTGACCGAACGACCTGGCGTCAGCCCCCTTGGCCCCGTCGAGGAACGCGAGAGCAATCCGCGCCTGGTCGGCGAGCGTCTTCTGCTGGTAGGGGATTCGCCAGCCTGCGTCTGAAGAATGCCTGAAGAAGCCCCCGTCGAGCGGATCGCGGACGGCGCTCGTTGCAAGCGCCCTGAGGCTCGCGAGCGCCTCCTCGCGGTCTTCGGGCGATTGGCCCAGCATGAAGCGGATCAGCTCGGGCTCCGGCGACTTGGGCACGTCCTCGAATCCGCCCCTCGCGGAATCGAAAGTGGCCCGCCATGCGGTCGCCGCCGCCGCAAGGCGCGCGCGGGTCTTCGCGAGATTCCAAACGGGCGCCGACTGCCCGGTTTGGGCCATCTGCGCCACGGCTTCCGAAGCCCTCTTCCGGCATGCGGCCGGGCTCGCCATCCAGGCGGCATCGACCTGGTTCGCGAGCTTGAGGAATCCGGGAGCGCCCCAGTCCTCGGACGGCGAAAGGTATGTCGCGCCCTCGAAAGGCTGGAATTCGGGCGTCAGCCATACGTTTAACGGCCATCCGCCAACCTGCTTAAGCTCGTACACATAGGCCTGGAAAAGCGTGGCCACGTCGGGACGCTCGTCGCGGTCCACAATCACGCAGACAAACTGCTTGTTGAGCCACTCTGCGTTCTTGGTGTTTGCAAACGTCTGTCGGCGCATCGCACCGGAGAGCTCGCTGGTGAACGAGCCGACAAAAAGGAACACGGGCTTCTGCTCTGCCTTGGCCCTGGCCATTGCGGCTTCCCCCCAGGGCATCCAGTCGACCGGGCTGTCTGCAAAAGACCTTAAGAAAGTTGAGGGCTCCCCTTTGAGGTGGTCCGCCGCGTGCGCACTGACGGCACCCGCGACCACAGCGACTAGGAGGAGGGACGGGGTAAACGTGTTTGGCATGGGGCTTTGTTAGGGAAGGCGCCGGCGGGCGCAGATACTACCTGACAGTAGGTCGCAAATCTGGAGGCTGCGTCAACTCCGCATGGCGTGGCGCCAGCCGCCGTCCAGATGCGCGGAAAGTGCAGATTTGCCGGGAGCCACATCCGATGCTACCGGTCTTCCCGATGAAGATTCATGAAGGCCAGCATGTGCTGCACGGAGGGCCGCCCCTGGCGAAGGCAAGTGCCGTCCTCGTCCTGGTTCATGGCAGGGGTGCCTCGGCCGAGGATATCTATTCGCTGGGAGAGGAGGTTGCGTCGGGCATCCAAGGCGTGGCTCTCCTCGCGCCGCAGGCGGCCGGCAACGTCTGGTATCCCCAGAGGTTTCTCGCCCCCCTGGCCCAGAATGAACCTCAGCTTTCGTCGGCGCTCGGGGTGATCGACAATCTGGTCGAAGAGGCTGCCCAGTCCGGGCCCGGCTACGGGAGGATCGTGTTGCTGGGATTTTCACAGGGCGCTTGCCTCGCTCTTGAGTATGCCCTGCGTCATTCCAGGAGGTACGGTGGGGTGGTGGGCCTGAGCGGTGCACTCATAGGCCCCCTTGGGGGCCCTCGCTCCCTGAAGGACAGTCTTTCCGGAACGCCAGTCTACGTCGGGTGCAGCGACCGCGACGTCCATATTCCGCTCTCGAGCGTCGAGGAGAGCGTGGAGATTCTCGAACGGCACGGCGCAAGGGTCACCAAGTCAATATTCCCCGGCATGGGCCACACCGTGAACGCTGAGGAGCTCGATGCGGCAAGGCGCATTGTGCGCGATGCGGCGGGTGTCTGACCTTGCCGCGGCGGCACGCCAAGCCCAACATTCCTGCTGACTCGTCCCCAATGCCCCTGATCCGGAATGCTGCACCCTAAAGACACACCGACCTTATGTCGTCCCACGCCCTCGCAATGGTTTCGCCCCACCTGCCCCTGCTCCCTACGCTGTTTTGCGCATTTGCAGTCGGGGCCGTGAGCTCCGCCCGGGCGGCCGACCAGCCGTCCGCCGTCGGCGTATTCGACCAGCATTCCGACATCGGCGGCGTCGCAATCCCGGGCAGCACAGCCTTCGACCGTGACTCCCAGGAGTACCTCATGTCCGCGTCCGGCGCCGACATGTGGGCCGACCATGACGAGTACCAGTTCGCATGGAAGAGGGTTAAGGGCGATTTCCTCATCCAGGCCTCTGCGGAGTTCTTGGGCGCTGGCGCGGACCCGCACCGCAAGATGGGGCTAATCGTGAGGGCGAGCCTCGACCCGAAATCGGCCCATGTTAACGCATGCATTCACGGCAACGGGGTGGCGGCCCTGCAGTTCCGCAAGGCCGGAGGCGCGGTCACCGAGGAGATTCATCTCAATGTCGAGGGCCCGCAGGTCCTCCAGCTCGAGCGCTCGGGCAAGAAGTTCACGATGTCCGCAGCGCATTTTGGCGACACCTATTCCACTCAGGACTTCGAGGGGATAGACCTGCCGGACGAGGTGTACGTCGGGATTTACATCTGCGCGCACAACAACACGCAGTTGGAGAAGGGTATTTTCAGGAACGTCCGCCTTGTTCGCCCGGCCAGCCCGGACTTCAAGCCCTACAGGGACTATATCGGCAGCGATATCGAGCTTCTTGTCGTGAACACGGGCGTCCGCAGGACGATCTACCGCGCGGAGGATTCGCTCCAGGCCCCGAACTGGACACCCGATGGCCGGCGCCTGGTCTACAACCACAACGGCCGGATGTTCAGCCTTGACCTGACGACCTGCGAGTCGGCTCCGATCGACACAGGCGCCCAGATCCACTGCAACAACGACCACACGCTCTCGTTTGACGGAAGCATGCTCGGGATTAGCAGCGGTTCCCCGTCCATCGTGTACACGCTCCCTATCGGCGGGGGCATTCCCAGGCAAATCACGCCGACGGGTCCGTCCTACCTTCACGGATGGTCGCCTGACGGGAAATACCTGGTCATCACCGGCGAGCGAAACCACGAATTTGACATCTACAGGATCCCATCCGCCGGCGGGCCTGAGGAGCGCCTGACGACCGCAAAGGGGCTGGACGACGGCTCCGAGTACACTCCCGACGGCACTACGATCTTCTTCAACTCGGAACGCACGGGCAAGATGCAGGTGTGGAAGATGAACGCCGACGGGTCGGGGCAAACGCAGATGACAAGCGACGGCTTCAACAACTGGTTCCCCCACGTCTCGCCCGACGGCAAGACGGTGCTCTTTATCAGTTTCCCGCCTGACATCCCCTCGGGCGACCATCCTTTCTACAAGCACGTCTATCTGCGCAGGATGCCCATCGAGGGCGGGAAGCCGACGGTCGTTGGCTACGTCTATGGCGGGCAGGGCTCGATCAACGTGAACTCCTGGTCGCCGGACAACCGGACGGTGGCCTTCGTGAGCAACTCAGGGTCGTTCTGACCGCGCCCACGCGGGTGGGAATGAATTCGCCGCCCGGCGAGATCCGGGCTGCGAATGCAAGGAAGGATGCTCCCGGGGGGCGGCCTAAAACTTGTACTTGACCGTCGCGAACATCTCGGCACCCGGAAGGGGGACGACGCCCTCAAGCGCGTAGGTCGCGACCGAGGGTTCCCAGTTATGCTGGTTCGTGACGTTCGTGCCCGAGAGGCGGAACTCCCAATCCTTCGTCTTGTAGAAGAGCTCGCAGTCCAGCGAGTACTGGGTCGGGATGACTAGGTAGCCCTGGTAGTCGTTGTTCATCGGGCTCGTCACGAGGACGTTGGACTCGATTCCGAAGCCGCACGGAAACGTATAGGAGGCAAGCGCATTGAAGGTGTTCAGTGGCTGTCCCGGCGCCCGCAGGCGCCCGGTGGACTGCTGCGGCGTGGTACCGCCTTCATCCAGCGGAATTGGCGGACCACCGGGGAGTTGATTGCCGTCATAACCCTGGAACGGAAATCCGCCAGCCGGCGAGCTCCCGTTGATCCAGGAATAGCCCAGCGTCGCGAAGAACTGCTTGTTCGGCTGGTAGTTGAGCGAGAACTCATACCCATAGTAAATGTACTCGATGACCGGTGAGCCCTGCGGTTTGTTCTGGCGAGATTGCTCGAAGATATCATTGCTAATGAACAACTTACCATCATCAATTGAAAATTTCCCGCCCAATTCAAACAGCTGGCTTTGCTCGGAGAACAAGGAGCGCGGAATCGTGGGATTTCCGTTGGAGTCCGCGTAGAGGCCGAATCCGCCGCCGTCCGCCAGGTCTCCTGTGTAGTTCTGGCTATAGTTGTAGGTGAAGTAGGAGGTGAACTGTGGAGTCACCTTGTCCACGAGGCTGAGGTTCAGGCAGGGTTCCCCGACCTCGATCGCTGCCGAGGCGCCTGGATTGAGCGGATCGCTTGTTTCGACGTGCATGACGTCAAGGCGGGCTCCCGTGACCACGCCCCAGTTGTCGTTCAACTTCCATGTGGCCTGAATGTAAGGCGAGACCGTCGCCGCCTCGGAGACGTTGGTGTCATTGTTCAGGTTGAAGTACAGACCGCCGCCGTTGCCCGACCCTGGGCCGAACGTGCCGAGGGCAGGCGTCGCATAGCGGTCCTGGAAGCCCGGCACCGGCATCCCCAAGAAGCCGCCCGGGCCGTTCTTGGACAGGTAGGAGTTGATGTCGCCGCGCAGCGCCGTGTTTGAGAGGTCCCAGACGTTCACCGGCTCGAAGAAGAAATCATCATAGGCGCGCGTGCTCTGGTATTTCTCCTCCAGGCCGGTGTTCAAGGTCACCCAGGGCTTCGTGATGATGAGCGAGGAGCGGTTGTCGAAGGTCCACGAGGGGTCGACGATCTCGCTGTAGCCGTCGGAGTTGAACGTGTCGCGCTTGGTGTAGGTCCACATCGTGTTGTTCACGATCTTCGCGTCCGTGGAGAGAATGAGCGTCTGGATGATCTGGGAGTTGTATTCCATGCCGTGGGCGTGGCTCGCGGGGCCCTGTGCGGTCTCGTGGTAGTTGACGGGCACGGGGGCGCCGAAGGCGATGACGTCGCCGCCGCCCGGACCTCCGCCGACGTTGATCGCGTTCTGGAGGTTTCCCGGGCCGGCCATGGTGCCGCCGTCGATGTTGGTTCCGGGGACGTACAGGCCGTCCGAGATGAGGGCCTGGGTCGGCCGGTTGATGCCGAAGTTCTCCCGGTAGTCGGCCCAGAAGGCCTTGGCCATGACGAAGACCTCGTAGCTCTTCGTGGGGCGCCAGGTTAAGGCGCCGTAGAACGAGGTCGTCTCCTTGATCCAGTTGTCCCAGAAGCCGTCGCTGTCCTCGCCCGAGTAGCTGAAGCGATAGGCGAGGTTGGGGTTGATCGGGCCGCCGGAGTCCAGGGTCCAGCGGTTCGTGTCGTACGAGCCCACGGTCCAGCTTATGCTGGACTTCGTGCCGTCGAAGAAGGGCTGCTTCGAAATCATGTCCACGAAGCCGCCGACGTAGGCCGAGGCGCCTTGGACGGCCGTCGCGGGGCCGGGGATGATGTTGACCGATTCAACGTCGTTGAAGTCGATCGGCATGCCGTCGCCGCTCTCGCCGATCCTCTGGCGCATCCCGTTCATGAAGACGTCGCCGGACTGGCCGCGGATGCTGGGATTGGACGGCGAACCGAAGTTCGAATCCGTGTAGGAGCTCGTGGTCAGCTTGCTGAACTGGGTCGTGTCCTGGATGTCGATGACGTCCATCTGCGCGCGCGAGATGATCGTCACGTTCCTGGGAACGTCCAAGATGTTGTCATCGGTGCCGAAGACCGACTGGAAGGGTCGCGACGTCGGCAGGATCTGCTGCTCGATCGGGACGTCGCTCACCTGGTATTTCTCCATCTGAACGGCCTTTTCCGTGGCCGCTGCCGTTGTCGCGCCCGATGGAGTGGCGACCTGTGTCGCACTCGGTGTGGGGGTTGGGGTCGTCGTGGAGTCCGCGGATGGAGCGGGACTTGCCGTCTGCGCCAGGCTCAATGGCGTCAATGCCGCCAGGGTCAGACTGGCGGCGAGCCCCAAACGTATGGTGTGGTGCATGGTCTTGCGAGCGCGATAGCATTCAACATGCCAATCACTTGGCGCGCACAGCTCCAATCAAGCGCGGCCGTCGCCCGTCACCTCATTGAACGCGACCGACTGTCCGCATTGCCCGGGCCTATGCGATGCCCGCTACGGGTTCGGCAGATCCTGCATCGTCCAACCTCCGCCCAGCGCCTGAATCAATGCGACGCTTGAGGTAAGCTGGCTCTGAATGATCCCGAGTGCGGTCTCCCGGTTGTCGAGCTCGGTGACCTGGGCGGTCGCAACCGTCGTAAAGTCGACCGTACCTGCGTTGTACTCGTTAAGGGCAATCTGCGCGGCCTGGGAGGCCTCGGACACGGCAGCGTCCTCAACCTGGGCCTCCTCCTTTAGGACCCTCAGGCCGGCGAGGTTGTCCTCGACCTGCTGAAGGGCCGTGAGCACGGTCTGGCGGTAGTTGGCTGCGCTCGCCTCGTAGGCCGCCTTTGCCGACAGCACGAGGTCGTGACGCTGGCCCCAGTCGAGCAGCGAATCCGTCGCCTGTGCTCCCAACGTCCAGAACCTGAAAGGAGCCGTGATGAGCTGGCTCAGGGGCGAGCCCTCGTAGCCGCCCGTGCCGGACAAGCTGATCGATGGGAAGTAGGCCGCCGTCTGGATCCCGACGCGGGCGTTCGCGGCAGCAGCAAGGCGCTCCGCGGATGCGATGTCCGGCCGGCGCTCAATGAGCGTCGACGCCAGCTGTGCCGGAACCTCGGGGACCGTCAGGCCCATGGTCGCCGTGCGCGCGATGGAGAATGCCGCGGGCGCCTTGCCGACGAGCACGGCGATGGCATGCTCGAACTGAGCGCGCTGGACGCCGGTGGCGATCAGCTGTGCGCGCGTGCTGTCGAGCTGCGTCTGGGCCGTGATGACATCGCTCCTAGCGGCCACGCCGACGGCGTACTTGTTCTGCGTGATCTTCAGGGTCCGCTTGTAGGCCTCGACGGCGTCCTCAAGCAGCCTGATCTTGTCGTCCGTAGCCCGCAGCCCGATGTAGTCTTGGGCAAGCGTGGCCTGGGTGGAGAGACGGGCAAGCGCCAGGTCGGCGGCGCTCGCCTGCGCGTTGGCAACGTCGGCCTCCAGGGTCCGGCGAAGCTTGCCCCAGATGTCGGGCTCCCACGAGGCCTGCAGTTCGGCGGTGTACAGCGTCGAGGTCAGCGGGCGGCCGCCGATGCTTGTCGCCGCCGGCGCCCTCGAGCGGTCCGCGCTGCCCGCTACCGCTACGGTGGGCAAGAAGCTCGTCCTGTCCGAGCGCGCGATCTGCCTGGCCTCCTCATAGTTTGCGACGGCCTGCCGGATCGTCTCGTTGGCGGTCTCCACGCGGTTCTCCAGCTCGTTTAGGGCCGGGTCGTTGAAGACTTCCCACCATGGGCCCCTCTTCGCCCCATCGTCGGGCGCGGCGACTTTCCAACCCGCGTTCTCCTTGAAGGCGACCGGGGCTGCAACCTCGGGCCGCTTGAAATTGGGGCCGACGGCGCATCCGGCCACGAGTGCAAGGCAGGCGGCGAGCGCAAGTGCGCCCCTGTTCGGCACCGTCGGTTTCTGAAGGTTGGGGTCGGTCATTGCTTTGAGATCTTTTGTCACACCGGTGCCAGCGCGGGCTCCTTGCCCGGGGAGGCGAATCCAAGCCTCACGCGAACCCGGCGTAGCCAGCGGCTGGCGCGGTCGATGTAAAGGTAGACGACCGGCGTGGTGTACAGGGTCAGCAGCTGGCTGACGACGAGACCGCCGACGATCGCGATGCCAAGTGGCCGCCTCAGTTCGGCCCCCTCGCCATATCCGATAGCCAGCGGCACCGCGCCGAGAACCGCTGCCATGGTCGTCATCATGATGGGCCGGAACCTGAGCTGGCATGCCTTGTAGATTGCGTCCCTCGGACTCAGGCCCTCGGTGCGCTCGGCGTCGATTGCAAAATCGATCATCATGATCGCGTTCTTCTTCACGATACCGATCAGGAGAAAGACGCCAATGAGCGCGATCAGGCTGAACTCAACATTGAAGAGCATGAGGCCGAGAAACGCGCCTATCCCCGACGACGGAAGCGTGGAGAGGATCGTGAACGGGTGCGCGTAGCTCTCGTAGAGGATGCCGAGGACCAGGTAAATGGCCACGATCGCCGCGAGGATGAGCACCGGCTCGCTGGCGACCGACTGCTGGTAGGTCTTGGCCGTGCCCTGGAAGCTTCCGTGAATCGTCTTTGGCATGTGGATCGCGGCCGCCTGCCTCTCGATCGCCGTCACGGCCTCGGAGATCGAGGCGTCGGGGCTCAGGTTGAATGAGATCGTCCCGGCCACGAACGGGCCCTGGTGGTTCACCGAGAGGGGCGTCGTCCCTAGACCGTAGCTGGTGAAGGCCGAAAGCGGCACCATCTTCTCAAAGAGCGTGCTCACGGACTGGCCTGTCGACGCTGCCCCGTGGCCGGTGGTCGCGATCGCGTTCATGCTGGCGTTTCGCGCGGTGTCGGCCGCGACGGAGTTCGCGTTTGCGGAGCTTGTCGCGACGCTCTTCCCGATGCCGGAGCCCGAGGAGACCGACACGGTCCCCGCCACCGCGTTCGTCAGCTGGGAGCCGTTCACCACGCCCCCGGTTGCGCTGACGTAGATGTCCTTGAGCGCGGACGGGTCCTGCCAGAAGCGCGTCGCCACGACCATGACCACGTGGTACTGGTTCAGGGACTTGTAGATCGTCGACACCTGCCTTTGGCCGAAGGCGTCGTAGAGGGTGTTGTCGATCTGGCTCGCGGTCAGCTTGAGGCGGGAGGCGGTGTCGCGGTCGATCACGAGGTCCGTCTCCAGCCCCTTATCCTGCTGGTCGGAGTTCAAATCGGACAGGATGGGCTCGCTCTTGAGCGCCTCCATGAGCTTCGGGGTCCACGTGCGGAGGTCCTCGAGGTTGTCCGCCTGGAGCGTGTATTGGTACAGGGCGTAGCTCATTCTTCCGCCGACCCGCACCTCCTGCATGGGTGCCATGAAGAGCGACGAGCCGGGGACCTGCGCGAGCTTCGGCCTGAGGCGCGTCATGATCTGTTCCGTCGTGGCCTTTCGCTGGCCGAGGGGCTTGAGCGAGATGAACATCCTGCCGGAGTTGCCGCCCCCGCCGCCCGCCCCGGTGAAGCCGACGACATCGTCAACATCCTTGTCGGCCTGGATGATGGTGGCATACTGCCGGAGCTTCTGGGAGATCCTTTGGAACGAGATGCTCTGGTCGGCCTGGATGAAACCGAACATGCGTCCAGTGTCCTGCTCGGGGAAGAATCCCTTAGGGATGATGGTAAAAAGCCAGACGTTCATCGCCACCGTACCGAGGAGCACGAGGAGCATCAGCAGCTTGTGGTTGAGCACCCAGGTGAGGGAGCGCCTGTAGTCGGCGAGGGCGGTCTGGAAGATGTCGTCACTCCAGCGGTGGAAGCGCGCCCGTTGCTCGACCTTGCGGTGGACGCTCAGGAGCCTGGCGCACATCATCGGCGTCGTCGTGAGCGAGATGACCATCGAGATGAGGATCGCGACCGAGAGCGTCACCGCGAACTCGCGGAAATAGAGACCCACGACGCCGCCCATGAGGAGGATCGGGATGAATACGGCGATCAGGGAGAGGCTCATCGACAGGACGGTGAAGCCGACCTGGCGGACGCCGATCAGCGCCGCCTGGAACCTCGGGACGCCGTTCTCCATGTTGCGGACAATGTTCTCCATGACGACAATCGCGTCGTCGACGACGAACCCTGTCGCTATCGTGAGCGCCATGAGCGACAGGTTGTCGAGGCTGTAGCCGAGGAGGTACATCGCGGCGAACGTGCCCACAAGGGACACCGGCACAGCGACGGCCGGAACCAGCACCGCGCGCCCGTCACGCAGGAAGACGTAGACGACGAGGACCACGAGGATGATCGCGATCGTGAGCGACTGCTCCACGGTGCGCAGCGAGGCCCGGATGACCGTGCTCCTGTCCTGGGCGACGGCCAGCTGTGCCGCCGGCGGAATGTTGGCCCTGAGCCGGGGCAGGAGCGCGCGAATCCTGTCGACGGTATCGATGATGTTGGCCTGCGGCTGCCTCGAGATGATCACGAGCACTGCGGGTTCCCCTTTTGAGAGGCCGAGGTTGCGGATGTCCTCGACGGAGTCGCTGATCTCGGCGACGTCGGTGAGCCGCACGGGCGAGCCGTTCCGGTACGCGACGACCAGGCTGTTGTAGTCCTTGGCCGAGCGCGACTGGTCATTGTCGTAGATCTGCCAGTGGAGCGTCGCGTTCTCTATCGCGCCCTTCGGGCTGTTTGCGTTCGCGGCCGCCAGCGCGGCCCGGACGTCCTCCAGCCCGACCCCGTACTTGAACATCGCCGAGGGATTCAGCTCCACGCGAACGGCCGGCAGCGAGCTTCCCCCGACGCCCACGTCGCCGACGCCCTCGACCTGCAGGAGCTTCTGCTGGAGGATGGTGGATGCCTTGTCGTAAAGCTCGCCCTGGGATAGCGTCGCCGACGTCATCGCAAGGATCATGATCGGCGCGTCGGCCGGGTTGACCTTCCGGTAGGTCGGGTTGGACCTGAGCGCCGTGGGCAGGTCCACCCGCGCGGCGTTGATCGCGGCCTGCACATCGCGCGCGGCACCGTCGATGTTGCGGCTGAGCCCGAACTGAAGCGTGATGCCGGTGCTCCCCACCGAGCTCGAGGAGGTCATCTCGGTTACGTCCGCGATGGTGCCGAGGTGGCGTTCGAGAGGCGTCGCCACCGTCGTGGCCATCGTCTCCGGGCTCGCTCCCGCCATGGAGGCCTGGACCTGGATCGTCGGTTGGTCGACCTGGGGAAGCGGCGACACCGGCAGGTTAATGAAGGCGGTCGCGCCTGCCAGGACGATTCCGGAAGTGAAGAGGGTCGTCGCGACCGGCCTCCGGATGAAGACTTCCGAGAAGTTCATGTCGCCGTTTCCGCCGCCGGGGCCATCTCCGCCCCCTTCTCCCCGAAGCGCGCCGCGATCCGGTCAAACATCAGGTAGATTACGGGCGTCGTGAAGAGCGTGAGGACCTGGCTCACGATCAGGCCGCCCACGATTGTAACGCCCAGCGGGTTCCGGAGCTCCGACCCCATCCCGGTGCCGAGCATCAGGGGAACGGCGCTCAGGAGCGCGGCCATGGTTGTCATGAGGATCGGCCTGAACCGCAGCAGGCACGCCTGATAGATCGCCTCGCGTGCGGGCAGCCCCTCCCTTCGCTCGGCGTCGAGCGCGAAGTCGATCATCATGATCGCGTTCTTCTTGACGATGCCGATCAGGAGGATGATGCCGATGATCCCCATCACCCCGAGGTCGCTTCCGACAAACATGAGCGCGAGGAGTGCGCCGATGCCCGCCGACGGCAGCGTCGAGAGGATCGTGATCGGGTGGATGAAGCTCTCGTAGAGGATCCCCAGGATGATGTACATCGTCAGGACCGCCGCCGCTAGCAGGAAGAGCTCGTTTGACAGGGAGGACTCGAAGGCGGACGCGGCGCCCTGGAAGCTGGTCACGATGCTGAGGGGCATCTTGATCTCTGCCTCGGCCTGGCGGATCGCCTTGACGGCGTCTCCAAGGGACCCGCCCCGCGGCACATTGAACGAGATCGTGTTCGCGGGGAACTGGCCCATGTGATTGATGAGCAGTGATTCCGGGCGCTGGTCGAACTTCGCGATCGCCGAGAGGGGCACCTGGCCGCCCGACGCCGAGGGCAAGTAGACCTGGGACAGCGAGTCGGGGGAGCGCTGGAGCGCCGGGTTCGCCTCCATGATCACGCGGTACTGGGTCGATTCCGTGAATATGGTCGAGATGATGCGCTGCCCGAACGCGTCATAGAGGGCGTTGTCGACCGTCGCGGCGGTTATGCCGAACCTGGCGGCCGTGTCCCGGTCGATGTCGACGAACGCGGCGAGCCCGCCCTCCGAGAGGTCGGTGGCCACGTCGTTGATCTGCGGCAGCTGGCGGAGTTGGTCCGTCAGCTTGGGAATCCACGTCACGAGGTCGGCCGGATCCGCGCTCTCGAGGACGAACTGGTACTGGGTGCGGCTGATGCGGTCGTCGATCGTCAGGTCCTGGACCGGCTGCATGTAGGACGCGATCCCGGGCACCTCCCCAAGCGTGCCCCGGAGGCGCCGGATGACGCCCGAAGCCGTAGCGTCCCTCGCGCTCCGAGCCTTGAGGGTCACGAGCATCCGGCCGCTGTTGAGCGTCGTGTTGGTGCCGTCGACGCCGACGAAGGACGAGACGTTCTGCACGGCCGGGTCGCTCAGGACCGCCGACGCCACCGCCTGCTGGCGGTTGACCATCGCCTCGTAGGAGGCCGACTGGGGCCCCTCGGTGATCAGCTGGATCAGGCCTGTGTCCTGCACGGGGAAGAAACCCTTCGGTATCACGATGTAGAGGAACACCGTCAGCACGAGGGTGCCGACAGCCACGCCGAGCGTCAGCATCTCGTGGTCGAGCACCCAGTGGAGCGCGACACCGTACTTGGCAATGACCCGGTCAAACCAGGCGCCGGCGACGCGGCTCCACCTCGGTATCTCCTCATCCGAATGGTGCCTGACCAGCTTGGCGCACATCATGGGCACCAGGGTGAGCGAGACGACGGCGGAAATGAGGATCGTCACGGCGAGCGTGATCGCGAACTCCCGGAATAGCCGGCCGACCACGTCGCCCATGAAGAGGAGCGGGATCAGCACCGCGATCAGCGAGATCGTGAGCGATATGATCGTGAAGCCGATCTGCTCCGAGCCCTTGAGCGCCGCTTCAAGAGGCGAGTCACCCTTCTCGACGTAGCGCGCGATGTTCTCGATCATGACGATCGCGTCGTCCACCACAAACCCCGCCGCGATGGTGAGCGCCATGAGGGACAGGTTGTTCAGGCTGAAGCCCAGCAGGTACATGACCGCGAACGTGCCGATGAGCGACAGCGGCACCGAGAGGCTGGGGATGATGGTCGCCGGGATGTTCCTAAGGAAGATGAAGATCACGAGGACGACCAGGACCACGGCCAGCGTGAGCTCGAACTCGACGTCGCTGATCGAGGCCCGGATTGTCTCCGTCCGATCGGTGAGGACGGTCACCTCGATGGCGGGTGGAAGCGACGCCTGGAGGGAGGGCAGCAGAGCCCGGACTCCCTCGACCACCTTGATCACGTTGGCGCCGGGCTGGCGCTGGATGTTGAGGATCACGGCCGGCGTCTTGTTGTACCACGCCGCGAGCTTGTTGTTCTCAGGAGCGAACTCCACGGTCGCCACGTCGGAAAGCCTCACGGGGTTGCCGTTCTTGAAGGCGACGATTAGCTTCTCGTAGTCCGCCGTCGTCTTCAGCTGGTCGTTGGCGTTGATCGTGAACGCGCGCGAGGGCCCGTCGAAGTTTCCCTTTGCGGTGTTCACGTTGCCGTTGTTCACCGTCGTGCGAAGGTCGTCGATGTTCATCCCATACGCCGCCAGGGCCAGCGGGTTGGCCCTCACGCGGACCGACTGCCTCTGGCCGCCGCCGATGCTCACTAGGCCGACCCCGGGCAGCTGCGAGATGTTCTGGGCAATCCTGGTGTCCGCGTAGTTCTCGACGGTCGTCAGAGGAAGCGTTTTCGACGTGAGCGCGAGCGTGAGGACCGGGGCGTCGGCGGGATTGACCTTCGCGTAGATCGGCGGCGCCGGCAGGTCCGAGGGCAGGAGGTTCTGGGCTGCGTTGATTGCGGCCTGCACTTCCTGCTCGGCGACGTCGAGACTCAGGTCGAGCGCGAACTGCAGCGTGATCACCGAGGCGCCGGCGGAGCTCGTGGACGACATCTGCTTGAGGCCGGGCATTTGCCCAAGCTGGCGCTCGAGGGGCGCCGTCACCGACGAGGTCATCACGTCAGGGCTGGCTCCGGGATAGAACGTCTGGACCTGGATTGTCGGGTAGTCGACCTCGGGCAGGGCCGACAGCGGCAGGAACCGATAGGCAACGATGCCGACGATCAGGATCGCCGCCATGAGAAGCGTCGTCGCGACCGGCCTTAGAATGAAGATACGGGAGGGACTCATCGAGTGGATCCCGGAGAGGTGCGACTCGTCACAAGCCCCTTAATTGGTTCCGCCCTGACGCCAGTTCTTGTGCTCGCCATCGGCAGGGGTCCCAGGCTTTCCCTTCGGTCCACCCGACGGGCTTCCGCTTGGCGCCTGCACTAGAACCTCGATGCCGTCCTTTAGGCGGTCCGCGCCGTCGACCACCACGTTGTCGCCGACGGAGATGCCGGAGGCCACGGCGACGCGCTCGCCCTCCGTGTGGCCAAGCGTGACCACCTTCGCCGCGACCTTGTTGTCGGCTCCGACCACGTAGACAAACGAGCCCTGCTGGCCGCGCTCGACGGCGGAGGTGGGTACAACGATCACGCCGCGATCTACGTCGAGATGCATCCGGACCACCACGAACTGGTTGGGGAACAGGCTCTCGTCCTTGTTGGGGAACGTCGCACGCAGCTTGAACTGGCCTGTCGTCGTGTCGACCGTGTTGTCGATCGTCGTCAGGGTGCCCGAGGCGAGCTCAGTGCTTCCCGTGCGGTCGTAGGCATCGACCTGGATCGTCGCCCCGGAGCGCAGGCGCTTCACCACTGCGGGGATGTTGTCCTCGGACAGAGGGAAGATGACCGTGATCGGGTCCACCTGAGTGAGCACGACCAGTCCGTTCGTGTCGCCGGGCGTCACGTAGTTTCCCTGGTCGACCTGCCTTAGCCCCACGCGCCCCGGAAACGGCGCCGTGATGTGGCAGTACGTCAGGTTGAGCTGCGCGTTGTCCACCGCCGCCTGGTCCGTCTTCGCCATCCCCTCGTATTGGGAGACGAGCGCCTTCTGGGCGTCGACCTGCTGTTTCGAAATGGAGTCCTGTGCGGAGAGCGTCACGTAGCGGTCGAGGTCGATCTGTGCCTCCTTGAGCTGTGCCTGGGCCTGCAACAGCTGGCCTTGGGCCTGGCTGAGCGCCGCCTCATAGGGGCGCGGGTCGATGACCGCGAGCAGGTCACCCTTGTTGACGAGCTGGCCCTCCGCGAAATTGACCTGGAAGAGCTGGCCGCTGATCTGCGTGCGGATCGTGGCGATGGAGAACGGGGTCACCGTCCCGAGGCCGTTAAGGATGACGTTGATATCGTCCTTTTTCGCCTTACGCGCCACCACCGGAATGGGCCCGTTCATCCCGGGGCCGAAGCCGCCCCGGCCGCCTCGTCCTCCGGCCCCGAACTGCCGTGTCGACGACATGTGGGAACGGTAGGCGATGAAGGCGATGCCGAGAACCGCGGCAACCAGCACCGCCCAGAAGATGGGATGTCGCTTGCGCTTCTCGTGGTGGTGGGGTTCCGGAGAAGGAGGCGGCGATGATCTGGCTGAGGCTGCCTCGGTCGGTAAGTTGCTCATGTTATAAGTGTTCCTGAAAAGAAAGGGTTGTTAAAGCCGGGGAAAAGACGGGCAGATATAGGACATCCGCGAGGACAGACGCAAACCCCAACAAAAGGTCGCGATTCCGGACCAAATTACGATCAGGCGCCCGACAGGGAGGCCAGGGGGGGCACCGGCACGTCCAGGGATGCAGCGACGGCCCTGAGAAGCTCCGCCTCCTGCGTGAGGAGCACGCCGTCGGCGCTCACGACGTGCGCGGACGCCATCAGCAGCCGCTGTTTGATCGGGCCGCTCGCCCCCGCCAGCTTGTCCAGCGCGGCGTCAAGCTGCACGAGACCCGAATCGGTCTCAGACAGGAACGAGATCTTGCCCTCGACGAGTTTCAGCTGGGCCGCGCCCTGAGCAAAGGCCCGCGCGGCCTCGCTGGCGTCCTCGCTTGACGCGTGGGCGAGGGCCGAGAGAACCACGGAAATCTCGCCCGTGACCGCCTGGAAAGAATAGATCTGGGTGATCGAGACCGAGGGCGCCCGGTGGATCGAGAGCGTCCTCAGGACTAGCCTCTGCAGGGCGAATGCGAAGGTCGTGACCTTCCCCTCCGCCTGCACGAGGTCGTCGAGCGCCCCGGCGAACGGCCCCAGCGCCGTGGGCTCCAGGGCCTTCAGCGAGGGCAGCGCAAGTTGCAGCACGGGCAGCTTGTGGGCGGGCTTGAGCTGCCGCAGGGCCGGTTCGAGCTGCTGCAGCGTGTGGAGCGCGTCGCCCCCAAGGTCGCTGGCGATCGCGGCAAGCTGCTTGCCGCGCGGCTCCTCGGCATCGTCCAGTAGCAGGCCGCAAACAAGGATCGGGGCGTCATGGGGCGAGCGCGCCGCTGTGCGAATGGCCGCCGGGATCTCGGCGAGGAGCGCCTGCGCTCCTGCCGCACCCTCGGGGGTGAGCGTCCCGGCCGCCGCGGCGATCGCGGCGCCCAGTGCGACGGCGGCCTGCGGGGAAGGGGAGGGTGCTTGAGGCGGCATGTGCGGGACCTTTGACCACGGCTCCCTCGCGACGTCCACAACCTCGGGCGGCTCGATGAATTTTCCGTCGAAGCCCGGGTCGATCGCGCGGATCCGCATGTCAAGGGGCGGGTGGGTAGCCCAAAGACCGCCAAAGTTTGATGCGAACGTCTGCGCAAAGAAGAAATGGCTGATCTCCGAGGCTCTGTGGGTGTCGAGTGACGAGCCGATCGCGTAGCCGCCGATCTTCTTAAGGGCGCCGGTGATCCCCGCCGGATTGCGCGTGAACTGGACCGATGAGGCGTCGGCCAGGAATTCCCGCTGCCGCGAGAGCGACGCCTGGATCAGCTTTCCGAAGAAATACCCGATGTACCCGACAACCATGAGCGCGAGCCCAATCGCCAGCACGACGAGGACTCCGCCTCCTCCCTTCCCGCGCGACGAGCCGAACCTTCCGTAGCGCATTCCCCAGAGCGTGGCCCGGCCCGCGAGCCCGATGACGAGAATGCCGAAGATGATCGCCGTGACGCGCAGGTTCATCCGCATGTCCCCGTTGAGGATGTGGCTGAACTCGTGGGCGATCACCCCCTGGAGCTCGTCGCGGCTTAGCTTCTGGAGCGCGCCGCGGGTGACGGTGACAACGGCGTCGCTCGACGTCAGCCCCGCAGCGAACGAGTTGATCGCGGGCTCCGCGTCGAGGACGTAGACCGTGGGGACCGGCAGCCCGGAGGCGATCGCCATCTCCTCGACCACGTTGAGGAGCTGGCGCTCCCTGGGGTCGGTCGTGTGCGGGTCGACCCTCCTGCCCCCGACGCTTTCGGCGACCGACGATCCGCCCCCGCGGAACTCCGTCCACTTGTAGAGGGATGCAAGGCCGATCACGGCCACCGTCGCAACGGAGACCACCGCGAACACCTGGGGTTGCCACAGGTCGAAGGACCCCGATTCGCCATAGCGATCGGATCCGCCGAACTGGCCGTAATAAGCCCGCCCGTGGCCGCTGACGTGGGCAAACTGCAGGGCGAACACCGTGGCGAGGTAGCCGGCGACGACCGTCCCCGCGACGGCGAATCCGAAGAGGACCAGCAACCGCGTCGTGCGCTTCTTCGCGCGTCCCTCGGCCGCGAAGAAGTCCATCAGCTAAACGAGACCTTTGGGGCGTTCTTCTCCGCGGCGTCCTCCACGTGGAAGAGCTCGGCGGGCAGGAATCCGAACATCCCCGCGAGGACGACGTTGGGGAACGTCTCGCGGGAGGTGTTGTACTGCATCACCGAGTCGTTGTAGGCCTGCCGGGCGAA
>Ga0265338_10001839_pt1 | contig 33308 bp, 31 predicted proteins | sample 42126metaG_FD_193579 | JGI IMG/M metagenome (GOLD analysis project Ga0265338, IMG submission 193579) | Rhizosphere microbial communities from Carex aquatilis grown in University of Washington, Seatle, WA, United States - 4-21-26 metaG | ecosystem: Host-associated > Plants > Roots > Rhizosphere...
CCGCTCGCGGTCGACGGGGCCGGGCTCGGGCTGGTGGTCGGGCCGCTGCTGGCGACCGTGCTGCTCGGCGTGCCCGGGCGCGACGCGGGGGCGGCGTCCGGGGTGCTGGCGACCGCGCAGCAGTTCGGCGGCGCGCTCGGGGTGGCCGTCATCGGCGGGATCTACCTGCGGGCGGCGGGCAGCCTCGGGGGCCTCCAGGCCTGCCTGCTCGCGCTGGCCGGGCTGTGCGCGCTGGCCGCGGCGGCGATCCGGCTGCTACCCCGCGCCCCGGATGCTGGCGTCCCGAACACGCGAGCCCCGCGCGCCGAAGCCCCCGACGCCAGCGCCCCCGCCCCCCGAGCCCCCGCCACTGAAACCCCCGCCACCGAGACCCCTGGCACCAGCGCCCCCGTCACCGAAACCCTCGGCGCCAGGTCAGCGGACCGCGACTGACAGCTCGGCCGGCCCGCGCACGTTGATGCGGCCGTTCCAGCGCAGGCCGGCCACGCGAGCGGCCGGGAACCGCTGCGCGAACCGGGCGAAGGCGACCTCGGCCTCCACCCGGGCCAGGTAAGCGCCCAGGCAGTGGTGCGCGCCCGCGCCGAACGACACGTTCTGGTGCGCGTTCGGCCGGGTCAGCCGCAGCTCGTCGGCGTCCGGGCCTCGTACCGCAGCAGTTCCTCTACCGCCTGGCCGGCCAGGCCGGGGTCCCGCCGCAGCCGGCCGAACTCCCCGGGGTGCGCCAGCAGCGCCAGCAGGCCCCCCGCGATCAGGTTGGTGGTGGTCTCGTGGCCCGCGACGTACAGGAACATCACCTGGGCGACCAGTTCGTCCTCGCTCAGCGCGGCGTCGTCGTCGGCCGCCGCGATCAGCGCCGAGAACAGGTCATCGCCGAGGTGCCCCCGCTTCCAGCGGACCAGCTCGCGCACCAGCTCGGTCAGTTCCTCGTTGGCAGCCCGGACGGCCGCCTGCCGCTCGGGCGACGCCAGCGGCTCCAGTCCCAGGGCGAGGGTTCCCGCCAGCGCGCGCAGCTGGCCCTGCCCGGTCACCGGCAGGCCGAGCACCTCGGAGATCACCGTGAACGGGAGCGGGAAGGCGAGCTCGGCCACCACGTCGGCCTGGCCGGCCTGCTCGATCCGGTCCAGCCCGCCGTCCACCAGGGCCTCGATCCGCGGCCGGAGGCCGGCCACCGCGGCCCGGCTGAAGGCCCGGGCGACCAGGCGGCGCAGCCGGGTGTGGTCCGGCGGGTCCTGGTCAAGTAGGGCGAGCCCGCGCATCATCCGGTTCTCCCGGCCGAGCGCGGCCGAGTCGTCGGCGTACCGGGAGATGATCCAGAAGCCGAGCGGGTGCTCGCAGGCCGGCCCGGCCGCGCGCAGCTCGGCGTAGTGCGGGTACGGGTCATCGCTGAAGCCCGCGGCGAACGGGTCGAAGGCGAATGGTGCGCTGGTCATGAGTCATCCCCGTAACGGGAGTCAGCCGCATTCGTTCGGAATGATAATTCTAGCGGCGCGGGCGCTGATTCAGGCGACCATGCATTTATCCGATCCGTTCATTGGCAGTTCGAATGGCTTATTCAAGATCACGCGGGCGGCGGTTAGGCTTGACCGGACGACCAAATGAGAGGGCGTGTGAATGGCCGGTTTCAGCGCGGCCGCGGCCGCTCCGGTTCCCGCCGGGGGTGAACGCCCCGATCACCGCAGGAAAACGATCAGTAACAGTTACCTGCACCGTTTGCAACGGCGTCATTTCCTGCTATTCGATATCACCCCGATTATCGGCACCGCGGCCGCGTTCGGTTTCCTTTTCGTGCACCCCTTCGGCGTGACCGAGGCGGTCCTGCTGCTGTCCCTGTGGCTGGTGACCGGCCTCGGCATCACCGTCGGTTACCACCGGCTGTTCACCCACCGGACGTTCCAGGCGGCGCGGCCGGTCGTCGTCGCGCTCGCGGTCGCGGGCTCGATGGCGGGCCAGGGGGGCGTGGTGTCCCGGGCCGCGCTGCACCGGCGGCACCACGAGTGCAGCGACGCCGAGGGCGACCCGCACTCGCCCAACCGGTCGGGCGGCGGCCTGGCCGGGCGGCTGCGCGGCCTGGCCCACTCGCACTTCCTGTGGATGCACCGGCACGACTACCCGAACGTCGTCCACTACGCGCCCGACCTGCTCAAGGACCGCGCGGTGGTGCGGGCCTCGCGCGCCTACTACTGGATCGTGACCGCCGGGATCGTCTTTCCCGGGCTGGTCGGGGCGCTCGTCTACCAGAGCTGGAGCGGGGCGGTCAGCTGCCTGCTGTGGGGCGGCCTGGTGCGGATCTTCCTGCTCGAGCACATCGTCTGGGCGATCAACACACTGCTGCACTCGTTCGGCCCGCGGCCGTACGACACCCGCGGGCAGAGCCGCAACGGCCCGCTCTTCGCGCTGATCACCCTGGGCGAGGCATGGCACAACAACCATCACGCGTTCCCGGAGTCGGCCTCCTTCGGGCTGGACTGGTACCGCGCCGACCCCGGCTACTGGCTCATCCGGCTGCTGGCCTCCTGCGGCCTGGCCTGGGACGTCGGCCTGCCGTCGGCCCAGCGCCGGGCGGCCAGGCGCCGGGCGGCAACCCCCTGAACGGATCGGAGACACCGTGAACTCCAGCAAGGCGTCGGTCGCCGCGTGGTGCCAGGAGCACGTCGCGAAGCTGCTCGAGGTGCCGCCCGGCACCGTGGACCCCGACGCGACCTTCGACCGGCTCGGCGTCGATTCCGCGATCGCGGTCTCGCTGCTGATGGAGGTCGAGGAGCAGTACGGCATCGAGCTGCCGGCCGAGGCGGTGTTCGACAACCCGACCGTGAACGCGGTGGCCGAGTACATCACCGGCCACCGCGAGCCGGACGTGGCCTGACGATGGCCGCGCCCGCCGTCACCCCGGGCCCGGCCGCCCCGGACAGCGCCGGCCCGGACGCCGCCGCGGCGATCCGGTACCACTACGACGTCGGGAACGAGTTCTACCAGCTGTGGCTGGACCGCTCACTGACCTACTCCTGTGCCATGCCGGCCAGCCCGGCCGACACGCTGGAGGATGCTCAGCAGCGGAAGCTGCGGTACCACCTGGACGCGGTGGGGGCCGACGGGCCGCTGGAGCACGGGGTGCTCGACATCGGCTGCGGCTGGGGATCGCTGCTGCGCGAGCTGTCCAGGCCCGGCGGGGCGTCGGCCGGGCGGCCGCCGGTCGGCCTGACGCTGAGCGACGCGCAGGCCGCCTTCATCCGGTCCCAGGGCTATCCCGGGGCCGAGGTGCGGACCGAGAACTGGACCAGCTACCAGCCCGTCCGGCGCTTCGACGGGATCGTCTCGATCGGCGCCTTCGAGCACTTCGCCCGGCCCGGCGACGACCCGGCCGCCAAGGTCCGCGTGTACCGGGAGTTCTTCGGGCGCTGCCGGGACTGGCTGACCCCCGGCGGCGCGCTGTCGCTGCAGGCGATCGCCTACGCCAACATGTCTCCCGGCGACGCTAGCCGGTTCATGCAGCGGGAGGTGTTCCCCGACGCCGACCTGCCCACGCTGGCCGAGATCGCGGCCGCCGCCGAGGGCACCTTCGAGATCTGCTCGCTGCGCAACGACCGGCTCGACTACGCGTGGACCTGCGAGCAGTGGGCGCGGCGGCTGCGCGCGAACCGGGCGGCGGCCCTGCGGCTGGCCGGGCCGGAGACGGTCGCCCGCTACCAGCGGTACCTGAAGATGTCCGCCCTCGGCTTCCTGATGGGCAAGATCTGCCTGCTCCGGCTGGTGCTGCGGCCGTACCAGGGCGGTTACCTCGGCGGCGGTTACCGCGTCGGGCGGGCGGGCGCGCGATGACGGCTGAGGTGACCGCCCGGTTCAACCCGTTCGCGGCCGAGTTCCGCCGCGACCCCTACCCCATGTACCGGGTGCTGCGGGAGACCCGGCCGGTGCACAAGACGATGGGCATGTGGGTGCTCACCCGGCACGCCGACGTCCGCGCGGTGCTGTGCGGCGGGGCGTTCAGCGCCGCGCTCATCCCCGCGCTGGTCAGCCGGCAGGCCGCCGCTACCACCGGCGGCACCGACGGGGACCGGCTGGACGACGAGGAGGCCGCGTTCATCTGCGTCATGTGCTTCGTGGCCGGCCACGAGACCACCAAGTCAATGATCGGCAACGGCCTGCTGGCGCTGCTGCGCCACCCCGAGCAGGGCGAGCGGCTGCGCCGCGACCCGCGCCAGGCCGGCCCGGCGGTCACCGAGGCGCTGCGCTACGACAGCCCGCTGCAGCTGACCAAGCGGGTGGCCATCCGCGACGTCGAGATCGGCGGCCACCTGGTCAGCGCGGGCGAGCAGGTGCTGCTCTGCCTGGGCGCGGCCAACCGAGATCCGGAGGCGTTCGGCCGGCCCGACGAGTTCGACATCAGCCGCGACGCCCCCGCCTCCACCCCCGCCCACCTCGCCCTGGGCCACGGGATGCACGGCTGCCTCGGCGGCGCCCTCGCGCAGCTGCAGGCGACGGTCGCCTTCGAGTGCCTGTACCGGCTGCCCGGGCGGCTGGAGCCGGCGGTCCCGCCGTCCGCGCTGGAATGGCAGGACCGCAGCCTCATCGTGCGTGGGCTGAAGCGCCTGCCGGTCACGCTGCGAGGAGATTCATGACGAACGGGTGCCCGCCAGATGCGCTACTCCCGCAGCTTCTCCAGTACCGGGCGGCCACCACGCCGGACCGCCGCGCGTACGTGTTCCTGGGCGAGCGCGGCGACGAGGAGGCGGTGCTGACCGACGGCGAGCTGCACCGGCAGGCGATGGTGACCGCGGCCGAGCTGGCCGTCCGCTGCGCGCCCGGGGACCGGGCGCTGCTACTGTTCCCGCCCGGCCTGGACTTCATCGTCGCCTTCTTCGCCTGCTTGTACGCGGGCGTCGTCGCGGTCCCGGTCAACCCGCCCCGGCACGGCCGGCTCGGCACCTCGACCCACGGCATCGCGGCCGACTGCCAGCCCGCCGCGGTGCTCAGCCCCTGGTCCATGTTCGACGAGGTGAAGGCGATGCTGCCGCGGGCGGGCGCCAGCGGGGCCGGGTACTGGGTCCCGGTCGGCCCGGCGGGCGACCGGCTGCCCGGCCTGGCGGGAACCCCGGCGGGCGCCCCGGCCTTCCGGTGGGCGCCGCCGGCGCCCGACTCGATCGCGTTCCTGCAGTACACATCCGGATCGACCGCGCATCCCAAGGGGGTGATGGTCTCGCACGGCAACCTGCTGGCGAACGAGCGGATGATCGCCCGCGCGTTCGGCCACGACCAGGACTCCACCGTGGTCGGCTGGGCGCCGGTGTTCCACGACCAGGGCCTGATCGGGAACGTGCTGCAGCCGCTGTACGTCGGGGCGACCTGCGTGCTGATGTCGCCGATGACGTTCGCCCGCTGGCCGCTGCGCTGGCTGGCGGCGGTCTCCCGGTACCGCGCGCACACCAGCGGCGGCCCCAACTTCGCCTACGACGCCTGCGTGGACCGGGCCGCCCGCGGCCCGGTCCACGACGACCTCGACCTCAGCAGCTGGCGGGTCGCCTTCAACGGGGCCGAGCCGGTGCGCCCGGGCACCCTTCGCCGGTTCGCCGAAACGTTCGCCCCCTACGGCTTCCGGGCCGAGGCCCTGTACCCCTGCTACGGCCTGGCCGAGGCCACGCTGCTGGTCACCGGCAGCCGGAAGGACCGGGGCGCGCGCACCCTGGAGGTCGACCCGGCCGAGCTCGGGCGGAGTCGCGGCCGGCCGGTGCCGTCCGGCCAGGGCCGGACGCTGGCCGGGTCCGGGGAGATCATGCCGGACGACGACGTCCAGATCGTCGACCCGGCCACCGCGGAACAGCGGGCCGAGGGCGAGGTCGGCGAGATCTGGGTCGGCGGCCCGCACGTGACCCGCGGCTACTGGCGCAACCAGGAAGCCACCGCGGCCGCCTTCGGCGCCCGCTCGCCCGACCTGCCCGGGCGGCGCTACCTGCGCACCGGCGACCTCGGGTTCACCGCCGACGGCGAGCTCTACGTGGTGGGCAGGCTGACCGACCTGGTGATCATCCGGGGGCGCAACTACTACCCGCAGGACATCGAGGAGACGGTCGCGGCCGCCCACCGTGCCCTGCGCCCCGGCGGCTGCGCGGCCTTCGCGGTGGCCGCCCCCGACGGCGACCAGCTGGTAGTGATCCAGGAGGTCAACCCGGGCGAGGCGGCCCGCTCCGGCTCCGCCGACATCGTCGACGCCATCCGCGCCGCCCTCGTCCGCGAGCATCAGGTCGCGGCCGCCGACCTAGTCCTCACCCTGCCGGGCCAGCTGCGCAAGACCAGCAGCGGCAAGATCATGCGGCGGGCCGCCCGCGAGCGCTACGAAGCGGCCGAGTTCCAGCGCTGGCCGGCGGTCCGCACCCCGAGCGTCCCCGCATGACCGGCTGGCAGGCGGCCAACCCCGCCTTCGAGTCGGCCGTGCGCGACGCGCTGGCCACCATGCCGGCCGCCCGCCAGCTCGGCTTCACGCTCGGCCGCGTCGCCCCGGGGGAGGCCGAGATCATCCAGCCGCTGCACCCGGAACTCACCCAGCACGACGGCTTCGCCCAGGGCGGCGTCCTCGGCCCGCTGGCCGACTTCGCGGCCGGGGCGGCCGCCGGCACGCTGCTGCCGCCCGGCTGGGTGAACATGACGGTCGACTACACGGTCAAGCTGGTCGCTCCCGGCCGGGGGATGCGGATCGTCGCCCGTGGCCGGGTGCTGAAGCCGGGGAGCCTGCTCACCGTCGCCGCAGTCGATCAATTGCGCGGGTGGGTGCCGGGGCGCCGAGTCCGGGCCGACCGGTCGTGCCTGGTCGGGCGGGGTGCCGATCTCGCTGACGGCGTGGCCGGTGCAGGGGCGGCGGGTGGCTGTCGCGTCCCCAATCCGGGACAGGTCGAACCATCGGATGTCGTCACGCAGCCGGCACCACGCGACCAGCAGCCACCGGCCCCGGGTAAGGGCGAAGATCATCGGCTCGACCTCGCGCCGTGTGCTCCGCCCCCGGGCGTCGGTGTACGTGAGGTTCACGGTGACCTGGTCGATGAGCCCTTCTTCGAGAACGGACATGACCCGACGGGGCGCGCTCGGCCCGACGTCGACCCAGATCCGGTTGGACAGGGCCGCCGCCCGGCGACGGGCGGCCGGGTCGAGCACGTCCAGCACCTTGCGGGTCGCAGTGCGAGCCAACTCGGAGAACGGCGCCTGGGCCGTCACGGCCACGGCGGCGCTGAGGGCCAGTGCCTGTGCCGCGGTGAAGTTCACCGGCGGCAGCGATGAGCTCTCCGCCAGCCCGTAGCCACCGCCGGGACCCGTCCTCCCCCAGACCGGCAGGCCGCCGGCCTCGAGGGCGGCGAGGTCGCGCTTGACCGTGCGCGTGGTCACCTCGAACTCGTCGGCGAGCTGCTGCGCGGTACGGCCACGCAGGCCGGCCCGGCGCAGCGACTCGGTGAGGGCATGAAGGCGCTCGGTGCGATTCACTCCGTCATCATCGCAGCAATGGTGACCAAAATAGTGACATGGGATCGTCGTACCCCCGGAGCAGTATGGGGGCATGGACACCAAGACACCCAGCACTCCCACGATCGTGCTCGTCCCCGGCTACTGGCTCGGTGCCTGGGCGTGGGACGCTGTCGCCGCCGAGCTACGCGGGCGCGGCTACCCCGTCGTCGCGGTCACCCTGCCGGGACTTGACCGCAACGACCCCCATCGTGCTTCGACGACCTTGGCGCGCCAAGCCGAGGGGCTGCGCTCGGTGGTCCACGCCGCTGCCGCCGACGGCTCCTCCGTCGTCCTCGTCGCTCACAGCGGTGCCGGATACCCCGCCTCGGTGCTCCTCGACGAAGATCCGACCGCCGTCGCCCGCGTCATCTACGTCGACAGCGGGCCATCCGGTGACGGCTCAGCCTTCGACGCCTCGGTGCCACCCGATGTAAAGGAGGTGCCGCTGCCACCATTCGAGCAGCTGCGCGCAAGCCTCGACGGCCTGAGCGATGAAGACCTTGAGCGGTTCCGAGCCCAAGCGGTGCCGGAGCCTGGACCGGTCACCCGGGAGCCGCTGCATCTCAAGAACGACGTCCGGCGCGACGTCCCGTCGACGATCATCGCCTGCTCGTACTCCTCAGAAGCGATCATGCAGATGGCCCGCCAGGGACATCCGATGATGGCGGAGGTGGCTACCCTTCGCGACCTTGAGCTAGTAGACCTCCCGACTGGGCACTGGCCGATGTGGAGCCGCCCCGCGGACCTCGCCTCAGCGATCGCAAACGCCGCAGCGCACTGACGAGATGCTGTAGCTGAACAGATGTCCGTTCCGTTGGCGATGGTCCCACGGCAGTCTCGCGGGCTACCGGCGCGCACCGACATGTTCGCGGCCATGATCACGCCAATGACGGTCGCGGTGATAGCGACGATCGCGCCGTTAACGTCGGCCTGCTCCACCTGGCTGAGGGAAACCGACGTGTACAGGACGTCGATCTGCAGCTGCCGGGAGTCCGTGCCGTGCGCGGCGGGCGGAGCGTAGGTACAGGTGACCTGGCTCCCGTCCTGGCTAAGGTCCGTGCCGGAGTGAGTCATGTCCGTGAACCCGGTCGCCGCAACCGCCTCCGCGAGCGTAGGGCAATGCAGGCCAGACGCCTCGGTCTGCGACGCCTGGGCGGACGCAGATGCCCCTGGAGTCGCTCCAGTCGACCGCGAGGCTGGCGGCTGCGCCGCCGCAGAAGACGCCGCGCTGGACGATGCTGAGACTACTGACGACCCGCCGTCGCTTCCCTGGCAGCACCGCGGCGACGACAGCGGCAACGCCCGGGAAGAGACGTTTCACAAGTCCCTGACCATATCGGTACTTACGCCCCCACGGCCGCCCGCTCCACCGTGTCCAGGAACTCCGCCAGCAGCCCGCTGATCACGGCCGGCTGCTCCAGCGCGCTGGAGTGCCCGCAGTCCGCCACCACCTCCAGCCTCGCCCCCGGGATAAGCGCGGCGATGCGCTCGGCGTGGGCCGGCGGCAGTGCCCGGTCGTCGGCCCCCGTCACCACCAGGGTCGGTACCGTGACGCGGCCGAGTTCGCCGTCCACGGCCGGCCGCCTGGCCACCGCCAGCACTGCCTTCCTGATGCCCGACCGCTGGCTGGCGGCCAGCCGCCGCCGCCACTCGGCGATCACCGCCGCGCTGGCCGGGTCGCCCAGGAAGGCCGGGCCGAACATCAGCGGCTTGACCTTGCCGAGCACCGGCGTGATCCCGGCCAGGGTGTGCACCCAGGCCAGCAGGGTCTCCTCGCGCGCGGTGGCCGGGCTGTCGGCGTCGGCGCTGCTGCCGAGCAGCGTCAGCGAGCGCAGCAGCTCACCGTGCCTGGCCGCCAGCCGCTGCCCGACGAAACCGCCCATGGACAGGCCGACCCAGTGCGCCGGGGCCAGGCCGAGCGCGCCGATCAGCCCGGCCGCGTCGGCGGTGAGCGAGTCCATGTCGTAGCCGACGCTGGTCGCGGGCGTCTCGCCCTGCCCGCGCCAGTCGATCGTCACGCAGCGGTAGCGGTCGCGCAGCGCCTCGAGCTGGGCGCGGAACATCCAGCCGCCGAACAGCACGCCATGCCCGAACACGACGGCCGGCGCACCCGGGTTCCCGGCCGGCGCCCCGGTGTCGGTGTAGCCGATGGCGGTGCCCCGCACGTCAATAGTCGGCATCAGCCTCTCCGTTCTCGTGAGTGCCGGTCAGGTCAGCCGGGCGAACGCCCGGCCGAGCACGGCGCGCTCGGCCCGCGCGACCGACTGCGGCCGGCCAGCCGAGATGCCGCCGTCGACGCCGATGTCCTGCCCGGTCACGAACGCGGCAGCGTCGCTGGCCAGCCAGGTGATCACCTGCGCGACGTCGTCGGCGGTGCCCGCCCGGGGGATCGGCTGGTGGGCCGCCAGCGCCTCGGCGAACGTCGGCGCGAGCGACCCGGCCGTGCGGTCGGCGTCGGCCGGGTTCATGCCCGCCCCCTTGCCGAAGATCCCGGTCGGGATCGGCCCGGCCGACACGCTGTTGACCCGGACCCCGGACGCGCCCAGCTCGACCGCGGCGCACCGGGTCAGCTGCACCACCGCCGCCTTGGCGGCGGAGTAGTCGGCGCCGCTCCAGCCCGCCAGCCGGGCGGCGATGCTGGCCTGGTTCACGATGCTGCCCGAGCCCTGGGCCGACATCACCCGGGCCGCGTGCTTCAGGCCGGCCAGCACCCCGCCCACGTGCACCGCCAGCACGTCCCAGAACCGTGCGAGGTCCATCTGGGGGATGTCGCCAACCGCCGCCCCGCCCGCCCCGGCGTTGTTGACCAGCACGTCGAGCCGGCCGAAGCGCGCCACCGTCTCGCTGATCAGCCGCTCGACGTCGGCCTCGACGGTCACGTCGGCGGCGATGAAGCACGCGGCCGGGCCGATCCGGTCCGCCAGCTCCTTGCCCTCGACCTCGCGCCGGCCGCCCACGGTGACCAGCGCGCCCTGGGCCGCGAAAAGCTCCGCCGTCCGCGCCCCGATCCCGCTGGTCCCGCCAGAGATCACCGCGACCTTGCCGTCAAGCACACCCATGAGTTGCCTCCATGACTAGTGACTAGTGACTAGTGACCAGTGGGCGACGCCGACGCCGACGCCTGTGGCGCCAGCGCGGCCACTGCCGGGTGGTCCCGGCCGACCTTGCCGACCTTGGACGCGCCGCCGGGGGAGCCCAGCTCCGCGAAGAACCCCGCGTTCACCTGCCGGTTGCCGGCGTGCTGGGCGGGCAGGTCGTCCTCGTAGTAGATGGCCTCGACCGGGCAGACCGGCTCGCAGGCACCGCAGTCAACGCACTCGTCCGGGTGGATGTACAGCCGGCGGCCGCCCTCGTAGATGCAGTCCACCGGGCACTCTTCGATGCAGGCCTTGTCGAGCACGTCGACGCATGCCTGCGTGATCACGTACGTCACGTGAGCCATGGTGCGGTGCCGCCCGCCCGGCGGCAATACTCGCGCCCGCTCATTGATAATTCGTTTCGGTCAATCCGGCTGTTCAATCAGGCAATGCTAACCTGGACAATTCCTATCATCCCAGTTCAGGGGACACCTTTTATTTGAATGGCAGAGTGGCAGCCTTGGCCCGGGTGCGCGCGGACACTTAGAATCCCCAGGGAACTGGCGAGAAGGGGAATCGGCGATGCGAACTAATGAGTGCGCCCCTGGGGCACGGATACTCGCCCTCGGCGGGTACCAGCCCGCGCGGGTGGTAACCAATCATGATCTCGCCCAGACGGTGAATACCGATGACGAATGGATCCGCAGCCGGGTCGGAATAGCCAGCCGCCGGATCGCGGCGCCGGAGGAGACCGTGGCCGACATGGCGGCCGCGGCCGGGGCCAAGGCGCTGGCCGGGAGCGGCCTCACCCCGGCCGACATCGACCTGGTGGTGGTGGCGACGTCCACTACCGAGACCGCGATACCGAACGTGGCCGCCACCGTGGCCGCGCGCCTCGGCATTCCCGCTCCCGGCGCCTTTGACATCAACGCCGCCTGCGCCGGCTTCGCCTACGCGCTCGGCGCGGCCAGCGACGCGGTCCGGGCCGGCACGTCCCGGCACGTGCTGGTCATCGGGGCCGAGAAGTACTCGCAGTGGATCGACTGGACGGACCGCACGACCTGCGTCATCTTCGCCGACGGGGCCGGCGCGGCGGTGGTCGGCCCGACCGCGGCCGGCGCCGCGCCGGGCATCGGCCCGGTCATCTGGGGCAGCAACGGCGCGCTGGCCGACAAGATCCGCATCGACGACCGCCGGTCCTTCTACACCCAGGACGGGCAGGCGGTGTTCCGCTGGGCGACCACGGCGCTGCCCCCGGTGGCGCGTAAGGCCTGCGAGGCCGCGGGGGTAGCGCCGACCGAGCTCGCCGCCTTCGTACCGCACCAGGCCAACCTGCGCATCATCGAGTCGGTCGCCCGCCAGATCGGCGCGCCCCAGGCCAAGGTCGCCACCGACATCGTGCACTCGGGCAACACGTCGGCGGCGTCCATTCCGCTCGCCCTGGCCGCCCTGACCAGCCACGGCGAGATCCCCTCGGGGGCGCTGGTGCTGCTGCTCGGCTTCGGGGCCGGCCTCTGCTACGCGGCGCAGGTCGTCACCACCCCGTGAACGACGACGCGGTACTGCGCTTCTTCCTCCCCGAGGCCCGCGGCGAGCAGTACGACCTACTGCGCGAGCTGCGCGCGGCCGGCCCGCTGCACCCCACGCCGCTCGGCCCCTACCTGCTGACCGGCTACCACGACTGCGCCGAGGTGCTGCAGAACGCCGCCTGGAGCCACGCCAAGGAAGCGGCGCTGCTGCACCCGGGCGTCGCCCAGGAGGAGGCCAGCAGCGAGCTGCCGACCTCGTTCCTGTGGATGGATCCGCCCGACCACACCCGGCTGCGCGCGCTGGTCTCCAAGGCGTTCACCGCGCGGCGGGTGGCCGGGCTGCGCCCGCGGGTCCACCAGCTGGCCGGACAGCTGGTGGACGACGCGCTGAAGGAGGGGGAGTTCGACCTCATCCAGGCGATCGCCTACCCGCTGCCGCTGACAGTGGTGTGCGAGCTGGTCGGGGTGCCCGCCGAGGCGCACGAGTCGGTCAGGCAGTGGGCGTCCGCGCTGGCCCGCGGCTTCGACCCGGACGTCCTGCTGTCGCCCCGGGAGCGGGCGGACCGCAGCGACGGCGCGCGCTCGTTCCAGGCCTACTTCCGTACGCTGATCGACCAGCGGCGGGCCCGGCCCGCAGACGACCTGCTGAGCGCGCTGGCGGCGGCCGAGGACCAGGGCGACGTGCTGACCGAGAACGAGCTGCTCGCCACCTGCGTCACGCTGATCGTGGCGGGTCACGAGACCAGCGTGAACCTGGTCGGCAACGGCCTGCTGGCGCTGATGCGCCACCCGGACCAGCTGGAGTTGCTGCGGGGCCGGCCCGAGCTGCTCGCCCCGGCCGTGGACGAGCTGCTGCGCTACGACTCGCCGGTGACGATGACGACCAGGGCGGCGACCGGGCCGCTGACGGTCGCGGGGCGGAAGTTCGCGCCCGGTGAGGGGGTGGTTCCGCTGATCGCCTCGGCCAACCGCGACGAGCGCGCCTTCAGCCAGCCGGACCGGCTTGACGTGACCCGCTACCACCGCCGCCAGCCGCCGCCCAACCGCAACCTCTCGTTCAGCCTCGGCATCCACTACTGCCTGGGCGCGCCGCTGGCCGCCCTGGAGATGGAGGTGCTGCTGCACGAGGTGCTCACCCGGGTGCGGCTGCTCGAGACAGTCGGTGACCGCCCGCGCTACAAGCCCAACATCGTGCTGCGCGGGGTCGCCGAGCTGCCGGCCCGCTTCCTGGCCTAAGGGCGCTGAGCCTGCACCGTGAACATCGGCACGCTAGCCAGCAGCGTGCTCCGGTCCCGGCTGAGCGACCACCACGCGTCCACCTCCGGCGGCGACAGCAGGCCGGCCCCCAGCACCGCGTCCTGGAACTGCCGCACCAGCAGCTGCCAGGCCAGCCAGGCGTCGTCGGTGCTGGCCGACTGGGTGCCGTGGTACCGGGCCGAGGTGCTGGCCAAGCCGAGGCCGAGCATGTCACCGAGCAGGCGGCGGCCGTAGGTGGCGTCGAACCCGCCATCCTTCCCCGCCAGCTCACCCAGCGCGCGGACCATGGCGGTGTGCGCCGGCGCGGCCGGAACCACCACGTCGGACCAGGTCCAGTCGACCTCCTCGACCAGCAGCCAGCCGCTGGGGGCGACCGCGGCCGCCAGTCGCCGCAGCGCCTCGGGGTGCGGGTGCAGGTGGGCGACCAGCAGCCGCGCGTGCACCAGGTCGAACTGGGCGGACGGCAGCTCGTCCGCCATGATGTCCACCGCCCGGACCTCTACCAGGTCCGGCAGCCCGTCCAGGAAGCGCGGGTCATGGTCGGCCGCGAGCACGTAGCCGCCCGGCCCGACCAGTTCGGCCAGCGCCCGGGCGACCGAGCCGGTACCCGCGCCGGCCTCCAGGCAGCGCCCGCCGGGGCCGATGCCCAGGGCCCGCACCGACCGGATCGTCTCCGGGTCCCACAGCCGGGCCATCGCCTCCAGGCGTGCCCGCTCACCCGGGTGCGCCTCGCTGAATATATACCGAGACAATAAATCTCTCCCGTGGTCGGCGAACCTGGCGCTATTTTATAAATAAAGAACGCCTCCGCTAGCGTCGATCGGACTTCTCGATCGGATGATTGCCTTTTAGGCGGCGTGCTGTACCAGGACCAATCAGGTAACTATGCTCAGCGTGGCGGCTCGGTCTCCGGAAGGTGCTGGAATGTCCAATGCGCAGCAGGTCGTATTCGACGCCTTTCTGCCTGAGCACCGCGCTAACCCGTACCCGCGTTATGCCCTGGTCCGCGAATATGCCGCGCTCTACCCGATCAGGCCGGACATTCTCATGGCCACGCGCTACGCGGAGTGCTCGGCGGTTTTCACCGACCCCCTCTGGGGCCACGGCTACGAAGACGGCATCAACCCGTTCCGGCCGGGGGTCGATCCCGACGACGTGCCGGGTTCGATGCTGCGGATGGACCCGCCCGACCACACCCGGGTGCGCAACCTGGTCAAGCGCGCGTTCATCCCGCGTAACTCCCAGGGCCTCGAGCAGCGGATCGAGGGCCTGGTCGGCGAGCTGATCGACGCGGCCCTGGCGGCGGGCGAGGTCGACCTGATGGAGGCGTTCGCCCGGCCGCTGCCGCTCACCGTCATCGGCGACCTGATCGGACTCCCGCGCGAGGACCACGGCCTGGTGATGGGCTGGTCCCTGGAGATCGTCCGGGGCACCGACCCCGACATCCTGCAGGCGCCGGAGAGCCTGGCCCGGCGGGCCGACGCCATGCGCGAGTTCGAGGCGTACTTCGCCGAGCTGCTCGAGCGGCGCCGTCAGGATCCCCGCGACGACATCCTGACCGGGCTGTGCCAGGCGCGGGAGCGCGGCGAGCTCAGCGGCCGCGAGCCGCTCGGCCTGGCCGCGGGCCTGGTGATCGGCGGCTACGAGACCGTCTCGGACCTGATCGGCAAGGGCGTGGTGGCCCTGCTGCGCCAGCCCGACCAGATCGCCCGCTGGCTGGCCGTCCCCGGGCTGGCCGGGCCCGCCGTCGACGAGCTGCTCCGCTACGAGCCGCCGGTGCAGTTCACCCACCGGGTCGCGCTGGCCGACCGGGAGCTGGCAGGCCGCACGTTCGCCCGGGGGGAAGGGATCGTGCTGCTGACCGCCGCCGCCAACCGGGACCCGGCCGTCTACGCCGACCCGGAACGGCTGGACATCAGCCGCTTCGCCGGCCGCAGCCCCGCGCCCCGCCACCTGTCCTTCAGCGAGGGGCTCCACTTCTGCCTGGGCGCGCACCTGGGGCGGCTGGAGACCCAGCTCGCGATCGACGCGCTGCTGCGCCGGGCCCCAGGCCTGTCGCTGACCGACGAGCAGCCCCGCTGGCGCGACACGGTCGCCATCCACGGGCTCGACACCCTCCCGGTGCGGCTCCGCCCATAGAAACAGAGGCCCGTAACGGTGGTCCGCACCCTCGATAATGGTCAGGTGCCCCACCCGACAGTTCCCCGCCTGGCGGCCGGGCGCGCCCGCGGATGATCGAACAGATCCTGCCCCCGGGCGCGGCCGGCGCGGAGGCGTTCGCCGACCCGCCCGGGGTGGTGCTCTTCCCCGAGGAACAGGCGCTGGTCGCCCGCGCCGCCGCCAAGCGCCGTCAGGAGTTCACCACCGCCCGCGACTGCGCCCGCCGCGCGCTGGCGGCCCTGGGGGTGGCGGCGGTCCCCGTCCTGCCCGGCGAGCGGGGCGCGCCGCGCTGGCCGGCCGGCCTCGTCGGCAGCATCACCCACTGCTCCGGTTACCGGGCCGCCGCCGTCGCGCGGGCCAGCCAGCTGCTCACCCTGGGGCTGGACGCCGAGCCCGACGCGGCGCTGCCTGAGGGGGTGCTGCCCCGGGTCACCAGCCCGGCCGAGCGCGCCCGGCTGCGCGCGCTGGCCGCGGCCGCCCCCGGCACCAGCTGGGACCGGCTGCTGTTCAGCGCCAAGGAAGCCACCTACAAGGCCTGGTTCCCGCTGACCGGCCGCTGGCTCGGCTTCGAGGACGCGGACGTCACCATCAGCCCCGCCGACGGGACCTTCCGGGCGCGGCTGCTGGTCCCCGGGCCCGTGCTCGGTGGCGCCCCGCTGGCCGCCTTTCCCGGCCGCTGGCTGGCAGCCGACGGGCTGCTGGTCACCGCGGTCACGCTGCCCGCGTAGCTGAGTGTCCAACCGCGCCGGGCGGCCGGGCTGGGCGCCGGCGGTAGGTCCGCGGACCCCCGCGAGACCTTCCGTCGCCGTCTAAATAGATATATAAACATACTGTAAAGTCACCAAAGAAGGCGGTCGGGATGTCGGATCCAGTCATTGTCGGTGCCGCGCGGACGGCCATCGCCACCGCCCGCAAGGGGTCGCTGGCCAATACGCCCGCCGAGGAGCTGGCGCCGCTGGTGCTGCAGGAAGCGGTCCGCCGCGCTGGCCTTTCCCCGGACCAGGTCGACGACGTGATCTTCGCCGAGTCGCTGTACGGCGGCGGCGACCTCGCCCGCTACGCCGCGGTCGTCTCCGGCTACCACGCCCTGCCCGGGCAGGCGATCAACCGGCACTGCGCGGGCAGCCTGACCGCCATCGGTAACGCGGCGGCCGGCGTGAAGTCCGGCATGGAGCGGGTGGTGGTCGCCGGGGGCGTCCAGTCGTCGTCGACCGCGCCGCGGCTGCGGCGGCGCGTGCTCGGTACTCCCGACCAGTTCACCGACTGGTACCCGCCGACTCATCCCCCGACTGACGAGGCGCCCAACCTCGACATGTCGATCTCGGTCGGCTGGAACACGGCCAAGGAGCTGGGAATCAGCCGTGAGGAGCAGGACGCGTGGGCGCTGCGCTCGCACCAGCGGGCCATCGCCGCCATCGACGCCGGCCAGTTCGCGGACGAGATCTTCCCGGTGAAGGTGACCGGCCCGGACGGTGACGTGCGTGAGTTCGCGGTGGACGAGCACCCCCGCCGCGACTCAACCATGGAGAAGCTGGCATCACTGAAGGTGCTGCACCCGGAGATCCCCGGGTTCACCGTCACCGCGGGCAACTCCAGCGGCGTCAACGACGCGGCGGCGGCCGTCGTCATCACCGATCCCGGCCTCGCCCGGGCCGACGGGCTGGCCCCGATCGCTAAGGTCAGGGCCTGGGCCGCGGCCGGCATTGAGCCCCGGCTGATGGGGCTGGGCGCGATCCGGGCCGCCGTCAAGGTGCTCGACCGGGCCGGGCTGACACCCAGGGACGTCGCGCTGTGGGAGGTCAACGAGGCGTTCGCGTCGGTGCCGATCGCCGCCTGCCGCGAGCTCGGCCTCGACGAGGAAACCGTCAACGTCAGCGGGAGCGGCTGCAGCCTCGGCCACCCGGTCGCCGCCAGCGGGGCCCGGATGGTCATCACGCTGGCGCACGACCTGCGGCGGCGCGGCGGCGGCATCGGCCTCGCCTGCATGTGCGCCGGCGGCGGCATGGGCGGCGCGGTCCTGATCGAAGTCAGCTGACCCGGGCCGGCCGCGAACTAACGGCTGGTGGCGTCACGCGGAAGTGCTGGCATACGGCGGCGGGAGCAGTCCGGGCTCGACGGCTGAGGCCGGGTCGTGGTCGAGCCGGCGGATCTTGTTGTCCGCGTCGACGTGAACCACCCGGGGGCGGAAGGTGCGGGCCTCGGTGTCGGTCACGGTCTGGTAGGCGATGACGATCACGGTGTCGCCGACGGCGACCAGGTGGGCAGCGGCGCCGTTGATGCCGATCACCCCGCTGCCGCGGACCCCCTCGATCACGTAGGTCTCCAGCCGGGCGCCGTTGCTGACGTCCACCACCGAAACCTTCTCGCCGGGCAGGATGTCGGCCGCTTCCATCAGGTCCGCGTCGATCGTGATCGAGCCGACGTAGTGCAGGTCGGCGTGGGTGACGGTGGCACGGTGGATCTTGGCGCTGAACATGGTACGGAACACGGGGCTCTCCGTTTCAGTCGCATCCTCGGCCGAGGTATGCGCTCGCGTGGGCGGCTTCCATTCTCCTTCCTCGGCCACCGGAGGGAAAGGGAGAGGTTCCGTCAGGCGGCCCGGCGCCCCGGCGGCCGCACTGGACGAGTCCGCCGCAAAATCATAATATTCAGATAACTAATTAAGGACATGAGCGGTTCGATCGGGAGGCTAGCGTGACCGGGCTGTCCGACTATGCCGGGCGCTACCGCTGCCTGCGGATGGAGCGCGACGACGACGGCGTGCTGGTCGTCCGGCTGCACACCGAAGGCGGCCCGTTCGCCTTCGACGAGCCGACCCACCACGTGCTGGGCGAGGCGTTCGACGCCATCTGCGACGATCCCGGCAACAAGGTGGTGGTGCTGACCGGGACCGGTGACGCGTTCTGCACCGGCGCCGACGGGGCCAGCTTCGCCGGCGCCCGGGCGGCCGGCCCGGACGCGCTCTGGGTGCGGCTGCGGCGCGACGGCGACCGGATGCTGCGGTCCTTCGTGGACATCGGGGTCCCGGTCATCGCGGTGATCAACGGGCCGGTCGCCGCCCACTCGGAGCTGCCGCTGCTGGCCGACGTGGTGCTCGCGGCCGACGACGTGAGCTTCTCCGACCCCAACCACTACCTGGGCGGGCTGCCGCCGGGCGACGGCATGCACATCGTCTGGACTCAGCTCGTCGGCCTCAACCGGGCGCGCTACTTCCTGATGACCGGGCAGCACATCAAGGCCGACGAGGCGCTGCAACTTGGCCTGGTGGCTGAGCTGCTGCCGCGTGCGGCCCTGCTGCCGCGGGCCCTGGAGATCGCCCGGACCTGGGCGGCGCTGCCCGAGTGGACCCGCCGCAACACCCGGGCGGTGCTCAACCAGCCCTGGCGCAAGGCACTGGCGGCCGAGCTGTACAGCGGGCTGACCATGGAGGCGATAGCGAGCCTGAGCCAGCGCCCGGCCCCCCTCGACCGGGCGGCCGGGCCCGGAAACTGACACCAGGGGAGAGACGATGCGGCTGATCGTGGCGGACTTCAAGGACGGCAAGTCTTGCGTGACCGAGGAGACCGACGTCACCCCGGAGGGCGACGGGATGTCGCCCCTGCCGATGCTCGACCTGGTGCTCGACCCGCCGTCGGTCCGGCCGGTCGGCGTGTCGGAGTACCGCGACCTGGGCATTCCGTTCCGAAGCATGCGCTGGCAGCGCACCCGCTTCCCGGCCAACCAGCTGCGCCCGTTCCACTACACCAACACCATCGACTGCCACACGGTGATCGACGGCTGGATCGAGCTGCTGCTGGACGACGGCCCGCACCGGCTGATGCCGGGCGACATGACGATCGTCAAGGGCGTCGACCACGGCTGGCACATCGGCCCGGACGGCTGCACCGTCTCGATGATCCTGCTCGGCACGCCGGGCCCAGAGTAGCCGCGCGTTAGCAGAGAGGTACCTCATGGCTGAGTTCGACCTGGTTATCAGGGGCGGCACCGTAGTAGACGGAAACGGCGGCGCGCCGCGGGTGGCCGCCGTCGCGGTCCGCGACGGCGTTATCGTCGAGGTCGGAGAGGTCAGCGGCCGCGGGATGAGCGAGATCGACGCGGCCGGCCTCGTCGTCGGCCCCGGCTTTGTCGACATCCACACCCACTACGACGGGCAGGCGGTGTGGGACGACCGCATCCAGCCCTCCTCCTTCCACGGCGTCACCACCGTGGTCGCGGGCAACTGCGGGGTCGGCTTCGCGCCGGTCAAGCCGGAGCACCGGGGAAAGCTCATCGCGCTGATGGAAGGGGTCGAGGACATCCCCGGCACCGCCCTGCACGCCGGCCTGAGCTGGTCGTGGACCACCTTCGGGGAGTACCTGGACACCCTCGAGACCCGGGCCTGGGACATCGACCTGGCCACCCAGGTGCCGCACGCGGCGCTGCGGTTCTGGGCGATGGGCGACCGGGCGGCCGCGCTGGAGGCGGCCACCGAGCAGGAGATCGCGGAGATGGCCGAGCTGGCCGCGCAGGCGGTCAGGGACGGCGCGCTCGGCTTCAGCACTTCACGCTCGATCAACCACAAGAGCCGCTCGGGCGACCTCACCCCGACCTACGGGACCGAGGAGCAGGAGCTGACCGGCATCGCCGCCGCGGTCGGCGCCACCGGCACCGGGGTGCTGCAGCTCATCACCGACTACCCCGACTACGAGCCGGACGCCAGCGCCACCGTGGCCGCCCGGGCCGAGCGCGAGGGCCGCACCCCGGAAGAGGTGGCCTACGACATCCTGGTGAAGGACGAAGGCCGCGGGATGCTGCACAGCCCGTTCACCAACTACTTCGACGGCAACCTGGACGCGGTCCGGGAGATGCTCACCCACCCGCACACGCTGCCGGGCCTGGGCGACGGCGGCGCGCACGTCGGCGCGATCTGCGACAGCAGCTTCACCAGCACGCTGCTGCAGCACTGGGTGCGCGACCGCGCCGAGGGCAGGCTGCCGGTCGAGTTCGTCTTCCAGAAGCAGTCGCGGGACACCGCCCGGGCGGTCGGCCTGAACGACCGGGGCGTGCTCGAGCCCGGCTACCGGGCCGACATCATCGTCGTCGACCTGGAGAACCTGCGGATGCGCCGCCCGGAGGTCATCTACGACCTGCCCGGGGGCGAGCGCCGGATGCAGCAGCGGGTCGACGGGTACCGGCACGTGTTCGTCACCGGGGTGGAGACCTACACCGACGGCACCCCCACCGGGGAGCTGCCCGGCCGCCTGATCCGCGGCGCCCGCCCGGCCCCGGAGGGCGCCCCGGTCCCCGCCCCTGCTCCCAAGCTCGCCCCCGCCGCTGCTCCCAACCTCGCCCCCGCCCGGTGATCATCGACGCCCAGGTCCACGCCTACGCGGCCAACTGCGCGGCGTATCCCTGGCTGCACCCGAAGGCGACGCCGACGCTCCCCGAGGTGACCGGCGAGCAGTTGGTCGCGGCGATGGACGCGGTCGGGGTGGACGGGGCGATGCTGGTCTCGCCGTGGGAGAGCTACCGCGACGACACCCGGTACGCCGAATGGGTCTACCGGTCCCAGCCCGGCCGGTTCCGGCTGGTCGCCCCCATCGATCCGAACGGGGGCGGGGTGACCGCCCGGATCGAGCGCTGGGCCGCGACACCGGGCGCGGCCGCGATCCGGCTGCTGTTCATCCCCGGCGACGGTGACCGGGACCAGGCGGCGGTCGACCGGGCGGTCGGCGCCGCGGCCGAGGCCGGGCTGGCGGTCAACGTACTGTGCTGGGACCAGCTGGCGGTGATCGACGACCTGGCCCGCCGTTTCCCCCGCGCCCAGCTCGTGCTCGACCACCTGGGGCTGCGCCAGCCGCGGAACCCGCCCGCGCCGCCGGGCCCGTTCGCCGCGCTCGGCCAGGTGCTGGCGCTGGCCCGCCACGCCAACGTCGCGGTCAAGCTGACCGGCCTGGCCACCTACTCGCACCGCCCGTTCCCGTACGCCGACCTGTGGGAGCCGGTCGGGCGGGTGATCGACGCGTTCGGGGCCGGCCGCTGCCTGTGGGGCACCGACTGGCAGCGGGTGACGCCGTTCCTCAGCTACCAGCAGGGGGTCGGCGCGTTCCGTGACATCTGGCCGCTGTCCGACGCCGACAAGGCCGAGCTGATGGGCGCGACGGCCGCCCGCATCTACCGGTGGGTGCGGTAACACTAGATGCGATAAGGTACCGGAATACGGTTTTTAGTTTCGCTAGCCGAAACCATCCGATTCTGGAGCCGCATGAGCGGATCGCTGGCCGCCGGGCAGGATGGACACCAGCCTGGGCTGCGGGTGGTCGACAGCATCACCGACCTTGACCTCCCTGGCCTGCACCCAGGGGCCCGGGTGGCCGTGGCCGGATCGCACGGCGGCGAGTACTCGGGCCGGTTCGCGTTGTCGGCCGGACTGTCCGGGGTGATCTTCCACGACGCCGGGCTCGGCCTGGACGCGGCCGGGGTGGCCGGGCTGGCGCTGCTCGACCGCTCCGGCGTCGCCGCGGCCGCCGTCGCCGCCGCCTCGGCCCGGATCGGTGACGGCCGGGACGTCCACCTCCGCGGCGTCATCTCGCAGCTCAACCAGGCCGCCTGGCGCTGCGGCGTCCGGGCCGGGATGCCCTGCCGCGAGGCCGCCAGCCTGCTGCTGAGCGAAGCGCCAGGACCGCACCGCCCGCCCGCGGCGGGCCCCGGCCCGCTCAGGCACCGCCCGGCCGGGCCGGCGGCCGACGACCAGGTGGCCCGGGTGCGCGCGGGCGCCCGGCATGACATCTGGGTCCTCGACTCAGCCTCGGTGGCCGGGCCCCGGCAGGACGGCGCCATCGTGGTGACCGGGTCGCACGCCGCCTTGCCCGGCGGCCAGCCGCGGCGCGCGCTGAAGTGCGACGCGTTCCTGGCCGCGTTCAACGCGGCGGGCAGCGCCGGCCCCGAGGCCGGGACCGAGGCCGGGACCCAGGCCGGCCCCGGCGCCGGGGCGACGCGGCTGCCCGCGCTCGACCACCGCGGCATCGCCGCGGTCGCGGTCGACGCGATGTCGGCCCGCATCGGGTCGGGCCGGTCAACCCTGGACCAGGGCGTGGTGGCGGTGGCGAACCAGCGGGCGGCCGCGCTCGGGATCAGGCCGGGCGACCGGCTGGCCACGGTCGCCCGCGCGCTGGCGGACGGAACCGAGAGGGATAACCCGCGATGACAGGCACCCCGCCGCTGGGCAGCACCACCCGGGAGATGACCGGCGGCCGGGCGGTCGCCGAGATGGTGGCGCTCACCCGCCCCGGGCCGATCTTCGGCATGGGCGGCTTCCAGCTGCTGCCGTTCTACGACGGCGTCCGCGCCCTCGGGCTGAACCACGTGCTGGTCAACGACGAGCGCAGCGGCGCCTTCGCCGCCAACGCCTACGCGGTGCTGAGCGGCCGGCCCGGGCTCTGCGACGCCACCCTCGGCCCCGGCACGACCAACCTGGTGACCGCGCTGACCGAGTCGCTCAACGCGGGCATCCCGGTCGTCGCCGTCGTCGGGGAGCAGGACCGGCTGCACGCGGGCAAGCACATGACCCAGGAGGCGCGGCAGGCGGCCATCCTCGAGCCCGCCTGCAAGGCGTACCTGCGGGTGGAGCGGATCGAGCGGGTGCCCGAGCTCATCCGCCGCGCCTTCACCATCGCCACCTCCGGGCGGCCAGGGCCGGTCATCGTCGCCGTCCCCGAGGACATCGCCCACGGCCGGCACGCCTTCCCGGCCGACGAGTTCTGGATTGACCAGCGTTACACCCAGGTGCCCGCGGTCCGCACCCGGCCCGGCCGGGGCGACCTGGCCCGGGCCGCCCGGCTGCTCAGCGAGGCCGAGCGGCCGGTGATCGTGGCCGGCGGCGGGGTGCACCTGTCGGGGGCCGGCCGGGAGCTGGCCGCGCTGGCCGAGCGGCTCGACGCGCCGGTGGCGCACACGCTGACCGGCAAGGGTGCGGTCGCCTGCACCGACCCCCGCTCGATCGGGCTGCTCGGGCGGTTCACCCGCTACGCCAACGACGTGCTGCCGGACGCCGACGTGATCCTGGTGGCCGGCAGCAAGCTGGGCGAGATCGCCACCAAGCGCTACACCGTCCTGCCGCCGCACGTCCCGGTCATCCAGCTCGACCTGGTCCCGGAAGACTTCGGCCGGACCACCCCGGTCACGGTGCCGCTATGGGGCGACGTCAGGGAGACCCTGGCCGAGCTGCTGACCCTGCTACCGGAGCCGGAGCCGGAGCCGGAGCAGGCGCCCGCCCGGTCAGCGGCCCGCGCGGCCCGGTGGCAGCGGATCGCCGGGCTGCGGGCCGACTGGGCCGCGCAGGCGGCCCCGGCCTACGAGTCGGCTGAGCGCCCGGTCGCCATGTCGCGGCTGATCGGCGAGCTGCGCCGGGCACTGCCTGACGACGGGGTGCTGATCGCCGACGGGGGGTTCGCCAGCCACTGGTCCGGGCTGCTGTTCGACACTACCCGGCCCGGCCGCTGGTTCGTCACCGACCGGGGCTTCGCCTCCATCGGCTACGGCCTGCCCGCCGCCATCGGCGCCCGGCTGGCCCGCCCGGAGGCCGCTGTCGTCTCGATCACCGGCGACGCCGGGTTCAACATGTCGCTCGGCGAGCTGGAGACGGCTCGCCGCCTCGGCCTGTCGTTCACGCTGATCGTGGTCAACAACGCGGCCTCCGGCTACGTGAAGGCGCTGCAGCACGCGATGTACGGCCCAGGCGGCTACGAGTCGAGCGACCTGCTTGAGCTGGACTACGCGGGCATCGCGCGGGCCTACGGCTGCCGCGGCATCCGGGTTGAGGAGCCCGGCCAGCTCGGGCCGGCCCTGGCCGCCGCGCTGGCCGAGAACGCGGTCCCGGTGGTGCTCGACGTGGTGGTCACCCGCGACCCGGCCCAGATGCTGCCCGCGGTCGACAGCCGGCTGCTGGCGGTCACACCGGGCGACCGCCCGGTGTGAGGACCGGCGGCCGCCCGCGAGCTGTTCGATTGAAGGATCACCCGGGCCGCCCGGGCGGCTACGATGCTGCGGAGACAGGCCGCCGACCGGGCAGGAGGGGCGCCATGGCTGAAACGGCCGATGCCGTCCAGAGCATCGAGCGGTCCGCGCGGGTCGTCGCCGCCATCGCCCGCGGCGAGGCCGACGGCGTGCGGGCGGTCGACGTGGCCGCGCGCACCGGCCTGCACAAGACGACGGTGCACCGCATCCTGGCGACCCTGGAGGGCCTCGGCTGGGTCGAGCACAACGACGTCGGCCAGTACCGGATCGGGCTTGAGCTGGTCGCGCTCGGCCTGGCCGGCGCGCGCCGCCGCGGCCTGGTGGAGCTGGCCGGCCCCCACCTCAGCCGGCTCGCGGAAGAGACCGGGGACACCGTCTACCTGCAGGTACGCATGGGAGGGGCGGCGCTCTGCGTGGACCGGGTCACCGGGTCGTTCCCGATCCGGGCGCTGACCCTCGGCGTCGGCGACCGGCGGCCGCTCGGCGCGGGGGCAGGCAGCCTGGCGCTGCTCGCCTGGTCGCCCGACGAGGAGGTCACCCGCGCGATCGCGGCCACCGTGCAGGGCCCGTACGAGAACTTCCGCAGCCGTCAGGCGATCAGGGAGATGGTGGCGGCCGCGCGGGCGGCCGGCTACGCGCACAACCCCGGGCTGATCATCCCCGGCGCCGAGGGAATCGGCGTCCCGGTGGTCGACGCCCACGGCAACGCGGTCGCCGCGATCAGCATCGCCGCGATCTCCTCCCGGTTCGCCGACGGCCGGCTCGCCCGGCTGGCCGCCCTGCTGCAAGCCGAAGCCGGGCTGCTCGGGCAGCGGCTGCTCGACGTGCAGCCCGGGCTCAGCGCGTCCAGCTCGCGCGGCCTGCTGCGCGACACCGACCAGCCGGCCGGCCCCCGGGCCCGCTGGCCCGAGGCCGCCCGCTAGCTGAGCTCACGCCGCCCGGGCCGGTGCCGCCTACCGTTTCCTCATGCCTCTCACACTTTCCCTGCCCCCACCCGCCCCGGCCGCCAACACATTCTCGGGTCGGCCGCGCTTGGCACGCTGGCGCTCGCCGCGACCGCGTGCGGCTCCGGTGCCTCCAGCAGCAGCCCGGCGGCCGGCGCGACGTCCGCCGCCGGCGACTCCTCGGCCACGGCCACCTACAAGCTGACCGCGCAGCCGCAGCCGGCCGCCACCACCGCCTACCCGGCGTCGTCCTGCTGCCGGGCCAGAACTCCGGCGCCGACGAGGACTTCATCAACGCGCTCTACCGGGCGATGATCCCCAACCTGAGGTAGCTCCAGCCAGGCTGCCTGCCACCAGCCCGCGCGCCGCCCGCGCCACGTCGCCGGCCGACGGGAACACCGCCGCCTCCAGCGGCGGGCTGAACGGCACCGGGACCGGCGCGGCGCACACCCGGGCGGGCTGCGCGCGCAGCGCGGCGAACGTCACCGGGTCGGTGGTCACGTCGGCGACGATCTCGGCCGCCAGCGAACAGACCGGGGGCGACTCGTCGACCACCACCAGCCGCCCGGTCTTGCGCACCGAGGCGCGGATCGTGGCGGTGTCAAGCGGCGCGATCGTCCGCAGGTCGATCACCTCGGCCGCGATGCCGTCCCGGGCGAGGGCGGCGGCCGCATCGAGGGCGACCGGCACCGCGTGGGCGGCGGCGGCGATGGTGACGTCGGTGCCGCCGCGCGCGATCGCGGCGGTGCCGATCTCCACCAGGTGCTCCGGGTCGACCTCGGCCACGTCCTCGGCCAGCCACGCTGACTCGACGAAGATGACCGGGTCGTCGCTGCGGATGGCGGCCCGCAGCAGGCCGTAGGCGTCGGCCGGGTTGGCCGGGGCGACCACCCTGACCCCGGGCACGTGCGCGTACAGCGCGTAGGAGGGCTGGCTGTGCTGGGCGGCCATCGCCTGGCCGGCCGAGTAGAAGCTCACGCAGAACACCGCGCTCACCCGGGCCTGGCCGCCGCTCATGTAGCGCATCTTGGCGGCCTGGTTGAGCAGCTGGTCGAAGGCGAGGTAGGAGAAGGTCGCGTTGCGCAAGATGACCACCGGCCGCAGCCCGGCCATGGCGGCCCCGACGGCGAGGCCGCTGACCCCGTTCTCGGCGATCGGCACCGCCCGGGACCGCTGCGGCCCGAACCGGCGCAGCGCCGACTGCACCACCTCGGTGCCCATCACGATGACGCCGTCGTCGTCGTCCATCTCGCGCAGCAGGGCGGCGTCGAACGCCTGCGGCCCGTTCCACCGGCGTAGCTCACTCATGAGACCACCTCCGCGTACACGCCCTCGAAGGCCGTTTCCGCCGCCGGGTAGGGGCTCGCCAGGCCGAAGTCGAGCGCGGCCGCCAGTTCGCGGGTGATCTCGGCCTGCAGCGCGGCGTCGGACTCCGCGTCCAGCCACCCGGCGGTGGTCAGGTACTTGCGGTGCCGGTCGATCGGGTCGCGGCTGGCCCAGTGCGCCCGCTGGTTGGGGTCCCGCGGGTCGGGCGGCGCCTCGGGGCGCATCGAGTGCTGGGTCATCCGGTAAGTCACCGCCTCGATCAGGGTAGGGCCGTGGCCGGCCAGCGCGCGGTCCCGGGCGGCGGCCGCCGCCGCGGCCATCACGGTGACGTCGTTGCCGTCGGCGACCACCCCGGCGATGCCGTAGCCGGCCGCCAGCCCGGCGATCGGCCGGGGCGCGATCGTGTCCTGGGTCGCGGTCCGCACCGCCCAGCCGTTGGCCTCGCAAACCAGGATGAGCGGCAGCTTCCACAGCGCGGCCAGGTTCAGCGTCTCGTGGAACGCGCCCGCGCCGACCGCCCCGTCGCCGAAGAACGCCACCACGACCGTGCCGTCCCCCCGTACCGAGGCCGCCAGGGCAGCCCCGGCCGCGATCGGCAGGCCGGCCCCGACCACGCCGTTGGCGCCGAGCATGCCCACGCTGAAGTCGGCGATGTGCATCGAGCCGCCCTTGCCGGCGCAGTAGCCGTCCACCCGGCCGAGCAGCTCGGCGAACATCCGATCGGCCCGGGCACCCTTGGCCAGGCAGTGCCCGTGGCCGCGGTGGGTGCTGGTGATCCGGTCGGCCGGGGCCAGCCGGGAGCAGACGCCGGCCGCGATCGCCTCCTGGCCGACGTACGGGTGCACCGTGCCGACGGCGGTCCGATTCAGCATCAGCTCCATCGCTAGCTGCTCGAATCCCCTGATGAGGAGCATGATCCGGTACTGCGAGACTTCCAGTGACCCGTCGCTAGCCAACGGTCCTCCGTCCATCTTCGGAACTGGGTTTCGCTATGTGGTACCGGATCATACGGCGAACCACCGTCCCCGCCAAGGGCCGGCCCGAGGGCGGGCCGTGAGCCGGGCTCAGTTGGCCGGGATCATCGCCCGCAGCGCGGCGTGCCGTTCCGGCGAGACCTGCATGTACTCCAGGTAGTGCCCGAGCTGGTCGCGGGTGTCCACGTAGAGGTAGGACAGCGACCCGAGGGATGAGCGGGGCGACTCGAACACCAGCGCCGCCGGGTCCACCCGGTCGCGGAACGCCTGCCAGTCGGCCGCCTCGTCGACCAGGTAGGCCAGGTGGTGCAGCACGATCGCGAACCCGCTGGCCGGCAGCGCCGACGTGTGCAGTTCCGCGTCGCCCGAGACCGGCTCGATCACCTCGATCATGACCCCGTCCAGGTACGCGAACCCGATCTGGCAGCGGATGGTCGGCGGCCCGCGGGGCGAAACCGGGGTCAGGGTCATGTCCCTGACCGTGAACTTGGTGATGCCTAGCACCGATCCCCCATCAGGAAGAGTAGGAACAGGCGCCGAACGCCTGCTACCAGCATCTGTGCCCGCCCATCAATCCGCAATAGAAGTCAAATAGGTTAGCTGATAGTGTTATTTATCGTATGTCGGGCGTAACCCAGGAGGAGTGGAACGTGACCTCGAGCGAGACCGAGTCCGGGTCCGGCCGCGTGCGACCAGAGCAGGTCGACGAGGCGTTCATCCGCCGGGCGCTGGACCAGTCGGACCTCAACGCCGTGCGCATGGCGCTCTACCAGGCGACCGGCGACGAGTCACTGCGGGACGTGAAGCTCGCCCGTGTGTCGGTCCGCGGCGGCCAGCTGGTGCTGGTCGACGTCGACGAGCTGGACCGGCAGCGGGTCAAGGACCGGGCCGTCCAGTTCCTGACCCAGGAGCTGGACAGCTTCGTGCCGTCCCGGCCGGATGACGCCGAGCTCCGCGTGCTGATGGAGTCGCTGCGCGACGAGCCGGTCGCCGACCGCTCCTTCCTCAGCCGCAAGGAGAGCCTCGGCTTTGACGAGCTGCCGCGCTCCGCGTCCTGGACCAACGGCCAGCCCGAGCTGCCCGAAGGCTTCCAGGTCGCCATCGTCGGGGCCGGGTTCAACGGCATCCTGATGGGCGTCCAGCTGGAGCGGCTCGGCATCCCGTACCAGATCTTCGAGCGGCGCCACGAGATCGGCGGCACCTGGAGCGTCAACCGCTACCCGGACGTCCGGGTGGACATCACCAACTTCGTCTACCAGTACAGCTTCGCCCGGGACTACCCGTGGGAGTACTACTACGCGCCCGGCGCGGAGATCCGCAAGTACCTCACCCACGTGGCCAAGCAGTTCGGCGTCTTCGACAAGATCCACTTCAACCACGACGTCTCGGCGGGCACCTTCGACGAGCAGTCGGCCACCTGGACGCTTCAGGTCACCGGCCCCGACGGCACCGCCCGCGACGTCGCCGCCAACGTCGTGGTCAGCGCGGGCGGCCTGTTCAGCGAGCCGAAGCCGCTCGAGGCCCCGGGCATGGCCGACTTCGGCGGCCGGGTGTTCCACACCGCCCGGATGACCGGCGACGAGGACTTCACCGGCCGCACGGTGGCGATCGTGGGCAACGGATCGACCGGCGTGCAGCTGCTGTCCGCGGTGGCCGAGTCGGCCGGGCAGGTCTACGTGCACGTGCGCACCCCGCAGTGGATCGCCGCCCGGGAGAACTACCGGGACCGGCTGAGCGCGGAGAGCCGCTGGCTGCTCGCCAACCTGCCGTATTACCCCAACTGGTACACCTACTCGCTGCTGGCGATGCAGGAAGGCAGCCAGAAGCTGCACACCATCGACCCGGACTGGGTCGCCCAGGGCGGCCAGGTCAACGAGGTCAACGACAAGTTCCGCGAGGCGCTCGAGAGCTACATCGCCAAGCAGCTCGAGGGCCACCCCGAACTGATCAGGAAGCTCACCCCGAAGCACCCGCCGATGGCCCGCCGCCAGGTAGCGGACAACAACTGGTACAAGACGCTGCTCGAGCCGCACGTGGAGCTGGTCCTCGGCACCATCGACCACGTCACCGAGACGGGCATCGTGACCGGCGACGGCACCGAGCGGCCGGTGGACGACATCATCACCGCGACCGGCTTCGCCATCACCAAGTACCTGCACCCGGCCACGTACACCGGCAAGGACGGCCAGACGCTGAACGACTTCTGGGACGCCGACCCCGAGGGCCCCAAGGCGTACCTGGGCATGACCGTCCCCGGCTTCCCCAACCTGTTCACCTTGTACGGTCCCAACGCCCAGCCCCGCTCGGGCGCGATCGTCGGCTGGTTCGAGACCTGGACCCAGTACATCGCCCGCGCCATCGTGTACCTGGTCGAGCACGGCTACCGCCAGCTCGACGTCAAGCCCGAGGTGTTCGAGCAGTACAACCTGGACCTAATCAAGGAGTCAGCGGACAAGGTCTGGCTGCACCCGGACGCGATCGAGAAGAACTACTACGTGAACGACGCCGGCCGGCTCCAGGTCGGCGTCCCGTGGAACCTGGAAGACTACTTCGACTTCTTCCAGCGCACAGAGTTCAGCCAGGACTACCGCCTCACCTAGCCCGCCCCCGCGGATAACAGCAAAAACCCCGGCGCGCCACCCCCGCGCCGGATAGCGCCAAGAAGAGGTACGGAACGGATGCCGGTTACCCCGCACCCGTTCCGTACCTCTTTAATGCGCGGCGGGCGGCTGGCGAACGGGCTCACCCGGCCGCGCCGTCCCAGGCCAACCAGCCCGAACCCCCGAACCCCCGAACCTCACAACCTCACAACCTCGGCCCAAAACGGCCGCCCCCGTCACGGCCGCCACCTCCCAATCGCGAGATAACAGCAAGAAGCGCCCTCCGGGCGCACAAGGTGGATGTTTGGCACTACTGGGTGTGCCCAAACATCCAGTCTCCGCCTGAAGGGCGCACTGTCGGCGGATCGCGGTCCGGTCTGTTCAGATGTTGTACTGGTACTTACGCCCGGCCCCGCCGTCGACCACCAGGGTCTGGCCGGTTACCCACTGCGACAGGTCGCTAAGGAAGAACAGCAGGCCGGACGCGATGTCGCTCGGCTTGCCGACCCGGCCAAGCGGCACCTGGAGGCCCTGGTTGTCGAAGTAGTCCGGCTCCGGGTGCCGGTCGGTGATGCGCGGGGTGGCGGTCTGCCCGGGCGCGACCGCGTTCACCCGGATCGACGGGCCGAGCTCGACCGAGGCGGTGCCGAGCATGTTCATCAGGCCGGCCTTGGCGGCGCCGTAGATGCCGTGGTTGGGGGCGGAGCGGAAGCCGGAGACCGAGGCGACGAAGGCCATCGAGCCGCCCCCGGTCATCGCCCGCGAGCCGATCTGCAGGGCCAGCCACACGTGCTTCAGGTTGAGCTCGATGCCCCGCTGGAACGCCTCGTCGGTCGCGTCCGCGAGGGGCCCCCAGTCGGAGATCCCGACGATGTCGGCCAGGCCGTGCAGCGGCCCGAAGTGCCCGACCGCGCTGTCCATTACCCGCTGCAGGTCCTCCCGGCTGGTGATGTCGCCGGTCAGCGCGAGCCCGTCGACCTCATCGGCCACCGCCTTGGCCCGGTCGGGGTCGGTGTCGACCACCGACACGTGCGCGCCGACGCTGGCGGCGGCGATGGAAGTCTGGCGGCCGATGCCGAGGCCGCCGCCGAGCACGATCACGTGCTTGCCGTCCAGCCGCAGCAGCTGGGAATAGTCGGGCGTCGCTTCGAAGATGCTCATGTAGCTCCCTGGCCAGGACCGTCACCGGCCGCGCTTCCGTTATAGACAAGTTAGCTGAGATAGATTAGCTCACTATATTCGGCTAAGGTGGCGGTGTGAAGATCGGCCCGCTCGCGGGCCCGGTGGCGCAGGCCCGGGATGTGAGGACGACATGCCAACTGACGAAAAGACCACGGTGGACGAGGCGTTCATCCGCCGTGCGCTCGACGAGGCCGACCTCAACGCGCTGCGCATGGCGCTGTACCAGGCCACCGCCGATGAGAGCCTGCTGGCGCTGAAGCTGCAGCAGACCCCGGCCTTCGGCGGGTCGAGCACGCTCACCACGGTGGCGGCCGAGGGCCAGGACGAGCTCAAGGCCAAGGCGGTGGCCTTCCTGCTGGCCAACCCGGACGGCGTCGGCGCGGGCAAGCCGTCCGACGACGAGCTGCGGCGGCTGTTCGAGGCGTTCCGCAACGAGGCGCTGACCGACAAGGACTGGCGCTACCGGCGCGACCTGGCGGCGTTCGACGAGCACCCCCGGCTGGCTAGCTGGACTGACGGCAACCCGCGGGTCCCCGACGGGTATCAGGTGGCGATCATCGGGGCCGGCTTCGGCGGCATCGCGATGGGCGTGCAGCTGGAGAAGCTCGGCATCCCGTACACCATCTTCGAGCGCCGGGCGGAGCTGGGCGGGACCTGGAGCCGCAACATCTACCCGGACGCGCGGGTGGACACCACCAACTTCATGTACCAGTTCTTCTTCGAGAAGAACTACCCGTGGCGCGAGTACTTCGCCCGGGCCCCCGAGGTGCGTGATTACCTGGAGCACATCGCCGGCAAGTACGGCGTCAAGCAGCACATGCAGTTCAACACCGACGTCCGCCGGGCGGAGTTCGACGAGGGCTCAGGCACCTGGACGCTGACCCTGACGGCGGACGGGGCGGAGCAGGTCATCACGGTCAACGCGGTGGTGGCCGCCAGCGGCCTGTTCGCCAACCCGAAGCGGTTCGACGTGCCGGGCGCGGAAGACTTCCGCGGCCAGCTCATCCACACCGCCGAGTGCACCGGCCAGGAGGACCTGGACGGCAAGGACGTGGCGATCATCGGCAACGGCTCCACCGGGGTGCAGATGATGTCGGCCGTCGCCAAGCGGGCCCGGTCGGTCGGCGTGTTCCAGCGCACCCCGCAGTGGATCTCGCCCCGCGAGCGCTACGGCGAGCTGCTCAAGCCCGAGACCCGGTGGCTGCTCGACACCATGCCGTACTACTGGAACTGGTACAGCTACTCCATCTCGACCATGCGGCTCGGCATGCAGAAGACCCAGGAGTTCGACCCCGAGTGGCAGGCGGCGGGCGGCCTGGTCAGCAAGGCCAACGACGAGCTGCGCGACCTGCTCACCAACTACATCAAGGCCAAGGTCGGCAGCCGGCCCGACCTGGTGGAGAAGCTGACCCCGCAGCACGCGCCGATGGCCCGCCGGATGATCGTCGACAACAACTGGTACGCCTCGCTGCTTGAGGACCACGTCGAGCTGGTGACCGACAAGATCGAGCGGATCACCCCGGACGGCATCCTCACCGCCGACGGCCAGGAACGGCACTACGACGTCATCTTCACCGCCACCGGGTTCGACGTGGAGAAGTACCTGTGGCCGACCGACTTCCGCGGCCTGGGCGGCGAGCGCATCGAGGACCTGTGGACCGACCCGGCCGGCAGCGGTCCCCGCGCCTACCTCAGCCTCACCGTGCCCGACTTCCCCAGCCTGTTCATCATGTACGGCCCGAACTCGCAGAACCGGGCGGGCTCGCTGATCGTCTGGATG
>Ga0265338_10001840_pt1 | contig 33293 bp, 26 predicted proteins | sample 42126metaG_FD_193579 | JGI IMG/M metagenome (GOLD analysis project Ga0265338, IMG submission 193579) | Rhizosphere microbial communities from Carex aquatilis grown in University of Washington, Seatle, WA, United States - 4-21-26 metaG | ecosystem: Host-associated > Plants > Roots > Rhizosphere...
TGCCTTGTCCCGGCGGTCAATGAGGGAGATGAGGCTCGGGTCGGACGCGCGAAGGTGGGGTGTCAGCAGGCGGACGACCTCCATCGCGGCGTCCACGTTCGCTTTGAAGACCACCAGGTCGGTATTTGCATAACGCTCCTCTTCACCGGTGATCTTCGAGGTGGCGGCCTCGTTGATGAGATCGGTGGCCCCGCTGGCCATCTCCAGCGGGTTGTACTGCGCCTGGTCAACCAGGGTCTGCAGTTGCTGCTCGTGGCCGACCAGCCCGGCGCAGACCGTCGCGGCGCCGGTCAGCGTGTGGTCTTGCCACATCAGCTGCTCAAGCTTGTGGAAACCCATGAACTGGGCCGCCACCGTGACCGGGTTCTCCCAGCGGCCGTCGATCTGGCTATCGAGGCTGCCCCAGATCTCGGCCACCGGCTCGATCCGCTCGTAGTAGACGCGCGCCTGCGGGTAACGCACCTTGGCTGGGGTGAGGCGGCCCGACTTGATCGCGGTGCAGAACGTCTGGGTGTGGCTGACCAGGGCGGCAACGTTGTGCCGCACATAGCTCCCGTAGCCCTGGACGGCGGCGGCCAGCGCGGGGACGGACTGCCAGTCAGGTCCGGTCGCCTTCCCGGTGACGGTGAAGGTCCAGCGCTCCTTGGCCGCGCCCGGGCAGCGGACCGTGTAGGTCCCGGGCGCGGCGGTGAGTGAGAACCCGCCGGACAGCCCCGGGGTGAGGTTCTCCTGCTCGCCGAGGATGTGGGCGAGATCCTTGCTGCGCAATTCGGCTTCGGATACCGCGCCGGCGCTGGAGTTGGTCACCGTGAAGTCGACCGGCCCGGCCTGCACCTTGGCCGGCTTCGGCGCGCAGCCCCGCGCGGTGAGCGTGATGCTGACCTTGGCCGTCGAGCCCGACGCAGCCGGCTTCGCCCGGCCGGTCCTCCCAGATCCCGCCGAGTTCCCGCAGGCGGCGATCACCAGGGCCAGCCCGGCCAGGGCAACGGGCCGGCCCAGCCGCCCGGTCAGCTGCCACGGCCGGTCCGGTGAACGAGTCCGGCGATCCCCGGCGACGGCATCAATGGTCACGCTGATCAGCTCTCGTCCGGTGTCGTGATGGCAATGGGGGCTGGCCGCGGGTGAACCGCCGCCGGCCGCCGCCGGGACCGGCCCGCTGGCCAGGCGACGAGCAGGGCCATCGGCATGAGGTAGCCGACCCAGGCGATCACCTCGACCCGGACCGGGAAAGGCTGGATGCCCAGCACGCCGGTCAGCAGGGACGACACCGGGGTCCCCGGGCGGACCAGCCAGGACAGGTCGAGCGCCTGGGTCTGGCCGATGGTCAGCCAGCCTGCCTCGTTCGCGGTGTGCACGGCGGTCATCACCAGCCCGGCGGCGACCAGCACCAGGATCAGGCCGGTGACCCGGAAGAACCGGCCCAGGTTGAGCCGGACCCCGCCCTTGTAAATGCCGTACCCGGCCGCGACCGCGACCGCGATCCCGGCTACCGCCCCGGCCCAGGACGACGCGGCGTCTCCGGAGGCGTGAAAGGTGGCGAGCAGGAACACGGCCGTCTCGAAACCCTCCCGCAGCACGGCCAGGAATGCCATTGCCACCAGGCCGGTGGCTGAGCCGGCGGCGAGCGCCGAGCCCGCGGCCGACTCCAGGTCACCCTTCAGGTGCCGGGCATGCCGGCGCATGAACACGGCCATGTAGCTGACCATGCCCACGGCGACCGCGCCGACCACGGTCTCCAGCCCTTCCTGCTGGCGCTGGGGCAGGTCGGAGGAGATCACTTGCAGCACGACGGCGACGCCGAGGCAGATGGCGACCGCGGCAGCGGTGCCGATCCATACCTGGCGCAGCGCGTCGCGGCGGCCCTGCTGGCCGAGGAACGCCGCGATGATGCCGACGATCAGGGCTGCTTCGAGCCCTTCCCGCAGCCCGATCACGAATGTCGGCAGCATGCAGTCCGCTCCCTGGCCTGGTGCCGGGCGGCCGGTCAAGCCGCCCAGCCAACTCCTCATTTAGGTGAGGCTTACCTAAGTAAGGATTACCTAAGCCGGGACTCCCTCCTCGTGTCAAGGGGGAGCACGGGAAAAGTGACCGGGCCCGGCAGTACAGAGCCGGACCCGGTCACGGGCGCTACACGATCCCGGGCGCTATAACCGCACGGCGTCGGGCGGCGGCACGGCCTCGGTCATCCGGACGCGCTCCACGATCGACTCCTCGACCGCCTCGCCCATCGCCAGCCCGGCGAGCGCGAGGTTCCTGGACCGGTCCCCGCGGTACATGACCGCGACGACGATGCCGCCGACGATCAGCCAGCCGAGAACGATGAACGGGGCCAGTGAGACCGGCCACGCGGGCAGCGGGACGACCGAGTAGTAGACGACCACGGCCAGCGCGATCGACCCGATCGCGGGGACGACCAGGTGCTTGCCCCAGCTGAACTCGTCCGCGTGCTCCCGGCGGTAGAAGAGGAACAGCCCGACGTTGGCCATGATGTACACGAAGGCCAGGGCGAAGGTGAACCAGGTGCCGGTCACGTTGTAGACGTTGGCCACCCCGATGACCAGGGGCAGGATCAGGCCCAGCGCGATGTTGATGCCGGTCTGCACCAGGATCGCGTTCGACGGCGTCTTGTACTTGCCGTGCAGCTTGGTCAGGGACACAGGCAGTGCCCTGGCCCGCGCCATGCCGTAGAGGAACCGCGACGAGGCGTTGGTGCAGGCGATGGAGACGGCGATGGCCGAGTTGAACAGGGCGAACAGGACGATGAGCCAGCCGTCCCCCCAGTACTTCTTGCCGAGGACGAAGGCGGGCAGTTCCGAGGAGCCGGAGAACGAGCCCAGCCGGGCGGTGCCCCAGCCGCTGATCTGGCCCCAGGAGACGACCACCAGGAACACGCCCATGATGATGATCGAGCCGAGCACCGCGCGCGGGATGATCCGCTTCGGGTCGCGGCTCTCCTCAGCGAGCGGCGCGGCCGCGTCCCAGCCGGTGATGGCGAAGATCGCGAACACCACGCCGAGGAACAGCCCGTGCAGGTGAGACGCGTGCAGCGACGCGGTCAGCCAGCTCAGGGTGACGCCGCCCGGACCTGGGCTGGCCAGCCCCCACAGGCCCAGCGCGAGGACGATGACCCCCTCAATAAGGCCCAGGATCACGATCAGCCGCACGGATAGCTCGACACCCCGCCAGGCGGTGTAGGCCACGAGCAGGATGAGGAAGATCATGAACCACCACCACTCGAAGGTCACGTTGTACTCAGCCTTGAGTGTCGACTGCAGGGTGGAGCCCATGAACGACCCGACCTGGGCGATGACAACCGGATAGAACAGCAGGTACACCCAGGCCACCAGGAAGCCGGCCCGGCCGCCGAGGGACCTGGACACGAACGTGTAGTAACTGCCCGTGGATGACAGGTGGCGGGCGAACTGGGCGAGCACGTAGCCCAGCATCAGGGCGATGATGAAGGCGCCGAGGTAGGCCAGCGGGGCGCCCACCCCGGCGTTCAGGACGATGAAGGGAACGGTGAACAGCCCCGCGATGGCGGGTGCGATGCTGGTGACGCTCTGCATGAGAACGCCGGACAGTGAAAGTACGCCCGCTGCTAGCCGGTTCTGGGGCTGGGCGGGCGCGGCGTCTCCCGGACTACGGGGCGAGCCGCTGGGTGCGTGGGCCATTTCCGTGCCTCCTCATTCGTGCTTGCTGTGCGGGTCGTGCTGAGGGTCGTGCTGCTGGGCCGGTGGGCGCAGGAATTCGTCGTACGCGTCCGCTGGTTTCGTCGAGTCGTGCACGACAGCGGCTATCGCGCGGATCATGGCCGCGGGATGGTCGCTCTGGAAGATGTTGCGGCCCATGTCGACCCCGGCCGCGCCCTGCTCGATGGCCTGGTGAGCCATGGTCAGGGCCGCTAGTTCCGGCTGCTTCTTCCCGCCGGCCATGACCAGTGGCACCGGGCACGCCGCGGTGACCGTGTCGAAGTCCTCGGCGCAGTAGTACGTCTTGACCACGTGCGCGCCCAGCTCGGCGCAGATCCGGGTGGCGAGGCGCAGGTAGCGGGCGTCCCGGGTCAGTTCCTGGCCGACGGCGGTGACGGCGAGCACCGGGATCCCGTACCGCTGACCCTCGTCCACCAGCCGGGTCATGTTGCGGACCGACTGGGTCTCGAACTCACCGCCGATGAAGACCTGGACCGCGACGGCTGAGGCGTTGATCCGGACGGCGTCCTCCATGCCGACCGCGATCCGCTCGTCGGAGAGTTCCCGCAGGATGCTCGGCCCGCCGCTGGCACGCAGCACGATGGGGGTGCGGGCGGCGGCCGGCACGGTGGAGCGGACCATGCCGCGCGTGGTCATCAGCGCGTCGGCGTGCGGCAGCAGCGGGACGATCGACAGGTCCACCCGCTCCAGCCCGGTGGTCGGTCCCTGGAAGTAGCCATGGTCGATGGCGAGCATGACCGTCCGGTTCGTGGCGGGCCGGAAGATCCGGGCCAGCCGGCTCTGCATCCCCCAGTCCAGGGCCGCGCAGCCCTTCAGCCGGAACGGCTCGCTGCGGGCGGGCACCCCCGGCTGGAAGCGGGTCCCGCTGGTCGGGCCTTCGTCGTCGGCCATGGTTGGGTTTCTCCTGGGGGTAGGAGCCAGCCCGGCAGGGCAGGCTCGCGTGTTACGAGCCCGCGGCCCGCCACAACGGGTTGAGCAGGCCTTCTTCGGACAGGTCGAGCATCCGCCGGTAGATCGTCAGCCAGGTGTCGTACCGGTCGTCGTAGCCGGCCACGGCCCGGGCGTCCGGCTCGAACGTGGCGGCCCGCTGGCGCAGATCAGGCCCGAGGTCGCCGAGACCGGACCAGATGCCCGCGCCGACGCCCGCGCACAGCGCCGCGCCGAGGGCGCTGCTCTCGGTGACCACGGGCACATGCACGGGCAGGCCGAGGACGTCGGCGATGATCTGCGGCCACAGCTGGCCTTTGGCCGCGCCCCCGGTGAAGGCCAGTTCGGTGAACGCCAGGCCGGTGACGTCGCCGATGATGTCCCGGTGCCCGCGGACCACGTAGGCGGCCGCTTCCTCGATCGCCCGCACGCAGGCGGCGCGGCCGCGGGCGGCCGGGTCAGCCACGTCGAACTGGAGAAACGACGGGCTCGCGTGCACCCAGCGCTTCGCGTTCATCAGGTTGGACAGGATGGCGATGACGCCGCCGGCGCCGGCCGGGACCTTCGCCGCCTCCTCCTCCATGATCACGTAGGGATCGACCCCGCGGCTCCGGGCCACCGAGATCTCGCTCTCGCAGAATGCGTCACGGAACCACCGCATGCTCATGCCGCAGTAAAAGCCGATTCCTTCGAGCATCCACTCGCCCGCCGTGGCGTGGCACAGGGTGCGCAACCGCATCTGGGGGTCGATCAGCGGCTGATCGAGCAGCACGGTGTTCTGCCAGAACGTGCCCGCGATGACCGTGTACTCGCCGCGCCGCGTCCCGGCGCCGACCAGCGCCAGCTGGGTGTCGCCGCCGCCGGCCACCACGGGCGTGCCCGGGCGCAGCCCGGTCTGCGCGGCCGCCTGCGCGGTCACCTGGCCGACCACGGTGCCCGGGTCGACGACCGGGGGCAGCACGTCCGGGGAGAGCCCGCACATTTCCGGGATGGACTTCGACCAGGCCCGGTCGGCCAGCGTGAACATGGCCGAACTTGACCCGCACGAAGGCTCAGTGACCTGCACGCCGGCCAGCCGGTACAGGATCCAGTCGCTGAGCATGCCCAGGCCCCGGGTGGCGGCCAGGATGCCGGGACGGTGCCGGGCGAGCCAGCGCAGCCGGGCCGGCGTGGTGATGGACACCCAGTCCCCGGCCTCGGCGTAGATCAGCTCGGCCGCGCCCTCGCTGACCAGTTCGGCGGCCTCGCGGGCCGATCTGCTGTCCACGTTCGGGCAGGCCCAGATCTCCCGGCCGGACCCGTCGTAGAGCACTACGCCTTCCCGCATGCTGGTCGCGGAGACCGCCGCCACCTCGCTGGGCGCAGCGCCGGCCTCATGCAGCGCGTCCCGCACGCAGGCGGCGATGGCGAGCCAGTTGGATTCCACGTCGAAGTCCTGGCCGCCGGGGGCGTCCGGTGGCTCCCGGTGGCTCCACTCGCGCATGCTCGACCCGGCCTGGCGCCCGGTGTCGGTGAAGAGCAGCGCCCGGCAGCTGCCGGTGCCCGCGTCGATGGCGAGGAGGTAACGGCGCTTCACGGCCGTGCGCTTTCGGGTAGTGCGCTTCCGGTGGACAGGACCCCGGGGTTCACCAGGTTGGCCGGGACCCGCCCGTTGATGAGATCAGCCACCGCGGCCACGGTGCGCTGCGCACCCCGGCGCAGGGTCTCCGCGGTGGCCCCGCCGATGTGCGGGGTGATGATCACATTCGGCGCGTCCAGCAGCGGATGCCTGGTGCCCGCGGGCGGCCGCTCGACGACGTCCAGCGCCGCGCCGCCCAGCGCGCCCCGCTTCAGCGCGTCGAGCAGGGCCGGCTCATCGACCAGCGACTCGCGGGCGGTGTTGATGAAGTACGCTCCCGGGCGCATCTGCGCGAACCGGTCACCGGAGAACATCCGCAGGTTCTCCGGCGTGGCCCGGGCGTGCAGCGAGACCACGTCGGAGTTCTCCAGCAGGGCATCCAGTGAGACCAGGGCCAGCTGAGCGGGCGCGGGCCGCGGTGGCATCGGGTCGTAGCCGATGGTGGTGAAGCCGAGCGCCTGGGCCCGGATCGCCACTTCACGGCCGACGTTGCCCAGGCCGACCAGCCCCAGGGTCAGGCTGGGCGCCTCGTGGCCGAAGAACTCGCGCCCGTCGAAGACCGACTCCGAGAACCCGCCGCCGTCCCGCAGGTAGCCGCCGGCCCGCGGTACCGCCCGGATGAGCAGCAGCGCGAACGCGACCGTGAGCTCGGCCACCGCCTCCGCGTTCTTGCCCGGCGTGTTGACCACCAGGACGCCGCGCTCGGCCGCCGCGGCCACGTCCACATTCACCGGCCCGCCCCGGGCGCAGCACACTAGCCGCAACTGCCCCGCGTCGAGCACCTCCGCGCTGACCGGGGCGCCGTGCACGATGAGCACATCATGACCAGGCACGGTCCGCGCGATCTGAGCCGGGTCACCGACATACTCGCGCAGCCGGCGCTCCGATTCGGTGCGCGGCGGCGCGGCGTCGGTGCCCTCGATCTGCACCGAGGTAACCGACACCGCGGCGCCCAGTTCGGCCAGGGCGCCGGTGTACGCGGTGACCGGCATGTAGGGGTCACCGACGACCAGGACGCGCACCGGGCCGGGCTGGCTCACGGGAAGATGTACGTCGGCTCGAGGTCGATGGCGTGCCCGCTGCCTGATTCGAGCACGAACTTGAGGGTTGGTGAGGTGTCCAGGTAATAGAACTCGATGGACTCACCGATCCGCCCGCCCATCAGGATCTCTGAACCGCGGGTGCGCCAGTGCTCCTTGAACAGGGCGGCGTCTTCGGCGGAGTGCTTCATGCAGGCGATGTGCTGGATGCCCTCGCCGTGGGTGTCCAGGTACTCCTGGTAGATGCTGGGCCCGCTGACCGGCTGGATGAGCTCGAAACCGAGGCCGTCCACCGAGGTCTCCGCGCCGATCATCCGGAACTCCACCGGTTCGCCGCGGACGATGGTGTCGTGCAGCAGCGGCGGCTTGTAGTCGAAGACGCTCCACGGGCCCCAGCCGAGGTTCTCCGTGTAATCGCGCAGGGCGGTCTCGATGTCCCGGACGACCACGGCGATCTGGGTGATGGTCATCCGGGTGGCCGGCTGCGGGATCCGGACGTTGTTACTGGCTGTCATGTGCTGCCTCCTTGACTTGGGCCGGGTGGGGCGTGCGCCGGGTGGCCGGGGCGCGCAGGGCGGTGAGCATCTGGGCCAGGTTGCCGGCCGGATCGGTGCCGTCGAAGATCGCGCTGCCGCTGACCACGACGTCGGCGCCCCAGCCCGCGATCTCGGCGGCGTTCTGCAGCGTCACGCCGCCGTCCACGCCGACCAGGACCGGGGCCTGAGCCTGGGCGGCCAGCCGCCGGACGGCCTCGACGCGGGCACAGGTGTTGGCCGCGGGCCGCTGGCCGGACCAGCCGGGGTTGACCGCGAGGACCAGCACCAGGTCGGCCAGCTCAAGCACCGGTTCCACGGCCTGCACGGGGGTTCCCGGGTTGATCGCGACGCCGCGCAGGAAGGGCCGCTGCGACCTGGCCAGCGTGGTCATCTCCTGCATGGTGCGGTGCAGGTGCCGGGTGGATTCGGTGTGCACCGTGATCACCGCGGCGCCGGCCGCGGCGACCTCGGGCAGCAGCCTGCGCGGCTCGTCCACCATGAGGTGGGCGTCGACGCCGATCCCGGTGGACGCGACCGCCGCGATGAACGCGGGGCCGACGGTCAGCTGGGGGCAGAAGCTGCCGTCCATCACATCGATGTGCGCCCACTGGCCCCGGATGACCTGGAGTTCCGCGCCGAGCTGGGTCAGGTCGGCGGTCAGCACGCCCACGCTGAGCCGGGGCGCGGTCACGGCCGCCGCCCGGCCGCCGCCCGTCACGGCGTCTCCCCGGGGCCGCCCGGCAGGTCCGCCTGCACCTCGTCGAGGGGAATTCCCAGCGTCTGGCCGCCGTCCAGGATCACGGTCTGGCCGGTCATGTAGGCCGAGTCCGGCCCGGCCAGGAAGCCCACCGCGCGGGCGATGTCGGCGGGCTCGCCGAACCGTCCCAGCGGGATCTTCTTCAGGTACTCGGGGCCGAGCACCGGATCCTCGATCACCCACCGGGCGATCCGGGTGTTGACCACGCCCGGGGCCACCGCGTTGATCCGCACGCCGTGCCGGGCCAGGTCCAGCGCGGCGGCGCGGACGAAGGTGACCACGGCGCCCTTGCTGGCGCTGTAGGCGACCAGGTTCTCCTCGACCTGGATGGCGTTCGTGGACGCGGTGACCACGATCGTGCCGCCGCGGCCGCGCATCGCGCGCCCGGCTTCCTGGACGCACAGGAACACCCCGTTGACGTTCACGTCGAAGACCCGCTGCCACTGCTCGTCGGTCACCTCGAGCAGCGGCCGGACGTCTGCGATCCCCGCGTGCGCCACCATCACGTCCACCGCGCCGGCGTGCTGCGCGCAGGCCTCGACCGCGCGCCGGACATCGGCCCGGACGCTGACGTCCCCGGCCACGCCGATCGCGGCCGGGCCCAGCGATTGCGCGGTCCGGGCGACGAGTTCGCCGTCGGCGTCCATCAGCACGACCCGCGCCCCCCGCTCGGTAAAGTACTGCGCGATGGCCGCCCCGATGCCCTGGGCCGCGCCGGTCACCACGACGCCCCGCCCCGCGAAGGATCGCCGCCCGGAGCCGTGTCCGCCGGAGCTGCGCTCATCCAGGGTGCGGCCTTCGGTGCCCGTGCCGCCGTCGGCCTTCAGGCCCGGTTCTTCGGCGCCGTTCGTCATCGCTCGCCCCCCACGGCCGGGCCGGCCAGCGCCACGGCCCGGGCGGCGAACTCGTCGATCGCCGCGGTGCCGGCCAGGGCTCCGATCTCCAGCTGGTAGCCGCGTTCTTCGCCGGGCTCCAGGTGCTGCAGCTCACCCCGGCCGCGCGCGTCGAACCGGCCGGCGTCCCGGTTGGTGCTGGGCTCCATGGCGACGACGTAGGTGGCGGCTCCGAGCTGCCGCCAGGTGATGTGCCGGGGGAGTGCTGCGCGCGGGTAGCGCTGGAACACGCCGAGCCCGGCCGCCCGGTTGACAACGGCCGCGCTGACCAGCCCGTCGGCGTCGGCGAGCATGTCGTGCTCGTAGCATTCCTCGACGAAATCGCGGCGCGGCGCGGCCAGCTGCCGGTAGCCGGGGCTGCTGGCTTCGCTGACGCATTCGCCCGGCCCGGCCGGGTAGATGAGCTCGGCGCCCGCGTCTACCACGGGGAACCCCACATTGCAGTGGTAGAGCAGCATGTGCGGGCACGGCGTGGGCCCGATGTTGGTCACCGTGTCGGTGATCCGCAGGGCAGTCCCGCCGAGGTCGGTCTCGATCCGGCGGCGCAGCATGAGCTGCTCGCCGAACACCGCGGCCTGCCGGACCTCACCCTCGGCCCACAGCACGCATTCGTCACCGTGCCAGGTGCTGCCGTAACCGGCCAGCCTGGCCGGCAGGCCGGTGTAGCGGCCATGCAGGCCGTAGGTCTCGGTGCGGCGATGCGGGTAGTTGAAGACGCTGGCGTCGTCCGTGCCGCCGAGCAGCGTGTGGTCCAGGCCGCAGGTGGAGACCAGGCCGCCGGGGAAGCCGCGGAACCAGCCGAGGCCGGCCGGGTCGTGGAACCAGGGCCCGGTCAGGCCGACCGGGGACCACCAGGCCAGCGGGCGGCCGCCGGCCCAGGCCCGGCCGACATCGAAGCCACGGTCCACCAGGATCTCGAATTCGAACCCGGCGCCGGTGCCGCAGCGGAGCATCCGCACCCCGCGCTCCGCGCCGTCGCCGCCCTCGATCAGCTGGATCCCGGCCACCTGCTCCAGCCGGCCGTCGCGGGCGAGCAGATCCTCTCTGGTCCACTGCTGTCCCCAGAGAGTCACCACCCGGCCAGCCTCCTCGTGCCGCCAGTCCGCCCGGCCTCAGTGACGGGGGAGAGCATTCGCTCAACAACTGGTCATCCGCTCGTATCGGAAGTATCAACCTCCCCGGGGCTCATGGCAAGGGTTTGCGCGGGGGAAATGCCTGGCTGCGGGGTGGTATGCGGGACCGGGACCGGTTCGTCAGGCCCGCTTCGGCCGGGGGTCGGACCGCCGTTCCAGTTCCAGCAGGCGCAGCGCGACCAGTTCATTGGTCACCAGGACGTCGAGGAATCCGCCGTGCAGCGCGCCGAGGATGGCCTCGGCCTTGTGCAGGCCGCCGGCCACGCCGACGACCTTCGGGATCAAGGCCAGCTCGGCCAGTTCGATGCCGATCCTGCGGTCGTGGATCGGCAGGTCGACCACGCAGCCGTCGGCATCGAAGAACTGGCCGAGGATGTCTCCCACCACGCCGCGCTCGCGCAGCCCGTGCGCGTCCTGCGCGTCGAGGTATCCCATCGCGGCGATGGTGGCGTCCGCGGTCGGCGTGCCCACGCCGACCAGGGCCTGCTCGACCTCGCACGCCTGCTTGATCACCTGCTGGATGGTGGGCTCCGCCCGCAGGGCGGCCGCCAGCCGGGCCGTCGACGCCACGATGGGCGAGGGAATGACGGTGGCCGTGGTCGTCTCGGATTCGGCGGAGCCTTCGCCCTTGGAGGACAGGATCGTCTGCAGGTAGCCATCGACGCCGCCGGTCAGCGTGACCAGGTGCACCGGCCCGACCGCGCCGAAGTTCGTCGAGGCGATGACCCGCGAGACCGTCTCGCCCCAGCCGACGCCGAGTGTCCCGCCGGGCCGCAGGTGGGTGCTCATGAACTGCGCCCCGCCCAGGCCCAGCCGCGCGTTCAGCACGTGATGGTCGGCCGGCTCCTTGTCGTGGTCGGGCACCACCAGCGCCTCGGCCAGGCCGAACGTCTGCCGGAGCCGGCTGCTCAGCTCGAAGGCGTCGAGGTGGTCAGCGTTCAGGTTGATCGACACCAGGCCGACCTTGCGGGCGCGTTCCAGCATCCGGCCGACCGATGCCCGGGACACCGCCAGCCGCTTGGCGATCTCGTCCTGGGTGAGTTCGTCCTTGTAGTAGAACCACGCCACCCGGAGCAGCAGTTCCTCCGCGCTGGACCGGCCCGGGTCGGCCGATCGGTCGGCCTTCACGCTGACCCCAGCGAGGTCAGGAAGCCGCAGTGGCCAGGTCCCCGGGGGAAGACCGGCCATACCTCGACGACCTGATCGCCTTCGGCGGCGAAGATTACGTCGTGCAGGTTCACAGTTGTCGGAGCGTAGCCGCTTACCAGCCGGACCCGCTCGCCCACATCAGCAGTGAACCGGTCATCGACATCGAACAGGGCATGCTCCTCGGCGAAATATCTCGCGACGTAGTCATGACCGAGGATCGGCGGCAGCACGAAATCGATGCCCACCGACTTGCGGCCCGCGTCCAGGACCACCGTGTTGCCGTGCCGGGCCATCACGCTGGCCACCGTGGTCAGCGATACTTCGAATCCCGGCACCAGGTTGCCGTGGAAGGCATCCATGAAGACGTACGAGCCGGCCTGCAGTTCGGTGACCTCAGGATGGCGGCCGGTGATGTTGTAGGTCCCCGTTCCGCCCGCCGACAGCGTGCCGGCCGGCAGGCCCGCGTCGCGCAGCATGACCTTCACCGAGGCGGCGTACCGCATGGCCTCGGTGGCCAGCCGGATCCGGGTCTCCCGGTCCGGCTCCAGCATGCAGTGGCCCTCGTAGGCCTGGATTCCCTTCAGGTTCAGCCCGGGAGCGGCGTGCACCTGCTCGGCGAGGCGCAGCGCGTCCTGCGCTGACCGGGCGCCGCAGCGCGCCATCCCCACGTCGAGGTCGACCAGGACGCCGGCCTGCGTCCCGCGCCGGGTCATCGCGGCGGACAGGGCGTCGATGTTGCGCGGGTCGTCGACCACCAGCGTGAGGTCGACGTGACCGGCCAGCGCCGCGGCCACCGCGACCTTGTCCAGCGGGACGACCTGGTTGGCGATGAGGACGTCGGGCACGCCGGCCGCGGCCATCGCCGCGGCCTCCCAGACCGACGCGACAGTGACCCCGATCGCGCCGGCGGCCAGCTGGATGAGCGCGATGTCCGGGGACTTCTGCACCTTGGTGTGCGGGCGCAGCCGGGCCGTCTGCCCGGCCAGGGCGGCCGTCATCACGGCCACGTTGCGCCGCAGCGCAGCCAGGTCCACCACCAGCGCGGGAGTCGGCAGCGCCTCGACCGGCTCGCCGACGTGCCGCCCGTACTGGTCAGCTATCCGGTCCCTGGCGTAGCACCACGGGTCCCGCCAGTCCGTCATGGTGCGTCCCCCAGCCGGTGCGTCATGGTGCGTCCCCAGCCGGTGCGTCAGGGCGCATGTCCAGCCTGGCCACGGCGTACGGGTTCAGCACGATGGTGACGGTGCCGGATTCGGCGGCCCACCCGGTGCCGGACCGCAGGAAGGCGGCGAGGTCCGCGGTCGCATCCCGGCAGGTGTCCTCGTCCAGCACCCTGACCTGCCCGCGGGCTCCGGGCCCGGTGCGCACGGTGACCCGCTGGGCGCGGCGGGTCAGGTTGCCGAGCAGCAGCACGGTGCGGTCGCCGGCCCGGGCCGCGAGCGCGGTCAGCGACGCTGGGTCGACCGGAGTGATCCCGAGGATCCGCATGCCCCGCAGCCCGCACACGTCAGCGAGCACGGCGGCCAGCGGGTACGCGCCGTCCGGGCGGGACCCGAACACCTCCGGTGACGGGCTGCCCAGCGGGCTCTCCACCACCCCGCAGGGGCCGACCGTGTCGTAGTAGGTGAGGCCGTCGGCGCCCGCGCTGGCCAGTGCGGCGAGACTGCCGAGCGTCCAGGCGGCGCCGAACAGGGCCGGCTGCCGCGGGTCGACCGGCCAGGGAAGCTGGCCATCCGGGAACTCCTCGTCGGTGGTCGCCACCGCGTTGAATCTCGGCCGCAAGGTGACCGGGGTGACGAAGAGCTGGGTTCCTGGCGCGAACGACCGGGCGGTCGCGAGCGTGTCGGGCTGCGCCTGCAGGTTTTCCACCAGCGACAATTCGTCGAACGCGTGGATCTGCGGGTTCACCGACCAGGCCAGGCCGTCCGCCCGGCCGGGCGGCAGCCGGTGCCGGTTGAGCTCGTTGAAGTAGATGTTCGTGCCCGCGATCACCGGGACCTCGGGCCGCGCGGCGAAGGCCGCGCGGACGGCATGCACGGTCGCCGCGGAACTGGACTCCTCGGATTCGCTGAACGCCAGCACCCGGGCCAGCAGCGGGTCGGCCTGCCGGACGGAGGCGGCCAGGGCGACCAGCCCCGCCTGGTCGCCGTCGGTGCCGCGGAGGAACACCGCGAGTTCCAGTTCGCAGCCGAGCCTGCTGGTCAGGGCACTGGCCGCCGTGAGCGTGGCCTCCTGCCCCGGCGAGCCGGCCTGGACGTCGATGCGCAGATGGGCCGGGCTGATGGCGCGCAGCGTGGCCAGCCCGGCCGCCGACAGCTCGGCCGCCGGGTCGGCGCAGCCCAGCCCCACCGGGGGGACCAGGAACTGGGTCGGCGCGGCCAGCGTGATCTCGGTGCTTTCCCGGGGATGACGGGGGACACTGGAATCACCGGGGAAGCCGGTGGCGGTGAGCAGCACCTCCTGGTGGAACGCCTGCCCGCGGCGTGCTTCGTGGTGGTAGCCGAGGCTGGCCGGTGTCGACGCGGACTTGTACGACGCGTCGGTCCAGTTGCGCTGGTCCTCCATCTCCCACAGGTCCCCGGTGAACCGGAAGCGGGCCGCCCCGCCCGAGGTGTGCCGCAGTTCCAGGTCGCTGACCGGGTCGAACAGGGGCAGGTCGGTGCCGTCGTCCAGGTGGACCTGCGGGCCGATGTGCTCCGGCAGCACGCCGCTGACCGGGCCGTCCGGTGTGCGGCCGCGAAAGGCCTGGCCCGCGTAGCCGGCGATCGGGTGGTGCACGCAGATCCCGATCTTGGCGTAGCCGAAATCGGCCAGCGCCTCGCCGCGCATCGAGAACGAGATGACCCCGTCGGCCGTGCCGCGGATGTCCGCGTGCCACCGGTAGTCGATCGGGCCCTCGGCATGCCGCCGGGTGTAGCGGATCGCGAACGAGTCTGCGCCGTGGGAGATGTCGAGGTCCTCGGTCTGGCCGGGCACCGTGTTCCAGTTGAGGTCCCGGACCGCCAGGTAGATCCGGCGGGCCAGTTCCACCTCCCCGCGGCGGATGGTGCGCAAGTCGCCGTCCACGAACAGGGCCCGCAGCGGCCCGGCCCGGACCTCGCGGACCTCCGGCGGGCTGGCCGGCCGCCCGGTGAGCAGGACCTCGTTACTCACGGTCGATCACCTGGCCGCCATCCAGCGGGATGACGGCCCCGGTCATGAACGACGCGGCCGGGCTGAGCAGCAGCGTGATCCACTGTGCCACCTCGTCCGCGCTGCCGATCCGGCCGAGCGGAACCTGGCCCTCCAGCCAGCGGTAGGCCTCCTGCAGATCGTCGGCCCAGGTCGCGTGGATGGGGGTGTCGATCGGCCCGGGTGCGATGCAGTTGACCCTGATCCCGAGCGGTGCCAGTTCGCCGGCCAGCGTCTGGGTGAGGTAGTCGAGCGCGCATTTGGTCATGCCGTACACCGACTGGCCGACCCGGCGGAGCGTCCCTGATGAGGAACTGATGTTCACCACGGACCGGATCGGGGACTCACGCAGCGCCGGCAGCGCGGCCTGGATCAGGAAGAACGGGGCCCGGATGTTGGTCGCGACGTGCTCGTCGAAGCCATCGGCCGACCACTCCTCCAGCGCGAAATGCCGGACCACCGCGGCGTTGTTCACCAGGCCGTCGATCCGCCCGAACCGGTCCAGGCAGGCGTCCACGACGCGGCGCGGGGTGGCGGCCTCGGCCAGGTCAGCCGGGACGCAGAGGGTGGCCGGGCCGATCGGGCCGGCCACTTCGTCCAGTAGTGCCGCGCGCCGGCCCACCAGGACCACGGCCGCGCCCGCCGCGCCGAGGCGCCGGGCGGCGGCGGCACCGATGCCGCTGCCGGCCCCGGTCACGATCACCACCGAGCCGCTGAGGCCCAGGCTGGTCAGGTCAGGCTGAGCGGCCGCGGGCACCGGCTGTGCCACGGGCACCGGCGACGCTGGCATTCGACCTCCCCAATGACCGGGTGCGCAAATGTCAATGCCATGAGCGCCTGCTCAGATTACTCGGGATAGGCACCCGGGTCCAGGTGGGCGGTGTCGTTGAATCCGGAGACGAACCACTGCTCACCGTGCACGACCAGGCGGGAGATGGACCCGTTGTCCGCGCCGACGAACGCGAACGGCCGCGACCTGCTGGCCATCGCCAGCAGCTGGCCGATGACGCCGCCGTGCACGAAGACGGCGAGCCGCTGATCGGGGTGCGCGCCGGCCAGCCGCCCGATCGCGGCACCGAGCCGGGCGGCGAACTCCTCCGTCGGCTCGGCACCCGGGATGACGTCCCAGCGTTCCTCCTGCCACATCTGCCGGGCGATCGGGTGCTGCTCGGCGACCATCTTGCGGAACAGGCCGGCCTCCCAGATGCCGAGCCGGACCTCGCGCAGCCCTGGCTCCAGCTGCGGGGTCAGGCCGAGCCGGGCGGCCAGCGGCGCCGCGGTCTGCTCGGTCCGGCGCAGGCCGGAGGTGTAGATCGCGTCCAGGTGCCCGGCGGCGGGCCGTCCCAGCCGGGCCGCTACCCGCAGCGCCTGGTCGCGCCCGATCGGGGCCAGTTCGGGATCCGAATGCCCGTCCCGCAGCGGGAACGGTTCGGCCGGGAACGATTTCTGTGACTCGCCGTGCCGGATCAGCAGCAGCTCAGTGGCGCCGGGCGGCACGAAGAAACGGTTCTGCCGGTACCCGTCAGCGTCGCGGCGGGATTCATCTGATGTGGTCACAACCACGAAACACTACTGTGGCCGCTGGCCAGGCCGCTGGCCAGGCCCGCTGGCCAGGCCGCCGCCGGCTGATCGCTGGTAACATCCCGATCCCGACCGGCCGGCGGTTCAGGGAGGTCAGATGACGTCGCAGCAGTACGACTTCATCATCGTCGGCGGCGGGTCCGCGGGCAGTGCCCTGGCCAGCCGGCTGTCCGCTGACCCGGCGACCCGGGTGCTGGTGCTGGAGGCTGGCCGCCCGGACTACCTCTGGGATGTTTTCATCCACATGCCGGCCGCCCTCACCTTCCCGATCGGCAGCAAGTTCTATGACTGGGCCTACCAGAGCGAACCTGAGCCGGGCCTGAACGGCCGCCGCATCTACCACGCGCGGGGCAAGGTGCTGGGCGGCTCCAGCAGCATCAACGGCATGATCTTCCAGCGCGGCAACCCGATGGATTACCAGCGCTGGGCGGCTGACCCGGGGATGGCTGACTGGGACTACGCGCACTGCCTGCCGTACTTCAAGCGGATGGAGACCTGCCTGGCCGGCCCGGATGAGTACCGCGGCGGGGACGGCCCGCTCATCCTGGAACGCGGGCCGGCCACCAGCCCGCTGTTCCGGGCGTTCTTCGCGGCCGTCCAGGAGGCGGGCTATCCGCTCACCGATGACGTGAACGGTTACCGGCAGGAAGGCTTCGCGGCCTTCGACCGCAACATCCACCGGGGCCGGCGGCTCAGCGCGGCCCGGGCCTACCTGCACCCGGTGATGAACCGGGCCAACCTGGACGTCACCTGCCGGGCGTACGTGACCAGGATCCTGTTCGAGGGGAACCGGGCCGTCGGCGTCGAGTTCAGCCACGGGAAGGGCCCGGCCCGGCTGGTCCGCGGGGCCGAGATCATCCTGTGCGGCGGGGCCATCAACACCCCGCAGCTGCTGCAGCTCTCCGGCGTGGGCCGCGCGGACGCGCTGCGCGCGCTGGGCATCCACGTGGTCGCGGACCTGCCCGGGGTGGGCGAGAACCTGCAGGACCACCTTGAGGTCTACGTGCAGTACGCGTCCAAGCTGCCGGTCTCGATGGCACCGGCGCTGAAGTACCGCAACCGCCCGATGGTCGGCGCGAAGTGGCTGTTCCTGCGCAGCGGCCCCGGCGCCAGCAATCACTTCGAGGGCGGCGGGTTCGTCCGGAGCAACGACGACGTCGCCTACCCGAACCTGATGTATCACTTCCTGCCGATCGCCATCCGCTACGACGGCTCGTCGCCCGCCGGCGGCCATGGCTACCAGGTGCACGTCGGGCCGATGTACTCCGATTCCCGGGGGTCGGTCCGGATCACCTCCCGTGACCCTGCGGTGCACCCGGCGCTGCTGTTCAACTACATGTCCACCCCGACGGACCTGCGGGAGTGGGCGGAGGCGATCCGGATTACCCGCAGCATCCTGAATCAGCCCGCCTTCGCCGAGTTCAACGGCGGCGAGCTGTCGCCGGGCCCCGGCGTTTCCACCGATGCGGAGATCCTGGACTGGGTGCGCCGGGACGCGGAGACCGCGCTGCACCCGTCGTGCACGGCCAAGATGGGCACCGGCCCAGACTCGGTCACCGACCCGGCCAGCATGCGGGTGCACGGCCTGGACGGGCTGCGGATCGTGGACGCCTCGGTGATGCCGTACGTCACCAACGGCAACATCTACGCCCCGGTGATGATGACCGCCGAGAAGTCAGCTGACCTCATCCTGGGCAACACCCCGCTGCCGCCCGAGCCCGTCCCCTTCTACCGGCACGGCCACGGGGACCCGCAGGGCTGAGAATGCCTAGGCCGGCGAGCAGCCTGGATGCACACTAGGTGGATGATCAACCGGGTGACCCCTGATCCGCGTGACCCGCGGGGGCTGCGCGCGGACGCGCCGCTGCTGGATGCCTGGCTGCGGTTCACCGCGCAGGTGGACGCGGGCGAACTGGCGCCGATGTGCGTTCCGGGGCACAAGCAGCGCCAGGATCTGGTCGGCTCGGTGGTGGCGGGAGACGCGCCGCTGTATGGCGGGCTCGACGCGATCAAGCACGCGGACGCGGCGCGCCAGGACGCGGAGCGGCGGGCCGCGGACCTGTGGGGCGCGGACTGGTGCCGGTTCTCGGTGGCCGGGTCCACGCACGGCAACCAGGCGCTGGCCCTGGCCGTCGGCTCGCCCGGCCAGGAGATCATCGTCACCAGGAACCTGCACCGGTCGCTGCTGCTCGGCCTGGTGCTGGCCGGGCTGCGGCCCGTCTGGGTCCGGCCCGAGGTGGGCACCGCCACCGGGCTGCCCGGGGCCGTCCCGGTGGATACGGTCCGGAAAGCCCTGGCCGGCCATCCCGGTGCCTGCGCCGTGTACCTCGGTGACCCGTCCTACGTCGGTACCACGGGGGATCTCACCGGCCACGCCGCCGCCGCCCACGAGGCGGGCGTCCCGCTCATCGTGGACGCCGCGTGGGCCGCGCACCTGGGTTTCCACCCGGACCTGCCGCCGCACGCGATCGCCGCCGGCGCGGACGCCATGGTGACCAGCGCGCACAAGGCACTGCCCGCCTATACCCAGGGTGCGCTGGTGCTGGCCCGGACCGGCCGGCTGGATGCCGCCCGGCTGGACCGCGCGTTCGAGGCGACGCACACCACCAGCCCGGCGGGCTCGATCATGGCCAGCATCGACGCGTCCCGGGCCCTGCTGGCCCGGGACGGTAAAGAGCTGTGCGGCCGGCTGCTGCGCGGAGTGGCTGCGGCCAAGGACCGGCTGCGGCAGGTCCCTGGCCTCGATGTGCTCGACGGCCCCGGGGTGGAGCCGGCCAAGCTCGTCGTGCTGCTGGCCGGCACCGGCGCGAACGGCTACGCGGTCGAGACCGACCTGATCGCCGCCGGATCCGCGGTGGAGTCGGCCGACCGGGACACGGTCGTGCCGATCGTCACGCTGGCCGATGACGAGAGGACCGTGGCCCGGTTCGCCGACACGCTGGCCGCGATCATCGAGCGCCGCCGCGGCGGCCCCCGCCCGCCGGTCCCCGCGGCGGCGTGGACGGTCACGCCGCAGCAGGCCCTGCCGCCCCGTGAGGCTTTTTTCGCACCGAACGAAACGGTCACTGCGACGGCCGCCGTCGGCCGGATCAGCGCCGAACTGGTGGCTCCCTACCCGCCCGGCGTGCCGGTCCTGGCTCCGGGGGAGATCATCACCGCCGGGGCGCTGACCGCCTTGCGCGCGGCGCTGGCCGACGGCGGCCGGATCGCCTACGCGGCCGACCCGAGCCTGGCCACCTTCCAGGTCGTCACCGAGGAGTGAGCCCGTGCCGTTGCGCATCACGTCGTCACGAGTAGCGGTTGGCCGCGCGGCGGCTCGTGCCGTGGGCGCAGCGCCGGCTCGTGCCGTTGGCCGTGGGGCTCGTGCCGTGGGCGCGGTGCTGGGTCGCCCGCTCGGGCCCGTGCTTGCCGTTGTGCTCAGCCTGGCGGCCTGCACGGGGTCAGGGTCAGGGACCAGCTCCGGCAGCGTGCGTAACCAGGCCCATGTCAGGCAGGCCGTCGCCCGGCAGGTGTGCCGCCAGCCGGCCCCGTCGAGCACCCTGCTCAGCGCGTCCGCCAACGGTGCGACGGTCCCGGCGCCGGCCGCGGTGATCCGGGTGGATCAGGTCGGTTATCCCACCGGGGCGGCGAAGCTGGCCGAGATCATGACGGCCACCCACCCGGTCGGCGGGGTCCGCTGGGTGCTGGTGCGGCAGGGGTCCTGCGCCATCGCCGCGTCCGGGGTGGCCCGCCAGGATCTCGGCTCGTGGAGCACCCGGTACGGCTGGGTGTGGGCGGTCCGGTTCTCCGCGCTGCACGCGACCGGGCGGTACCGGATCGGCCTGGCCGGTGACCCGGCGGTGACCTCGCCCTGGTTCCAGATCGCCCCGGCCCGGCAGATCTACGGCAGGCCGCTGGCCAACGCGCTGTCGTTCTACCGCAACGAGCGCGACGGGCCCGGCTTCGTCGCCAGCGCGCTGCGCACGGCGCCCGGCAACCGCAACGACGCCCGCGCGATGACGTACCGGACGCCGCCGGTCGACGACAACGGCAACTTCAAGGGCAGCCTGGCCAAGTACGCGACCGGCGTGACCATCGACGCCTCGGGCGGCTGGTTCGACGCGGGCGACTACCTCAAGTTCGTGGCCACCACCAGTTACACGGTCGCGGTCCTGCTGCAGGGGATCGAGTCGTTTCCCGGCCAGATGGGATCCGCCGGGCCGGTGAAGTTCACCGCTGAGGCCCGGTTCGGCCTCGACTTCCTGCAGCGGATGTGGAACGAGCCGTCCAAGACGCTCTATTACCAGGTAGGCACCGGGGAGGCGAACGACTACTACTACGGGGACCACGACATCTGGCGGCTGCCCCAGGCCGACGACGGTTACCTGGGGACCAACCCGCACTACGTGTACATCCGGCACCCGCCGGTCTTCCGGGCCGGCCCGGCCGGCTCGCCGATCAGCCCCAACCTGGCCGGCCGGCTGGCCGCCGACTTCGCGCTCTGCTACCGGGTGTACCGGAGCACCGACCCGGCCTACGCCAACCGGTGCCTGAGCTCAGCGGAGACCATCTACGGGCTGGCCGACCGGCACCCCACGGGGAACCTGCTGACGGTCGTCCCGTTCGACTTCTACGGCGAGACGACATGGCGGGACGACATGATGCTGGGCGCGACGGAGCTGTCCCTCGCGCTGCGCGCGGCCGGCGGCCCCGCACACCTGCCCGCCGGCCTGCCGGTGCACTCGGCGGCGACCTACCTGCGGGACGCTGCTGCCTGGGCCAGTCAGTGGATCCACGGCCCCACCGCCCTGTCGGACACGCTGAACCTGTACGACGTGAGCGCGCTCGCCGACTACGAACTTGATCTGGCCATCCGCGGGGACCAGATCAGCGGCCTGGATGTCACCCAGGCCCAGCTGCTGGCCAATCTGCGCGGGCAGATCCGGAAGGGGATCGGGATTGGCGGGAAGGATCCGTTTGGCTTCGGATTTGCCTGGGATCAGTGGGATACCACCACGCACGGCGCTGGGCTGTCGGTGATGGCGAACTCCTACGACGCGCTGGTCGGGCGGCCGGTGTTCGCCGCGCGGGCGCAGCGCTGGCTGGATGACATCCTGGGCGCGAACGCGTGGGGGGTGTCGCTGATCGTGGGGGACGGCACGGTCTTTCCCGACTGCATGCAGCACCAGGTGGCCAACCTGGCCGGCTCGCACGACGGGCGGCCGCCGGTGCTGGCCGGGGCGGCGGTCGAGGGGCCGAACTCCTCCGGTGCGACCGGGACCGTGCCCAACATGCGGGCCTGCGCCGCGGCCGGTCCCGGGGGAGTGCCGTACTCGGTGTTCAGCGGGCATCACGCCGTGTTCGTCGACAACGTCCAGTCGTACTCGACGGTGGAGCCCGCCATTGACCTGACCGCGCTGACCCCGCTCGCGTTCGCCTGGCAGGACGCCGCGGCCGGCCGGGCCGGGCAGCTACCCCGGCCCTGAGCATGGGAACTCCGGGGGAGCGATCGCTCAGGGGAGCGGTGTCACGATGACGGAACGAGCTGACATGCACTCGACGACCACGATACGGCTGTGCCGGGGGATCGGTTCGTCCGACCAGGCCGCGAATGCCTCGGTCCCGCCCCGCACCGGGAGCAGCACCTCACCCGGCCCGCCGGCCGGAATGGACACAGTGACCCGCCCGATGGTGCCGAGAACGCTCTGATCCGCGTCAGGTGACACGTCCAACCAGCTTTCTCGTCCACTGTCGCACCACGACTCCCGGATTCCAGCCTACCGGCGATCACCTCTCAGTGGTCAGACCGGCTGCGGCGGCCGGCGGATCACCCCAGCCGGTGCATCCCCGGGGCCGGGTAGAGCACGGTCTTGGGCTCGGTGAATGTCTCCATGGCGAACCGGCCGCCGACCCGGCCGCGGCCGCTGACCGATCCGGACCGGCCGCCGAACGGCAGGTGGGATTCCCAGAGGTTGGTCGAGGCGTTGATGTTGACCCAGCCGGCCCGGGCCTGCTCGGCGAAGGCCAGGCCCCGCTCCAGGTCGCTGGTGAACACCGCGGCGGTCAGGCCGAACGGGGAGGCGTTGGTCAGGTCCAGCGCCTCGGCGGCCGAGCGGACCTCGATGATCGGCACTACCGGCCCGAACGTCTCTTCCGCGGCGATCGCCATGTCCAGGGTGACGCCGTCGAGCACCGTCGGCTCCGCGTAGAGGCCGGTCGCAAATCCGGCGGCCCGCCGCCCGCCATGGCCGAGCCGCGCTCCCCGGGCCAGCGCATCGGCTACGTGCCGGTCGAACTTCGCCGCGGTCGCCTCGTTGTTCAGCGGGCCCATGGTGGTCCGCGGGTCGAACGGATCGCCGAGCCGCACCTGGTCCCGGGTCGCCGCCACCACCCGCTCGGTGAACTCGGCGCGCACCGCGGCGTGCACCAGGAACCGCTCGCCGGCGGTGCAGCTCTGGCCCGCGCACAGGTACCCGGCTTCGAGCGCGGCCTCGGCGGCGAGTCCCAGGTCGGCGTCCTCCAGCACCACCATGGGGCCGTTCCCGCCCAGTTCCAGGAGCTGGGTCTTGCCCGCCGCCCGGGCCGCGACGGATGCGCCGGTGCCAACTGACCCGATGAAGCCGACCGCCGCCACACCGGGGTGCCCGGCCACGGCGTCGCCCACCACCGCGCCGGGACCTGGCACGAAGTTGATCACTCCGGCGGGCAGCCCCGATTCGGCCATGACCTCGGTCAGCACCGCGCAGCACGCGGAGGTGCTCGGCGCGGGTACCCAGACGACCGTGTTGCCGGCCGCCAGCGCGGGCGCGAACAGTTCCGCGCCCATCGTGTACGGCCAGTTCCAGGGGCTGATCACGCCGACCACGCCGAGCGGGACCCGGGCGGTGATCACCCGGCGCCCGGCCGAGGTGGATGGCGGGAACGCGCCGTCCAGCCGCTTGGCGTCCTCGCCGGCCATCCGGAAGTACCCGGCCAGTTCATCGACCTCGTCGTAGGCCTCCGCCCGCAGCGGCTTTCCCTGGTCCTCGGTGAGCACGCTGGCCAGGTCGTCCCGGCGGCTGCGGATCTCGGCCGCGACCCGCTCGCAGCACGCCGCCCGGTCGAAGGCTGAGGCGCGCGCCCAGTCCGGCCAGGCCGCCGCGGCCGCGCCGACCGCGTCGCCGACGTCCGTGGCGTCGGCGACTGCGAGTGACGCGAACTCCGCACCGGACGAGGGACTGACGGCCGGCATGGTGCCCGCGCCGCCCTTGCGCCACCGGCCGCCGATGTAGAGCAGGTGCTCACGCATGGCTGCCGCCTCCTCGTGCTGCATGACGGCCGTTACCCGGCCCTGGCTCAGGACCGGCACAGAGCCGGCCGATTTCGTCGAGTTTCTCCGGCGGCATCCGGTAACTGGGGCCGGACACCGACAGCGCGCCGATGCAGCCGCCGCCCGCGTCGAAGACGGGGGCGGCGACCGCGACCAGCCCATCCTCCAGCTCGGCCACGGCCTTCGCGTAGCCGTCCCGGCGGACCGCGGCAAGTTCCGCTTGCAGCACGGCCGGGCTGGTGATGGTGTGCTCGGTGTACCGCTCCAGTTTCGCTGGAACGGGGATGACACCGTAGGCGAGCAGGACCTTGCCGTTGGCCACCGCGTGCGGTGTCGTGCGGCGGCCGATCCAGCCGCCGGAGGAGCTGAGGATATAAGTGCTCGGCACCTCGGCCACATTGAGGATGTCAGGGCCGGCCGGCACGGCGAGGTTGATCGTCTCGCCGGTCTGCTGGGAGAGCTTCTCCATGGCCGGCTGCATGGCGGCGACGATGCCGGTGCTCCGCAGGGCCAGGGTGCCCAGCCGGATGACCTCCACGCCGAGCCGGTACCGTTTGCCGGAACGGGCCAGGAATCCGGTCCGCTCCAGGGTGGCCGCGAGCCGCGAGGCCGTCGACTTGTGCACGCCGAGCGATCTGGCGATCTCGGTCACGCCGAGTTCGGGCCGGCCGTCCTCGAAGCTCGCGAGCAGCGCGAGCACCCGCTCGGCCGACTGGTAAGTTGCGCCAGCCGCAACTTCGCTCTCGGCCATGCACCAAGAATGGCCCGGTCAACCAGTGTGATCAAGGCCAACCGGGCAGATTACCCGGTCGTGGCATACTCGCTAACCACTATTGTGCCGCGGTGCACGGACTGCCCGGGCGCCGCCGAGGACGAGAGCAGGCTGGGATGACCGAACCCGGCGAATCCGAGACCGCCGCAGTATCGCCGCACGATCCGCTGCCCGAGGCGCTCACGCTGGCTCGTGACGCCGCCGCCGCCGGGCTCGGCCTCAAGCTGCTCGGCGGGCTGGGCGTCCGGGTGCTCTGCCCGGCCGGGTTCCCGCCCCGGCTGCGCCGGGACCAGGACATCGACTTCGCCTGCCTGTCCAAGGAGCGCAAGAAGGTCGCCGCCTGGCTGGCGGACAACGGCTGCGTGCCGGACCGCCGGTTCAACAACCTCAACGGCGACAAGCAGATGTACTTCAACGCCCCGTCAGGCCGGCCCATCGACGTCATGGTCGACCGGCTGACCATGTGCCACACGCTCGATTTCCGGCCCGGCTTCAGCCGGCTTCCGCTCACGGTCGACGCGGTCGACCTGCTGCTGTCCAAGCTGCAGATCGTGGAGCTGAACGAGAAGGACGCCAGGGACATCGTCCATCTGCTGTCGGCGGTACCGCTGAGCGCGGACGCCGGGGACGCCGCGGTGTCGATCGACACCGGGCACTTCGCCAAGCTGCTCGGCGCGGACTGGGGCTGGTGGCGGACCGTCACCGGCAACCTGGCCCAGCTGCCGGCCTTGCTGGCGGCCAGCCCCGGCCTGGCCCCCCCGCAGCCGCCGTTCGACGCGATCGCCGCGTCCCGGCGGCTCCTGGAGATCGCCGAGTCGGCTCCGAAGGGAGTCAAGTGGCGGGTCAGGGCCAATGTCGGTGACCGGGTGCGCTGGTACGAACGGCCAGAAGAAGTCGCGCACTGATCGGTCTGGCATGCTTGACGCCGGTTTCGGCGGAGTGCTAGACGTTGCACAGTGTTCGTTGCACTGGGCGCACAGGCGTTGCACGCCGCGCTTGATTCCCAGTGCGCTTGACCACAGCGCGCTTGACCACAGCGCGCTTGACCGCCGGGCGCGCGGGGAAGGCGTGGGTCTCGCATGAGGATCTTCTTCGCCACTGATATCCACGGCTCCGAAGTCTGCTGGCGCAAGTTCCTGAACTCGGCCGCGTTCTACCAGGCTGACCTCGTGGTGCTCGGCGGGGACGTCACCGGGAAGATGATGATCCCGGTTGTCGCGCACAACGGCTACTGGCAGGTCACCGTGCGCGGGGAGACGCTCCGCCTGGAGACCAGGCAGGAACTGGAAGCCGTCCAGCTCAAGATCCGTAACAGCGGCTCCTATCCCGCGATCGTCACGCCTGACGAGCTCAAGAACCTCAGCGAGGAAGAGGGCGCGGTCGACCGCCGGTTCAGCGTGGAGATGCTCGCGTCCCTGGACCGGTGGCTCGACATGGCGGACGGGAAGCTCAAGGGCGGCGACATTCCCTGCATCCTGAACGGCGGGAACGACGACATCTGGGAAATCGACGACGTCATCGAGTCGTCGCCCTGCGTCAGCTTCGCCGAGGGCAAGGCCCTCGAACTCGACGGCTTCCACCTGGTCTCCATGGGCTGGACCAACCCGACCCCGTGGGACACCTTCCGGGAAGCGCCGGAGGCGGACCTGCGGCAGAAGATTGACGCCCTGGCCGCCATGGTGCCGGACATGGAGCGGGCGATTTTCAACTTCCACGCGCCGCCGTACGGGACCGGGCTGGATGACGCCCCGGCTCTTGATGACACATTGCGACCAATGCATGGCGGCGCGGTGATGAAAGCGGTCGGCTCCACCGCGGTGCGCGATTCCATTCTGGAGTATCAGCCGATGCTGTCGGTGCATGGCCACATCCATGAAAGCCGGGGAATCAAGAAGATGGGCCGGACGCTGGCGATCAATCCCGGTAGCGTTTACGGCGACGGCGTGCTGCAGGGTGCCGTGCTGGAACTGAACGCGAAGAAGGGAAAGGTCGGCAAGTACCTTCTCGTGAACGGTTGAGTATTCGTTATCGGCTGAGTATTACACCGGAGGCGAGTATGGCTACTGAAGCTATTGGCGGAGAAACCCCAACACTATTCTTGCGGAAAGCCACCGGCCTGGTCCGGGGCTGGTCGGTCCGCGACTCGATTATCTACGCGGCGCTGGCGACCAACTTCGTCACGCTCGGGCTGTATGAGTTCACCTTCGCGGGTCCCGCGTTCCCCAAGGGCCAGTTCATCACCGCGGTGATCATCTCCGGGGTCTGGGTCTCGTTCCTCGTCATCGCGTATGCGGGGCTGGTCGTCACGATCCCGCGGGCGGGCGGCGACTACGTCTGGCAGAGCCGCATCCTGGGCAGCGGAGTCGGGTTCGTGCTGGCCGCCACCGGGTGGTGGTTCATCCTCTGGCTGTGGGCGCCGATCTACGGCAACATCCTGTCGGTCCAGTTGTTCCAGCCGCTCTGGGCCACCCTGAAGTGGACCTGGCCCGGCGGCGGTGCCGCCTGGTTCGGCACCAGCAACGGGATCTTCATCGTCACGCTGATCACGATCGCGCTGGCCGGCCTGCTGGTCTCACTCGGCATGTCCGGGTACGCGCGGATCCAGAAATGGTGCTTCCTGGGCGGCATGATCGGCTTCGCCGTCGTCGTGGTGCTGCTGCTGGCCAACTCGCACGCCAGCTTCATCAGCTCGTTCAACCTGGAAGGCCAGAAGCTGTTCGGCGTCAAGAACGCCTACAGTGCCACCAATGCCGCGGCGGCCAAGGCCGGATACACCACGTCTCCGCTGGGCTTCGGCCCGCTGGGGCCGACCATGCTGCTCGTGCCGGCCATGATGTTCTTCATCCTGTGGCCGAACTGGGGCGCCACGCTGTACGGCGAGATCCGCGGGGCGAGCGACTTCAGGCGGGTGTTCACCGGCATGTTCGCGGGCCTGTGGATCACTGTCGCCTGCACGGTCCTCTGCCTGCTGCTGATCGCCAAGACGGTGGGCTGGGACTTCTACCAGAACCTCAACGCGCTGGACTACAACCTCACGCCGACGTTCGGCATCTGGCCGTACCCGTTCCTGTTCGCCGGCTGGCTGGTGCACAACACGGTTTTCCAGGTCGCGCTGATCCTGGTGCTGAGCCTGTGGTTCTTCGGCTGGGTGGGCACCTTGTTCCTGTCCTCGACCCGGGTCATCTTCGCGGCCGCGTTCGACCGGGTGCTGCCCGACCGGGCGGCCGAGGTGTCCGAGAAGCGGAAGGTCCCGGTCTACTCGCTGATCCTGATGCTGCTCCCGGCGGCCGGCCTGGCCGCCGTCTACGCCTACTCGACGACGTTCCGGACCTACACGCTGGACGCCACCCTGGTCATCGCGGTGACCTACCTGGGCAGCGCCATCGCCGTGGTCATCCTGCCGTGGCGCAAGCCTGACCTGTGGCGGGCGTCGCCGGCCAGCCGGATCAAGATCTTCGGTGTGCAGATCGTCCCGGTGGCCGGGATCATCACCATCGCGCTGCTCGTCTTCAACCTCTATGAGTGGCTCAGCAACAAGCTGTACTTCGTGAACAGCCGTGACTCGCTGATCTACATGGGCGCGATGTACGTGCTGGCCATCGTCGTGTTCGTGTCAGCCAGGATCATCCGCAACCGGCAGGGCATCGACCTGTCGCTGATCAACAAGGAGATCCCGGTCGAATAGGCAGTTTCCCGACCGGCCCCGTCGCCAGCGATCGTCGGCGGCGGGGCCGTGGCGTACCGTGGCGGCCGACGCTATACCAGAGACTGACGGGAACCACCAGCATGAATGACATCCCCAGGGCCAGCGCCGTCATCGTCGGTGCGGGCATCGTCGGCAACAGCCTCGCCTATCACCTGATGCGGCTCGGCTGGCGTGACCTCGTGCTGGTGGACAAGGGGCCGATGCCCAACCCGGGCGGCTCCACCGGCCACGCGTCCAACTTCATCTTCCCGATCGAGTACTCGAAGATGATGATGGAACTGACCCGGGACAGTACCGAGCAGTACCAGGATCTCGGCGTGTTCACCGAGAGCGGCGGCATCGAGGTCGCCCGCACCCCGGAGCGGATGGGTGAGCTGCGCAGGCGGTGCACGGCGGCCAAGGCCTGGCAGATCCCGGCCCAGCTGCTCACCCCTGCCGAGGTGGCCAAGCTGGTGCCCTACCTGGACGAGTCGGTCATCCTGGGCGGCGCGCACTTCCCCACGGTGGGCGTGGTGGACTCGCTGCGGGCCGGGACCCTGATGCGCGAGCAGGCCCAGCAGGCCGGCGTGCTGCGGGTGCTGGCCGGTGCCGAGGTGCTGGGCATCGAGACCACCGATGGCCGGGTCACCGCAGTGCGCACCACCCAGGGGGACATCGAGACCAGCGTGTGCGCCGTGTGCTGCGGGGTGTGGAGCCCGCGCATCGCGGCGATGGCCGGCGCCCGGATCCCGCTCACCCCGATCGTGCACCAGATGATCAGCGTCGGGCCCATCGAGCTGTTCGAGGGCACCACCGGGGAGATCGCCTACCCGATCGTCCGGGATGTGGACACCAACATGTACGAGCGCCAGCACGGCGGCGACATGGAGGTCGGCTCGTACGCGCACCGGCCGATCATCGTCCGCCCCGACGACATCCCGTCCATCGAGGAATCGGTGCTGTCGCCCACCGAGATGCCGTTCACCGCCGATGACTTCGACCCGCAGTTGCTCCAGGCCCTGGAGCTGATGCCGGATCTGCTCGGGGATGAGCGGGCGGGCATCCGTTATGCCATTAATGGGCTGATCTCCATGACGCCGGACGGTCACCCATTGCTCGGTGAGACGCCCGAGGTGGCCGGGCTGTGGTCGATCGCGGCGAGCTGGATCAAGGAGGGCCCGGGCATCGGGCGCGCGGTGGCTGAGTGGATGACCGGCCAGGTCCCCGGGATCGACATCCACGAGGCCGACATCGCCCGGTTCTACCCGCACCAGCGCACCGCCGAGCACGTCCGGGCGCGGGCCCGGGAGGGCTTCAACAAGATGTACGGGATCGTGCACCCGGCCGAGCAATGGGAGTCCGGGCGGCCGGTCCGGTGCAGCCCGGTCTACCAGCGCGAGCGCGACCTGGGCGCGGTGTTCATCGAGACCGTTGGCTGGGAGCGGCCGCAGTGGTACGCCTCGAACGAGGGGCTGCTGGAGAAGTACGCCGGGCAGCTGATGCCGCGCGACGCCGAATGGGACGCCCGGTGGTGGTCACCCATCATCAACGCCGAGCACCTGGCCATGCGCGAGGCGGCCGGGCTGGTCGACCTCTCCGCGTTCGCGATCTTCGACATCACCGGCCCGGGCGCCCTGGCCGCGGTGCAATCGGTCGCGGTGGCCCAGCTGGACGTGCAGCCCGGGCGGGTGGTCTACACCTCGCTGCTGGATGAGCGCGGCGGCTTCAAGGCCGACCTCACCATCATGCGGCTCGGCCCGCAGCGGTTCCGGGTGGTGACCGGAGGGGCCACCGGGATGGCGGACGCCCAGTGGTTCACCGGCCACCTGCCGGCCGACGGCACCGCGGCCCTGGCCGACCTGACGTCCGGGCAGTGCACGCTCGGCCTGTGGGGCCCGGTGGCCCGGACCGTGCTGCAGGCCACCACCAGCGACGACGTGTCCCAGGCCGGCTTCGGCTTCGGCACCTGCCGGGAGATCGAGATCGGCGGGGTGACCGTGCTGGCCTCGCGCATCTCCTACGTGGGCGAGCTGGGCTGGGAACTGCACATCCCGATGGAGCAGGGCGCGAAGGTCTGGGACATCCTGTGGGCGGCCGGCCGGCCGCACGGGCTGGTGCCGGTCGGCATCGGCGTCTACGGGACCACGGGCCGGCTGGAGAAGGGCTACCGCGCCTACGGCAACGAGCTGACCGCCGACTACACCCTGGTCGAGGCAGGCATGACCCGGCCCCGGGTGAAGGAGCACCCGTTCACCGGCCGGGACGCGTACCTGGCCCAGCGGGACACCCCGCCGGCCGCGGTGCTCTGCACGCTGACCGTGGATGACCACCGCAGCGCCTCCGGCCAGCTCCGCTACATGCTCGGCGGCGAGCCCGTGCTCGGCCCCGACGGCGAGGTGCTGGTCGACGCGAAAGGCCGCACCTCGTATGTGACCAGCGCCGGGTCCGGGCCATCGGTGGGCCAGCACCTGCTGATGGCCTACCTGCCCGCCGACCGCGCGGTCGAGGGCAGCCACCTCGCGGTGGAGTACCTGGCTGAGCAGTACCCGGTGACGGTCGCGGTGGCCGGCGCCAGGCCGCTGTTCGACCCGGAGAACCAGCGGGTCCGGAGCTGACCGGCATGGACATCGGAGTCTGCGTCAAGCGGGTGCCCATGGTCGGCGGCAAGATCGCCGTCACCCCGGACGGGCAGGACGTGGACACCCGCCTGTCCGGCTTTACCGTCAGCCCGCACGAGGAATGCGCGGTGGAGGAGGCGGTCCGGCTCACCGAGCGGCTCGGCGGCACCGTCACCGTGCTCACCCTGGGCCCGTCCGAGGCGGCCGACCAGCTGCGGGACATGCTGGCGCTCGGCGCGGGGCGCGCGGTGCTGCTGGAGACCGACGGCCGCGAATGGGGGCCGATCGCCACCGCGGCCGCGATCGCGGCCGTGGCGCGCAGCCGGGCGGAGAGCCCCGATGGGCCCTTTGACCTGCTGCTGTTCGGCAACGAGGCGGCCGACACCGGGGACTACCAGGTGCCGGTGCGGGTCGCGCACCTGCTCGGGGTGCCGTGCGCCACCGGCATCAAGCACCTGGAGATCGACCCCGGCCGGGCCCGCGCCCGGCGCGAATACCGGGGCCGCGAGGAGGTCTTCGACGTCCCGCTGCCCGCCGTGATCAGCGTCAAGGAAGGCATCAACCTGCCGCGCTACCCGTCGCTGCCGGGCCGGCTGCGGGCCAAGCGGGCCGCCATCGAGACGCTGCATCCCGGCTGGCAGGGCGAAGGGCTGCGCAAGGAGGGTCTGCGGGTGCCCGCGCAGGAACACCAGCAGGCGCAACTGCTCGGGTCCGGTGTCGAGGCCGTGCCCGCGCTGCTGCGGGTGCTGGACGAGCTGGGGGTGCTGCCATGACCGTGCTCTGCCTGGTCGAGCGGGACGGGGACGGGCTGGCCGACTCCTCGCTGCGGGTCCTGGCGTTCGGCCGGGAGCTGGCGCAGTCGTCCGGGACCGGGCTGAGCGCAGCCGTATTCGGCCCGGCCGCCCTGGCGCCCACCGGGGAACTGGGTGCCCACGGCGTGGCCGACGCGTACGTGATCGACTCACCGGAGTTCACCGCCTACGCCCCGGTGGCCTGGGCGCGGGCGCTGTCCGGGCTGGCCACGGACACATCCGCGACGGCGGTTATCGCGGCCGGCAGCGACCGGGGCAGCGAGCTGATGGCGCACCTGGCGGCGATCACCGGGCTGCCGATGGCCGCGAACTGCGTCTCGGCCACGGCGGCGGCCGGGGGCAGCTGCCGGCTCGTCCGCCAGCGCTGGGCCGGCAGCCTGCTGGAGGATGCCACGCTGGACGCCGCCACGGCGCTGCTCACGGTGGCCGTGGAGGCGGTCGCGGCCAGGCCGGCCGGGGTACCGGCCGTCCCCCGCGTGCATGCCGTCGAGCCTGCGCTGGCCGACGGTGACACCGACATCCGCGCGGTGGAGTCAGCCAGCCGGGACACGGGCGTCTCGCTGGCCACCGCGCGCGTGGTGATCGGCGGCGGGCGTGGCGTCGGCGGCCCCGAGGGGTTCGCGCCGCTGGAGGAACTGGCCGGGCTGCTCGGCGCGGCGGTCGGGGTGTCCCGGGTGGTGACCAGCCAGGGCTGGCGGCCGCACACCCAGCAGGTGGGCCAGACCGGCACCCGGATCACCCCCGAGCTGTACCTGGCCTGCGGGATCAGCGGAGCGATCCAGCACATGGCCGGCTGCCTGGGGGCCAAGCACATCGTGGCGATCAACACTGACCCGGGCGCGCCGATCATTTCCCGGGCCGAGTACGCGGTCATCGGCGATCTTGGCCAGGTGATCCCGGCGCTGGTCGCGGAAATCAGGAAACGTCACGATCAGCCGTAACCTGCTGCCGCCCGCCGCTGGCGTGGCCGCAGCGGGATCATCCCTGGTCAACGGCCGCCAGGTTGTCCCGGATCGTCCGGGTCATCGGGTGGTCAGGGCCCAGGGCCCGTTCGCAGTCGGCCAGCGTGCGCTGGAACATGGCGATCGCCTCGGTCAGCCGCAGTGCCCCGTGGTAAGCCTGCGCCAGGTTCCCCCGTGACGTCAGGGTGCTGAGGTGACCAGGGCCCAGCACACGTTCGCAGTCGGCCAGGGTCTGCTCATACAGCGGCAGCGCGTCCTTGAGGCGGCCCGCTGAGTGGTAGGCCGAGGCCAGGTTGCCGCGGGCGGTGATCGTGTCCGGGTGGTCGGGGCCCTGGGCCTGTTCCCGGTCGGCCAGGGTCCGCTCGTACTGGGGCAGCGCGTCCTTGACCCGCCGCGCTGACTGGTAGGCGGAGGCGAGGTTGCCGCGGGCGGTGAGCGTGTCGGGATGGTCCCGGCCCAGGACGCGTTCCCGGTCGGCCAGGGTCCGCTCGTACTGCGGGATGGCGTGCTTCAGCCGGCCCGCCGTCCGGTAGGCGTAGGCGAGGTTGCCGCGGGCCGTGAGCGTGTCGGGGTGGTCGGGGCCCTGGGCCTGCTCCCGGTCGGCGACGGTCCGCTCGAACAGCGGGATCGCTTCTTTCAGC
>Ga0265338_10001841_pt1 | contig 33290 bp, 24 predicted proteins | sample 42126metaG_FD_193579 | JGI IMG/M metagenome (GOLD analysis project Ga0265338, IMG submission 193579) | Rhizosphere microbial communities from Carex aquatilis grown in University of Washington, Seatle, WA, United States - 4-21-26 metaG | ecosystem: Host-associated > Plants > Roots > Rhizosphere...
TGGCCCCGTCGCCCTGGCTCCGGCGCCCCTGGCTCCGGCGCCCCTGGCTCCGGCGCCCCTGGCCCCGCCGCCCCTGGCCCCGGCGCCCGCAGCGCGCAACGACGTGAGTCCGCTTCAAGTGTCGCTGGATCGGCAGCAAAACGCTTTTGGTGGCCAGGTCGCGCCGGCGCACGCGGCCAGGCCGCCGCTGAGCGGGTACGGCATGGCCCAATCGGCGCACGACGCCGGCCCGCCGCTGAGCGGGTACGGCATGGGCCAAGCGGCAGTAGGCACGCAGGTCTCGGAGTGGCCGGGGTCAGCCACGGGGGAGCTGGCCCGGCAGCGGCGGGACACCCAGCCGCAGCCTGTCCAGCCTCCGGCGCAACGCCGCCGCACTCGCCTGATCCTGCTGGTCAGCCTGGGTGTCGTAGCGCTGCTCGGCGGAGTTGCCGGGGGAGCTATCACCGCGCCGGGCACCCCGGCCCCGAAGAAAACCCAAACGTCGGCGGCCAGCCTGCTTCCGGCGGCGCAGCAGGCCGCCTACCGGGCGGGCGGCGTGAAGGTGACCGCGCGAGCGCGCGGCGCCCGGGTGTCCTGGACCGCGCCGCACACGAGCAAAGGCGTCACGGCTTTCATCGTGGTCGCCGGACTGGCGCGCCAGGCGAAGCAGGAGCACACCGTGGGGGTGCACAGCCGAAGCGTTGTCTTTGCCGGGCTGCAGGCCGGGCAGCGTTACTGCTTCGTGGTGGGCACGCTGGTCAAGTCGCCCAGCGGCCAGCCAAACACGGCAGCTAGCAGGCCGCTCTGCACCGTCGTGCCGGCCTCGGCATAGCGCCCCCCGGAACCAGGCGTGCTCACAGAATGGCGCAGGCCCACATCAGCCGGCCACCCTGTGATTCACTGCCATCCACTGCGGACAGGGAAAGGTACTGGTCCGCGGACCAGTACTCATGGTGACCGTAATGGATGCTAATGCCGCTTAACTACCGAAATGACTACGGCAGTCGATCCATTGCTGACGAAATACCGGACATTTACCGGAGAGGTACATGAGCGAACCCGCGAGCGGCCAAGACGAGCCGGAGATCTGGTTCACCCTCGAACACCGGCCCGGGCCCGCATGGCGGCGCGATCTGCCGGAGTTCGAGCAGGATTTCAGCGAGCACTTCGAGTTCATCGGCCTGCTGCGGGCGCGCGGGCTGCTGGTCGCAGGCGGCCCGCGACCCGATCAGCCCGGCCACGGCATGATCATCGTCCGCGGGGTGGACGCGACCGAGGCAGAATTCATCGCCAACGAAGCCGACATGAGCGTTGTCAACGGGCTGCTTGAGGTGACGGTCCGGCCCTGGCGCGTCGTCAGCTATTGACCGGGCGGATGGGGTTGCGCGGACCTGCCGCGCAACCCCATCGTTCAGCCGGCCTGGCGTAGCTCCGGGCGTGGCCGTGTGGGCCTGCGGCTGCCCCGGACGCTGCCGCCGCGGGAAGCGACTGCGCCGCCCAGGGCCGCGTCACGCTGAGCACCGCCGCCCGGGGCGCTGCCGGGCGACGGATTGCCATTGGGCGCCGTACCGCCACGCGAGGACGTCGAGTACGTCGCCGCGGCGGGCGACGACGTCGAATACTGGGTCATGCCGCGCGAGGAACCGCCGCGCGAGGAACCGCCCCGCGAGGAACCCGCGTAGGACGGAGCACCGTGCGCGCTACCGCCCCGCGAGGAAGCACCGCGCGAGGAGCCACCGCGCGGCGGACCGCCACGCGAGGAACCGCCCCGCGGGGACCTGTCCCGCGCGGGACGGGTGCCGTACTCAGGCGGCGCGGGCCGGGTAGCCGGCGGCGGCGGCACCGGAGTGCCCGATGTCGCGATCTCCCGGACCGCGTGGTGGCCGGTCTGCACCTGATGGCTGACGGGAGTGACCCCCGCTGCGTCGTGCAGCCGGGCGACTTCGCGGACCTGGGCCGGGTCGACCAGCGCCAGGACCGTCCCGGACGCGCCCGCCCGGGCGGTGCGGCCGGAGCGGTGCAGGTAGTCCTTATGGTCGTTCGGCGGATCGAAGTGCACGACCAGGCCGACGTCGTCGATGTCCAGGCCGCGCGCGGCGACATCGGTCGCCACCAGCACCCGCGGATGACCGGCGGTGAAGGCACCCAGGGCCCGCTGCCGCTGGTTCTGGTTCAGGTTGCCGTGGATGGCCGCCGCCGGAACCCCGGCATTGGTCAGCTGCTTGGCCAGCCGGGCCGCACCGTGCTTGGTGCGCACGAAGAACAGCGTGCGGTCGGGCCGGGCCGCGATCTCGGTGGCGATGGCCACCTTGTCCGCGGCCGGCAGCACGAACACCTGGTGATCTGCGGCGACGCCGGGCTCATCGGAAGGAGCCACGGCATGCAGCGCGGGCTCATTCAGGTACCTGGTCACCAGCTTGTCCACGTCGCGGTCCAGGGTGGCGGAGAACAGCATCCGCTGCCCGCCGGCCGGGGTGTCATCGAGGATGCGGCTGACCGCGGGCAGGAAGCCGAGGTCAGCCATGTGGTCCGCCTCGTCAATCACCGAGATCTCGATTCGGGCCAGGCTGCAGGAATGCCGGTCGAGCAGGTCGATCAGCCGGCCGGGGGTGGCGACCACGATGTCGACCCCGCGACGAAGCTGGTCTATCTGCCTGCCCATCGGTGCGCCACCGTAGACCGTCGTGACCGTCACGCCAACCGCCCGGCCGAGCGGCGTCAGCACATCGGCCACCTGCTGGGCGAGTTCCCGGGTGGGGACCAGGACCAGCCCGCGCGGGGCCTTCTCCCGTCGCGGGCCGCTGGCCCCGGACAACCGGGCCAGCATGGGCAGGCCGAACGCGAGAGTCTTGCCGGATCCGGTCTGCGCGCGGCCCAGGACGTCCCGGCCGGCCAGTGCGTCCGGCAGGGCCCGGGCCTGGATAGCGAAAGGCGCGTCGATCCCGCGCTGGGCCAGCGCGCTGACCAGCGGACCAGGGATGCCGAGCTCCCGGAAGGTGGTGGCGGGCGGCGCCGGTACGGCGAGCGCTGCGGTCAGCGCCAGCTCCAGCGCCGAGGGGGCGGCGGGCGGGCGGGGGGTATTCGAGCGGCCCGGGCTGCCACGGCCGGCCTGGCTACGGCGGCCGGGTCCGTTCCGGCGACCTGAGCTGGCACCGCCGTTACCTCGGCGGGCCGGGTCGCGGCGGGCTGCGTTCTGCGGCAAGGGTGAACTCCATCCGTGCTTCGTGGGCCGCGTCGTGATGGGAGGCGTCGACGACAGCGGCGAACTGGAACTCACCGAGAAGCGGACTGCTCACACAAGCGACCACGCGGGCTTCTCGCCCGCGGGAGTGGCGGCCAGACTGCCCGCCATTTGCACCAACCTTATCAGCGGTCCCCTTGTTCCCCCGGTTTGGCCGGAGTCAGGGCGGGCGGCAGCCGGGAAACCAGCGATGCGTGGGTGTCCGTGCGGCCAGGCCTCACTCTTCACGCTTCTCGAACAGGCTGACGGCGATAAGCCCGGCGATGAACGCTACGACCATGGCGATCAGCAGGCCGAGTTCAGCCGAGCTGATCGTCACCTCATTACTCAGCAGGAAGAGGATCCGCCTGATCACGGCCACCAGCCCGACGATGATGAACGGCTGGGCCACCAGCCGGTGCGCGCGCAGCGACAGCACCACGGTGTGCACGATCTCCACCAGGATCAGCACCAGCAGCACCCGGTCCAGCAGGTTGATGGCCGCCACCGAAATCGACTTGTCCAGAGAGTCGATGAAGAAGCTGATGACCCCGGAGACGGTCAGGGTCGCGGCGAGGATGATCAGCACCACGCCGACCACGATGGTGACGAAGTCCTGCGCATGCTCCAGCGCCCAGATCGAACCGGTCACACCCCGCCGGCGGGCCGGCGGCCCCGCCTTCTCATCACTCGCCTCGGGCAACGATTCCCTCCAGCCGCGTAGAGATCACAGGCTAAGGCGTCAGCGCCGATCCGTGCGGATGACTTTTCAAGGTGGCGGCGTAGTCGGGCACGTATGTCTGCATATCCCGCGGCACGCGCACGTAGCCGCGGGACGCCGGGCGCTTCGGCAGCGACAGGGGCAGCCGCTGGACATCGCGATACGGCAGGGTGGTAAGCAGGTGCGCGATCATGTTGATCCGGGCCCGCCGCTTGTCGTCGCTCTCGACCACGTGCCACGGAGCCTCGGGGATGTCGGTGTGGATGAACATCTCGTCCTTGGCCCGGGAATAGTCTTCCCAGCGGGTGATCGACTCCAGGTCCATCGGCGAGAGCTTCCAGCGCCGCATGGGATCCTCCAGCCGGGACCGGAACCGGCTTTCCTGCTCGTCGTCGCTGACCGAGAACCAGTACTTCCGCAGCAGGATGCCTTCCTCGACGAGCAGCCGCTCGAAGATGGGGCACTGGTGCAGGAACCGCCCATAATCCTCCTTGGTGCAAAAGCCCATCACATGCTCCACGCCAGCACGGTTGTACCAGCTACGGTCGAACAGGACGATCTGGCCGCCGGCTGGCAGGTGCTCGATGAAGCGCTGGAAGTACCACTGGGTCTGTTCCCGCTCCGTCGGCGCGGGGAGGGCGGCGATCCGGGCGATGCGCGGGTTGAGGTACTGGGCTACCCGCTTGATCGTGCTTCCCTTGCCAGCCGCGTCGCGGCCCTCAAAGATCACCACCACCCTGAGCCGCTCGGTGCGCACCCACTCCTGCACCTTCACCAGTTCGGCCTGCAGCCGGTAGAGCTCGACCTCGTACAGCTTCTTGGGCAGCCGCTGCGGGTGGGCAGGCTTGCCCTTGGTGTGCGCTGGCCGCTGCGCCTTGGCTGTGCCGTCCTTGTGGGTCACCTGCCCCACCCCCTTTGCGCCGAGTCAACCACCAGCCGGGGTTGGTGGCGAGCCCGGGACGGGCTGGCGGGGATATGCTGTGGGCCAGATGGTAGCTTTTCGTGCTCAGTCAATTACCAAGCGTGCCTGGAGGGTGGCGGCCGGCTGCGCCGCGATGACCATGTGCCTGTCGTCGCCGGCGGCATTCCCGGCTAGCCATGCGCAGGCCGTGGCCGCCCGGACCGTGCTGAGCTTCACCTTCGATGATGGCGACGCCGACCAGATGGCAGCCGCGCGGGTGCTGCACAGGTACGGGATGCACGGCACCTTCTACATCATCACCGGCGCGGTCGGGGCGCCCCAGTACATGACCCTTTCCGACCTGCACACGCTGGCCGCGGAGGGGGACGAGATCGCCGGCCATACGGTCTCGCACCTCGAGTTGCCCCATGTCACCGCCGCGGAGGCGCGCCGCCAGGTGTGCGACGGACGGAACACCCTCATGACCTGGGGATTTCACCCGACCTCGTTCGCCTATCCCGGCGGGGTGTACAGCCCGGCGACCGAGGCCATCGTCCGGGAATGCGGCTTCAACAATGCGCGGGTCGTCATCGGCCTCCGCTCACCAGGCTGCCCCGCCTGCACCGTGGCGGAAACCGTGCCGCCCAGGGACCCCTACGCGATCCGGGTTCCCGGGCAGGTGGACGGCAGCTGGACGCTGGCCACGCTGCAGGACATTGTCACCACCGCGGAGAGCCGTGGTGGCGGCTGGCTGCCGCTGGTCTTCCACCACATCTGCGCCGCCAAATCCTGCTCCAGCCTGTCCGTCCGGCTGTCCCTGGTGAACAGCTTCGCGAAATGGCTCGCCCAGCGGCGGGACGTCGGCACGGTGGTCAGGACCGTCGGCCAGGTCGCCGGCGGCCCGGTGCGCCCGATGATCAGCGCGCCCGCGCCCCCCCGGCACGGCGTCATCAACGGCTCGCTGGAGGTCGTCGGCAATTCCGGCGCGGTGGACCCGACCGTGGAGGCGCCCAGTCACCCGGTCCCCGCCACGCAATGCTGGATGCGGGCCGACTATGGCCAGAACACGTCGACCTGGCAGCGGATCCGGGGAGGTCACGACGGCCGGTGGGCCATGCGGCTGACGATGACCAGCCACCGGACCGGTGACGCCAAGCTGATCCAGCAGTTTGACACCGGCCAGTGCTCGATCCCGGTCGTCTCCGGGCAGTCCTACAACCTGGCTACCTGGTACACGTCGACCGTCACGACCCAGTTCGCGATCTACTACCGGACCCTGGCGGGCCGCTGGCGGTACTGGACATCGAGTCCTTTCTACCCGGCGGTAGCGCGCTGGTCCGACGCGACATGGACGACACCTCCGGTGCCGGCCGGCGCGAGCGGGCTCAGCTTCGGGCTCGCCCTGTCCCGCACGGGCTCGTTGACCACCGATAACTACAGCATCCTCGCCACCCGGCCGAGCCTGATCCGGGGGATCCTGGACATCGCGCTGCTGACGCTGCTCGTCCTGGGCGGCGCGGTGGCCGGGACCCGCGCGCTGCGCCGGCGACGCAGGCGCACGCCAGCCCCCGACGCGGCCTCAGCCTGAGCGACGCAGCGGCGACTGCGTGAACCCCTCGTCCAGCAACCGGTTGCGCACAGCGAAGGAAGCTGCCTCCAGCCGGGAATGCACGCCGAGCTTGGTGAGAAGCGACTGGACGTGCGTTCGCACCGTGGCCGGTGAGACCCCGAGCTTGACCGCCATGGCGGTGGTGTCCAGCCCTTGCACCAGCAGCGCCAGGCATTCCCGCTCCCGGGGGGTGAGGAACGCGGCGAGCCGCTGCGCGTCGTCCTCCTGCGGCGGCAGCCGCTTCCGGATGCCCTTCGGGACGTCGACGACCACCTCGCCCCGCAGCACCCGTTCGATAGCCCCGGTGAGCGCCGAGATTCCCCGGGTCTTGTGCAGATAGCCGGCGGCACCCACGTTCAGGGCACGCAGTATCCCCTCGGTCTCGGGATCGGCGCTGAGCACGAGCACCTTTGTGTTCTTGCTGATGGCGACCATCTCGGCGATGGCGTCGATGCCATCGTCCCCGGCGAAGTGCCGGTCGATCAGGCACACGTCCGGCTGCTCCAGCCGGACGCACTCGATGGTGTCCGGGACGGTACGGGCAATGGTGACCTCGTAGCCACGCTGGATGAGAACAGCGGACATCGCGTCGAGGAACACGCTGTGGTCATCACCGATCACCAGGCGGGTCACTGCGGTCAACCGCTCATCCGGCCGACACGAGGGGAACGGCCCGCAGCGGAATCAGGATGCGGACCCGGGCGCCGCCGGTGTCCGGCGCCTGTACTTCAAGGCGCCCGCCACACGAGTCGAGCAGCGCGGTCACCACCGTGAGGCCCAGCGAAGCGGTCCCGGCGGGGCCATTGCCGAAGCCGGGACCGTCGTCGGTCACCTCGATGACAGCATCAGGGTCGTTGGGCCGGATTTCTTCCTGCCGGATCCCGACCTCGACCCGGCCCTCCGGCCCCGCGGCGCGGGCCGCGTTGTCGACGACGTTGGTCAGCACCCGCCAGAGCAGCGCCGGACTGGCCTCGACACTCACCGCGGGCCCGGGCAGCAGCGCGATCGTGGCCTCGTGGGCATAACTGGCCAGTTGCACCACCTGACCGCTCAGTGCGCCCAGGTCGACGGCGCCGACATCCTCGGCTTCATGCTTGTCGGGGATCTCGCTGGAGATGATCTCAAGCATCCGGGACAGCTCCAGCGAGAGCAGTTCCATCCGGAAGCCCGAGTCGTCGGGCAGCGCGACATCCCCGCGCACCGCCTCGACAAGGTAGGACAAAGTTGTCATCTGGTGCCCGAGATCATGCATCAGGCCCCTGGTTGCGAGCGCCTCAGCACCATCGGACCGTCGTCGGCCGTGACTGCGCCGTCGTTCCAGTGACGATTTCATGCGTGATGCCCCCCCGCGATTCCTGGCTCCCCCGGCCCGTCACTCATGAGGTGCAATACCCAATACGAAGCATGCACTGTTAGTCACATGATAGTGGCTATACGTGTCTAGTCGTACCACACGTGCCACCGGGCGCATCAGAATTCTCTGGAGAAAGCGCAGGTGAGGCTACGCCGGCCGGGTGTTCGCGGGATTACCCAGCAGAGGGGCGGGGTGCGGGGTGATGTACGCCTCGGTGAGCGCGGCGCGCAGCGCCGGCTCACCGAACCGGCGGCCCAGGCGGGCCCGGGCGGCCGTGGCCATCCGGGCGGCGGCGGCCGGGGAGTCGAGCAGGAAGCCAATCGCCTCGGCCATCAGCTCGGGGCGCCGGGGCGGGACCAGCAGGCCTGTCTCGCCGGGAACCACCACGTCGGAGACGGCGTTGACCGCGGTCGCGACCACCGGTATCCCGCACACCATGGCCTCCACGACCACCGTGGGCAGCCCCTCATAGAGGCTGGGCAGGGCGAATACGTCGAAGGCCGGGAGCAGGGCCGGCACGTCGGTGCGCTCCCCGGCCAGCAGCACCGTGACCTCCGGCATCCCGGCGGCCAGGCGGGCGATGTGGTCGGCGAGTTCCCCTCCGCCGATCCAGACGCCGATCACCTCCGGGCGGGCCAGCCGGCGCAGTGCGGCGAGGAAGTCCGCCGGGGCCTTCTGGTAGGTCAGCCGGCCGACTGAGCCGACCACCGTGGCGTCGGCGGGCAGGCCAAGCACGAGCCTGGCCCGGCGGCGCGCCAGCGGTGCCGGTGCGCTGGCCCCGGCGGCTGGGAACCCTGTCCCGGCCTCGTCCGCGCCGTCCACGACCACGCCGATCGTGCGTATTCGTTCCGGTGCGATCAGCTCACGCCGCACGGCCTGCACGGCCACGCCGGTGCCCACGCACAGGGCCAGGTCGGTGATCCGGCCAAGCCGGCGTTCGATGGCCAGGTAGGCCTGGCGCCGCGGTGCCCGCTGGAATTCGTGGAACGGGAACCCGTGATAGGTGTGCACGATCCTCGGGATCCCGGCACGGTGCGCGGCCAGGCGGCCCACCGTGCCCGCCTTGGCGGTGTGGGTGTGCACCACGTCGAAACGCCGCGCCCGGAAGAGCGCGCCGAGCCTGCGCAGCGCCCGGAGGTCGTTACGGGGGTCGATCGGCATGCGCAGCGACGGCTCGACGATGACTTCCAGGCCGGCCGCGGCGGCTTCGTCGATCAGCCTGCCGCCGCTTCCCGTGATGATCGTCATCCGGAAGGCACTGGAGTTCATCGCCCGGGCACCGCGCAGGGCATGGATGCCCGCGCCGCCCTCCAGCCGGGTAATCACCGTCGCGACCCGCGATGCCTCGCGGGCCGCGACGGGCCCCGGTCTGGCCCCGCTCATCCGTCTTCCGGGCTCATCGTTCCGGGCTCATCCGTGCTCCGGTCCGCCGCAGGTCGGGCGTAGGGTGTCTTAGCTGGCCCACGGCCGGATCACCTGACGTGCTCCGATGCTCTCAGACCAGCGGCCCGGGCTACCCGGACAGCTTCGAGCCGACTGTGCACGTCCAGCTTGGCGAAGATATTGCGGGTGTGCGTGCGCACGGTATCCGTCGATATGAGCAGGTCCTGGGCTATCTGCCGGCCCCGCTTACCGTCCATCATACTCAGCAGGACGTCTCGCTCCCGCGGGCTGAGCACGTCAAGCAGGTCTTCGTGCTCCTTGGCCCGGCTGACGTCAGCCCGCAACTCGCGGAGTATCTCGCCCAGCATGTCCGGCGGGAACCAGGATCCGCCCTGGCACACCCCGCGCAGCACCGTCTCGAGCTCGGCCGCGCCCTGCTCCTTGGCCACCCACGCAGCGACGCCAGCCCGGGCCGCTGCCACCGCGTGGGCCAGATTGTGGTCGGAGCTGAGCACCACGACACGTGCTTCCGGCCGCACGGCCACCAGGGCGCGCAGGACCTCCCCGACCGCTGGGCCCAGCGGCTCGACCTCGATCGTGATGACATCGGGGCGCAGGCCCCTGACGATGTCGAGAAGATTGGGATCGGCGGTGGTGCACCGCCCGGCCACCCAGAGGTCCATGGCTGTGGACAGGCGCGACGCTAGCGCCTCGGTGACCATCAGGTGATCATCGACCAGCAGCAACCGGACCGGACTCATAGGTTCACTCTGCACCGTCAACATGACGGTGTCCTCATCCAGATGCATGACAACCGTCCCCAATAAATACTGCATGAGCTGTGGTTATACCGTTCGGCGTGGCCATGCTGGCCCTCGTGGCCAGCCTGGCCACGGACAGCGCGGGCCGCTGTGCGCCGGATGTCCGGTCGCCGCCCACAGCCACCTGGCTGCTGCCCTGGATGGTACGGGTGGGGCTCTTCCACCGCCCGTTGGACCGCGACAGCCACGCCATAGGTATCGCGTAGATGCCGATCGCCGCGTCCACGAGCCGCATGAGCGGGAAGAAGAACCCGTAGAGCAGGAGCCGGGGACGCCGTTCCAGCAGGGCGACCACGACCGTGAGGGCATAGTCGGGCACCACCAGGCCGAAGAACACGGTGGAAAGCTGCACGTGCGCGGCCACGTCGGTATAGACCGGCGCGAACCAGGGCCAGTACTGCGCCCCGCCCACCAGTTCCGGGACGGCGAAGACCAGCAGCAGCATCGGCACCAGCAGGAACATCAGGCTCGACACCACCGCCTCGAAGAGCAGCAGGGCGACCATGGCGGTGAATAGGTTCGCGCGCGGCGGATGGCGGCGCACCGTCTGCCACAGCCCGAGCGCCCACCGCTTGGTCTGCCGGATGTAGTCGTGCAGGTTATCCGGGTCCTGGGTGACCGCGACGGCCGCGAGCGTGAAGCCGACCTTGCCCAGCTGCTTCTGGTACACCTCGAAGGTCATGTTGAAGTCTTCGATCGCCAGGCCCGGCGGGTTCATGTCGATGCGCGGCAGCACCTCGGAGCGGTAGATGCTGGCAAAGCCCGGGACGATGGGCGTCGCGTTGAAGTGCCGCGACGTCTGACCGTACTTGAGCACCCGCTGGCCGATGGCGTAGATCCGCTGGCGGTGGCCTACCAGCAGGTTCCCCATGGGCGACAGCGCGCGCTCGGTGTCGGTCTTGACGCAGCCCGCCACCGCGACCACCTCAGGGGAATCGAAGATCGGCAACGCCGCGTCGAAATAGCCGGGCTGCACGCGGGTGTCCGCGTCCAGCAGCATCACGGCGCGGAACCGTTCGAGCAGCCCGAAACGCTCGATCGCCTCATGCAGCGCGCCCGCTTTGCCGAGATTCTCCTTCGTCTCGATCACGTTCACCCCGGCGCGGCGGGCGAGCTGCACCGTGTTGTCGGTCGAACCGTCGGAGACCACGTGCACGCTGGACAGCGGTACCAGTTCCATGATGGCGGCCAGCGTCTGCTCGATGACCAGCGCCTCGTTGTGGGCCGCGATGAGCACCGCGACGTCGTGCACGGTCATCCGGCGCGTCGCCACCGCGGTGGCGACCACCGCACGCATGTTGACCGGGGTTCCGGTGTCCGCGGCCAGCCGGGCCTTCGGCACACCCCAGGCCGGAACCTGCGCCAGGGCTGCCGCGGGCTGGGTGAGCGCCGCGGCGAGCGGCGGCAGGCCCCAGGCACCTGGCCCACGATTATGGGACATGGCGGACCTGGCGGGCAGCGCAGGTCTCACCGGGATCTGGGTCCCCGCCTTACCAGCCAGCCCGGCCAGCCCAGGCCGGGGCGCCCGGGCGGCCGCGCGGCGGATGGCACGCGCGTCGCGCACCTTCCGGGCCAGCGCGGCGATCCGGCGGCAGAGGCCGATGAAGCCCCAGATGGCAAAGTTGGCCCCGAAGATCAGGATGGCCAGCGCCCACCAGGGCATCATCGGACAGCCTGGGACGTGGCCACAGCGCTCGGCCCGGAAGCCGGCAGGACATGACGCAGCGCGCGCCAGGTGCCGGTGTCCGCGGAACCGAACATCCACAGGTACACGCCGGCGATGCCAGCCTGGTGGGCCAGCGCGAACTTGGCCCTGGAACTCGCCGCGTTCTCGAACCACACGGTGTGCATGTGGCCGGAGCTGTCGGTGTAGCTGAACCAGGGCGCCTGGGCTGTCGTGTCGTACCGCACGGTGGCGTGGTACCTCGCAGCCAGCTGGGACGCTTGTAGCCAGCTCAGCCCGCTGCCCTGGCCTTCGGACCAGTTGTATCCGTAGAGCGGCACACCGAGAACGATCTTGGACGCGGGCATCTGGGTCTTGGCGTAACGCAGCACGGAACTGATCCAGCCAACCGGGGCGACCGGGCCGGCCGCCGAGCCGGCCCAGTGGTAGTCGTAGGCCATCAGGCGCACCTGATCGACGACGCGGCCGATCGCCGCATAATCCTGGGCCACGTTGCGCGGGGCGTATCCGGCGTCCGTGGCCTTGGCGAACAGCGCCACCGAGAGGATCTTGTTTTTCGCGTGCAGCGCCGCGGCCAGGTGGGTCACGAACGCAGTGAACACCTGCCGGTCGCCGGCCTGCAGGTTCTCGTAGTCGATGTCGATCCCGGCGTAGTTGTGCGAGACCACCAGCGCGACGATGGCGGCCACCTGCTCGCCGCTCAGCGCAGGACTGTGCAGCATCCGCGCCACTGGCTGGTAGGACCATTTGCCCTTGGTGATGTTCGCGATGGTGGGCACGATGCGCAGGCCCGTGGCGCGCAGCCGGCTGAGATCACGGGCCACCGCGGCGGACTGGTCCGGCAGGTACTGGGTGGTGATCTGGCCGTCGCTGGCCAGCCCGTACATCCACGGCGACGCTTCGCCGAAGGTGCTGCGGTTGGCCAGCACGACGGATGTGCTCTGGCCGATGTTCCAGTAGGGCATCGAGGACACGATGAGCCTGCGGCGCGGGGCCGGCCCGCCGCTCGCGACCATGGTGACCACCACCGCCCCGATGGCGAGCAGCGCAACCATCGGCCAGACGAGCCGCGCGTGCGGCATCGCCCGCAGCGGGGCACCCCGGCGGGCGGCTGCGCCCGCCGGGGAATCCCCGTGGCCTGATGGCATATCGCTTCTCGTGGCGCTACGCCGGTTAATTACGATGCGGACACCGGAACGGCCGCGCGCTGCGCCGCCTGGTCGCCGATGACGTCACCGATGATGTCGTCGAGGGTGCGGACCGGCTGGAAGCCGGTGAGCGAGCGGGCGAAGCTGCAGTCCGGCACGCGGCGCTGCATGTCCTCGTAGCCCGAGCCGTAAGCCTCTAGGTAGGAACTGCGGGTAATGCGGGAGGGTGAATCGGTCGCGGCGATGACCTTCTGGGCCAGCGTCTCGATATTGACCTGCTCGGTGGAGCCGAGGTTGACGGCCTTGCCGTAGGCCGCTGGGGTCCGGGCGAGCATGGTGAGCGCCGGGATGACGTCGTGCACATGGCAGAAACAGCGGATCTGCTTGCCGGTGCCGTAGACGGTCAGCGGCTCGCCGCTCAGGGCCTGGCGGGTGAACCGGGGGATGACCATGCCGTAGCGGCCGGTCTGGCGTGGGCCAACGGTGTTGAAAAGGCGGACGATGACGGCCCGGAGGCCTTTTTCGCGCGCGAAGGCTTCGATGAGGCTCTCGTCGATGGCCTTCGCCTCGGCATAACTCCACCGTGACTTGAGCGGTGAGCCGAGGATCCGGTCGTCGTCCTCGTTCAGCCCGATCTTGGTGTTCTTGCCGTAGATCTCGCTGGTGGAAGCGGCGACCAGGACAGCGCCACTGTCCAGGGCGGCCTGCACGACGTTCTCGGTGCCGTGGATGTTGGTCCGCATGCTGTCCAGGGTGCTGTCCCGGATCAGGAAGGCCCCGACGGCCGCAGCGAGGTGGAACACCACGTCGCTGCCTGCGGTCAGGTCACTGACCAGGCTTGAGTCCAGGATGTTGCCCTCGGTGAACCGGAACGACGGGTGGTCGCTGACGGCGGCGAGGTTGTCAAGCCGGCCGGTGGACAGGTCATCCAGGCCGGTGACCTGATGGCCGTTGGCCAGCAGGGACTCGACCAGGTGACCGCCGATGAAGCCGGCCGCGCCGGTCACGAAATACCTCATCGCTGTGCTCCCGTCATCCGCGCGGGCGGCCCGGCGGCTTGTTCCGCCACAGCCGCCGCCGCGGCGGGTGCCGCAGATACCGGTGCTGTGGATGTCAGTGGTGCGGCGGCCAGTGGCGTGGGTGCCAGTGGCGTGGGTGCCAGTGGCTTAGCTGCCAGTGGGGTGGGTGCCAGTGGGGGTGCCAGTGCCGTACCCGGCGCGGCGGGCGCACTGAGTGTGGTGGTGTGGTGGGCCCGGCGGGCGCCCAGGCGTGCCGCGCGCCGGCGTGGGCCGCGGGCGGCCGCGAGTTCCTCATACATGGTGTCGATGCGGTCGGTGACCGCGACGATGCCGTACTCCCGTTCGACCGCTGGCTCGGGGAACCGCGGCCGGTGACCGACCGCTACTTCCGCTTCCAGGGCGGCGCGGATCCCGGCGGCGTTCGAGGGCACCTGGGTGGCGCGGGCCACTTGCAGGCCGTCGAGCGCCGGGCAGGTCGTGTAGGCCACCGGGAGGCCGTTGGCCAGCGCCTCCAGCACCGACAGCCCGAATGTCTCCTGCGCGGAGGACGCGACGAACAGGTCGAACGCGGACAGCACGCCCGCCACGTCATGACGTTCCCCGGCGAACACCACCCGGTCGGTGACCCCATGCTTGGCGGCCGCCTGGACCAGCCGCTCGCCCTCGTCGCCCTTGCCGACGATCACCAGGCGCGCCTGGCCCGCCTTCAGCAGCGGCGCCGCCGCCTCGATCACCAGGTCGAACTGCTTGTTGGGATCCAGCCGGCCCAGGACCCCGATCAGGTACTCCCCGGGGCCGGCCCCGAACTGCGCCCGCACCTGCTCGCGTGCCGCGGCGTCGAACGCCACCCGGTCGAGGTCCACCCCGTTCGGGATCACCGTCACCTTCGCGGCCGGAACTCCCCAGCCGGTCATCCGGGTGCGGACTGTCTCCGACACCGCCACGGTCATCTGCGAGAACCAGCCGGTCGCCAGGTACAGGGCGCGGACCCCGGCCGTCATCGGCCGCCGCTCCAGGTGCGTTTCGCCGATCGAGTGCTCCGTGGACACGACCACCGGCGTTCCCGCCAGCCACGCCGCCGGCCGCCCGTACACCTGCGACCGGTACAGGTGCGCATGCACCACGTCGTAGCCGCCGTCACGGATCAGCCCGCGCAGCCGCCACAACACCGCGAGCTGCGTGTTCCGCGACATTCCGACGTCGCGCACCTGGACCCCGTCCGAGCCGATCATCTCGGCGACCGGGCCCGGGTTGTACAGCGTCACCACGTCGGCGTCGTGCCGGGAGTTCTGCAGCACCGAACGCAGCTGCAACTCAGCCCCGCCCACACCCAGACCCGTAATTACATGCAGAACCTTCACCGTGAACCTCCGTGTGACGTGCGAGAGAAAGCGGGCTTCGGGCCAGCGGAGCTGCGCTCCGAGTTAGCGATAACGAGCCGCTGCGGCTGTGGGCGCCCGGCGGGCGGCCATCCGGGAGCAGGGCGGGAAGAGCCGGGAGCGTTGCTGGGGGATGGGCCGGTCAGCGAGCCCAGGGCCGTGGCCACCGTTGCCGCCGCGGTGCGGGCCAGGATCGTCAGGTCGAGCCAGAAGGACCAGTTCTCGATGTACTGGTTGTCGAACCGGACCCGGTCCTGGATCGAGGTGTCCCCGGTCAGCCCGTGCACCTGGGCCCATCCAGTCAGTCCCGCGGGCATCCGGTTCCGGTCCTCATATCCGGGCACCTCGCGGCCGAACTGCCGGGCGAAGAAGGGGCGTTCGGGACGCGGGCCGACCAGCGACATCTCGCCGCGCAGCACGCTCAGCAACTGCGGCAGCTCATCCAGATGCGTGCTGCGCAGGAACCTGCCGAATGAGGTGCACTGCTGGGCCGGCGTGGCCCAGCATGTGTCCGGGTCCCAGATGGTGTCCAGGTCACTGCGCGGCCCGAGGGTGCGCAGCTTCGCGATCTCAGCCACCCGGTCCGGGCCCACCACGCGGACCTGGCGGAACAGCGCCGGACGGCGCAGTTGCAGCCGGACGGCCAGCGCCAGCACGACCAGCAGCGGCGCGGTCAGCAGCAGCAGCACGGCGGCGGCGGCAATGTCGAACGCCCGTTTCAGGACCATGTCCGTGACGGCCCGGCCCTGCCGCAGCGGGATGAGCGGGATGCCGAGCACCTCGTCCAGGGTGGGGCCGGGCACGACAGCGGCGAGCTCATGGCGCCGGGGAGCCACGCAGATGTCAGCGCCCAGCGGCCGGCTATCCCGCAGCTCCGAAACCATCGCCTGGTCCCGGTCGCCGGGGAAGCACACGATGACCCGCCTGATCCGGTGCCGGGCGACGACTTCACGCAGGTCGGTGAGCTGGCCAAGGATCGGCAGTGTCAGGTGCGGCCCTGCTGGGCCGCTGTCCAGGAAGCCACGCGGGCTCAGGCCAAGCTCGGGGTGCGAGCCCAGCAGCCGGGCGATGTGCCGGCCAACCTCGCCGGCCCCGACCACCAGGGTCGGCTCAGTGAGCAGGCCGCGACGGTGCGCGGCGCGCAGCACGGTGCTCAGCACGACCCGGGAGGCCACCAGCAGCGCGGTGGACCATGCGGCCATCCGCAGCGCGTCAGCGGCCGGCATCCAGGGCGCGGCGAGCAGCGCCGGCAGCGCGGCGGCGGCGGCGATCCGCCCCACCTGATCAAAGACCCGCAGGCAGATCCGCACCCGGTGCAGCCCGCCGAGCGCGAGCGCGATGAGCACGGCGTCGATGTAGACCGCCCCCCGCCAGCCGTGCTCGCCGGTGATGGCCGCCACCGCCACCAGGGCCAGCAGGTCGGCCAGCGGCAGGACCGCGACCGATCCGAGCCGGCCGTACCAGCGAGGAGCCAGGACCGGGCGGGTACTGCTCACCGGCCCGCCGCCACGGTGACGTGAACCCGGCGGCCAGCGGTGCCCGCGAGGCGCCGTCCGACTGTGCCGGCCGCGTGATCCGCGCCGTAGACGAACCGCATGGCCGGGCCGAAGGTCGGCGCCACGGCCGGGCCGACCACGTACAACCCGGGCACCGAGGACTGGTAGTCGCGGCCCACCGCTGGGGTATTGGCCACGGTCTGCAGCTGGGCGGCCAGTTGCGGGTCGAGGAATGCCATCCGCCGGACGTCGGGCCGGTAGCCGGTGGCTGCGATGACGTGGTCCGCGGCCAGTTCGCTGCGGGAGCCGTCGCTGGTGATCAGCCCCAGCTGCACGCCGCCGGATCCAGCGCGGGCGGTATCGAGCGCCTGGCCACCCGCGATCGGGAACTGGCCTTCGACGCGGTCCCGCAGCCAGCTACCGCCGGCCGGGCCCAGCGCGGTCCGCGCCCGGTAGATCCGGGTGGCCTCGGGCAGCAGCCGGAACAAGTGCGGCTTGCGCGAGTAGAACCAGGTGCTCCAGCCGGAACCGAGCCCGGCCTCGGGCTCACGCATCCGCTGCAGCAGCGGGCGGTCGGTGGCCAGCGGGGGCCCGTTCCACTTCACCGTCCGCTCCCGCATCACCAGCTGGACGCTGGCCCCGCTTTCGTGCAGCAGGGCGGCGGACTCCAGGGCGGACTGACCAGCGCCGATCACGACGACCTGCTGACCGCGGAAAACGGACAGGTCAGTGTGGTCGCTGCTGTGCGTGCTGACCGACTCAGGCAGCGTGGCCAGCTGCTCGGGCAGGTAAGCGAAGTGCTCGACACCGATGGCGAGCACCACCTGGCGCGCGCGGGCCACATCACCGTTGGCCAGGCTGAGCTCGAACTGGCCGTCTTTCGCCGCCACGTTGGTGACCAGGGTTTCCTCAAGGCCCCCGGCACGCTCCGCCTGGAACCACTGGCCGTAGGCCACGAAGGTGTCCAGCGGCACCGGCAGCCCGTAATCGCGGTAAGCGCGCCCGGTAGCCCGGCAGAATGCGGCCAGGGTGTGCGTGCCGTCCGGGTCGGACAGGTTTGAGGCGAAGCCCTGTGACTTCAGGAACATGCCGCGCGGCATGTTCTCCCGCCACAGCTTCATCGGCAGGCCGAACTGCCGGTAGGTCGTGCCGGATCCGCGCAGGTGCGCCGCGACCGAGAGGCCGTACGGTCCTGCACCGACAATCGCCACGTCAACTGTGGTGCTCATATCTTTTCTCCCCGTGTGTGAATGGCCGGCTCCGGGTGCTGGGCGGCCAGGCTTGATGTCGTCGGCTGTGGGCTACGGGCGGTGCTGCCGGCCCTGGCCGCCGCGCGGCCACGCCGGTACCGGGGCTTGTTATCGCGGCTCGGGCCAGCCGGGCCGCGGGCGAACGGCCGGCTGACCATCCGCCAGCTCATCCGCAGGCACATCAGCCCGAAGGGCCGCAGATCGTCCCGGGCGAACCAGGCGGCCTCGTCAATTCCGCGCAGGGACGCTATCCAGGACTTCAGTCCCAGCTCCCCGCTGCGCCAGTAGCCGAGCGCCGCGATCGGGTCGTAGTTCTCCACCAGGAAGCGCCGGCCGTCCACTACCTGGTGGCTGGCGATAGCCTGCCCGGTCAGGTCGAGGTAGGCGGCACGGACCACGTCCAGGCCGGCCTCGTCCTGGAAGAGCCGGAACTGCGCGCCGAGCCGCGGGTTGAAGTCCAGCAGCTTGTACTGGCCGTCCCGCTGGTCGAAGCGAAGGTCGAGGTCAGTGATCCCGCGGTAAGACAGGTCCGAGAGCAGGCCGGTGACCTGGTCACGCAGTGGGGCGTTCAGCGCCGAGTGACCCAGGCTGGTCAGTCCGGCGCGGGCGGGGTAGGACCGGTCCTTGACCCCGGTGAACGCGGGCCGGCTGACGGAGTCGCGGCCGCAGTACCCGTGGAAGAACCAGTCCCGGCCCGGGCCGCCGGGGATGTACTCCTGCAGCATCAGGCCCGCGTTTTCCCGCGCGCAGGCGCGGTACGCCTCGTCCAGCTCGCGGGCGGTGTGCATGATCGAGGTGCTGGGCAGCGCTGCTCCACGCCGGGCGTCCCCGTGCGTCCAGGGCGTGGTGAGCTTGGCGATCACCGGGAATCCGGTCAGGTTCGCGAAGTCACGGGCCGCACCGAGGGACGCGGGCACGGCGGCGTGCGGGCTGGGCACCCCCCGCTCGCAGCAGAGCTGGAACATCGAGTACTTTCCGGCCAGCTGCCGCGGCAGGCCGGCCGGCGGAGCCGGGAACAGGAACGACTCCCGCAGGCTGTCGCCGTGCTCGGCCAGGAAGATCGCGCCAGCGTCATCGGTGGTTATCAGTACCGATGGGCGCCCGATCCGCCGGGCGAGCTGCATCAGCCCGGCCTGGATGCGTTCGGTATGTTCGGGGGTTGGCTGCCAGAACACCCGGCCCTGGAGATAACGGGAGTTGGCGGCGGGGGCCCACGGTCCCTCGTGCACGCCGTACACCGGCACGCCGAGGCGCCCCAGGCTGCGGATCGCGCCCAGGCCACCGTGGTGCATCACGTTCGGGTCGAACTTGAGCACCACGGCGGGGGTGGTCACGTCGGCACCGGCGAGGTCGCTGAGCATCGTTAGACCACCGAGCGGTGCGCGCCGCCGTCGAACTTGTAGGTGGCGTCCAGCACCAGCGGGCAGTCGTTCACCCAGGAGTAGTCCACGCCCGGATGCACGGTGTGGATCACCGCGAGGTCGTAGTCGGCGCCGGATGGCGCGGGCGTGCTGGTGATCAGCTCACCGCCGGGCAGCCGGACGCTGGGGATCAGCGGGTCGTGGTACGCCGCGTCCGCGCCTTCGCGGATCAGGCCGGCGATGAGCGGGATCGCGGGTGACTGCCGCAGGTCGCGGACGCCCGGCTTGTAGCTGACCCCGACGACGATCACCCGGGATCCGGCCAGCTTGCGGTCCGCATCGGCGAGAACCTCGCCGGCCCGCTCGATGACACGCTCGGGGCGCAGGTCGATCGACTTCATGGCCTGCGCGATGAGCGGGGAGTCGTGGCCCTTCTGGCCCAGCTGCCACAGCAGGTAGTGCGGGTCGGCCGGAATGCAGTGGCCGCCCACACCAGGGCCGGGGAAGACGCCCAGGAAGCCGTACGGCTTGGTGCCGGCGGCCAGAGTGATCTCCATCGGGTCCAGGTCCAGCGCCCCGCAGGCATCGGCGAATTCATTGGCCAGGGCCAGTGACACCGCGCGGAAGATGTTCTCGTACAGCTTGGTCGCCTCGGCTGCGGCAGGTGAACTCACCAGGTACACGGAGTCGGTTAGCTGGCCTATCACCCGGGCGGCCCGGAAGGCGCATTCCGGGGTCACTCCGCCGACCACCCGCGGGGTTTCCCGCTGCAGGTGCTCGGCATTTCCCGGATCAATCCGCTCGGGGCTGAACGCCACGAAGATGTCGCTGCCGACGTGCAGCCCGCGGGCCTCAAGAGGCTCGGCCAGCATCTCCTGGGTGGTGCCGGCGTACGTCGTGGAGGTCAGGATGATTATCTGGCCGGCCCGGGCGCTGGCCACCACGCTGGCGCACGCGCTGCTCAGCGCGGAGAGGTCGGGCGCATTGCTGGCGTCCACCGGGGTGGGCACGCAGATGATGACGGCATCTGCCTCCGCCATGGCGGAGAGCTTGCTGGTCAGCTCCAGGGTGCCGTCGGCCAGCGCGAGCTCGAGGCGGTCGCGGTCAGGATCGCTGAGATCAGCGTTGCGGGCCGAGATCTCATCGAGCCGGTCCTGGCTGACGTCGATCCCGATGATCCGCGGGCACCTGCCGTGCAGCGCCAGCGCCGTGGGCAGCCCGACGTAACCCAGGCCCACGATGGCCACGGACCGCAGTCCGGCGGAAATCCCATTCCCATTGCCGTTGCCATTGCTGTCACCCAGCCGCGGATCTGGCATCTCAAACGCGACGAGCTTGCTTTGCAGCTGGCGTTCCCGGCCGTTAACCGCGAGCGAGAGTCGGTTATTTGCCACTGTCGGCGTTCCCCCCTGGCCTCGAATTGAGGCATGACATTCACTGCATGACCCTGTACATCGGTAACCCAGAAAATCTTCATTTACTAACTAAGTACGACAGTGCCATCCAGGCCACCCGCTGATGTCGGCCAACAGGGGTAGTCCGCCTACGCACGGTGATGTATTTTCGGGCGGCGTTTCGCGGGCCGCGCCCGATCGGGCGAGCAGGTTCTGCCGGGCGCGCCGTCGCGCCCGGCCGCCGATTCCTGGTGGCGGTAGCGCCTGCGGGCGGCGGCTTCCCCGCGGTTGACCTGACTTGGTCAGGCCGGGTGGTCAGGTGTCTTTCGGGGCCCGGGCTGGCCCGGGGGCAGGCTTGGTTTCCCGGGGCAGGCTTGGTTGCCCGGGGCAGGCTTGGTTGCCCCCGGGCCAGGGAGTCAGGCGGTGGCCGGGGAACGCCGGCCCGCGAGCGGGGTCAGTGACCCGTTAGCTACGTGCGCGACGGGTCAAGGCTGAGACGGCGCGCCCCCGGGCCCCGGTAATCCCAGGTCAGCCAGTGCCGCAGGCCCTTACCCCACATGCGCGGCGCGGAGTCGGCCTCGCCGACGAAGATGCGCGGCAGCGCGTGCTGCCCGGTGTGCTCGGACGGCCAGATCGCGCAGGCGTAGTCGTAACCGGCGCCCCGCACCGCGTCCACGACCGCGCCGTCGATGTCCCCGTAGGGGTAGCAGAATCCAGGCACATCCTGCCCGCTGACGTCCTGCAGCGCCCGGCGGCTCTCCTCGATCTCCCCGGCCAGCGCGCCCTCAGGCGCGGCGGGGAGTGACACATGGCGCAGTCCGTGCGAGCCGATCTCGATCCCGGCATCGGCCACCTGGCGCACCACTTCCGCGCTCATCAGGGGTTTGCGGGGACCTTCGGGGTCCCACTCGTTGTCCCCGCCGAGACGGTCGGCGATCACGTAGGCCGTGGCGGTGAACGCATAGCGCCTGAGCACGGGCAGCGCATAGTCGACGAAATCGGCGTAACCATCGTCAAAGGTGAGGCCCACCAGGCCCTGCCCGCAACCCATCGCGCGGGCATCGAGTACCTCACGTACCGATGCCCCGCGCAGCCCGCGCCGACGCAGCCAGCGCATCTGCTGCTCAAAACGCGCCGGGCTCACGGTGATCTGGTACGGATCCTCGCGGTAGGGGGTGACCGAGTGATACATCAAGATCACGGGCATGCTGCCGCCGCTCGTCGCCGCGTAGCGCACGCAATCGTCTTCGATCAGTCCTGCCATGCTTCCGGCCCCCATCGTCCCCATCGCCACCCGCGATACAAGCCGTAGGTTATGTCCGGACAGTGCGTGAAGACTGCATGTTTCGGGTGATTTCCGCTACCCCATTTGGGGGTGGCGGAACTCTCAGTGACACGGCCAGGAGCAGCTCAGCGGTCGCCGGTCACCATCATTCGGACTACCTCATTCGGATCCCGCAGGCGTCCCCGGCTTCGGATCCCGCAGGCGTTCTCCGGCTTGATCGCGGTGATCTGCGGCTCCGCTGTGCGGGGCAGATATGACCGCACCGCCTGGGCCGTCATCATGGTCAACGGCCGCCTGCGAAGTGCCGCGAACGGACTCGCCGCCGGCGCGGCGGTCAGCACAATGGGTCGATGGCCGGTGATCCTGCTCCCCCCGCCCTGGTGCTCCGGACCGACAAGCTGCGGGCGGCCCGCCGGGTACTGGTCGCCCGTGCGGTGGCGCTGTCGGCGGCGCCGGGCGATGTGGTGGCCGTCGAGGGCGTGAATGGCTCCGGGAAGAGCACGCTGCTGGCCGCCGCGGCCGGGCTGCTGCCGACCGGCCCCGGCAGCCGGCGACCGGCGAGCGTGGGCTATGCCCCGGAACGCGCCGATGTGCTGTCTCGTCTGGCGGTGCGGCGCTGGCTGCTGGGCCTGGCCCGGACCGGGGGCCTGTCCCGCGCCGAGGCTGCCGGGCAGGCCGACGGCCTGCTGACCCGGATGGGACTGGCAGATGTCGGGGACCGGCCGCTGCGCGCGCTGTCCCGGGGGAATGCGCAGCGGGCACTGGTCGCGCAAGCCCTGCTCGGCCCGCCTGGGCTGGTAGTGCTCGACGAGCCGTCCGGCGGGCTCGACGCTGACGGGGTAGGCCGGCTGGCCGCCGAGATCCAATGGGCGGCCGGCCGGTCGTCAGTCGTGCTGGTCGCCCGGCACCCCACGGCGCCACTGCCGCTGCCGGCCGGACCGACTTGGCGGGTCGGGCATGGCTCGGTCCGTGCCGAGGAGCGCGCGGCGGATGTGCTGTCGCTCATCGAGGTGGAGACCGGCGACGGCGTGGTCCGCCAGGTCAGCGACTCCGACCTGCCCACGGTGCTGCGGGCCGCGCTGGACGCCGGGGTGGCCGTGCGCCGGGTGCAGCCCGTGACGGTGGCCACCCCCGCCGCCGCGCCGCCCGACCGCCAGCCTCCCGCCGTCACCACCGCGCCGCCCGACCGCCAGCCCCCCGCCGTCACCACCGCGCCACACCGGGCCGGCCTGCTGCGCCGGATCGCGCACGGCGCCGCGCACCGGGCCCGGCTGCTCACCCTGTCCCAGTGGTTCGCCGCGCCCGCACTGCTGTTCCTCACCGTCCTGGGCATCGTCTATGCGACGGACGCCGGCTCGCCGCTGGTTGCGGCCGCCTTCACGGCCATCGTGCTGACCCCGGTGATGACCTGGATCAGCGTGCTCGCCCAGCTCGTCGACGGGCGCCTGGTAGCCCGCGCTTTCGCGGCCCACGTGGGGGGCCGGGGACGGGCGCATCTGGCGGCCTGCCTGGCCGCCGCGCCGTTCGCGGCCGCGGCGACCGCTGCCGCATTGATCTGGCCGGTGCTCAGCCAGCCGTATCACCAGCACCCCGCGCACCTCTTGTTCCAGGTGGTCATCGTGCACACGGCCGCCGCCGTCTTCGGGATCGGGATCGGCACGCTCCTGGTGCCCCCGCTGGTAGAGCGGGCCGGCTGGCGGATCTTCCTGGCGACCGCCCTGTTCCTGGCCCTGCTCCTGATCCCGGCCAGCCCGATGCACCCACTCTTGCTGCTGACCACCGCCCGTGGCAGTGGCCTCGGCTGGACCGCAGTGGGGGCCGCCGCCGGATGGCTGGCCGGGACCGGCGCCGCCCTCGTCGGCCTGACCACCCTCCTGGCCAGCCGCCTTCCCTGACCAAGAACGGCGCCGGGGGGCGCACTGTCAACAAGCTGACGTGCTTGGTCCCGGTGTTGCCGGAGTCTGGAATTGCTGCCATTACTGCTGGTCAGGAAGCGGGGGTCTCCGCCCGCCAGGCCTGGACGACATCGTCCGGGCCCCACACGAGATCGACGTGGCGCAGGTCAAGGCCGGCAACGACTCCTGATCGGGACACGATCACCAGGCCTGTGCTGCCGACGGCGAAGCCTGGTACCTCTACCACCCCCGCCGCCAGCGCCGCGAGGTCGTGGCGGTCGAACGGGGTGCCGAGCCACTTGATGGACCCAGCGAAGATGACCTGCCGCGCTACTGGCGCACGATCGGCCCCGACCAGATCGACTTCGGGGCTGAACTGGCGATTCCACCAGCCCCCCACGGCCTGTGCCGCTGGCCATCGAAAATTGGCGGATGAGGCGGCCACCTGAAGCGACTCACGGATCAAGGGTTCGACCGCGCGGCCTCATCTAGGTAGATTCAATCTACCTAGATCGTACCTAGGTTCTAGGGTGGCGGGCCGTAGCCGCCGCCGCCCGGGGTTTCCAGCACAAACACGTCGCCGACCTCCACCGGGACCGAATCGCACCCGCGCATGGGCGTGACCGAGCCGTCGGCGCGGGCGACCCAGTGCCGGCCCAGGCCGCCCGGCCCGCCGCCCGCCATCCCGTACGGCGGCACCCGGCGGTGGCTGCCCAGCGTCGTCACCGTCATCGGCTCAAGGAACCGCAGTTCGCGGCGGCCCCCGCAGCCTCCGTGCCACCGGCCCGCGCCGCCGCTGCCAGGCCGGATCGAGTACCGCTCCAGCCGCACCGGATAGCGCCATTCGAGCACCTCGGGGTCGGTGAGCCGGGAGTTGGTCATGTGCGTCTGCACCACGTCCGTGCCGGCGAAGCCGTCCCCGGCGCCGGATCCGCTGGCCACCGTCTCGTAATACTGGTACCGGTCGTTTCCGATGGTGATGTTGTTCATCGTGCCCGAGCCCTCGGCCATGATGCCCAGCGCGGCGTAGAGAGCGCCGGTAACGGCCTGCGAGGTCTCCACGTTGCCCGCGGCCACCGCGGCCGGGTAGGCCGGGGACAGCATCGAGCCGGGCGGGATGATCACCCGGACCGGTTTGAGGCAGCCCGAGTTCAGCGGGATCTCGTCGGCCACCAGCGTGCGTAACACATAGAGCACCGCGGCCATGGCCACCGACGACGGGGCGTTGAAGTTGCCCGGCAGCTGGGCCGATGTGCCGGTGAAGTCGACCTCCGCCGAGCGGGCCGCCGCATCGACCCGGACAGCGACCTTGATCACGGCACCGTTGTCGAGTTCATAGGCGTACTCGCCGCCGCGCAGCCCCGGAATGACACGGCGGACGGCCTCCTCGGCGTTGTCCTGCACGTGCCCCATGTAGGCGTGGACCACGTCCAGGCCAAAATGTGCGGTCATCCGGCGGAGTTCCGCGGCCCCCTTCTCGTTGGCCGCGATCTGCGCCCGCAGGTCAGCCACGTTGACCAGAGGGTTTCGGGAGGGATACCGCGCCGAGCGGAGCAGATCGAGGGTCTCGGCCTCGCGCAGCGCCCCGCCCCGCACCAGCAGCCAGTTGTCGATGAGCACGCCCTCTTCCTCCACCCGCGTGCTGAACGCCGGCATCGAGCCCGGGGTGATCCCGCCGATCTCCGCATGGTGGCCGCGCGACGCGACGAAGAACAGGATCTCCCGGCCCGGGTCGTCGAACACCGGCGTGACCACCGTGACGTCGGGCAGGTGCGTGCCACCGTGGTACGGGTCGTTAAGCATGTAGACGTCGCCCGGCCGCATCTGGCCCGCGTTGCGCTGAGCGATGATCTTGATGCTCTCGCCCATCGAGCCCAGGTGCACCGGCATATTCGGCGCATTGGCGATGAGGCCGCCGGCGGAGTCAAAGACCGCGCAGGAGAAGTCGAGCCGCTCCTTGATGTTCACCGAGTGCGCGGTGCTCCGCAGCCGCACCCCCATCTGCTCAGCGACCGACATGAACAAGTTGTTGAAGATCTCCAGCCTGACCGGATCCACCGCGGTCCCCGCGGAGCGCTGCGCCGGCCGGGTGCGCACCCGGGTGAGCAGCAGGTCACCGCGCCCGGTCAGCTCCGCCTGCCAGCCCGGCTCCAGCACCGTGGTGGCGAAATCCTCCACGATCAGGGCCGGCCCGGCGACCCGCTGGCCGGCCGGCAGATGCTGGCGGCGGACACAGGGCACGCTCAGCCAGCCCCCCGAGACGAACATCGGGACACGCGCAGCGGCACCCTCCGGCGCGGCACCCGGCACCGCGGCGCTGCCCGGCCCGGCCGCTAGTTCGGCCAGTACGGCCGAGGCGGCGGTGAGCTCCACGGACACGGCTTCCACCACGACCGGCTTGTCACGCATCAGAAAAGAGAAACTGCGCCGGTACGCCTCCTCGAAATCGCTGATCATGGCGGCCGCCGGGCCGAGCGGGACGCCGAGCGCGGTATCGGTCCCCTCGTACCTGAGGTGGGCCCGGCCCACGGACCGGACCTGGTCCTCGGGTACCCCCTCGTCCTTGAGCTCGGCCAGCGCCGCCGCCGTCAACCTGTCCGACACCTGGACCAGCTCAGGGAGCAGGTCATCGGACAACGGCGCCTCCACTGCGGACTCCCGCATCGCAGTCACCTCGGCCAGCCCCATCCCGTAGGCGGACAGCACCCCGGCGAGCGGGTGGATCAGCACTCTGGTCATGCCGAGCGCGTCGGCCACGGCGCAGGCGTGCTGGCCGCCCGCGCCGCCGAAGGTGGCCAGCACATAGGACGTGACGTCGTAGCCACGCTGCACCGAGATCTTCTTGATCGCGTTGGCCATGTTCGCCACCGCGATCTCCAGGAAGCCCGCGGCGACCTGCTCAGCCGATGCCGGGCCCGCAGTGGCCTGCCCGATCTCGCCCGCCAGGACCGCGAAGCGCTCCCGGACCACCCCGGCGTCAAGCGCCTGGTCGCCGCGGACGCCGAACACCCGGGGGAAATGATCCGGCTGGATGCGGCCCAGCATGATGTTGGCGTCCGTCACGGTCAGCGGGCCGCCGCGCCGGTACGCCGCCGGGCCAGGATCCGCCCCGGCCGAATCGGGGCCGACCCGGTACCTGCTGCCATCGAAATGCAGGACCGAGCCGCCCCCGGCGGCCACCGTGTGGATGCTCAGCATCGGGGCCCGCATCCGCACCCCGGCGACCAGGGTCTCGTACTGCCGCTCGAACTCGCCCGCGTAGTGCGACACGTCCGTCGAGGTGCCGCCCATATCGAAGCCGATCACTGCCCCGAAACCGGCCGCCTCGGCAGTGCGGGCCATGCCGACGATGCCGCCGGCCGGCCCGGACAGGATCGAGTCCTTGCCGCGGAACAGATGCGCGTCGGTAAGGCCGCCGCCCGACTGCATGAACTGCAGCCGGACCCCGCCCAGTTCGCCCGCCACCTGATCGACGTAGCGCCGCAGGATCGGCGACAGGTAGGCGTCCACCAGGGTGGTGTCACCGCGCGAGACCAGCTTCATCAGCGGGCTCGTGGCGTGCGACTCCGACACCTGGGTGTAGCCGATCTGCCGGGCGATCCCGCCGATCAATGCCTCGTGCCGGGGGTACCGGTAGCCGTGCATGCCGACCACGGCGACCGAACGGAAACCCTCGTCGTAGGCGGCGCGCAGGTCAGCGGCCACCGCGTGCTCGTCGAGCGGGCGGATGACCTCGCCGTGCGCGCCGATCCGCTCATCCGCCTCGATCACCCGTGAATACAGCATCTCCGGCCGGATGATCTGCCGGTCGAAGATCCGCGGCCGGTCCTGGTAGGCGATCCGCAGTGCGTCGGCGAAGCCACGGGTGATGACCAGGACCGTCGGCTCACCCTTGCGCTCCAGCAGCGCGTTGGTGGCCACGGTGGTGCCTAGACGGACCACGGCGATCCGTGCTGGCGGAATGGGGTTGGCATCTGGTACGCCGAGCAGGCGGCGGATTCCTTCGACCGCGGGATCCTGGTAGCGGCCGGGGTCCTGGGACAGCAGCTTGCAGACCGTGAGCCCGCCGTCCGGCCGGCGGGCGACCACATCGGTGAACGTGCCGCCCCGGTCGATCCAGAACTCCCACTGGCCGCTCATCCGACCAGCTTGCCAGCGGCCCTACCGCTTCACCAGGACACGGCCCAGGCCGGACAGTGCCTCATTCACGTCAGCGAGATCGAAGGCGGCCGGGTCGAAGCCGTCGGCGGAGTCCAGGCCCAGCCAGTCCAGCCGGCCGCGATGCTCCTGGTGACCGGGATCCGCCAGGACCTCCAGCAGGTACTCGTAGCCCCAGATCCCGCCGCTGTCCTCGGGCGGGCCGGCCCGGCGGCCAGCGGTGCACCGCGGATAGGCCAGGCCCGGCTCGGCGGCCAGCACGTCCTCGACCGTGATGTCGTGGGCCCAGTCGTCACCAAAGTCGTAGGTGTACCGGATGCGGCCGCCGGTCAGCGCGACATCGGACAGCTGCTTCGCGGCGGCGCTGCGGTGCCCGAGTTCAGGGTCGGCGGTGCCGTACTCGCCGGCCGGCGTGCTGAAGACCCACATGTGGTAGTCCGCCCAGCCGAACGCTTCCTGGATGGCGAGATGCAGCCGGTCCAGGGTGATGTCGGAGGGTACCTCCAGGCGACGCCAGATCGGCGGCTTGGCGCCGCGCAGGGTGATCTTCAGCTGGTGGACGGTGCGGCCGGCCAGGCTTCTGCCCCCGGATCCGCGCGCCGCGTCCCGCCCAGCCGGCCTGGCCCCGGCCGCTGACCGCTGGACGGCGGGGGGCTGGACGGCGGACGGCTCGACGGCAGAGGGCTGGACGGCAGGGGGCAGCAGGTCCACCCGCGCCCGCAGCAGGTCCAGGAAGTCGCCGACATCCTCGACCTGATCCTCCTCGACCGGGCACGGCGGCCTGGTGAGCGCCTGGCGCAGGATCGTGCCCGCCTCAGCCGGCGCGTAGTCGCGGAACTCCAGCCCGAACTGCTGGGCGGCTCGCTGGTATCTGGCCCGGATCCAGTCCGGGCGGTCGGTGGGGAAGCAATCCTTCACACCGCCACCGAGTTCGTGATCGATCAGTACCACCATGGCGTGCCGTTTGCGGCCGTAGCTGAAGGTCAGCGCGATCGACTCCTGTGCGCCAAGCTCGTCCGAGTAGCCGAAGATCCGGCCCACTCGCGGCGTGCCGAGTCCGGCCACCCAGGGCCGGTCGGCCAGCCCGGCCGCGATCAGCCGGTCAGCGGCAGCCGCCGCCACGGGCCTGATCTCGGGCGGCGCGAGCACCGCCAGGACCCGCAGCATGGCCAGGGCCCGCGCAGTGCCGTAATCGCCGGCTTGCTCGATGAGATCGGTGAGCAGGTCGGGCAGCATCAGGTCGGCCGGCAGGCTCTGGCGGATCATGCCGAGGAACTCGGCACCGGACAACTCCGCGCTCAGCGGGTCGCACCCGGCCTGCAACGTGGGCGTCCAGCCGTCGAGCAACCCGGCCAGGGATTCCTCAGGCTCCGGCAGCAGCCCCATGTCCAGCAGGGCGCCGAGGGCATCATCCAGGTCGTCGGACGCGTCCAGCGCCTTCAGCACGTCCGCTGACGCACCGGACGCGACGAACTGCGCACGCAATTCAGCCAGCTCGGGGTCACCGGACTGGCCGTCGGCTGGGCCGCCACCGTGGACGAGCGTCAGCCGCGGACCCCCGTCCTGCTTCTTGGTCACCCGCCGGGTATTCGACACCCTTGCCATGCTGCCAGGAATGCGGCGCAGAGGCCGGCCGCTCGCGTTCATCGTCGACGGCAATCTCGGTCCCGGCGGGCCGCGCAGGCGGAGCTGCTGGCCGGCTGACCGATGGTGCTCATCGGGACCCGGGGCCGCGATCATGGGTACGGATCCGGGGTAACTAGCGGGCTAGGTGATCACACCTGCTGAGGAGGCACGACGTGAGCAGCACCCGGCCAGCCAACCCGGAGGCCATCTTCACCTACGGGGCGCCGCAGCTGAAGTTCGGCCCCGGTGCCTCCGATGAGATCGGCTTCGACCTGAGCCAGTACGGGGTCAGCCGCGCGCTGGTGGTGACCGACCCGGGCGTCGCCGCAACCGGCACCCCGCAGCGGGTGGCCGACCAGATGGCCCAGTTCGGCATCGAGGCCCAGGTTTTCGACGGTGTCCACGTGGAGCCGACGGACGAGAGCATGAACGCCGCGATCGCCGCTGCGAGACAGAGCGGCCCCTGGGACGCCTTCGTCGCGGTCGGCGGCGGCTCCAGCATCGACACCGCGAAAGCAATCAACCTGCTGCTGTCCAACCCGGGTGAGCTGATGGACTACATCAACGTGCCGGTCGGCCAGGGCACCGCGCCGGTCAACGCGCTCAAGCCGCTGGTCGCGGTGCCGACCACCACGGGCACGGGCGCGGAATCCACCACAGTCTGCGTGCTTGACGTGCTCTCCCAGCACGTCAAGACCGGTATCAGCCATGCCCGGCTGCGGCCCACCCTGGCCGTGGTCGACCCGCTGCTGACCCTGACCCAGCCGGCCGGCGTCACCGCCGCGGCGGGCATGGACATCCTCTGCCACGCGCTGGAGAGCTACACGGCGCGCTGGTACACCGCCAACGAGCGCAAGCGGCCGGAGCAGCGGGTGCCCTACTGCGGCGCGAACCCGGTCTCGGACATGTGGGCGGAGAAGGCGATGGGGTTGCTCGCGACCTCGTTCCGGACCGCCGTCCGCCATGGTGAGGACCTCGCGGCCCGGGCCGACATGGCGATCGCGGCGACGTTCGCCGGGATGGGCTTCGGCAACGCCGGCGTGCACCTCCCGCACGCCAACGCCTACCCGATCGCCGGGCAGGTCCGCGATTTCCATGCCCAGGACTACCCGGCCGCCGAGGCGATGGTGCCGCACGGCATGTCGGTCGCGCTGACCGCGCCCGAGGCGTTCCGGTTCACCTTCGGCTCCTCTCCTGAGCGGCATCTGCGCGCCGCGGAACTGCTCGCGCCGGGCGGTAGGCGGCCGTCCCGGGACGCGGAATTCCTGCCTTTCGTGCTCATGGACCTGATGAAGGACATCGGCATTCCCAACGGGATCGGCGCCGTCGGCTTCAGGCCCGGTGATGTGCCCGAACTGGTCGAGGGGACCATGAAGCAGCAGCGACTGCTGGCCACCTGCCCGAAGCCGGTCACCGAGGACGACATCGCCGGGATCTTCACCCGGTCCATGGAGCTCTGGTAACCGTGGCCATCCACCAGGTCCGGCGCGACGCAGGCCCAGCTTCGCGGCGGCTCAGGCCGCCGGGCTGATCAGGCCCTTCAACACATTGAGGTAGGTGGAGCCGAAGTTCACCGAGGGTTCCATGTAGGTGTTCTCAGTCCACTCGTTCCAGCTGATCAGGCCCAGGATGTCCGGCGCGGATGCGGCCGCGAGCGCATACTCGCTCTTCAGGGTGCTCCCGTTGCTGCGCGGGACGATGAGATGCCCGCCGATGAGGGTGGCATTGAATCCCGGTGCGAAAGGAGCAATCCAGACTCCGTTCTTCTGGTGCACCGCCGCGCCCATGCTGGCGAGCTTGGCCCCTGCTTGCGGGCTGGTCGCCGGGTTATTCGAGGACCAGTAGTAGGCGTCACCGTCCGTGACCGCGGCGAGCCGCTGGTATTCCGCGACATTGTTGCCAGTGCTGAGCACCAGGACCCGGCTGCGCACAGGACTGGTCACGCTGGCCACGGACGCCGGGGAGTAGCGCTGCGTCCCGTCCCAGGCCGTCAGCACCTTCCCGTTGATGGTGTACCAGGCCGGATTGCTGGCATAGGTGGCCACGAAGTACGTGTAATCGGCCGCGACAATCGACACCGAGACTGGCTGTTTCGCCGCATTGATGCTCTCGTAGAACAGGGCCAGCTTGAAGTTATTCTGGTTGGCCGCGCTCTCGACCTCCGGGAGGATTTTCCGGTAGGTCGCGGTGTCCTTCCAGCTGACCAGGAAGCCGGTAATCCCCGCTGCCTTGGCCTGCACGATCTGGGAGTTGATGACGGCCGGGTCCATGCTGTTGTAGTTGCCGGGGAACGGCTGGACCGGATGGTCAAGCTTGTTGGTCGACCAGTAGGAACCCTGCATCCACATGTAGTAGTAGGCGAATACCGGTGCGGTACCGGGAGCCGGGGACGAACTGGACGCCGAGGCCGATGGAGCGGGCACGGCCGCGCAGGGGATGGCGAATGCCGAACCGTGCCGCGCGCAGGGCTGCTCAGCGGACGCGCCGCTGCGTGCGGTCTGGCCGCAGGCGGCCAGGGCAACAGCCGTCACGGCGAGAATCGCGGGCACGGCGAAGATCGATGGCCTAGACATCCCGGCTCCTCCAATTACGTTAAGCGCCCTTTCTGTCACTCTACGTTATGAAGATTCTCCGTAATCCCCCCAATACGGTCTTAACAGGGGGAGATGGGTGGCATTTCCGCACCCGCGGAAACGTCGGCATCAGGCAGTCGGCGGCTGGATCGGGAAGCGCGGGAAGGCCGGGAGCCCGGGGGCCAGGAGCCCCCGAAGATCGGGGAACTGGAAGATCAGGAAACGATGTCCTTGCCGCGGAACCGGCGGAAGGCCAGGGCGAGCAGCAGGATCGCATAGCACACCGACACCGAGCTTCCCTCGATCATGCCGGTCCAGGTGATCTGCGACTGCAACGCGTCCAGCCACGCGAATTGCCAGTGGGTCGGTAGGATCTGCCGCCACGAACCGAGCGCCGTCACCTCATCCAGGATGTTGCTGATGATCACCAGTCCCACGGCGCCGCCGACCGCGCCGAGCGGCGAGTCGGTGGACACCGAGAGCAGGAAGGCAAGGCCAGCCACCACCAGCTCGGTGATCAGCACATATCCCAGCACCACCGCCAGCCGGCCGAGCGCCGCCCCGGCCGGCAGCGCCACGCCGGTGACGGGCAGCCGCAGCGGGTGCCAGCCGAACGCGACGGTGCCCGCCAGCAGCGACATGACCGGCAGGCAGGTGACCGCCACGGCCGAATAGACCAGCGCCACGGCCAGCTTCTGCCGCAGCAGCCGGGCCCGCGGCACCGGCGCGGCCAGCAGGTAACGCAGCGACGACCAGCTGGCCTCGCTCGCCACGGTGTCCCCGCAGAACAACGCCACCGCGACCACCAGCAGGAAACCCGCGGAAACAAAGATGCTGAACGCGGCGAAGTTGAGCCCACCTTGGGTGGCGATGACGACCAGCCCAGGAGTCCCGTTGTCCGCCGACGCAGGGCCGCTGAGCTCAAAGGCGCCGACGAGTATCCAGGGCAGGACGAGCAGCAGGCCGAACGCGATCATCGTCCGGCGGCGCCGCAGCTGGCGGACGAACTCCACGCTGAAAGGCAGGGTGTGCCG
>Ga0265338_10001842_pt1 | contig 33290 bp, 25 predicted proteins | sample 42126metaG_FD_193579 | JGI IMG/M metagenome (GOLD analysis project Ga0265338, IMG submission 193579) | Rhizosphere microbial communities from Carex aquatilis grown in University of Washington, Seatle, WA, United States - 4-21-26 metaG | ecosystem: Host-associated > Plants > Roots > Rhizosphere...
CAGCGTTGCCGTGGCCGGCGAGGCTCCGTTCCATTGCACGACCAGCGCCGACGTCCGCGTCGACGGCGGAAGCGCGACCTGCGCCCAGTGATCCGCGGTGAGCTCCACGGCGCTGCCCTGATCGGCGGTGACCAGGCGGCGAACACCGTTCTCTTCCGCGAAGATCTTGATCCTTGCACGACCCGCACCACGAACGCCGATACCCACCACCGTTCGCGCGGAGCCGAGATCCAGTCGAACGGCGGCGGCCTTGCCCGCTTGGGACGTGAGCCCTGTCGTCGCATCTCCGTCGAACAACGAGTCGGCATCAATTGGCGGGCTCGTCTCGAGGACGGTCGCCCAACGCGGCGTCCACAACTGGGGGATCGACTCGTCGGGACGCGCGGCGTCCCCCGTGGGGGGCTTTTCGACGGGCGCCAGCGCAGCTACCGGGGTGGAGCGCACCGGCGCCGACGGTCCCGCGCCGGTGCCCGACGATGCCCGGGCGGCGGCTGCCGCCGGGGCGAAGGCTGCCTGGAACGCCAGTCCGACGGCGAGACAAGCAAGCACGCGATATTGAGCTGTCCGGCGCCAGGCCAAGAGGGAGGCGACTCGTGTCTTCGAGGCGCGCTTTCGCCGCGCGAGCCTCAACAGTCCGCGGAGCGGCGCAAAGCGAGTACGGGGCGCAGGGTTGTGTGCCGGGTGCATGGTGTCTCCTTGAGAAGGGCGGCGCTGGACAACGCCGCTCTCATTCGTATTCCCCCAACGAGCGATCAGCGGTTCGGAATAAGCGACGGGTAATTGGCGAGGGAGATCTGGCGGTGGTCGCAAGCGGCCACGGTATTCTCGTGTTCCACAAATGCTCTCAGCAGCTTCGGCGCCCCAACGGACTGGTCCGAATCCGACGAATCATTGCGCGCCTGCTCGCAACCAATGCTCGAGACAGCCAGCGCGGCCGCAATTCGATGAGCAAAGCGCGCTCGACTCTCCCGAGACATTTGTTGTGACTTGTCGCTCAGATGAGCAGCAACTCGCAACGAAATTTTTGTTTACGCGCCTAGCGTAAATGTCACGCGACCTGCCCGGCGGTGTTTGAAGACGGTCGAACTTTTTCGATCAACTCCGCGCGCGTGCGCGCGCCCAGCCTGCGGGCGGCGTGGTTCAGAAAGACTCCGACGGTGGATGGCGAAATCCCGAGCTCGTAAGCGATGAGCTTGTTGGGGTGACCCAGGCTCGCGAATGCGACGACCTGGCGCTCTCGTTCCGTCAGTCGGCTGACGTCGTGAGTGGGCGCGTCGTTGCATTGCGCGAGCAAGAGCCGCCGTCCATTCGACTCGAAATGATCAACCAGGGTCCACCTCGCCTCGACCAGGCCTTTCCACGAGGCGAGCGGCCGCGCGCGCCGCCGCTTGCTGTCCGCGGCGCGCAGTTGCTCCAGCGCGCGAACGGACCCGGCCAGCGCCGCCCGGGCAGCCCTTGTCCTGGCTCGGCCCCGGGCGTGGGCGATCGCTCCATCTGGTTCAACGACCGCTTCGGCGCTTTGCAGCGCGCGCACGCCGGCGAGCCGACCCCGCAAGCGCAGCGCGGCGGCCAGGTGTACGGCGACCTTCGTCCAGGAAGCGAAGAAGTGATCCCGGAGATCGGGATCTCTCTCGAGAGGTACCCCGATCCAGATCCCACGGTTCGTCGGGTCACGGCCGTTGAGTACGAGGACATCGCGCCAATTGGTCTCACCGTAGACGGTCATGTGACGCTGGGTCAGCGCTTGCTGTTTCTTTCCGCCCGCGCGACTGGCCAGCGAGCACAGGTACCGGCCGAACGTGTCCCGCACGTACGCTGGCGGGAGCTCGGGCGGGACGCGGGTGAGGAGCGAGACGAACCGGTCAGGGATGTCCGTGGAAGCGGTTCGCGAGACCGAGATGCGTCCGTCGCGCTGGATCTCGTATTGAAACCCGACCACCCCTTGTTCCCCGCGGACTCTCGCAATCTTGCCGCGGGACAGCCCTCGGTGAATCGCCGTCACGACCCCCGCTAGCCAGTCCGGATCCGAAAGTTCGAGCTGATAGGCCGCTTCGAGGACACGCAGAAGATCATCGATCATGTCTCACCCCGGCCGACGCTAACAAGAGGAGACATCCCAGAAACAGGGCAAAGTTTCTTGCCCCCCCCTCGCTGCCCCCTTGCGAATGGCGCCGTCATGACGAGGGTCGAGAGTTCATGGCTTCATCTCCGGAACGAGTCGCCGCGGGAGCCGGTCTGTCGCCGCCGGATTTCGAGGGTTCCACCATCACCGGAATCAGACGAGTGGCCTGGCGCGGTCCGTCATGGAACCTCCGGCCGAACGCAGTGACAGCCTCACTCAGAGCGAGGGCGGCCTCATGAAGAGGGATTCTGACCTCCGAGGAGAGCCCGCTGGTGCCGCCGTGCCTTCTCGCGAACCATCCGGCGTGCCGACCCCCGCCGGGGCCAGCAGCCGCGCGTCCTCGCGAACTCTGCATGCCCTCGACGGACTCAACTTCTTCCTGGCCGACGTCCAGACCGGAGTGGGACCGTTCCTGGCTATCTATCTCGCAGGTTTCAAATGGAACGAAGAGCGAGTCGGGCTGGCGCTCACGGTTGGTGGCATCGCAGGAATTCTCGCGCAGACGCCGGCGGGCGCGCTCGTCGACTCGCTTCGAGCCAAGCGAGCGCTGGTGGGCCTGGCGGTGGCCGCGATAGCCGCAGGAGCACTCATCATCGCACTGTGTCCATCGTTCTGGCCCGTCATGGGGGCGCAGATCCTGATCGGCGGAACGTCGAGCGTGCTCATCCCGGCCATCTGCGCCATCTCTCTCGGGCTGGTGGGGCGCGCGGCATTCGACGCCCGTCAAGGTCGCAACCAGACATTCAACTCGGCGGGCAACGTGACCGCCGCCGTCTCCATGGGATTGCTGGGCTATTTCCTCTCGAACCGGAGTGTCTTCTTCTTTGTCGTGGCGCTATCGATTCCTACGCTGCTCATCTTGATCGGGATCCGGCCTGGCGAGATCGACCACGAGGTGGCCCGTGGCGCCGTCGGAGAGAAGGCCGGCCAGGCGGAGAGCGTCCGGGTGCTCTTGAAGGATCGGCCGTTGGTCATCTTCCTCGTCTGCGCCGTGTTGTTTCACTTTGCGAACGCCGCGATGCTGCCGCTGCTCGGCGAGCTCCTGGCGAAGGGGCAAGGGCGAAGCTCGATGCTGTTCATGTCGGCGTGCGTGGTGACCACCCAGCTCGTCATCACCGTTCTCGCGTCCTGGTCGGGTCGGCAGGCCGGGACCCGGGGGCGAAAACCGCTACTGCTCATCGCGTTTGGAGTGCTTCCCATTCGCGGCGTGCTCTACACCCTCACGTCCAATACGGTGCTGCTCGTGGCCATTCAAATCCTCGACGGCGTCGGGGCCGGGATCTTCGGCGTGGTATCGGTCCTGGTGATCGCGGATCTGACGCGCGGCACGGGCCGCTTCAATCTCACGCTGGGAGCCATCACCACGGCCGTCGGTATCGGCGCGGCCCTGAGCCAGGTCATCGCGGGAAGCATCGTCCACCACATGGGCTCTCATGCCGGCTTCCTGTTCCTCGCCGCGGTTGCTGCGGCAGCGTTTGCCATCCTGTACGTCTTCATGCCCGAGACGCGCAATGCACGATTCGTCGAAGGGTGACGGCGCCCGACGGGATCGAATCGCGCGAACGAGGGAACGAATCGACGTGCGTTTAGGTCTTCGAAGGACGAGAGGCCAAGTTTGGACCTCGACAGAACGTCCTTGCGCTGGCAGTGAATCCCGGACGCCCTACCGGGTCGTGAAGGACCAGGCGAGGTGGATCGTCTCGACCTGCGTCGTCCCGTCGACCGCGACGCGATAGGTGGTGTTGTGCTTCAGCGGCTCATCGGCGTACATCACGAGCTCGTAGAGGAGCACGCCATCGCTGGTCGCGTCACCAGGAGCGATGAACGTGTGGGCGAGCGCGACACCCTTGTCGTCGAGCAGTGTGTGACTTTGAACCCGAAGGTTGGCGGCGTAGATCAGAATCGGATATCCACTGGGCCAGCCTTTGGGCGGACGGGGCGGTGGCGGAGATTCCGTGTCGCCCGCGAATGATATCGGGACGCCGATCTGGGTGTCGTAAGGATAGACCACCGGGCTGGTCGTCGACGGCGCCGGCGCCCAGCCAAAGTCCATGGTGTCGCATGCTCCATTCATCCCGTAGCCAGCATCTTGAACATACGGCGAAAGGATCGGGATGCGGTGCCAGATCGAATCGACCCACTCGTCGACGGCGAAAGCGCCATTGCCGACATAGGTCATGTCCTCGTACGCGGGGCTACCCGTGTAGCCGGCGGCATGCAGGCGATCGTAGAAGTGCTCACCGCGGAACTTGTCGCAAGTCGCGACCTCGCGGTGCGGGCTGGCGATGCAGCTTCCCTGGTTCGCGGTGTAGTACGCACAGTGCGCCGCCGCCGCGGCCGCGATGGCGGGCACGAAGTCGATGCACGGCAGCCCCATGGCCCTGCGGTACATGTTGATGCGGTCGTGGGCCGCCGCGGACTGTTCGTCGGTCCCGGTGGGTAAAGCCGCACAGCTCGCCTTGGCTTGTTGCTCGCTCATGCCGGGCCGATCGGTATCGGAGTCCTCGGACGCATTGTCGCCGGTCCCCTGGCATCCCAGCGTTGCAACCAGGCCCACCAGCACCGCCCTCGTCGCAACACCTTGGCAACCGACCATGAGAAATACATCGGCATGTTCACTGTCAGCTATAGCGCGCCGCAGATCGCCGTTGTTCGCACGACAACACGCGAGGAAACGCTGGTGTCGGTTACTTGCGGTACGCCGTTTGTTGACGCCGTCGTCAACGAACGATGGGAAGGTTTGCAACGACGCTACCCCACTGTACGACGGCTAACGTTGCCCATCGGATTTCACGTTGTGGGCGCTCCATCGGCGTGAGCGGCCGCGCGGGCTGGTGCCGTCCCTGCGGTACCTGCTGCCCTGTAAGGTGTGTAACTTATTCGAGCGCGTGGCCGACGTCACGTGTCCAGAGTCAAGACAATTTCTATCGCCCAACGATTGTCATGGCGTATGGTCGCCAGCCGACAGCTGCAGAAGCGGCCCCGCAAGAGGGTGAGGTAGGGGCCCAAGGCGGGAACGAGACCCCGACAACGACTTGGAGGTGGTGATCATGGGACGACACATGAGGTGGTTTCAGCTGATGACGTTCACTGGGTTGCTCGCGCCGTTTTCTGCGGGCGCCACGCTGCCGATGGGGATGGCTCCGCCGTCCTCGCAAGCGGGCCGGGTCGGGGGTATCACCACCGGCCCGGGACCAGTCATGACCGGACGGGTGAACGTCTACCTGATCTGGTACGGATCCAACATCCCGGGGGCGCAAACCGAGTCGATCGTCCAATACTTCATTGCCAACTGGGGCACGTCTCACAGCTATGCAGTGTTGCGAAATTATACCGGCAGCAACGGCCGTGTGGCACCTCAGCTGGGGCTGGCCCGTGTGTCCTCGGACTCGGGCTCCAGAGGAACCAACTTGACCGACGCCGACATTCAAGCGCTGGTTAGCACCGCCATACAGAACAACACCTTCCCGGCAGATGCAAATGGGATATACGTCGTGATCGTCGGACGGGGCGTCTCCGTCAACTCTGGGTCGAATGGTTCGCTCTGTGGAACGTACTGCGGGTACCACAGCGCCATGAATGTCAACGGCGTCGATATAAAGTTCGTCCTCAACGGCGCCGGAAATTGTAGCAACTGCCAACCATGGAGTTCGCCCAACAACGACGAGTACGCCGATCAAATGGTCAACGTTCTCGCACACGAGATTGCGGAGACCGTCACCGATCCCGATATCAATGCGTGGGGTTCAGGCGCCTCGAACGACGAGGTGGGCGACAAGTGCAATTTCGACTTCTCGGAGAGACACAACCTGCCCCCCAACAGCAACGGTGTCCAGATCCCGGCCACGGCAAAGGTGGGCCAGAACTACTACACCATTCAGAAGCTCTGGTCGCCAACGGCCGGCGGCGGGTGTTACTCTGGATATTCGCCCCCGGCGGCCGTCATTTGGCAGAATGGTCCCGGCGGAGCCATTGGGGCCTGGAAAATGAAGGACCAAAATACCGTCGCCTCGTACCTCTATTACAGCAACATCCCTCTGGGACAGAACGTGTTGGCGGTTGGTGACTTTTCAAACGGCATAGATCCACAGTTGTTGACGATCGCCTCGTCGGGTACCGGGCCAGTGACGATGTGGACTCTCCATGGCGACGGGACCTCCACGTCGCAAACCATGTTTTCTGGCCTCGGCCCAGGCTGGAGGATAACAGGGACGGGCGATTTCAACGGCGATGGCTTCAGCGACATCTTGTTCACAAACCCGGGCTCGGGTGACAATCAGCTCTACTTGATGCAAGGCACGACCCTGCTGAACTGGCAGGACGTTGGAAGTGAGTTGCCTTGGCTGCCGCAGGGCACAGCCGACTTCGACGGCGATGGCCTGGCTGACATATTCTGGGTTGACAGCCCGGACCAGCTCTACTCGGTCTGGCAGTCTTCGGTGTCAGCCGGTGTCGCCGGGGTGTCGTTCACCTACTCGCCCGCGGGAAACATGAGCTCCGCCGATTGGGGACACCCGTTCGGCAACGTTCTGGGAGTCGCCGACTTCAACGGTGACTCGCGCGCCGATGTTCTCTATTACCCCGTGAACTGGCCAGGCCTGGGAGACGGCGTGCTGTTTGCGGACTTCATTCGTTGGCCATTCGAGCAGAACGATCGCTGGGCGGCCAATTCCATACTGCCGGATGTTCCCTCTTTTGCCGGGATTGTGGACGTGGACCGCGACGGAACGACCGACTTCTTCCTCCAGACCTCGGCCGGCGTGAAGTTCTTCACCATGGGAGATTGGAAGGAGATCCCGGCGCTTTTCGGACCGCTTCCCGACTCCGATCCCTACTCGGATTTCTCGGTCGCCAGCACCAGCGCCGCTTTCAGCGATTCCGGATGGGTGGTCGTCGGGACCGGCGGGTTCAAAGAGAACTGACTCAGGAGTCCTGGCTCCCTCCGCGGCGCGGTAGTCCCTGCCGCTCCAGAGCGTGGGTTTCTTCGTCGGTGAAGAGACGCGAACGCACCAGGAAGCGCACACCGAGGGGCGCCTCCAGCGAGAAGCCGCCCCCGCGTCCGGGGACGACGTCGATCGTCAGGTGGGTGTGTCGCCAGTATTCAAACTGAGGGCCGCCCATGTAGAAGGCACAATTCGCGACGTCGCCCAGATAAACGTCGGAGGCGCCCACGCGGAACTCGCCCACCGGATAGCACATGGGTGCGCTGCCGTCACAGCAGCCGCCCGACTGGTGAAACATCAGCTCGCCGTGGGCGGCGCGCAGTGTTTCGATCAGCTGACGGGCCGCTTCCGTGACGGCGACGCGGTCACTCATGGGCGATTCCGTGGGGGACGAGCCGAAGGCGCGCCTCGCCTAGAAGAACCCCATCGCCTTGGTGTCATAGCTGACCAGCAGGTTCTTGGTTTGCTGGTAGTGGTCGAGCATCATCGCGTGGTTCTCGCGCCCGATTCCCGACTGCTTGTAACCGCCAAAGGCCGCGTGCGCCGGATAGAGGTGATAGCAGTTGGTCCAGACGCGCCCCGCCTTGATGGCGCGGCCCGCGCGATAGGCCGTGTTCGTATCGCGGGTCCAGACGCCGGCGCCCAGCCCGTAGAGGGTGTCGTTGGCGATCGCCATCGCGTCGTCGAAGTCCTTGAAGCTGGTCACCGAAACGACCGGGCCAAAAATCTCCTCCTGGAATATGCGCATCTTGTTGTGGCCGGTGAAGATCGTGGGCTCGAAGTAATAGCCACCGGCCAGCTCGCCGTCGAGGCTGGATCTCTTGCCGCCGGTCACGAGCTTCGCGCCCTCTTTCTGACCGATGTCGATGTACGAGATGATCTTCTCGAGCTGATCGTTGGAGGCCTGCGCACCGATCATCGTGGCGGGGTTCAACGGGTGTCCCTGCTTGATCTTCCGCGTGCGCGCCACGGCGCGCTCCATGAACTTGTCGTAGATGCTCGCCTGCACCAGGACGCGTGACGGACAGGTACATACCTCGCCCTGGTTCAGGGCGAAGAGGGCAAATCCCTCCAGCACCTTGTCGAAGTACTCGTCGTCCTGGTCCATCACGTCGGCGAAGAACACGTTGGGGCTTTTTCCGCCCAGCTCCAGAGTGACCGGGATCAGGTTCTCGGCCGCGTACTGCATGATCAGCCGGCCGGTGGTCGTCTCGCCCGTGAAGGCAATCTTGGAGATGCGCGGGCTCGAGGCGAGCGGCTTGCCGGCCTCTACGCCAAAGCCATTCACCACGTTGAGCACGCCGGCCGGCAACAGATCCGCGACCATCTCCGCGAACACCAGCATGGTGAGGGGAGTTTGCTCGGCGGGCTTCAGGACCACGGCGTTGCCGGCCGCGATCGCCGGCGCCAGCTTCCAGGCCGCCATCAGCAGCGGGAAGTTCCAGGGAATGATCTGTCCCACGACGCCGAGCGGCTCGTGGAAGTGATAGGCGACGGTGTTTTCGTCGAGCTGCGAGATGCCGCCCTCCTGGGCGCGCAGGACGCTCGCGAAGTAGCGGAAGTGATCGATCGCCAGCGGCACATCGGCGTTCAACGTCTCGCGGATCGGCTTGCCGTTGTCGAGGGTCTCGAGGATCGCGAACTTCTCGAGATTGGCCTCCAGGCGGTCGGCGATCTTGTTCATGATCTTGGCGCGTTCCGCCGCTGCCGTCTTGCCCCAGCCGGGCGCCGCGGCGTGCGCCGCGTCGAGCGCGAGGTTCACATCCTCCGCCGTGGAACGTGCGATGTCGCACAGCGGCTTCCCCGTGGTCGGGCTGGGATTGGAGAAGAAGTTGCCCCGTACGGGCGGCCGGAAGGCTCCGCCAATGAAGTTTCCGTAGCTCTGCTTGACCTCGACACGGATCATCGCTTCTTGGGTCGTCGCTGGGATACTCATTGTGTCCTCCTCGAGTTCGGGGCCGGGATGGGGGGGATCCGGTGTCGCGCACAACCGTGCGAGACGCCGCCAGGAAACCGTGCTGAGACACTGAGTCAGGCGAGCGGGAGCCGCGACGTTCCGAGCGTATCGGCGGCCGTTCGTAGGACCTGCGCTCCAACGGTGGACCCGGTTCTTACTTGAGCGAGCGGCTCGGAGTCCGCGCGCGTCGGCCACGGACGTGCGACGCCAGCCGCTCAAGAAGAGGCGCGTTCTCGTTTGTGGTGTCCAGCGAGCGAAAAAGGCGTCGCCGCCGGTCGTGGGCGCGGAAGATCGCCAGCCAGGTGGCGTTACGATGCCTATGATCCCGTTCGGGCACCCCCGTTGGATCGATCACATGTCACAGGAAACGTCTTGAGCCTCACGGTTCTTCAGGCCTAGTATCCCGCCATGTTTACTGGAGGGGGACCGGCGGCGGGCAAGGCATTTCATTCTCTTGGTCGAGCGATCGTGGTTTGCCTCTCCGTCCTGCTGTCAGCTTCGTCGTGCACCGAACCGATGGACAGCAGCGGGAGGCTGAACCGGGACGGGAGCGGGATCGACAGCGGCGACGGCGCGTCGCCGCGCGACCTCGGCGCGTCGGACGGCCGCAGCGACGGCCATGCCGACGGCGACGGGGCCACGGACAGGACCACGCTCGCGCACCTGTTCGTGGACAGCACCTCGCACGACTTCGGTCTCATACCGGTCAACACCGCCAGCGCGGGCGGCACGTTCACCGTCAAGAACGACGGCGGCGGCACAAGTGACCCGCTCAGCGTGGTGCTCGACGGCGCCAGCGTCGGGTTTTCGCTGATCAGCGACGAGTGCAGCGGCAATCCTCTCGCCGCCGGAGCCAGCTGTCGAATCGTCGTGGTCTTCTCGCCCACCGTCGCCGGCAAGCAGCAGGGCTCGGTCACCTTCCATGCCACCGATTTCGATGCCTCCGCGACGGTGCTGGGCGAGGGGATCACGTCCGGAACGCTGGCCATCGATCCGACCGCGCAGCCCTTCGGATTGGTGGTCATGCCCGCGTCCAGCAGCGACCAGACGTTCACCGTGACCAACACCGGCGAGGGCAGCAGCGGCACGATCGCCACGGCGCTGGTCGGCACCGACGCCGCCAACTTCGCGATCACCGCCGACGGGTGCAAGGGACATATCCTCGCCTACCAGCAGTCCTGTCAGATGACCGCGCGCTTCGTGCCCACGAGCCTTGGCGACAAGTCGGTCTCGCTCCAGGCCTCCGCGGATCCCGGGGGCAGCGCCGTCGCTCAGCTCTCGGGCTCGTCCATCACCCGCAGCGCGGTGGTCCTGTCGCCCAGCTCGTTCGACTTCGGATCGGTACAGCAGGGCCTGCCGGGGATCTCGAAGCAGTTCACGGCGCAGAACGCCGGCCAGGCGACGACCACGACGTTGCTTCCGGCGATGTCGACCTCCGACTTCACCATCACCGGCGACACCTGTTCAGGGCAGGTGCTCGCCGCCAATGCGATCTGTACTCTGACGGTTCAATTCGCGCCCGCGACGCCGGGATCAAAGCTGGCGACGCTCTCGCTGGCCGAGCTGGGAGGGGGGACGGCGACGGCCCAGGTCACCGGGACGTCCCTGGCCAACCCCGCGTTGCGGCTCTCGCCCGCCACGAACAACTTCAACTCGGTGACGGTTGGCTCCAGCGCGACCGTCACCTTCCAGGTTTCGAACGACGGTGACGTCGCGAGCTCGGTGCCCAGCGTGACGATCGGAGGCGTCGACGTCGCGCAGTTCTCGATCCCGACGGGCTCGAACGGCTGCACCGCAGCCATCCCCGCCAAAGGGAGCTGCATGATCGGCGTCCGCTTCGCACCGACGTCGACCGGGGCCAAGGCGGCGTCGCTCACCGTGAGCGCCACGGCAGGCGGCACGACCACCGCGACCCTCGCGGGCACCGGGCTCTCCCCGGGAGTCCTTTCGCTGAACCTGCCGTCGTTCGACTTCCGTGGCGTCGAGCAGGGCACGGTCAGTCCGGTGGCGACCTTCACCGTCACCAACTCCGGGCAGTCGACGACCGGCCTCATCACCGCGAACATCGTCGGCTCGGCGGTGTTCGCGATCGTCACCAACGGCTGCAACATGATGATGCTGGCGCCCGCCACCTCGTGCTCTCTGACCGTGCACTTCGCGCCGACGGCGCCCGGTCCCGTGAGCAGCACGCTGCAGATCGCGGCGGCCGGGGGCAGCACGGCGACGGTGTCGCTGACCGGCACCGGCCTCGCCTCGGCGTCGCTGGTCACCACGCCGACCGCCTTCACTTTCAGCGGCACGCTGGTCGGCGCGACCAGCGCCAACCAGACCTTCACGGTGACCAACACCGGCGGCGTCTCGGCCGGCAGCGGCACCGCGCTGGCCGCGGTCCTGGGCGGCGCCAACGCCAGCGACTTCACAATCGTGACCAGCAACTGCGCGGGCGCGCTGCCGGGCGGCAGCACCTGCATGGTGGTCGTGGCGTTCGCGCCGAAGTCGGCGGGCAACAAGACCGCCAGCCTGAGCGTGAGCGCCACGCCCGGCGGCGCGGCCGTGGCGGCGTTCTCTGGCACCGCCCAGAACAGCGCCCGGCTCGCCGTGACCGTGGCCAGCGGTTCGTCGGCGGCGTTCGGCAACGTGCAGGTCGGTTCGACCTCCGACAAGACCTTCATCGTGAACAACACCGGAGACCAGACCTCGTCGGCGATCGGGCTGACGCTGAGCTCCGCCGCGGGCTCGGGGTTCACGCTGCTCGCCCCCGCCACCGGCGAGTGCATGAGCGGCGTGACCACGCTGGTCGGCGGTGGAAGCTGCAGCGTCCGCGTCCGGTTCGCGCCGACCGTGGCAGGGACGCAGAGCGCGACGCTGGGCGCGAGCGCCACGACCGGCGGAGCCGCCTCGTTGGGCTTGACCGGTGGCGGGCAGCGGATGGCCGCGCTCACGGGAACGAACAGCAACAACTACGGCACGATGGTCATCGGCAACACCTCCGGCACGGCCAACTGGACCATCGTCAACAACGGCGACGTCGCGACTGGCACGCCGACGCTGATCAACAGCAACACCGTCGAGGTCCTGGTCACTTCGAACAACTGCACCGCGCCGCTCGCGGGGGGCGGGACGTGCGTGATTGGCGTGGCGTTCCGACCGTCGGGCAGCGGCTCGCGCACGGGCACGCTCACGCTGTCCGCGACGCCGGGCGGCTCCGTCACGTTCACCGCGACCGCCGACGGACAGGCGGCCGCCGGGCTGGCGCTGGCGCCGGCCACCGGTTCGTCCACGAACTTCGGCAACGTGCTGGTCGGAAGCAACGTGGTCGAGACCTACACGCTCACCAACACCGGCCAGCAACCGACGACGGCGGTGACGCTGGCCCTGACCACCACGACGGGTTCAGGGTTCGCGCTGGTGGCCCCGACCACCGGCGAGTGCGTCTCCGGCACCACGATACTGGCCGGGGGCGCGGCCTGCACGATCCGGGTCAGGTTCACCGCCGCTGCGGCAGGCGCCCAGACCGCCACGCTGGCCGCCACCGCGACCACCGGAGGCACCGCGACGCCGCTGCCGCTGACCGGCAACGGCCAGCGCCCGGCGGCGCTCTCGGGCACGACCACGAACAACTTCGGTACCGTCGTCGTCGCCGCGACCAGCGCCACCTTCACCTGGACGATCAGCAACACCGGCGACGTCGCCACCGGCGTTCCCGCGCTGACCAACAGCAACCAGACCGAGCTGATCGTCGGCACGAACACGTGCACCGTGGCTGTCGCCGGCGGTGGTAAGTGCACGATCGGGGCTTCATTCCGTCCCTCCGCCGCCGGGGCGCGCACCGGGACGCTGACGCTCACCGCTACGCCTGGGGGCACGGTGACCCTGACCGCCAGCGCCACCGGGCAGACGGCGGCGGGGCTCGCGCTCGCGCCCGCGACCGGCTCGTCGGCGAGCTTCGGCAACGTGCTGGTGGGCGCCACCGGCACGCAGACCTTCGTCCTCACCAACACCGGCCAGCAAACCACGACGGCCTTGACGGTGACGTTGACCACCGCCGCCAGCTCCGGCTTCGCGGTGGTCGCGCCGACCACGGGGGATTGCACGACCGGCAGCACGACGCTCGCCGGCGGCGCCACCTGCACGATCCACGTGAAGTTCACCGCACCGGGCGCGGGACTGCAGACCGCGACGCTGGGCGCGAGCGCCACCACCGGCGGCGCCGCCAACACGCTGTCCCTGTCGGGCAACGGCCAGCGCCCGGCGCTGCTCTCGGGCACGACCACGAACAACTTCGGCACGGTCGTGGTCGGCGCGACCAGCGGCGCCTTCACGTGGACGATCAGCAACACCGGCGACGCCGCGACCGGTGTGCCGGCGCTGACCAACGGCACCGCGGCCGAGCTCATCGTCGGAGCCAACAACTGCACCGCGGCGATTCCAGGTGGCGGTCAGTGCACCATCAGCGTCTCCTTCCGTCCGGCGGCGTCGGGGGCGCGCAGCGGGACGTTGTCCCTGGCCGCCTCTCCCGGCGGCACGGTGACCTTGACCGCCAGCGCCACCGGACAGACAGCGGCGGGGCTGGTCCTGGCGGCCGCGAGCGGGTCTTCGACAAGCTTCGGCAACGTGCTGCTCGGGTCGGCGGCGACGCGCGCGTACGTGCTGACAAACGCCGGCCAGCAGGCGACGACGGCCGTGACGGTGTCGCTCACCACAGCCGCGACCTCTGGTTTCGCGCTGGCGCCGGTCGCGGGGGATTGCCCTTCGACGCCAGCGCCGCTCGCCGGCGGCGCGAGCTGCACCATCCACGTGCAGTTCACCGCGCCCGCCCCGGGGCTGCAGACGGCGACGCTGGGCGCGACCGCCAGCGTCGGCGGCACCGCTCCTGGTCTGTCGCTCTCCGGCAATGGCCAGCGCCCGGCGCTGCTGACCGGCACCAGCAGCAACAACTTTGGAACAGTCGTTGTCGGGGCGACCAGCGGAGGTGTCACCTGGACCGTGACCAACGGTGGCGACGTTCCCACCGGCGTGCCGGCGCTGACCAACGGAGATACGGGCGAGGTGCTGGTCAGCGGGAACACCTGCACGGCGGCGCTCGCGGCCGGAGCCAGCTGCACCATTGCGGTCTCGTTCAGCGCGGCGGCAGCGGGCGCGCGCAGCGGGATGCTGACGCTGGCCGCGACGCCGGGCGGATTGGTGACCTTCACCGCAAGTGCGAACGGGCAGACGGCGGCCGGTCTCGCGCTGGCGCCCGCCGCCGGATCCTCGACCAGCTTTGGCAACGTGCTGGTGGGGGCCGCCGTGACGCAATCCTTCGTGCTCACCAACACGGGCCAGCAGGCGACGGGGGCGGTGGCGGTGACGCTGACGACGGCCGCGACATCGGGGTTTGCGCTGGTCCCGCCGGTCACAGGGGATTGCCCCTCGACCGCCGCCCCGCTGGCGGGCGGCGCCAGCTGTACCATCCATGTGAAGTTCACCGCGCCGGGGGCCGGCCTGCAGATGGCGTCTCTGGGCGCGAGCGCCGCGGTTGGCGGCACCGCCGCCTCGCTGTCGCTCTCGGGCACGGGCCAGCGCCCGGCGTCACTGACCGGGATGACGAGCAACAACTTCGGAACCCTGGTCGTCGGCGCGACCAGCGGGAGCGTGACCTGGATCGTGACCAACAGCGGCGACGTTCCCACCGGGACGCCGTCGCTGAACAACGGCGATCCCGGTGAGGTGCTGGTCGCCTCGAACAACTGCACGGTGGCGCTGGCCGGCGGGGCGAGCTGCTCCATCGTCCTGTCGTTCAGCCCGGCACAGCCCGGGGCGCGCAGCGGCACGCTCGCTCTGGCGGCGGCACCGGGAGGAACGCTGACCTTCACCGCGAGCGCGACCGGCCAGACGCAGGCCGCACTGGCGCTGGCGCCCGCGACCGGATTTTCGACCAGCTTCGGGAACGTGCTGGTGGGGTCGACGGTGACGCAGACGTTCGTCCTCACCAACACGGGCCAGCAGACCGCCACGGCGACGACGGTGTCGCTGTCGGCGGCGGCGGGCTTCGGCTTCGCGCTCGTGCCGCCGGGCGCGGGGGATTGTCCGACCGCCCCGAGCTCGCTCGCGGGCGGCGCGAGCTGCACGATTCAGGTCAGCTTCACCGCGCCGGGCTCGGGGCTGCAGACCACGTCGTTGAGCGCGAGCGCCGCGGTCGGCGGCACGGCGACACCGTTGTCCCTGTCGGGCACCGGCCAGCGCCCCGCGCTGTTGACCGGAATGACCAGCAACGACTTCGGGACGCTGGTCGTCGGCGCGCCCGGCGGGACCGTGACCTGGACCGTCATCAACAGCGGCGACCTGCCAACGGGCGCGCCAGCCCTGTCCAACGGAGATCTGGGGGAGATCCTCGTCGGTCAGAACACCTGCACCACGGCGCTCGCGGGCGGCGCGAGCTGCACGATTCAGGTCTCGTTCACGCCGGCGGCGGCGGGCGCGCGCAGTGGGATGCTGACGCTGGCGGCGACGCCGGGCGGATCGGTGACCTTCACGGCGTCATCGACCGCGCTGACGCCGGCGGCGCTGACGGTGGCGCCGGATATGGGGTTCTCGACCGACTTCGGCATGCTGCCGATCGGGATGACGCTGGAGCAGGCGTTCATCGTGACCAACACGGGCCAGCAAACCAGCACCCCGATCGCGGTGACCCTCGCCGCGCCCGACGCCGACTTCACCATCGTGCCCACTGACGGCGACTGCGTGAGTGGGGTCACCGCGCTGATCCAGGGCCAGACCTGCCTCGTCCACGTTCAGTTCCAGCCCAGCCTGGCGGTCCCGAGCACAGCGTCGCTCGAGGTGAGCGCGACCGCGGGCGGTTTCCCGTCGATCATGCTCACCGGTCAGGGGCAGTAGCGCGCAGGCGGCTGGTCGCTTTAGAAAGTGAGGCGACAGGCGGCGCCCGGCAGGGTCAGGCTGGGCGCGCACGCGAGCGAGCGCTCCTCGCCGGCTCCCGGGGAGTGATCGCGTCCGACGACGAAGAAGATGGTCGAGGCCGCGCCGAGGACCCCCGCCGCGGCGAAGCCGACATAGCCGAGGGTCTTCGCGCTCGCGCCTTCGCTGTTGAGCGAGACGCACCCGTCGCCGCCGTAGTTGAGCAGCGCCTTGTCGCAGTGGCGGCTGTTGAAGCTCCGGAACCGCAGCTCCTTGATCACCCACTCGAAGGTCCCGAAGCCGAGGGCCGCGACCGCCAGGCCACCCGTGACGAATCCCGCGACCTTGACCGAGCGCCGGGACGATGGCGCCGGCTTCGGAGCGGCGGCGGCCAGGTCCGCAGCAGCCCTGGCCGCCGCCAGATCCCGGACCGTAAGCACGGGACGGGGTGGCGGAGAGGCCGGCGCCGGCGGCAGAAGGTTCGCCTCGATCGTCAGCGCGCTGCCGGCGGTGGCGTCGAACCATTTCGTGAACGCCGTGCCGACACCGTCCTTGGCAACCACCAACGAGTGGGTTCCGGCGTTGAGCAGGATCTCTCCGGCCGGCGGTGTGGTACCGCGCGGGCGTCCGTCCAGGGTGATCGTCGCCCCGTGCACATCCGAGTGGACGGTGAGCCGGCAGACCTTGAGCAGCAGGCTCTCCTTGTAAAGGCGCGCCTTGGTGATCGTCTCGGTGCTGGCTTCGCTCGCATCGCCCAGGAACGTCTGGAACGCCTCGAAGGCCTCGGCGTTGCGCTCGAGGCCCATGTACGCGATGCCCAGGTTGTACTGGATCTTGGGGTTGGGGACGAGGTCGTAGGCCGCTTTGAAGCGCGCCAGCGCTGCCTCGTAGTCGCCGCGCTTCACCAACGCGGCCCCCTCGAGCAGCATCTTCTTCGCCGCCGTCTTCGGGTCCGGCGCAGCGTGGCCGACGCCCGACAGGCCGATGACCGCCACGACCAGCAGCGCGAGCACGCCGCGAGGTGCCGGTACGGACGCCCGCGCGAGGCACGGCCGCCGGTCAGATGTCCGTGATGATTCCGACGTCACGGTTTGGATCCGGGCCCCCGTTGGAGCTGCCCTTCGAGCGATCCGGTCGCTGCGGCCGCCTGCGTGAGGTTCCCATGGCGCGATCGTATGCACCTGGCTGCGTTCTCGTCCGGGCGCCGCTGACCACCTCTCGTCCCTTGTCGGACGCCGTCGCTGCACGCACCATCACCACTTCGATCACCCGATCCCGCAGACCGTCGATCTCGAGGACGCGTTCCTCGTATCCGGTGGCGCGCAACAAGAGCGCGTGGCTCCGATCGCCGCGCGGCAGCCGCAGTGGCAGGTCCGTGGCAGGCACGCCGTCGAGGAAGACCTGCGCGCCCGGGGGCAGGCCGCGGACCTCGATGGTGACGTGGTCGGGCGAGGGGAGGGCGCGCGTCGTCCCCGCACCCCGCCGGCCGTCGTCGGCCGCGTTCAGCGATCGGGTCGCGCTCGTATCGTCGGCGACTTCGATGGGACGGGACGCGGCCCGCGACTTGAACACGGCGGCGGCCACGACGGCCGCGAGCATCGCCGCGGCCGCGAGCATCGCGGCGGAGCGAACCCCGCGCGAGGCCAACCTGCGGGGCAGCGCTGCCTCTCCGTTCGCCTCGCGGAAGGTGGTGGGCACGGGGGTGCGAGCGGCGTCCCCGGGCTCCGTATCCCCGGTTTCGTCAGGCGGCAAGAACTGGGTGCCTCTGATCCCCATCCGGGCGCCCCCGAACCCGAATCGGGTGTCCCCCGGGACCGCAGCCTCCGGCCCCTCGTCGGACGCGGGCGGCGGTGCGTCCGACGGCGCGGCTGCGAGCGCGGGTGGTGTGGCCGGAGCCGGCGTCATCGACCTGATCCGTTCGTCCTTGTCGGCCGCTGCAGGATGGGCGGACTGCTGAACGATCACGTGCAGGGCGGGCACGATCTCCACCAGCGGCACGTGCGTGCCCATGCCCTTGAGGCACTTGACGATCTCTCCGAGCACCTCCTCCATCGTCTGCGGGCGCGCGCTCGGCTCCTTGGCGATCATTCGCATCACGAGCGTGTTGAGGCGAAGGGGAAGATCCGGCGCCAGCGCCAGCGGCGACTCGGGACGATCCATCACCTGGGCGAGGAGCATTTCCCCGATCCCGTCGCGCAGGAACACGCGGCGCCCGCAGATCGCCTCGTAGAGAATGCATCCCAGCGAGTAGATGTCCGCGCGGGCGTCGATGACCTGGCTGCCCCCGCGACACTGCTCGGGAGACATGTACGCGGGCGTCCCCATGACCGTCCCCGGGCGCGTTTGCGTCGTGTCACCTTGCTGGAGGAGCTTGGCGATGCCGAAGTCGAGCACCTTGACCACCACGCGAGGGCTGGTCGGGCTGACGCACAGGAACACATTGTCGGGCTTGAGATCGCGGTGGACGATGCCGCACGCGTGGGCGGCGGCCAGCGCCTGCGCGATCTGCCCGACCACCGCGAGGGCGAAGGGGAGATCCCGCGCGAGCCCCGAGATGCGCCGGATGTAGCTCGCGAGCGACTCGCCCTCGAGGTACTCCATCACGATGAACGCGTGCTCGTCGACGACGTCGCAGTCGAACACTTCGACGATCCCGGGATGGCGGATCGACGACGTCGCGCGCGCCTCGGTGAAGAAGCGCTCGAGAACAGTCGCCTGCGTCGAGAGCTCCGGGAGCAGCACCTTGATCGCGGCGCGGCGCTCGATGCGGTTGTGCTGGGCGAGATAAACCCGGCCCATACCCCCCCGCCCCAGTTCCCGCAGCACGGCGTATCCCCCGACGCGGCTCCCGACCGTGATCACGACGTTTGACCCTCGGGGGTGTTACCACACTGGCGCCATTTAAGACAGGCCTGGGAGGTCACTTGCACGTCGCTTGATATGCGATGCGGCGTGAAACGCCCCCGCGCAAGGGCCCAACGCGCGGGCGGCGGACGATTCACCGACGGGCGCCGTGCGGGTTCGGTTGAGGTTCCGCCGGCGGGTAGCCGCAGCCGTCGCTGCTGCTGCGCATCGCGATCGGCGGGGCGGTCGGGGCCGAAGCCCGCGCTCGTGAGGCGTTCGGACGGACCACCGCGCGCTTGCCGTGCCCGCGCCCGAGTGATCGGGACCCAGGCGCCGCTCGGCCGTCGGCTTTCTCGAAGGGTCGCGGCGCAACAACCTCATCGTGCCCGCCTCGATCGGCGGGTATACCAATTTCGAGTCGCATCATCGGAGGGGACAGTCGTGGGGGATAGAACTCGAACGCCAGAGACCGCCGACCCGGGACACGGGACTGTCAGCGCCGTGAGCATGGCCGGCTATTCGCTGGCGATGCGCAAGGTCGCGTTCGCTGTCGCTGGCTTCGCGCTGATTGCCGTCGGCTTCGCGTCAGTCTTGTTGCCGGCGCCGGGCGTCGTGCTGATCGGGCTCGGTCTCGCGATCCTCGCCCGCGAGTTCCTCTGGGCGAAGAGGCTGCTCGCGTGGTCGAGAGATCACGCGCGGCGGTCACGGACGAATGTGAGGGAGCGATCGGCGAGGTTGGCCCGAGCCTTCCGCCATGGTCCTGTCTCCGACCCGCTCAACTGATCCTCTCATTTCGCCGTCCCAATCGTTGCGCAACGGTCGAGACGGCATTGCGCCTCTGCGGTCAATCCCTACGTTCGACCGAAGGTATTGCACATGCGGAGACTGCTCTTGATCACTTCGAGCGTCCTTGGCTGGGCGGCCGCGCAGCCCTTCGGAGTGGCGCAAGCGACCGAAGTGGGTGTCCAGCGCCCCATTGGAGTGGGCCTGGTCGCTGGCTCTTCCCCTGGGTTGACGCTGAAGATCTGGACTCGCCCCACCAATGCAGTCGACCTGGGAGTCGGGTTTGGCTTGGGGGACTTCGCCTGTAGCGATCGGTTCAATCCGTGCGGCGAGCGAAACAGCGTCCACGCGGACTATCTTTGGCAATCGGGCCACGGAGCGCACGACCATTTGAGCCTGCACGCCGGTCTGGGAGCGCGAGTTTGGTTTTGGGACTACGGCACCGACACCAGCGACTTCGAGATCGCGGCGCGTGTGCCGGTGGGATTGGACCTCTACCTCTTCAAGTGGTTCGAAGGCTACGTCGAGATCGCGCCCAGCCTGGCGTTCGATCCGTCGAGGTTCTTCCTGGAGGGTGCGCTGGGGGCGCGCCTCTACCTGTGAGCGAAGAAAGCCGGCCCGATCGACGCGCCACGATGCGCTCTTCGCGCGCGGGCGGCGGCTCAGCGCGGCCGCCGTAAATGACCACCACGTCCGCCTGCGCCGGCGACTCTTCAGCCTGGCCAAAGGCTCATCCGTGTTTATTGTTCTGTTTCTATCTCACGAGACGCGGCGCCCCCTGGCATCGGAGGCGGAGCCGGCCGGAAAAGGAACATCCTCATGCACTTCATTCGCGGAACGAGGAGGAGTTGAGCTCGCTCGTCTGGCTGGCGATCGTCGTCGTCCTTTCGGTCGGCGTGGCCCTCACGGGCCACGGCCCCAAGGGCGCGAAGCCGGTCGCAGCGACGCGGCTGATGAAGTCGGCTCGCTTCGTGCTGATCGGCGCGATCCTCTTATGTGGTGCCCTTGGTCTCGTGGGAGCGCTTCGACACTGAGCCGGAAGCCGTCCGGCTGCCTGTCAGAAGAGGTCGCCGACCATGGCCAACAGTCGCTCCAGGCTGGTCTTCTTCGTCTTGGGCAAACCGCTGGGCGCAAGCGCAGGATCGCACGTCAAGACCGCCACCGGGATATCCGCCAGCGCAGGCATCGCGCTCATCGCCCGATAGAACTCGGTGCCGCTCATGACGGGCATCGCGATGTCGAGCACCACGGCGCAAGGTCTTTCTAGACCGGGCAGCAGATCCAGCGCCTCCTGGCCATTCGCGGCCAAGGTGACCTCATAGCCTTCGTCCCGCAGGACGTCACCCAGCGACTCCCGCAGATCGGTGTCGTCATCCACGACAAGGATAGCGTTCCCGTTCCGTACCCTCTGTCGCGCCCCATCAACCGCCATCTGGCTCACCCACTGACCGTAAGGATCCTGATTGGCCTGTGCATGGATTTTCTTAATGTTTTTTATGATCGGTGCTGATTTTGATGGCTGGCACGGAAAAATAGAAGGTCGTTCCCTGTCCGAGCCCGCTCTGCGCCCAGATCCGGCCCCCGTGAGCCGCCACGATACCGGCCGCAATGGCGAGACCGAGGCCGGTCCCCTTGTACTGCACGTCATCGCCGCGCCAGTAGCGTTCGAAGAGGTGCTTCAGGTCACCTTCACCGATGCCCGGACCGTCGTCCGCAACCGAGAACAAGAGCTCGTTCTCGCGTGCCTCGACCCGGAGGGTGATATGCCCGCCCGCGGCGGTGACCTTGACCGCGTTGCCAACCAGGTTGGAAAGGACCTGCAGGACGCGGTCGCGGTCGCAGTCAATCTGCGAAAGATGTGGCTCGACTTCGGCCTTGAGCTCGAGGTGATTCTCCTGCGCGGTGTTTTCGAAGCTGGCGAGCGTTTCGTCGATGATGCCCCCCGGATCGTGCGGCTCGCAGCTGATGGCCAGGCGACCGGTTTCAATGCTGGCGAAGTCGAGGAGATCTTCGATGAGCCGCTGCATGCGGTCGGCGGCCCGCCGGATGCGCCCCAGGGCCGCCGGAAGGCCGCGTCGCCGCTCTTCGGCAACCGGTCGCTTGCCGAGCATGGAGGTGGTGAGCAGGATGGTCCCAAGCGGATTCCGGAGGTCGTGCGAAACGATCGCCAGGATCTGTTCGCGCATCCGCACCGCTTGCTGCTCCTGCCGATACAGGTTCGCGTTGTCGGCGGCAAGCGCCTCGAACTTTTCCAGCAGCCCCTCGGCGGAGGCCCGCTGCCGCTCCGCTTCGGCCTTCATCTCTTCCGCGTAGGTCTGCGCCTGCTCGGCGCGCTCTCGCCGGGCGACGTCGACCTGCCAGGCCCGCTTTCGATCGAGCGCCATCGCCAGCTGGTTAGTGATGGTGTTCACGAACATCAGATCTGTCTCATCGAAGCTACGCGCGCCTTCCAGACCCAGGGCGCCAAAGGTCGGGCCATTGGGCACGACCAACGGGATGACGATGGATCGCCTGTCGAAGCGCGCATCGGTCTCCATCGGGCGCGGAAGCGCGGTCTTGCCGGCCCGCTCACTCAGTTCGAGGGACTCGGTCGATCCGGTCCCGACCAGGTATCGGTAGGCCACCTCTACGTGCGTCTTGACCGCCCGCTGTTCTTCAGCGCTCTGTCCTTCGGAACGCCAGACGACCATCTTGGACTCGCCGCTCTCTGCCTCGATGAGAACCGCGCTGCGTAGGGGAAGCGCCTTGGCAACGATCTCCAGCGCCGGTTCGAACGTCTGGTCGATGGTCTCGAAGCTGGCGAACAGCTTGCTGATTTCGTAAAGGTGCTCGAGCCGCTGCTTCGCGGGCTCCATGACGGCAGCCAGGGCGCCGGTGCCAGCCGCTCCGGGGGGAGCTGTTTGACCGTGCGCCCGCCGCCGGCGTGTCGTCATCTGTCCTCGCGGCGCATCGGACGAGCCGTTTCGACGCGCATGCCCCCTTTGCCAACGGTGACCATGTGGGTCTGTCGATCGTGGTCGCTGCCGCGCGTTTTCACGATCGTGAGCATGGGCGATAATCGCCCGTCTGTCTCTTGATAGCGAAGCATCAGCAAATTATCGGCGATCGGAGACAGGCCGTGCTCGGTCACGCGCTCGGTCGAGAAGAGGAAGGGCGCCTCCAGCGTGAGGACGCTGGTGATGCCGATGGTCTTGAAGCGAACAACCAGCTTGTAGAGCATGTGGCGAAGCTCGTCGATCGCGATGTGCTCCGTCAGCATCTCGGTTGCCGCATCGAGCACGACGCGAGACGCCTCCAGCGCTCTCAGCCGATCCGCCAAGACGGTCAGGAACTGGCCTGCACGAAGGCGCTCCCGTGAGACGTAGAGAATCTGGATCAACCCCGCGTCGACCGCTGCCCGCAACGGCAGCCCCAGCGCATCGGCACCCGAGACGATCTGGTCGGGTCCCTCCTCGAGCGTGACGTAAAGGCCGGGCTGCTTCCGCGCCGCACCCTCCAAGAGGAATTGCAATCCAAACATGCTCTTGCCGACACCCGCGCTGCCGGAGACCAGCGTGACGCTTCGCTTTAAGAATCCGCCCTCCAGCAGCTCGTCGAGCCCAGGAACGCCGGAGCCGAGCCGGGTCGCGATCTCGAGCGCGGGCGGCGGTGCGTCCTGTCGGAAGTCCTCGCCGTAGCGAGGGAAGACCGCGACGCCGCCTTCGCCGATCACCAGGTTGTGGCGCCCCTTGAGGTGAGCGGTGTTGCGCAGCTTGTAGACCTCGATGTAGCGCTCGCGCTCGAATCCTTCCTCGGTGGAGCTGAGGATGATGACGCCGTCGACGACCGTCTCCTCGACGCCGAGGCGACTCACCTGGTGCGACCCATAGGGGATGTCGGTGGTGAAGAAACCGACCGCCAGCGCGTTCTGGACGATACTGCATAGCTGAAAGATCTTTTCGCGGCTGAGCTGTGGATCCTTCACCTTGTGCAGGAATACGGACACCGAATCGATGACCACGCGTTTGGCCTTCATCGCCTCGACGCGTTCCTGGATCATCAAGAGGTGGGCCTCGACCAGGATGTCGGGCTGGGGGATGAAGACGATCTCGATCATGCCGCGATCGATCTCGTGGCCGAGGTCCCAACCAAGTCCCTTCGCTGCGGCCCGCAAGCGTTCGTCGGTCTCTTCGAAGGAGAACAGGATCCCCTTCTCGCCCGCCAGGGCGCCGCGGTAGATGAACTCCAACGACAGGACCGTCTTGCCGGTGCCGGCGACGCCGCCGATGAGCAGGCTCGAGCCCCATGGGATCCCGGGACCGAGAATCTCGTCGAGCTTGATGATATGAGTCTTGCAGCGCGCCTGCAGGCCGCTCGACGACGGCTCACGGCGGATCGCCAGCCGCGGCGCGAAGATCTCGAGGCCGTTGCCGGAGATGAGGAACGGATGCTCCTCGCGGCTATGGTTCGTCCCGCGCATCTTGATGATCTTGAACAGCCGCTGCTGCTCGCCCATCGACTCGCGTTGCGACATGACCAGCAGTCCGTCGACGATCGAGAACAGAGGATTCTTGTCGTAGTCGGTAACGCCGTATTCGCCGAGCAGCAGCGCCGTCGTCTCCCAGGCCATCAGATTGACGGCGATCTCGTAGTCGAACTTGCGCAGCTCTTCCTTCGATCCCGCCAGATCGTCGAAGACCTTGAAGCTGTCGACGACGACGATGGTCGGCTTGATCTTCTTCAGGTGCTGCATGACGAGATCCGTCGCCGCTTCGAGCCCCTTGGTCCTGAGCATGACGCCGAGGTCGACGAACTGGACGCCGGCGTCGAGCTTCTTCGCGTCGAAAAACGAGAATTGCTGCAGGTGCCGTAGCGTCTTGGCTGTCGGCTCCGAGAGCGTGCCGAAGATCAGGACGGGATTGGCGGCCGACGCGTTGTTGAAACAGATCTGCTGGGTCAAGATCGTCTTGCCGGAGCCAGGCGGGCCGCTCACGACTGTCACGGAGCCCTTGGGCAGGCCTCCGTTGAAGATCGCATCGAGGTTGGAGACACCGGTCGTGATGCGCGGAATGTCGACTACTTTCGCCATGATCTCTTCTCTTCGCTCTCGGCGTTCACGGGTTCGTCGGATTGACGGACAGGCCCGTTCCCGACGCGGATCGCGTCGGGAAGCGCGACCCTGGAGATCTCGGCGTGCAACGCTGGGCTGAGAATGTCGGCCGTCAGGTTGCCAAGGACCGTCAGAAGCTCCACGAGCACGAAGCGGATCGCTGCCCGCAGCTCGGAGGGTTCCACGGAGTCGATCCGCCTGCTGAGCTCGCGGCACTGGATTCCGCTCGTCGGTTCGATCTTGAGCGACCCCACGAGCGCGAACCTCTCCGAAGCGTTGTGAAGAACGCGCTCGGCGATCGCCGTGAGCGTCACCTCACCGAGAGTGGTCTTGGTTCGGATCCAAACCGCGTCCAGCGCGGCTTCGAAGAGGCGAAGAAGGGCTTCCTGAGCCAGGCCTGTGGCCGATCGCTCGAGCCACGCATCTACGCAGAGCGCATGTCGGCCATCATCGAGCACGGCGCCGCCAAGGCCGACGTAGAGACCCTATCCGCGGCAAAGAGCGCGCGAGCAAACAACCCGCCATTTTCTCACTCACCGCTTTCTTCCAAACCCAACGCTTCTGAATTGGCCTGTCGGCCATGTCACCAAAAGCCGTGGCGTGGGCGAGTAGCGAACCGAGATCCGGCCAGCTACGCGAGAACATGCACCGCCTGCACTTCCCGGTCAAGCGGTGACTGGCGTCCGTTTTTCCGAACGATGAGGTTGCTTTTCCAGCTCGTCGTGCGGCTCGAGCGCTCCCATAAATGGCACGGAGCTCTTCGATGACTGACGCCGAAGAGGCCGTTCTCGACACCCTGGAACGGGAGACCCTGGCTCTGCTCGAGCGTGCCAGCTTCTCGATACGCGACGATGCGCGGGACGCCGAGAGGAGGCTCAACCTCATCATCGATCCGGTGACCGACGGGAAGCCTTCCGGCGAGGCGGGAATCCCCCGCGACGCCGCGAGACTGTCCCGCGATTGATCGTCGACCGTCGGGGCGCGCCCCACTGGGTCTATTGCGAGGCCGGCGGCTCGGCTTTATCGCTGTCTGTCGTCGTCAGCGTTCGAGAATGAGCTTCGAGCTGGCGGCGCGCGGCGCGGAACCCGTTGCGGATCGCCACGAAGACGTCCTCGTGCGGGCCGTTATTCGGGTGGTCGTAGTCGACGACCACAATGCCGGTCGGCATGGTCAGGTCCATGCGAACACGATAGTGCTGCTCTTTGCGGCCTCGGTCGACCGCTTCGATCAGCACCTGCCCGGCGGTCATGGGCGCTGTCAGTGCTCCCAGCCTCCACAACCAGGCGTGCACCTCGGCGCGGGGCGGCTCGCTCGCGGGCATGCCGCCGAAGACAATCTGACAAGGGCCACGGGGCACGACGCGCGCCACCACAGCGGGAGCGAGAACGGCGACAGGTGTCCTGCTCTCGTTGCCCGGCAACGACGGTTCAAGAGGTGTGGTCAGATTCTGCATGGTCTCTGGTCACGATGAACTGGATCCTCGCAGGAGTCCCGACCGAAGTTTGACCTGGCATTGTCGAAAAAACCGACGTGCGGTCGAACATCGCCAAGGTGGACGCACCGGCGCTATCACCTAAGAATCCATCAAGTCTGCGCACTTGACCCGGGAAACTCGGCGCGACCCGCCTTTCTCAGCGAGAGGTCCTATTTTCTCCCCGAAACGAGGGGAAGGAACAGCACGCGATGCGCGCCGACGATTTGGGCCACGAAGAGTTGCTGGAGCTCGACGCCGAAGGCGGCGCGATCCGCTTCGCGGGACAGCGTGCGCTGCTGCTGGATGCTGTCGCCATGGGACTTCTACGGAAGTACCTCGTCGAGAACTTTGGCCTCACGGCCGCCCGAGCGGTGCTGACCCAGTTTGGCTTCGCCCACGGATGGCGCATGGCAGGGGCGATGCAAGCCGAGTTCAAGTGGGACAGCGACGACGACTGGCGCCGTGCGGGCACGCGCATTCACGCCCTGGAGGGGCTCTTTCGGGTCGAGCCGGGAAGCACGGAACCCCTCTCCAAGGAGGGCGTCATGCTGAGCGCCTCCTATGAGGCCGAGCAACACCTCTTGCACTTCGGTCGTTCCGATGAGCCCATGTGTTGGACCATCTGCGGCCTCACGAGCGGGTACATCAGCCGGACCGCGGGCAAGGAGATCTACGTCCTCGAGGACGGATGCATGGGAAAGGGCGACGCGGGCTGCCATCTCCTCGGTCGCACGCGCGAAGGATGGGGCGACGAGCGCGCGCAGGAGCTGCGCTTTTTCGAGCCCGGCCGTCTCAAGGAGTGCCTCGACGTCTCGCTCCAGCGCGTCACCGAAACCCTCAAGATGGCGGAGCGGAAGCTGCGTGAGCGTCGGCGGGCCCTGGTGCGAGTGGCCGCGGAAGTCGAGGAGCCGCTGGGGATCGTTGCCAAGAGCCCGGCGATGGAACACCTCGTGGACCTGGCCCGGCGAGTCGCCAAGTTCGACGCCACGGTTCTCATCACGGGCGAAAGCGGAGCGGGCAAGGAGCGCATCGCGCGCCTGGTCCACGAAGAATCGACTCGTTCGACCGGGCCGTTCATTGCGGTGAACTGCGGCGCCATCACGGAGACCCTCCTCGAGAGCGAGCTCTTCGGCCACGCGCGCGGCGCCTTCACGGGCGCGAACCAGGATCGGCCCGGATTGTTCGAGGCCGCCAACAACGGAACGCTGCTGCTCGACGAGGTCGGAGAGATCTCGAAGGGCATGCAGGTGAAGCTGCTGCGTGCGCTGCAGGAGAGGGAGATCCGCCGCGTCGGCGAAAACAAGACCCGCCGGATCGATCTGCGCGTCTTGGCCGCGACCAACCGAGATCTCGCCCTCGCCGTCGCCGACGGCAGTTTCAGGCAGGACCTCTACTACCGGTTGAAGGTCGTCGAGCTGAACGTTCCGCCGCTCCGCGAGCGCAGAGACGACATCCTGCCGCTCGGGCGGATCCTGCTCGGCGACGCGGCATTGCGCATGAAACGAAAGATCACGGGCCTCGCTCCGGCAGCGGCCGATCAGCTCCTGCGCTACGGCTGGCCCGGCAACGTGCGTGAGCTCGAGAACGCCATGGAGCGCGCGGTCGCGCTCGCCCGCGGAAATCGCGTGGAGCTGGCGGATCTTCCCGAGGAGGTTCGCCAGGCGTTTCTGACACCGGTGGCCACGAAGGGCGCCTTGCGTTCGCTCGAGGAGATCGAAAGGGACTACATCATCGCGGCGTTGAAGTTGAACGGCGGAAACCAGACGCACACCGCCGAACAACTCAAGATCGGTTCGGCGACTCTGTACCGCAAGCTCAAACGCTACGGGATGATCGCGGGCAAGGATCCCTTGGGCAAGGGCACGCGGCCCGACTCCGGGCCATCTCCCTCGTAGCGCCTTCTGCCGGCGCGGAGCGAAGCACCTGTTTCGTGGAATGCCGAGTCACGCGCGGTAAACCCCTACAAACGACGCGGGTTTCCCCGAGTAGGGCGGCTTTGATCGCGTGACTACCTTAGGGCGGCAATCTCAAACGTCAGAAGGTGAAAAAATGTCCGTCAATCTTAGAAACCGGCTCGACATGCGTGGAAGTGCCCCCATAGATGCCACCGAGGAGCATCGGTGCGCAAGCGAGTATGTCAAGGGGCGCAACCCGCTTTTTGCCGCGCGACTGGTCACTGCCAACCTGCGGCTGGTCGTCAAGATAGCGAGAGGTCATTGCAACGCCCAATCTGATATCCGGGATCTGATCCAGGAGGGAAACCTTGGGCTGGTTCACGCTGTCGAACGATTTGACCCGAGCCGCGGCGTCAAGCTCAGCTCGTACGCGGCGTGGTGGATCCGAGCGTTCATTTTCAAGTATACGATTGAGAACTGGCGCCTGGTCAAAACCGGGACGACCCAGGCGCAGCGCCGGCTGTTCTTTGGCCTGCAGAAAGAGCGGAAGAAGTTCGAGGCCCGGGGCGTTCCGGTCGATGCCAAGCAGATCGCGAAGAATCTCGACGTCAAAGAGAAGGAGGTCATCGCGATGCTGGACCGGTTCGCCGCCGGAGAGACGTCATTGGATACCCCTCTCAGGTCCCGGCAAGACGATCAGAGGACGCTGGGGGATTCGCTGAGCGATTCACCGACCTCGCAGCCGGATGTGCAGGTCGAGCGTGCCGAGCTTGCCGAGCGCGTGCGAACGAATCTGAAAACCTTCGGAGAGCTCCTCCACGGGAGGGACCGCGAAATTTTTCAACGGCGCCTGATGAAAGAGGATCCGGTCACTCTGCAAACTCTGGCCATTCGCTTCGGAGTGACCCGCGAGCGCACGCGCCAGCTGGAGTCTCGCCTCAAGAACCGGATCCGCGTTCACCTCGAGCAAGAGCTCGGTGATGCGGTGGGTCCGATGCGAATCGCCGCCTGACGCGTCAGCGCGAGCAATCGTGTTCACGGACGCGAATGGACCAGCGCGCGACACTGAAAGGCGCATAGTTCCCACATGAGTGACCTGGCGGTGTCTGGCTGGTCGGAGGCGCAGGCGGACTGCCGGCGGGTGTTCGAGGAGAACGCCCAGCCGATGTGGATCTTCGGCGTCGAAGGATTCGTGGAGGTCAACCGCGCGGCTGAGCTCCACTACGGCTACTCGCGAACAGAGTTCCTGGCGATGAGAGTCCGGGATCTCGAGGCGAGCGCGGGCTCGTCGGAGATCCCGTCCGTCGTGCAGTACCCGGCGGCGAACTTGCAGAACGACACTTCCTTCAAGGAGCATCAAAAGAAGGACGGAACGGTGATCGACGTCGAGATCGCCTCGTTCGCCATTCGGTTCGCCGGACAACCCGCGCTTCTCTCTTCCGTCAGCGACGTCACTTACCGTCGGAGAACGGAGGCCCAGACGCGCTATCTGGACTTGCTGCTCGCGACCGTCACCGACGCGGTGGTCGCCAGCGACGACAAGTTCATTCTCACCGGCTGGAACGCGGCCGCCGAGTCGACCTACGGCCGGCGAGCGGAGGAGGTTATCGGTCAGCCGGACGCTCTCGTGTTCCGCACCGACTTTGTCGGCGTCGAGCGCGCCGAAGCGATCCAGCGGCTGGTCGAGACGGGACGCTTTCACGGCGAGCTGACGCACCGGAGGGGAGACGGAAAGCGGATCCATATCGAGTCCCGTGCGGCGGCATTCTTCGACAGCACAGGCAAGCGGCTCGGCTACGTCAGCGTCAACCGCGACATCACCGAGCGACGCTACGCCGAAGAGACCATCCGCGCCCTTCTCAACGATGTGATCACCGCACAGGAAGAAGAGCGCCGGCGAATCGCCCGCGAGCTGCATGACGAGACCGCGCAGACGCTGACCTCCCTGTTGGTGGGGCTCAAGGGGGTCGAGGAGTCGCAGAGCCTCGGTCAAGCCCACGGTGCGGCGGGAACCCTGCGCGCGCTGGTGGTCGATGCTCTCGAGGGTGTGCAGCGCATGGCGCGGGGACTCCGGCCCAGTGTCCTCGACGATCTGGGGCTCGAGGAGGCGCTCGAGCGCCTGAGCGGTGAGGTCGCGCGCGTCAACGCGTTCGGGGTCGAAATCCACGTGACCGGCCCGCGCGTGCCCCGACTTTCCGGGGCCCTCGAGATCGCGCTCTACCGGGTCGCGCAGGAGGCGCTGATGAACGTCGCCAAGCACGCCTCACCCAAGAACGTCAGCGTTCTTCTTCATAGAACGCCCCGGATCGTCCGCCTGGTCGTCGAGGATGACGGCAAGGGCTTCGATACCGCGGCGCCGCACTCCGACCGCCAGCTGGGGCTGCTGGGCATGCGCGAACGGGCGCACCTGATCGGCGGCGCCATGACCGTCGAATCGTCCCGGGGCCGCGGCACGACAGTTTGTGTGAGCGTCCCTCTGTCGGGGCCGCCGCTGCCGGTGAAGTCATGAGCATCCGCGTCTTCATTGCCGACGATCACGGGATCTTGCGCGGCGGGCTGCGGGCCCTCATCAGCGCCCAGGCCGACATGGAAGTGGTGGGCGAGGCGGCCAACGGCGTGGACGCGGAGATCGGAATCGTCGCCACCGAGCCAGACGTCGTGTTGATGGACATCAGCATGCCCAACGGCGGCGGCCTGGCCGCGATTGCCGCCGTGAAACGGGTGCGCCCCAAGTCGCGGCTCCTGGTCCTGACGGTGCACGATGAGCTTGGCTACATCCGCGCGGCGGTGGAGGCCGGCGCCGTCGGATACGTGGTGAAGAATGCCGTCGACACCGAGCTCTTGGCGGCAATTCGCGCCGTCGCGCAGGGACGAACCTTCATGGACACATCGATCGACCTGCGGCTGTCGCAACGCCCTTCGGAGCCGAAGCTCAGTGACAGGCCTCTCGGCCGAGGCGTGGCCCAACTCAGCGCGCGGGAGCGTGAGGTCATGGCGCGCGTCGCCGAGGGTTACACCAACTCGCAGATTGCCGGAGAGTTGGGGCTGAGCGTCAAGTCGATCGAGACCTATCGCTCGCGGGTGATGGAGAAGCTCGGTCTCACCACCCGTGCCGCGCTGGTGAGGTTCGCGCTCGAGTGCGGAGTCCTGGCGGCCGGCAATCCCGGGCCCTGACCGATCGCTCGAATCATCCCCCTTCGAATTGACGAGGCGGGCGCATCACTTTGATTGAAGCGCCAGGCCCCGGCCACGCGGCTGACGCGTAAGCCGTTGAAGTTGATTGGATCTCATTTGCGGCACGGAACGTGCCTTGGAGCCCGTACACCGTGAGCTTTCGCTCGAAAATTGGCGCTCCATGCCTTCGAAGGAGATTTCGTGAAAAATGTCATCGCCGCTGCGTTGGTGCTCGCTCTCTTTTGCGTCCCATCACTCACCCGAGCCGAAGTGAGCGGCATGCCACCGGCAGCCTTGAGCGGTTCATCCGGTGGACGGCCGATCGCACCTCGCGCAGTCACCTTCCTCCCGGACGAAGCGCGTGACTATGCCGCGCGTGAGGCGGCCAGCCCGGCGCTGGGCGCGTTCGAAGGCGGCGGCGCGGGGATCTACATCGGCGGCGGCACGCTCGTCGTGGTGCTGGTCGTACTGCTCATTGTGATCATCCTCTGATGTCTTGTGCGCGGCGTCGGACCTCGTGGCCGAGATGGAACCAACGTTCTGGAAGAAACGAAATGAACCGATCGTTGAACAATAGCTTCAAGACCTTTGCACTGTCGCTCGCGCTGGTCGTCATGCCGGCGTGTGGAGCGAGCTCAGGCAAAGTCGCCGATTCGGGCGCGGACGCGCGAGGCCCCGAAGCGGGTGCCGCCGACACGGGCGCCGGGGATACGGGACACGCCGATACGACAGGAGCCGACGTGGGCTCCGTGGACACCGGCAAGGCCGACACCGGTGGGCACGATGCCGTCGCATTGGACGCGGCAGCACCCGACGTCGTTGCACACGATGCCGCCGGGGGCCTCGATACCCGGACCGACGTGAACGCCGCGTGCGCGCAAGCTGCGGTGGCGCTGGGTGGAGCGGGGACCTTCGCCGTGCTGGCAGGGTCCACCGTCACCAACACCGGGCTCACGGTGGTGACCGGCGATCTCGGTGTGAGTCCGGGAACAGCGGTGGCCGGATTCGGGCCTGGAACGGTCGTCGGGACCCAGCACGCGGGTGACCCGGCAGCCGCGCAGGCCGAAGCCGATCTCACGACGGCGTACAACGACGCCGCCGGCCGGACGCTCTGTCCGGTCAGCATCTCCGGCAACCTCGGCGGGCAAACACTCACGCCGGGTCTCTACAAATCGACGTCGTCACTGGAGATCTCGTCGGGCGACCTCACTCTCGACGCTCAGGGCAACGCGAACGCGGTCTTCATCTTTCAGATGGCGTCCACGCTGGCGACCAGCCCGGGGCGCCAGGTCATTCTCAGCGGCGGCGCCAGGTCGACCAACGTTTTTTGGCAAGTCGGCACGTCGGCGACGCTGGGCTCGACCTCGTCCTTCCAGGGCACGGTGATGGCCAATGAGGCCATCGCGCTCACCACCGGCGCAACTCTCAACGGAAGAGCATTGGCGCGAATTGCCGCGGTGACACTGGATACCAACGCCGTCGTCAGACCGACGCCTTGATCGACTCGCTCGCGCTTTCTCGATGACCCACCCCTCACAAAGGACTCTTCGCATGATGACCAAAGTAACGACGTTGCTCGCGGTTCTCGGACTCGCAGGCTGCGCATCGGCGCCGCTTCCGCCCTACCAGATCGATCAGGCGCAGGCCAGCATTCGGGGGGCCGAGGAGGTCGGCGCCGCGGCCGTACCGGCCGCCGCCCTGCACCTGCAGCTGGCCAAGGACGAGACGCTCGAGGCCCAGAAGATGGCGACCGCCGGCGATCAACGGGCCGTGCTGGTGATGGCGCGTGCCCAATCGGATGCCGAGCTGGCTCTCGGCCTCGCGCGCGAGTTCAAGGTGCACGGCGACGCGCTCAAGGCGGGCGAAGATCTCAAGGCCGTTCGCGCGCGCGGCAATCCCTGACTCCACCCCCCACAACAAGCTTCTGACAAGGACGATTCAAAATGAAAACACGAGACATGAATCTGACCGTGGCCCTGGTGCTCGCAGGAATGACGAGCGCCTGCGCCACCGTCGCCCCACAGCAGTTGGTCGACGTGCGCGAGGAGTATGCGACGTCGAGCAGAGGACAGGCGTCGCAGTTGACGCCAACCGATCTCTATGACGCGAAGAAG
>Ga0265338_10001843_pt1 | contig 33286 bp, 27 predicted proteins | sample 42126metaG_FD_193579 | JGI IMG/M metagenome (GOLD analysis project Ga0265338, IMG submission 193579) | Rhizosphere microbial communities from Carex aquatilis grown in University of Washington, Seatle, WA, United States - 4-21-26 metaG | ecosystem: Host-associated > Plants > Roots > Rhizosphere...
TCGACGCACAATTTCCCGACTGCGACCGCCTCGCGCTCCTCGGGCCAGGCCGCGGTCGGATCGTCGACGGGATCGTCCGCCGCCGCGAGCCGGGCCTGGAGGACGAACGATGCGGGCCCGGATGCCAGGCGGCGGTGCAGATCGGCCGCGAGATAGTTGGGGTCGCGTGACTGCGCATCCTCGTCGGTGAGCGTCTCGTCGCCGCCTTCGGGAACCCAGCGCGTCCGCACCCACGCGGCGCGTCCGCCGGCCGACGACCACCGGAAGGCGTGAATGCCGTTGTAGGTGACTGCGAGCCAGCTCGCCGGAGGCGGCATGGCCCCGGCCGCCGCCAACGCCGCCGCGGTCTCCGGGTGCGCGGCGAGGAACGCGCCGATCGCGGCCATGTCGGGCTGGCCGGTGTCGGGATCGCGCCGCGCGAGCTTCACGTACTCGACGAAGTCTGCGGGGGTCCGCGCCGTGAACATCGGCACGGAGATGCCCAGGAGATCGGTGCGCCGGCTGTCGTCGAGGTGCAGCTTCACTCCGATACCGCGGCCACCGCGATCGCCGTCGTGGGCGTCGGGGTTCCCGCCGCCGTTGGAGAATCGCACGACTGCGGGGAACGACCGGCCGTCGAGGAACTCGGCGCGACACAAATCCGCACCCTCGGGCGTGCCGGTGAACGTCGCCTCCGCCCAACCGCCCTTTACGTGCACCACTCGGCCCTCGTGGGGGCCGAACGCCTCGTGCATCGCACGCACAGCCTCGTGTGCGAGGTCGCCACCGTCGGTCATGCCCGGCCTCCCCGCTGCGACCACACCGTCTGGCGCAGCTCCCACACCACCTCGGCCTCGGGATCGTCCTCCTCGAGCGCGCGCAGGCGTTCGATCAGCTCGGGCGCGTCGTCGACCTCGTCTCCCCACGTGACGGCGTTGCGCCAGAACATCGCCGCGGCGCGGCCGGCGCGAACCGGATGCTCCACCACACGGTCGAGGACGCGCACACACCCGGGCGGGTCGCGGTCGAGCGCCGGGCCGGCCCAGAGCGTCGCGCCGCGCGCGGCGACAACGCCCGTGACCGCCTCCTCGTAGCGGGCGAAGAGGGCATCGTCGCTGCGGTAGCGCACCGGCTCCTCGCACACGATCACACCGGGCGGACGCACCGCCCGGGCCCAGTGCGTGAGCACGGTGGCCGGATCGGGGAGGTGACCGAGCAGCAAGCGCGAGTACACGACGTCGGCCGGGAGCCGGAGCGGCCCGGTGACGTCGGCCACGGTGAACCACGCGCCCGGCACGCGCGCGCGGGCTTCCTCGACCATGGCCGGGGAGGAGTCGAGGCCCGTGACCTCGGAGTGCGGGAACCTTGTGCGCAAGAGCGCCGACGCGTAACCGGGCCCGCACCCCATGTCGACGACGTAGCGCGGCTGCATCGGCGGCAGATCGTCGAGCAGCTGCCGGCTGGGCGCCTCGAAGGTGTCGCAGACGATGGCGAGCCGCTCGCGGGCGATCTCGGAGTCGCCGAACGCGTAGCCGGTGCGCGCGGTCTCGTTCACACCGCGAGACGCGCGCCGGCCGCGGCCAGCAGCGACCGCACCAGGACCACGCCGTCGGCCGAGCCCAGCATCGCATCGGATGCCCGCTCGGGGTGCGGCATGAGGCCCACGACGTTTCGTTCGGCGTTGCAGATGCCGGCGATGTCGTCGAGGCTGCCGTTGGGATTGTCGGTGTAGCGGACGACGACGCGGTCTTCGTCTTGCAGCTGAGCAAGTGTGCGCGCGTCGCACACGTAGTTGCCCTCGAAGTGATTGATGGGCACGCGCAGCCGTTGCCCGACTTCGCACGCGTTGGTGAGCACGGTGCCGGTCGTCTCGACGCGGATCTCCACCGTCTCGCAGAGGAACTTCAATCCCGCATTCTTCTGGAGCGCGCCCGGCAGCAGTTCGGCTTCGGTCAGCACCTGGAAGCCGTTGCAGATGCCGACGACCGGGCCGCCCGCCGCCACGAACTCGGTGACCGCGGTCATCACGGGCGAGAAACGGGCGAGCGCGCCCGTGCGGAGGTAGTCGCCGTGCGCGAAGCCGCCGGGCAGGACCACGGCGTCGACGCCTTTGATCGACGCGTCGCCGTGCCAGCACAACTCTGCGTGCGCGCCGAGCTCCTCGACCACCCACATCACGTCGAGCTCGCAGTTGGTGCCGGGGAACTGCACGACGCCGATGCGGGCGCTCACGGAGCGGCCTCCAATGCCGCGATCGAGACTTCGTACGACTCGATCACGGGGTTCGCGAGCAGCCGTTCGCACATCTCCGTTGCCTGCGCGCGGGCCGCGTCGGCGTCGGGCGCGTCGACCGTGAGCCGGATCACCTTGCCGATGTGCACCTGGGTGACGTTGGTGTACCCGAGCGCGGGCAGCGCCCGTTCGACGGTCGCGCCGGCCGGATCGGCGATGCCGGGCCGGTGACTGACCTCCACGTGCACCGCGTACGCCGCCATGACGTCAGCGTATCCAGGCGCAGATCCGCAGGGCCGGCCATTCGCGCGAAGCCGCACGGGCGATCGAGGGTCGGAGGTCGCAGCCGCAATAGACGCGTATCCAGGAAGGACGGTCAGATCCGACCCTTTGCACCGCTACTCGTCGGGGCCGTACCAGTCGTCGAGGCTGGAGCCGGTGAGGCGCTCGTATGCCTCGCGGTACAGCGCGCGAGTGGAGTCGATCACCTCGGCGGGCATACGCGGCGCGGGTGGTTCGTGATCCCACCCGGTGCTGTCCATGAAGTCGCGCACGAACTGCTTGTCGAACGAGGGCGGCGAGGTGCCCACTTCGTATGCGTCAAGCGGCCAATACCGTGACGAGTCGGGCGTCATCATCTCGTCGATCGCGATGATCTCGCCGTCGAGATCGCCGAACTCGAACTTCGTGTCGGCGAGAACGAGACCGTTCTCGTGCGCCCGCGCCGCGCCCAGCGCGTAGATCCGCATCGAGACGTCGCGGAGGCGCTCGTACACCTCCGGCCCCACCAACTCTGCGGCTTCGCTCGCGGTGAGCGGCAGGTCGTGACCCGACTCGGCCTTGGAGGTCGGGGTGAACATCGGCTCGGGCAACCGCTCGGCCTGCCGCAGCCCGGAAGCGACCGTGACGCCACCCACGGTCCCCCGCTCGGTGTACTCCTTCCACCCACTGCCGAAGAGGTAGCCCCGCACCACGCATTCGAGCCGGATCGGGCGGGTGGCGCGCACGAGCATGGCGCGACCCCCGACGTCGCCGGCGGTCTCGGGGAAGTCGGTGGGATCGCTCGAGATGACGTGATTCCCCACGATCTCCGCGGTCTGATCGAACCAGTACTGCGACACGCCCGTGAGCACGCGGCCCTTGTCGGGGATCTCGTCGGGAAGCACGACATCGAACACGGAGACGCGGTCGCTGGCGACCAGCAACAACCGGTCGTGGCCGACTTCGTACAGCTCGCGGACCTTGCCGGTGTAGACGTGGGGCAAACCGATGGAGCTAGCCATCGTGTTCCGAGAGCGGCGTCGCCTCGGTCCGGTCGAGCTCGTCGAAGGTGCGCCCGACGTTGGCGAGCGCGCGCTTGAGATCGAAGCACGCGTCGAGCCGCGCGTCGTCGAGCACGGCACGGACCTCGGGGTCGGCGACGAGCAGCTCGCGAAACGATCGCTCTTCCTGCCAGGCCCGCATCGCGTTGCGCTGCACCAGACGGTACGCGTCGTCGCGACTCGCGCCCGCCTCGACGAGCGCGAGGAGCACCGGCTGGCTGAACACCAAACCGAACGAGGCGTCGAGGTTGCGCAACATGCGGTCGGGATGAACGCGCAGACCGGAGATGACCTTCGTGAACTGCACGACCACGTAGTAGGCGAGCATCAGCGAATCGGGAATGATGATCCGCTCGACCGACGAGTGCGAGATGTCGCGCTCGTGCCACAACGCGACGTCTTCCAGCGCGGCCTGGAGGTTCCCGCGCAACACGCGGGCGAGACCGCACAGCTGCTCCGACTTCACCGGGTTCCGCTTGTGCGGCATCGCGCTGGAGCCCTTCTGCTCCCCTTCGCGAAACGCCTCCTCGGCCTCCCGCACCTCGGTGCGTTGGAGGTGGCGGATCTCCAGCGCGAACGTCTCCACGGTCGCGCCGATCGACGCGCACGCGTAGAGCACCTCGGCGTGCCGATCGCGTGGCAGCACCTGCGTGGCGGGCACCGGCGTGAGGCCGAGGCGATCGCACACGAATCGCTCCACCGCGGGATCGATGTTGGAGTAGGTGCCGACCGCGCCCGACAGCTTGCCGACCGCGATCGCGTCGCGGGCGTGGAGGAGCCGCTCCCGGTCGCGGCGCACTTGCATGGCCCAGAGCGCGAGCTTCATGCCGAAGGTGGTGGGCTCGGCGTGGATCCCGTGGGTGCGACCGACCATCGGCGTGTCGCGGAACTCCCGCGCGCGGGCCGCGATCGCCGACTCCAACTGGGCGGCGGCAGGAAGGATGCGATCGAGGGCCCGGGTCATCTGGAGCGCGAGCGCGGTGTCGACGACGTCACTGGAGGTGAGCCCGTAGTGCACCCACGCACCAGCCGGCTGGCCGACGCTCGCCTGCACGACGTCGACGAACGCGGCGACGTCGTGATCAGTGACCTTCTCGCGCTCGTGTACCGCGGCGACGTCGACTCGGGCCCGCTCGCGCACGGCTCGCGCCGCGTCGGCCGGCACGACGCCGAGCTGCGCCCACGCCTCGACCGCGAGCACCTCGACCTCGAGCCACGCGCCGAAGCGAGCCTCGTCGGTGAACAGGTCGGCAATCTCGGGGAGGGAGTAACGGGGGATCACGAAACCGCCTGGGCTGCGATGTCGCGACGGTAGTGGAGCCCCGGCCACGAGATCAGGGTCGCGGCCTCGTACGCCCGGTCACGCGCCGACACCAGGTCGGATGCCGTCGCCGACACCGTCAGCACCCGGCCGCCGTTGGTCGTGACCCGGCCCGCGTCGTCGAACTTGGTGCCGGCGTGGAACACGATCACGCCGGGGCACGCACCGGCGGCGGCGAGGCCCTCGATCGGGTCGCCCCGGCGCACCGGCGCGGGCGGGTAACCCTCGGCCGCGAGCGCGACACCGACACACGCGACGTCGGCGAGCTTCACCTCGGTCTCGATGCGACCCTCGGCTGCCTCCCGGCAGTGCAGATAGAGGTCGCTGGCGAGCCGGGGGACGAGCACCTGACCCTCGGGGTCGCCGAGGCGCACGTTGTACTCCAGCACCTGCGGGCCCTTCACCGGGTCGAGCATCAATCCGCAGTACAAGAAGCCGCGAAACTCCGCGTCGCGCCGGCGCAACTCGGCGAGCGTGGGGAGGATCGCCTTCTCCATCATCTCGTCGACGAGGCCGGCCGGCGCGATCGATTCCGGCACCGGCGAGTACGCGCCCATGCCGCCCGTGTTCGGGCCCGCGTCGCCGTCGAACGCGCGCTTGTGATCCTGCGCGAGCGCGATCGGGAACGCGTCGCGCCCGTCGCACAACGCGAACAGCGACACCTCCGGACCGTGCAGCGCCTCTTCGATCACGCACGTTCGTCCGGCGTCGCCGAAGGCCTCGCCGGAGAGGTACGCGCGCACCGCTTCCCGGGCTTCGGACATCGACTCGGCGACGACCACGCCCTTGCCCGCGGCGAGACCGTCGGTCTTCACCACGTAGGGCGCGGTGAGCGACTCGAGAAACGCGAACGCCGCCGCTTCGTCGCCCGCGCCGAACGAGCGGTAGCCCGCGGTGGGCACGCCGGCACTCGCCAGCACGTCCTTCATCCACTTCTTCGATCCTTCGAGGCGCGCCGCCGCCGCGTTCGGGCCGAACGCGAGATGCCCGCGGTTCTGCAGCGCGTCGACCACACCGGCCACGAGCGGGTCTTCGGGCCCGACGACCACCAGGTCGGGACGGATCCGATCGGCGAGATCGCTCACCGCCGCAGGATCGACGGCGTTCACCGCGACGCACTCACCGAGCGCCGCCATGCCCGGATTGCCGGGCGCGCAGACGATCTCGCCCGCGAGCGGCGAGCGCGCCAAGCCCCACGCCAGCGCGTGCTCCCGCGCGCCGGGACCGACAACGAGAACACGGGCAGCCACGGCTATGCGGCGCGGGGCAACACGATGGTCTGGTCGCGCGCCGGACCGACACCGACGAAGCTCACGTGCACGCCGGTGAATTCCTGGATGAACTGCACGTAGTCGCGCGCGGCGGCGGGCAGATCCTCGAGCCGGCTCGCCGACTCGATGTCGGTGCCCCACCCGGCCATGGTCTCGTACACCGGGCGCACTTTGTGCAACACCGACTGGTGGTACGGCACGTGGTCGTACCGCTTGCCGTCCTCGCCTTCGTACGCGACGCACACCTTGAGCTCTTTCAACGGCGACAGCACGTCGAGCTTCGTCACCGCGAGATCGGTGCAGGTGTTCAGCCGGGTCGCGTGCTTGAGCATCACGAGGTCGAGCCAGCCCGGACGGCGCCGGCGGCCGGTGTTCGTGCCGAACTCCGCGCCGCGCGTCACGAGCAGATCGCCAACCGGGTCACCTTCGAGGAGCTCGCTCGGGAACGGACCGCTCCCGACCCGCGTCACGTACGCCTTCACGACGCCGGTCACCCGTTCAATCGCCCGCGGCCCGACACCGGCGCCCGTGCACACGCCACCGGCGACGGGATTGCTCGAGGTCACGAACGGATACGTCCCGTGGTCGAGGTCGAGGAACGTCGCCTGGGCCCCTTCGAACAGGACCCACTGCTGCGCGTCGAGCGCCTCGTGCACGAGGTACACCGTGTCGTCGATCATGGGCGCCAGGCGCGGAACGAGCGCGAGGTACCGCTCGCTGATCTCCTTCGCGTCCATCGGCAGCCGGTTGTAGACCTTGGCGAGCACACCGTTCTTCTCGCGCAACACGAGGTCGAGCTTCTCGCGGAAGATCTTCGGGTCGAGGAGGTCCTGCACGCGCAGGCCCACGCGCAGCGCCTTGTCGGCGTACGTGGGGCCGATGCCGCGCATCGTGGTGCCCAGCTTGTTCTTCCCGAGATACCGCTCCGTGACCCGGTCGAGCTCCTGGTGGTACGGCATGATCAAGTGGGCGTTGCCCGAGAGCCGCAGGGGCCGGGTGTCGATGCCGCGACTCTCGAGCATGTCGAGCTCTTCGAGCAGCACCACCGGATCGACCACCACGCCGTTGCCGATGACCGGGGTCACCCACGGGTAGAGCACCCCGCTCGGCACCAGCTGGAGCTTGAACACCTCACCGTCGACGACGAGCGTGTGGCCGGCGTTGTGGCCGCCCTGGTAGCGCACGACCATCGACGCCTCTTTGGCGAGGTAGTCGGTGAACTTGCCCTTGCTCTCGTCGCCCCACTGGGTGCCGACTATTACTGCGCCGGGCACGAGCGCCTCCACGTGACGCTGCCACCGGGCAGACCTTGAATAGGGGTCACGTTGGGGAAATAGTACTCGACGCCGGTTCTACGCTGCTCGGCCATGGTCGAGATCGCGACTCCCTGCGGCCGGTTGGCCGGCACGACGACGGAGATCGACGCACGTTCCGCGCACGCGTTCCTCGGTATCCAGTACGCGACCGCCGCACGATTCGGACCGCCCGAACGCGTCGGCTCGGCGAAGGGTACGCGTGACGCCACCGCGTTCGGGCCGGCCGCGCCCCAGCCGGTCGGCGGACCCCTCGACGGGTTGGTGCCCGGAGCGTTTCGCGGCGAGACCGACGAGCACGGTTGCCTCACGCTCAACGTCTGGACGCCGGCTCGGCGCGCGGGCGGGACGCGACCGGTGCTGGTGTGGTTCCCGGGCGGAGCGTTCACGATCGGGGCGTCGTCGCAGCCGGCCTACGACGGCACGCGGCTGTGCGCGGAGCAAGACGCCGTGGTCGTCACGTGCAACTACCGCCTCGGCGCGTTGGGTTTCCTCGACGCTCGCGGCATCGGCGGCGTCGCGAACTGCGGGCTCCGAGACGCGATCGCGGCGCTCGAGTGGGTACGCGACAACATCGAGGCGTTCGGCGGCGACGCCGGACGCGTCACCGTGTTCGGAGAGTCGGCGGGCGGCGGCATCGTGCTGCACCTGGCGGCGTCGCCACTCGCACGCGGCCTGTTCCGCGGCGCGATCGTGCAGAGCGGCGCGACGTTCAACACGCTCGACGCATCGCGCGCGGCGTTGGTGCGCGACGCACTGGTCAGCGCGCTCGACGCTCCGGACGAGAAGCGTCTGCTCGACGTGCCCGTCGAACAACTGATCCCGGCCCAGGCCGCGAGCGCGACGGCGTTGTTGGCGGCGGTCGGCATGATGCCGTTCCACCCGATGGTCGACCCCGACGTGCTCCCTGCGCCGCCCCTCGCGGCGCTCGGTGCCGGATCCGCCGCCGGCGTGCCGATGATCATCGGCACCACCACTGACGAGATGCGCCTGTTCCTCGACCTCTCCGCGCCACCCCCGCCGCGCGAGAAGCTGTGCGCGCGCGTCGGGCGCTACGCGGGCGTCGACGCCGCGCGTGGCGGCGAGATCGTCACCACCTACGAGCGGGCGCTCGGTACCCGCGACACGAACGAGATCTGGGCGGCGCTGTTCACCGACGTCGAGATGCAACGGCCGGCCGCCGCCATGCGCGACGCGCAGCGCGCCCACGGCCCCACGTACTCGTACCTCTTCGGCTGGCCGGCGGCCCGCGCCGGGCTCGGCGCGTGCCACGGCATCGACATCCCGTTCACCTTCGGCAATTTCGTCGACGGTTGGGGCGAGTTCGTGGGTGCCGACCAAGCCGCGCTCGGGCTGGGACGCACGATTCGGGATGCCTGGGCCGCATTCGCGCGCGGCGGCGACCCGGGTTGGCCGGGTGTTCCGGCCACGATGCACTTCGCACGCGAATCGAAGCTGCTCGACGATCCGTTGCGCGAGCGGCTCTCGTCACTCGGCCCGCACTAGGCGGGGAACCAGCTCGTCGCGTAGCCACTCGTCGATCGGACGCGCCGGCCGGCCGAGCACGCGTTGCACGTCGGGCGACACGCCGGCCAGAGCCCCGGCCGCGACCGCCGCGTACAGGTGCAGCGTCGACTCGGCGAGCCACGGGTCCATGCCTCCGGCCGTGAGGTCGCTGCCCCACTTCTCGAGGTCGGGCTGGAGCAGTGTGATCTCCGTACCGATGCTTCGCCCGATGCGCCGCGCGAGCTCGCGGGCGGTGAGCGCCTCCGGTCCGGTCAGCCGGAGCACGCCGGCCCGCTGCTCGGGATCTGCGAGCACCTCGGCCGCGACCGCGGCGATGTCGCGCGGGTCGATCCACGCGATCGCGCCGTCGCCGGTCGGGAGCACCAAGCGGCCTCGGCGCAGGAGCGCCAGCTGGCGAGCCAGCACCGACGAGAAGAACGACGGCTGCAACACCGTTGATACAACGCTCGACGCCGCGAGCCGCCGCTCGATCGCGCGGTGGTTGCCGTGCAGGCCGGAGTCGAGCCCGGCGATCGGCAGGTTCGAGACCTTTACGACGTGCTGCACCCCGGCCTGCTCCGCGGCGACGATCGCGTTGGTCTCCGACTCGACCTGATCGGCGACCGGCGAGCTGACGAGGAACACGCGTTGCACGCCGGCGAACGCGGCGGCGAGCGTCGACGGATCGCCGAGGTCGGCCCGCACGACGTCGTCGATGCCGTCGAGGCCGGGCTCGCCGGCGCGGCGCGTCATCGCCCGAACGTCAACGCCGCGCGCCGCGAGCGTCCGCGCCACCTCGGCGCCGAGCTCGCCCGTCGCCCCGATCACCAGCACCCGCATCCTGGCTACGGTAAACCTCGTGCGCGAGCCCCGTCCCGGACCCGGCGTCGGCCGGGAGTTGACCGTCCCGCAGCAACTGGCGTGCGCGCTGCGCATCCTCGCGCACGAAGGCTGGCGCGAGAACTTGTCGGGACACATCACGTGGGCGGCACCCGACGGCGGCATGTGGTGCAACCCGTGGGGCCTGTGGTGGGACGAGGTGCGCGCCTCCGACGTTCTTCGTCTCGATGCCGACGGCGAGATCGTCGAAGGTTCCCTCGACGTCACGCCCGCCGTGTTCCTGCACACCGAGCTGCACCGCACGCGTGCCGACGCGACGATCATCGTGCACAACCATCCGTACTACGCGACGCTGCTCGCAGCGATCGGCGAGCAGCCCCGACTCGTGCACCAGAACTCGTGCATCTTCAGTGACGAGCTGGCGTTCGTCGACGAGTACTCGGGCGTCGACGACTCCGAGAGCGGCAAATGGCTCGCGACCCAGGTCGGCGGCGCGAGTGGGATCCTCCTCGCGCACCACGGTGCGATCGTGACGGGATCGACCATCGGGGAGGCGTGCTACAAGGCGGCGACGTTCGAGCGCATGTGTCGCTTCACCTACGACATCCTCGCGGCCGGACGCACACCGCAGGAGATCCCGGCCGAGCACCGACCCGCGCTCAAAGCCGCGCTGCGCCAGAACACGCCGCGCGCCTACTGGGACGGCGCGGTCCGGCTCCTGCTCGCCGCCGAACCGGAGGTCCTCGAGTGAAGACAGCCGCAGCCGCATGAACCAGCCAGGCGCAGATCCGCAGGCCCGGTCGCGCGGACACCGGGCTACGGGCGATCGAGGGCCGGAGGTCGCAGCCGCATGAACCAGCCAGGCGCAGATCCGCAGGCCCGGTCGCGCGGACACCGGGCTACGGGCGATCGAGGGCCGGAGGTCGCAGCCGCATGAACATGTCGTTGGACGACCTCGCGGGCAGCTCCGCGTTCGGCGGCGGGCGCGGGCGGCGGGAACAGGTCTCGTGGTTGCCGGAGCCGGAGCCGCGCGAGCGCGTGTACACCGTCATCTCGGTCGACGACCACGTGGTCGAACCCCCGGATGCGTTCACCGGCCGGTTCCCGAGCAAGTTCGCCGACGACGAGCCAAAGATCGTCGACACCGACGACGGTGGAGAGGCGTGGGTGTGGCAGGGCCAACAGCTCCCCAACGTCGGGTTCAACGCCGTCGTCGGCCGGCCTTCGAGCGAGTACGGCTTCGAGCCGACCCGATTCGACGAGATGCGGAGGGGCGCGTGGGACGTGAACGCGCGTGTGGCCGACATGGATCTCGACGGCGTGTGGGCATCGCTCTGCTTCCCGTCGTTCCTGCCCGGTTTCGTCGGCCAGCGGCTCACGCTGTGGCCCGACTCCGACGATCTCGCGCTCGCGGCGATGCGCGCGTACAACGACTGGCACCTCGAAGCGTGGTGCGGCGCTCATCCCGATCGCTTCGTGCCGAACCAGATCGCGTACCTACGGGAACCCGAGATCGCGGCCCGGGAGATCCACCGCAACGCGGCGCGCGGCTTCAAGGCGGTGACGTTCTCCGAGGCGCCCGACAAGCTCGGGTTGCCGACGATCCATTCGGGCTACTGGGACCCGCTGTTCGCGGCGTGTGCCGACACGGGCACCGTGTTGTGCCTGCACGTCGGCTCGTCGGGTACGTCACCCACCACTTCGTCGGACGCGCCGCCGGAGATCCCCGCGGTGTTGTTCGGCGCGTACGGCATGTACAGCGCGGTCGACTGGCTCTACTCCAAGGTGCCGGTGCGCTTCCCCGACATCCGCATCTGCCTTTCCGAGGGCGGCATCGGGTGGGTGGCCGGGATCCTCGATCGTCTCGATCACTGCTACCGCTACCAGCTCGGCTACCTGCCGACGTGGCGCGACGTCTCCGACTCGCCGAGTGAGGTCATGCGCCGCAACTTCTGGTTCTGCGCGCTCGACGACGATGCCGGAATGCTCGTACGCGATCGCATCGGGGTCGAGCACATCCTCGTCGAGTCCGACTACCCGCACGCCGATTCGTCGTGGCCCGACACCCAGTCGATGCTCACTCGCCAGCTCCGCGACCAGGGTGTGCCCGCGTCGGACGCGCGCCGTATCACGTGGGAGAACGCATCGGAGCTGTTCCGGCACCCGGTGCCCGCCGCACTGCAGCAGTGACGGAGACGATCGCAGCCGTCGTCGGCCACAACGCGCGCGAGCGCCCCGACAGCGTCGCGTTCACTGACGTGGAATCGGGGGCGGCGCTCACGTGGGCGGAGTACGACGAGCGATCGTCACGTATGGCGGGCACGCTCGCAGCCGTGTACTCGCCCGGCGACCGGATCGCGCTCCAACTCGCCGACGGCCCGGGTGTGCACGCGACGATGCTCGCCTGCGAGAAGGCCGGCATCGTCGCGGTCGGGATCGGCGCTCGCGCCGGCGCGCGCGAGGTCGCGCACCTGGTCGAACGGACCGGCGCGCGCACGCTCCTGAAAGTCGAACCCCCTCCCGGGGAGATCGGGCCCGAACGGTCGATCGGCGCGCACGATCTGTGGTTCCTCAACTCGACGTCGGGCACGACCGGTCTGCCCAAGATCGTGATGCACGACCAGGCGCGCTGGTTCGCGTTCCACGGGTTCGCGCACCGGATCGCGGGCTTCGTCCCCGACGACGTCTTCCTGAGCGCGCTCCCCGCGCCGTTCGGTTTCGGTCTGTGGACGGCGCACTTCACCCCCGCGATCGTCGGCGCACCGTGCATCGTGTGCCCGCGCTTCGATCCCGAAGCCGTGCTCGCCGCGATCGAGCGGCACCGCGTCACCGTGCTCGCGGCGGTGTCGACGCAGTTCGTGATGCTGTTGAACTCGCCGGCGATCAACGACTTCGACCTGTCGTCGTTGCGCATCCTGTTCACCGGCGGCGAGATGGTGCCCTACGCGCGCGCCCGTGAATTCGAGGAACGCACCGGTGCGGCGGTGCTCCAGTTCTACGGCAGCAACGAGACGGGGGCGCTGTCGGCGACCAGTCCCGACGATCCAACCGAGCGCCGGTTGCGCACCGCCGGCCGCGTGATCCCCGAGATGCACGTTCGCCTGCTCCACCCCGATACCGGCGCCGACATCACGGCCGGTGGCGGTCCGGGCGTGCCGGCGGGCAAGGGCCCCGCGTTGTGCCTCGGCTACTGGGACGACGCGCCCGCGAACGAACAGCTCTTCACCGCCGACGGCTGGATGAAGATGGGCGACCTCGCCACCGTCGACGGCGAGGGCTACCTCACGGTCGTCGGCCGCACGTCCGACGTCATCATTCGCGGCGGCAAGAACATCAGCGCCGCGCAGGTCGAAGACGAGGTGAGCTCCCACCCCGCGGTCGCGTTGTGCGCGGCGGTTGCGATGCCCGACGAGACGTTCGGCGAGCGCGTGTGCGTGTTCGCCGAGCTGCGCGCCGGGCACGCCGGGCTCACGGTCGCCGAGCTCCGCACGCACCTCGAACAGCGCGGCACCGGCAAGGAGCTCTGGCCGGAGCGACTGGTCGTGCTCGAATCGCTCCCCCGGTCGTCGGGCGGCAAGCTCGCCAAGGGCGAGTTGACGGCGCGCGCCCGCGAGCTCTGACGGGCAGGTCCCGGCCCGCCTCTCGAATCCGGCCATTGTCCTTTCGCCGTTCCCGCTCTACGGTGGCGACATCGAGCGCGCCAGGGGCTGCATGCGCTGGAACGGCGGTGCCCGAGGGTCGACCACTGCTCGCCGGCTGCTCGGTTCGCTCGTCGCCGTGATCCTTGGAGTTGCCGGAGTCGTGACCGGCGGAGTGGTGGCCGGCGCGCCGGTGAGCGCGGCCCCGACGTCGTGGACGATCTCGCCGAGCCCGAGCCCGAACCGGCCTTCCGGCACGCTCGCCGGCGTCTCGTGCCCGAGCCCCACGAACTGCTTCGCCGCGGGCGGCGGCGGCATCGAGCGATGGAACGGCACGACGTGGTCGAAGGTCACGAGCGCGGTCACGGGCGACGCCACGCTGAACGCGGTGTCGTGCGCGAGCGCAACCAGTTGCATCGCGGTCGGCAGCTCCTCGGCGGCCCCGTTCTCCGAGAAGTGGAACGGCACGACTTGGTCGACGACCGGCGGCGTCACTCCGGGCGGCGCGACGTTCATCTCCGTCAACGGCGTCTCGTGCACGAGCGCGAGCAACTGCTCCGCGGTCGGGAGCTACTCCGTCGGCGCGACGTCGAAGACGTTGATCGAACGTTGGAACGGATCGAGCTGGAAGATCGTCGCGAGCCCGAATCCGAGTGGCGCGATCACTTCCTTCCTCATGGGCGTGACGTGCCGCAGCGCGACAAGTTGTTTCGCGGTCGGCGGACACGTCGAAGCCGGTGACAACAAAGGCGGCCCGCTCGCCGAACGCTGGAACGGAACGACCTGGACTGTTCTGCCGATCGCCACTCCGAAGGCGCGCGCGACCGACGCACTGCTCACCACGGCCCGGCTCAACGGAGTGACCTGCCCGAGCGCGACCAGCTGCACCGCGGTCGGGTACACCGCGTCCGACGCGTTGGTCGAACGCTGGAACGGCTCGACGTGGTCACGGGTCGCGACGCCCGCTCTGCCCGCCCAGAACGCGATCGCCGAGCTGCGCGCGGTGTCGTGCGCGAGCGTGACCGACTGCTCGGCAGTCGGGGTCACGCTGCTTCCCGTCGACCAACGAGAGGGCGTGGAGCGGCCGAACTCGGTCATCGAGCACTGGAACGGGAGGGCGTGGTCGATCCAGCCGCGCGGCCCCGGCGTTCCCGTGACCATGAACCATTACGGGGCCGGCGGCCTCAGTGAGCTCGACGGCGTGTCGTGCCCGTCGACAACGAGCTGCGCGGCCGTAGGCAACGCGGCGATCGCGGAGCGATGGAACGGCAAGGCGTGGTCGCTCGCGCCGATCGAAGCGACCGGCTCCGACAGCCAGCTCTACGCGGCCTCGTGCCCGGGCGCCTCCAGCTGCTTCGCGGTCGGCACCGCGGCCGCGCTCCTCGAGGCGCGCCACAACACCCTGGTGGAGCGTTGGGACGGCAACGCGTGGTCGATCGTGCCCAGCCCGACACCGAGCGGGATCAACGTGGATGCCGCGCTGAAGTCGATCTCGTGCGTGAGCCCGACGAATTGCTTCGCGGTCGGCAGCTACAACGCGGTCGCCGACGCCGGGCTGAGCAGTGGGTTCACGGCCGCGCTGATCGAGCGATGGGACGGCACGCGCTGGTCGATGGTCGCGCTCCCGGCGCCGGCGCCGAACACGCGACACGCGTTGCTCGCCGCGGTGTCGTGCACGAGCGCGACCAACTGCATCGCCGTCGGCAACTACGACACGTTCAGCGAGACGGCCGGCGGCGCGTACCACCTCATGTCGGAACGCTGGAACGGCACGAGCTGGTCGCTCGTCTCGGTGCCGTCGTCGACGACGAGCTACTCGCAGTTGAGCGGCGTAGCGTGCACGAGCCCGACGAGTTGCCTCGCGGTCGGCACGTCGGCGACGTTCTCGACGCTGGCCGAGCACTGGGACGGTTCGCACTGGACGGTCGTCACGACCCCGAAGCTCGGCGGCAACCCTCTCGCCGCCTTGAACGCCGTGTCGTGCACGAGTGCGACCGACTGCACCGCGGTCGGCAACGCCCAGACCTCGGCTTCGCCGACCCAGAAGCCGCTGATCGAGCACTGGAACGGCACGAGCTGGGCGCTCGTCGCCGCGCCCGCCCCGATTGGAGCGAGTGCCTCGAACCTGGCCGCCGTGTCGTGCCCGAGCGCGACCGACTGCACCGCGGTCGGCTTCTTCGTCAACGACGCGCTGGCGATCCCGACCCAGCAGCTGATCGAGCAGTGGAACGGCACGAGCTGGTCGATCGTCGCGGTAACGGTGGCGGCCGACACGGGGACAACCGGGCTCAACGGCGTCACGTGCACGAACGTGACCGCGTGCACCGCGGTCGGCAGCCGCGTCACCGGCGACGGCGGGTTCACGCTCGCCGAGCTCGGGAGCTAGCTGCGGCGCCGGCCGCGAAGCGTCGGGCCGTGAGCCCTACTCGGGGACGAAGTGACCGGTGCCGTCGGGGCGCGTCGACCGGGGCGGATGCCACGCCGAGCCCATGTGGCCACCGCCGTCGGCGAAGAGCGTGTGCCCGGTGATGTACTGCCCGTCGTCGGAGGTGAGGAACAACGCGACGCCGCCGAGGTCCTCTTCGGGATCGCCCATGCGCTGGAGCGGGATCGTCTTCTCCGCCGCGGCGGCCGCCTCGGGGGAGTTCTTCTTGAACGCGAGATAGCCCTCGGAGGCCGCGGCGGGCGCGATCGCGTTCACCGTGATGCCGTACGGACCCCACTCGCGCGCGGCGGAGCGGGTGAGCGCCTGGATCGCACCCTTGGCCGCGTTGTAGTCGACCGAGTACCAGGCGCCGGTCACCATGTTGAGCGAGCAGAAGTTCACGATGCGCCCGTAGTGCTGGTCGCGCATGTGCGGGAACACGGCCTGCATCGACCAGAACGTCGCCCAGGGTCCCGATTCGAGCGAGGCGGCCATCATCGCGTCGGTCTTCTCCTCGAGCGGCACCAGCTCCGTGAAGGTCTGGGCGTTGTTCACGAGGATGTCGACGCGGCCGAACTCGGACACCGTCGACTCGACCAGGTGCTCGACCTGATCCTTGCGCGACACGTCGGTGGGAACGAACCGCGTTCGCGCGCCGATCTCGTCGGTGATCTCCTGCGCCGTGCGCTCGCCGAGCTCGGTGCGTAGCTCGGCGACGACGATCGCCGCGCCCTCGCGTGCCAGGCGGCGCGCGATCCCCCGCCCGATGCCCATACCCGCGCCCGTCACGATCGCCACCCGCCCCGAGAGCCGCTCACCCACAGCCGCAACCTACGCCCACCGCTTCATCACATGAAGCGTTCGAGCTCAGGTGACGATCTCGGCGGTGGCGGCGCTGTCGAACACGAGGCCGCCGTCGGGCTTGGCGTCGACGAGGATGGTGTCGCCGTCGCGGTAGTCGCCCTTGAGCAACTCGAGCGCGATCGGGTCGGCAACCTCGCGCTGGAGCACCCGCTTGAGCGGTCGGGCGCCGAAGTCGGGGTCGTAACCCGTCTTCGAGATCCAGCGACGCGCCCCGGTGGTGAGCTCCAGCCCCAAGCCACGCGCCTCGAGCCGGCCCGCGAGCTGCTCGACCTGGATGTCGACGATCCGCTCGATGTCGGCCTCCGAAAGCCGGTGGAACACGACGATCTCGTCGACGCGGTTGAGGAACTCGGGCTTGAAGTGGTTGCGCACCGCGACCATCACCTGCGCCTCGTCGCCGCCGGCGCCGAGGTTGCTCGTCATGACCACGACCGTGTTCGTGAAGTCGACGGTCCGGCCCTGACCGTCGGTGAGACGACCGTCGTCCATCAACTGCAGCAGGACGTTGAACACGTCGGGGTGCGCCTTCTCGATCTCGTCGAGCAGGACCACCGCGTACGGACGCCGGCGGATCGCCTCGGTGAGTTGACCGCCCTCTTCGTAGCCGACGTATCCCGGGGGCGCGCCGACGAGGCGCGACACCGAGTGCTTCTCCATGTACTCCGACATGTCGATGCGGACCATCGCCCGCTCGTCGTCGAAGAGGAAGTCGGCGAGCGTGCGCGCCAACTCCGTCTTGCCGACACCGGTCGGACCCAGGAACAGGAACGACCCGATCGGTCGGTGCGGATCGGAGAGTCCGGCGCGTGAACGCCGGATCGCGTTCGCGACCGCCGAGACCGCCGAGTCCTGACCGATGACACGCTCGTGGAGCACTTCCTCGAGGCGCACGAGCTTGGCCAGCTCGCCTTCCATCAGCCGCGAGACGGGAATGCCCGTCCACTTGGCCACGATCTCCGACACGTCTTCCTCGTCGACCTCTTCCTTCAGCATCGCGCCGTCGTGCTGGAGATCCTGGAGGCGCTGCGTCATCGCGTCGACTTCGCGCTCGACCACCGGGATGTGGCCGTAGCGCAATTGGGCCGCGCGCTCGAGATCGCCGTCGCGCTCGGCGCGCTCGGCGTCGAGGCGCGCCTGTTCGAGGCGTTCCTTGCCGGCCTGGATCGTCGCGATCGCGTCCTTCTCGAGCTGCCAGTGCGCGACCATGCCGTCGCGCTCCTCCTGGAGCGACTGGAGCTCGGCCTCCAAGAGATCGAGGCGCTGCTTGCTCGCCTCGTCGTGCTCCTTCGCCAACGCCGCGCGCTCGATCTCGAGCTGGCGGATGCGGCGCTCGACCACGTCGATCTCGAACGGCATGGAGTCGATCTCGATCCGCAGGCGCGACGCGGCTTCGTCGACGAGGTCGATCGCCTTGTCGGGAAGCTGACGGCCGGTGATGTAGCGATCGGAGAGCACGGCTGCCGCGACGAGCGCGGCGTCCTGGATCCGCACCCCGTGGTGCACCTCGTAGCGCTCCTTGAGCCCGCGCAGGATCGCGATCGTGTCCTCGACCGAAGGCTCCCCCACGAACACGGGCTGGAACCGCCGCTCGAGCGCGGCGTCCTTCTCGATGTACTTCCGGTACTCGTCGAGCGTCGTCGCGCCGATCAGGCGGAGCTCGCCCCGGGCGAGCATCGGCTTGATCATGTTGCCGGCGTCGACCGCGCCCTCGGCGCCACCCGCGCCGACGATCGTGTGCAACTCGTCGATGAACGTGACGACTTCACCCTGCGAGTCGGCGATCTCCTTGAGCACCGACTTGAACCGCTCCTCGAACTCGCCGCGGTACTTCGAGCCGGCGACCATCGAACCGATGTCGAGGGAGACGACGCGCTTGCCCCGCAGGCCGTCGGGCACGTCGCCCTCGACGATCCGGCGCGCGAGCCCTTCGACGATCGCGGTCTTGCCCACGCCCGGCTCGCCGATGAGCACGGGGTTGTTCTTCGTGCGCCGCGAGAGCACCTGAATGATCCGTCGGATCTCCTCGTCGCGCCCGATCACCGGGTCGATCTTTCCGGCGCGGGCCGCATCGGTGAGATCGCGGCCGTACTTCTCGAGGGCCTGGTACTGCTCCTCGGGGTTGTCGCTCGTGACGCGGTGCGAGCCGCGCACCTGGCGGAGCGCGTCGAGCACGGCCTCGCGCGTGACACCCAGTGAGCGCACGAGGTCGCCGACACCGCCGGTGAGGTCGGTCATGGCGAGGAGCAGGTGCTCGGTCGACAGGTACTCGTCGTCGAGCTGCTCGCGTTCCTTGTCGGCGGCCTCGAGTACCGAGAACGTGCTCGGCGCGAGGCGGGCATCGCGCACCGTCGCACCCGACACCTGCGGGAGCCGGGCCAGCGACTCGTCGACCCGGCGGCGCACCGTGCCGACGTCGACCCCGATGCGTTCGAGCACTCCGTTCACGACACCCTCGGGCTGGTCGAGCAACGCGCGGAGCAGGTGCTCCGGCGCGATCTCGGTGTTGCCCGCGTCGCGTCCGGCGGCCTGCGCCGCGCCGATCGCCTCTTGGGTCTTCCGGGTGAACTTGTTGGGATCGAGTGCCATCGTTGCTTCCTCGGGCTGATGCTGACTGGCTTCCTGACCGGCTTCCGTTGCTACTTCCTGAGCATCGCGTCGCGCGCGAGCACGACTGCCGCGGGGCGGAACGGAACGATCTCACGCCGGTACTGCTGATGCGCGGCGGCGACGCGCTCTTCCATTTCCTGCTGCAACGCGTCGATCCGTGCCTCGAGCCGGGCCGCGCGGCTGCGCGCGGAGTCGAGCTCCAGCTCGAGTCCGAGGATCCGCTGCACGCCGACCAGCGATATCCCCTCGTTGGTCAGCTCCTGGATACGCCGCAACAATTGGATGTCGTGGTCCGAGTAACGCCGGCTGCGACCGCTCGTGCGCGCCGGAGCCAGCAGCCCCTTGCGCTCGTAGATGCGCAACGTCTGCGGGTGCACGCCCGCCAACTCGGCCGCGACGGAGATCACGTACAACGCGCGGGTGTCAGCCATCGGAGCTCCTCCGGTTCTGCTGCTTCGCGAACAGCTCGGCGCGCGGATCGTCGGTGAACACCGCGGCAAGGCCTTCGACCGCTTCGCGCTGGCTCTCGTCCAGCTTGGTCGGGATAACCACCTCGATCGTCACGAGGAGGTCGCCCCCCTTGCCGCTCTTCGCATGCGGTGCGTCGTCCTTCGGGGCGTCGGCCGCCACTCCTTGACCGCGGACACGCATCACCTTGCCGCTCGGCGTTCCCGCCGGGATCCGCATGGTCACCTGGCCGTCGAGCGTCGGCACCTTCACGTCGGCGCCGAGCGTCGCTTCGGCGATCGTCACCGGGAGCCGGATCGTCATGTCGTTGCCGCTCCGGCCGAACAGCGGGTGCGACTGCACGCGAACGACCACGAACAGATCTCCGGCCGGTCCGCCGTTCGCGCCGGCCGCGCCTCGGCCCTTCACGCGGATGCGTTGACCGTCGGTCACGCCCGCGGGCACGCGGACCTTCACCTCTCGCGCGCGCATCTCGACACCACGGCCACGGCACGTCGGACACGGCGTCGGGATGACCTGGCCGCGTCCGCCGCAGTTCGGGCACACCTGCGAGAACGAGAACGGGCCCTGGTCGACCGCGATCGATCCGCTGCCCTGGCACTCCGGGCACGTCTGAGGCGAGGTGCCCGGCGCCGCGCCCGACCCCTGACACGTCGAACAGGTCGCGTCGGCGCGGAATCGCACGGTGCTCGTGACACCGCGCACGGCGTCGTCGAACGACAGGTGCAGCTCGGTCTCGAGGTCCTGGCCGCGCTGCGGTCCCTGCGGCGCCCGGCGCGTGCGCCCGCCACGGTTCCCCATGAGGTTGCCGAGGAGATCGGAGATGCCGCCGCCCCGACCTTGGCCGAAATCGACGTCGAACTGGAAACCCTGCGCGCCGCCACCGAACCCGCCGGGAGCGCCACCACCGAACCCGCCCGGGCCCACGCCGGACGCAACCATCCGGCGTACTTCGTCGTACTCCTTGCGCTTGTCGGCGTCGCCCAGCACTTCGTAGGCGGCGTTCACTTCCTTGAACCGCTCTTCCGACTTGGCGTCGCCGGCGTTGGCGTCGGGGTGATGCTGCTTGGCGAGCTTCTTGTAGGCGCGCGAAAGCTCCTTGTCGGACGCGGTCGACGGAACGCCGAGCACGGCGTAGTAGTCCTTGTCGAACCACTCGCGTTGTGCTGCCAAGAGAGTTACCTCACAACCTTCACCATCGCGGGACGCAGCACGCGCCCCTTCAACTTCCAACCGGCGCGGAGCACGTCGCCCACTCGCGGGTCGCCGTCGCCGTCGTCTTGCATCACGGCTTCGTGCTCGTTCGGATCGAACGGCTCGTCGAGCGCGTCGATACGCGCGAGCCCGGCCCGTTCGAGAACTCCCAACAACTCGGCGTACACCAGCTCGATTCCCTTGCGCACCCGATCGGCGTCGAGGTCGGGATCGAGGTTCGCGAGCGCGAGCTCGAAGCTGTCGAGCACGGGCAGCAACTGCTCGACCAGACCCTCGGTCGCGCGCTCCACGAGCGCGGTCTGCTCGCGAAGCACACGCTTGCGGTAGTTCTCGAAGTCGGCTTGGAGGCGCTGGGTCGTGTCGAGCAAGTCGTTACGTTCTCGTTGGAGCAGGTCGATGTCGGCAATCAGCTGACCGGCTTCGACTTCTGCCGTGTCGGATCCGGCGACCGAGGCCGCCGCGTGCTGGTCGGCCGGCCCCCGATCCGCCGCGCCCGTGTCGGGCGCGGACGGATCGGAAGCAACGGCGTCGTTCGTGTCAGCCGTCATGACGCTTACGCGCTCTGCTCGTCGTCGTCGACGATCTCCGCGTCGGCCACGTCGTCGTCGGAGCCGGGAGCACCGGCGTCGCCACCGGGAGCACCGGCGCTCTGCTGCGCCTGCGCGTTCTGGTACAGCCGCTTGGTGAACTCCTGACTGACGTTGATCAGCTTCTCGTGCGCCTGCTTGACCGCCTCGACGTCGGGCCCGGCGAGGGAGTCCTTCAACGCCTTCAGGGCGTCTTCCATCGCGGTCCGGTCCTCGGCCGGCACCTTGTCGCCCTGCTCCTTCAGCAGCGACTCGGTCTGGTAGGCGAGCGAGTCGGCGGTGTTGCGCACCTCCGCCTCCTCACGCTTGCGCTGGTCCTCCTCGGCGTGCGCCTCGGCGTCCTTGATCATCTGGTTGATGTCGTCCTTGCCGAGCGCGGTGCCGCCGCTGATGACCATCGACTGCTCCTTGCCCGTGCCGAGATCCTTCGCCGACACGTGCACGATGCCGTTGGCGTCGATGTCGAACGTGACCTCGATCTGGGGGACGCCGCGCGGCGCGGGAGGCAACCCGGTGAGCGTGAACGTGCCCAACGGCTTGTTGCGGTACGCCATGTCGCTCTCGCCCTGGAGCACCTTGATCTCCACCGACGGCTGGTTGTCGTCGGCGGTCGTGAAGGTCTCCGAACGGCGCACGGGAATCGTGCTGTTGCGCTCGATGAGCTTGGTCATGATCTGACCCTTGGTCTCGATACCGAGCGAAAGCGGCGTGACGTCGAGGAGCAGGATGTCCTTGACGTCGCCCTTCAGCACGCCGGCCTGGATCGACGCACCGGCCGCAACCGCTTCGTCGGGGTTGACGCCCTTGTGCGCGTCCTTGCCGGTGAGCTCGTGCACCAGATCGGCGACCGCGGGCATACGCGTGCTGCCGCCGACGAGGATCACGTGGTCGATCTTCGACTTGTCGAGCCCGGCGTCCTTGATCGCCTGCTCGAACGGGCCGCGGCACGCCTCGAGCAAGTCGCGCGTCATCTCCTGGAAGCGTGAACGCGTGAGCGAGAGATCGAGGTGCAACGGACCGTCGGCGGTCGCCGTGATGAACGGCAGGTTGACCGACGTCTCCTGGAGGTTGGAGAGCTCGATCTTGGCCTTCTCGGCAGCTTCCTTGAGTCGCTGCGTCGCCATCTTGTCGTTCGAGAGGTCGATGCCGTGCGCGTTCTTGAACTCGGTGACCAGCCAGTCGATGACGCGCTGGTCCCAGTCGTCGCCGCCGAGGTGGGTGTTCCCCGACGTGGACTTGACCTCGAACACGCCGTCGCCGATCTCGAGCACCGACACGTCGAAGGTGCCGCCACCGAGGTCGAAGACGAGGATGGTCTGGTCGTTGCCTTCCTTGTCGAGCCCGTACGCGAGCGCGGCCGCGGTCGGCTCGTTGATGATGCGGAGCACTTCGAGACCCGCGATCTCGCCGGCCTCCTTGGTGGCCTGGCGCTGCGCGTCGTCGAAGTAGGCGGGCACGGTGATGACGGCCTGGTTCACGGTCTCGCCGAGGTAGCTCTCGGCGTCGCGCTTCAGCTTCATCAGGATCCGGGCACTGATCTCCTGCGACTTGTACGCCTTGCCGTCGATGTCGATCTTCCAGTCGGTGCCCATGTGGCGCTTCACCGAGCGGATGGTGCGGTCGGGGTTGGTGATGGCCTGCCGCTTGGCGACCTCACCCACCAGGACTTCGCCCGACTTCGAGAACGCGACGACGGAAGGAGTCGTTCGGGCGCCTTCGGCGTTGGGGATCACTGACGGCTCGCCCGCCTCGAGCACCGCGACGACTGAGTTGGTGGTGCCGAGATCGATGCCGACGGCCTTGGACATGAGGAACTCCTTGTTGTCTTCTGGAGGGTTTGTCTACGAGTGGGGGTTGTGGGGCAAGAACGGTTCCGCCACCGGACCCCTGCGGGACTTGAGCGGATCACGACAGTATAACTTGAGTGCCCCCCACTCAATATTCCCGACAGTCCGAGAAATCACCCTGCCGCTCACCAGGACTGGAGCCCAATACGCCGGATCCGCGTGCAGGCGGCCGCCGCGGTCGTTAGATTCCCGGCCCATGGCCCGCCATGACGTCTTCATCGATCATCTCCAGCAGGTCTCGCTGTTCGCGGCGTGCTCCCGCAAGGACCTCCAGCTCGTCGCGAAGCGGGCCGAGGAGGTGCGCGTGCTCGCCGGCAAGGCCCTCGTGACCGAGGGGGAGACCGGGCACGAGTTCTTCGTGATCCTGAGCGGCACGGCGCGTGTGACCCGTCACGGGCGCAAGATCGCGACCCTCGGCCCGGGCGACGCATTCGGCGAGCTCGCCCTGCTCGAGAAGGCGCCCCGCAACGCAACCGTCGTTGCGGAGACCGACATGGAGCTGGTCGTGCTCGGGCAACGCGAGTTCGCCGGCATCGTCGACGAGGTCCCGGGCTTCGCGCGCAAGATGCTCGCCGGCATGGCGAAGCGCCTCCGCGACGCCGACGCACGCTCCGTTCAGTAGTCCGGTCAAGCCGGGCTACGCCGAGTCACACCACTAGATTCCTCCGCGTGCGTAGGCCGCGACCACATCAGATCGTCTTCGGCATCGGTGTCGCCGTCGCGGTGTTCACCGTCGCGTCCGGCATCGTGCCCGCGCTCACGCACTGGCACCACAATTCCACGATCGAGCGGCCGGTCTTCATCGACGTGCCCACGGCGCTCAAGGTCGCGTTCTACGCCGCGGTCTCCACGATGTTCGTGGTGGTCGGCTACCTCGCCTCGTTGCGGGTCAAGAACTACGAGCGCGGCGGACCCGACGACCGCCGCACGACCCGCAAGAACGCGAAGCGCCGCTTCGAAGACTTCCGCGCCGGCGTGTGGATGCAGACGCTGCTGCGAGACCCGGCCGCGGGCGTCATGCACTCCTGCATCTACTTCGGCTTCATCGGGCTGTTCATCGCGACGGTCCTCCTGGAGCTCGACCACCAGCTCCCGGGATCACTGAAGTTCCTGCACGGCCACACGTACGAGGCCTACTCGTTCGGCGCCGACCTCGCGGGCGTCGTCTTCGTCGTCGGCATCGGTTGGGCGATCGTTCGCCGTTACATCCAGCGGCCGTACCGCATCCGCATCAAGACCAAGCCCGAAGACGCAGTCATCCTCTGCACGTTCCTCGTCATCGGCGTGACCGGCTTCCTCACCGAAGCGACCCGGATCGCGCTGGTTGCCCGGCCCGCGTTCGAGAAGTGGTCGTTCGTCGGCTATCCGCTCTCGAGCCTGATCAAGACCTGGTCGCCGCACGCGCTGAGCAACACGCACCGCTGGCTCTGGGCAATCCACGTCGTGGCGTTCATCGTGTTCCTCGCGATCCTCCCGGTCACGAAGCTGCGCCACATGTTCACCTCCCCGATGAACATGTACCTGCGCGATCGCAACCGCCCCAAGGGCGCGATGAAGCCGATGCCGAACCTGATGGAGACCGACCTCGAGTCGTTCGGCGCGGTCAAGATCGAGGACTTCACCTGGAAGCAGCTGTTCGACACCGACGCGTGCACGGTGTGCGGGCGTTGTACGTCGGTGTGCCCCGCGCACGCGACGGGCAAGCCGCTCGATCCGCGCGAGATCGTGTTGAAGGTCGGTGAGGTGATGGCCGCGACCGGCTCACCCGCCGTCTCGCCTCCGGTCGGCGTCGTGGGCGACATCCAGGTCGCCGCCGACTCCGTGTTCGAGCGCATCTCCTCCGAGGAGATCTGGGCCTGCACGAGTTGCAAGGCCTGCGACGAGATCTGCCCGGTCAACATCGAGATCCTCGACAAAATCCTCGACATGCGCCGCTATCTCACGCTCATGGAGAGCGACTTCCCGGCCGAGCTCGGCAACACCTACCGCTCGATGGAGAACTCCGGGAACGCCTACGGCCTCAACCAGGGCGACCGCGGTGACTGGGCCGAGCACCTCGAAGGTGTCGAGATCGTCGAGGCCGGCGCGCCGCTCCGGCACGAGTACCTCTACTTCGTCGGCTGCGCGGGCAGCTTCGACGACCGCAACAAGAAGACGAGCCGGGCCCTTGCCAAGCTCCTCCAGCGCGCCGGCATCGACTTCGCGATCCTCGGCCCGAGCGAGCTCTGCAACGGCGACCAGGCCCGCCGCTCCGGCAACGAGTACATCTTCCAGATGCTCGCGATGCAGAACGTCGAGACCTTCAACTCGATGGGTGTCACCAAGATCATCACGCAGTGCCCGCACTGCTTCAACGTGATCAAGAACGACTACCCGCAGCTCGGCGGCAACTACGAAGTGATGCACCACAGCCAGCTGCTCGACGAGTTGGTGCGCGACGGCCGCCTCTCGCTCGCGGGTGCGACCCTCGCCGAGCGGGTCACCTATCACGACTCCTGCTATCTCGGCCGCCACAACGACGTGTACCTCGCGCCGCGCCGCGTCGTGGGTTCGCTGGCCGGGATCGACCTCGTCGAGATGCCGCGCAACGGCACTCGGGGCATGTGCTGCGGCGCCGGCGGCGCGCGCATGTGGATGGAGGAGAGCACCGGCAAGAAGGTGAACACCGAGCGCAGCCAGGAGGCCATCGCCACCGGTGCGACGCGCATCGCGGTCGCGTGCCCGTTCTGCTACGTGATGTTCGACGACGGCGTGAAGGGCGAAGGCAAGGACGAAGAGGTTCGCGTGCAGGACATCGCCGAGATCCTCTGGGACGCGATCGAAGCCGAGGCCCAGGGCGCGCCTCCCGCGACTGCGACGTTCAACACCGGTATCTAGCGCGGCCACCGTGCCCGACGACGAAAACGTCGCGGAGTCGCTCGGCCTGCTTCCCTCGCGGCGTGCGGTCGCGCTGTACGCGAGCTCGATCGCGTGCGCGCTGTTCATGGTGCGGCTGCTCGGCGCGAGCTGGAGCACGCACTTCCCGGCCGTGTGGCCCGACGCGGTGTACCCGAAGCAGGGCTACCTGGCCGTGGCGGGCAAGGGCCCGTTCCGGCCGAGCTTCTACTTCGCGTTCCGGCCGATCGGATATCCGCTTCTCCTGTGGGCGCTCCACCGCAGCACGCTCGTCACGGTCGTCGCCCAGACCTCGCTCTATTGCGCGGCAGTCGTCGCGCTGTGCCTGACTGCGCTGCGGGTACTACGCTCGCGTGTCGTCGGAGCCGCGACCGTGCTCTTGCTCGTCGGGATCGCGATCCAGGCGAAGTACGCGATGTGGAACGTGCAGATCCTCAGCGAGTCGCTGTCGATCAGTCTCGGGTTCGCGTCGATCGCGGCATGGTGGCGGTTCGCGGCGGCGCCGACCCGGGCGCGAGCACGGTGGGGTTGGGCGTTCGTGATCGCGTGGCTCGTCGTGCGCGACGCACACGTCCTGCCCGCGACCGTGGTGATCGTGCCGGTTGCGCTGGCCGCGGCCGCGCTCGGCCGGCGGCTCGCCACCGGTGTCCGGCGCGCCTTGGCCGTCGGGGCGGTGCTCGTCGTGGTCGTGGCGGGCTACTCGTACGCCTCCGAGAGCGCGTCACACCGCGCGGAGTTGTCGTTCCACGACGTCGTCGGCGTCCGCGTGCTCCCCGATGCGCAGCTGTCGAAGTGGTTCGCCGGTCACGGCATGCCGCTCGACAACGCGCTGCGGACCCGAACGGGCAAGGGCGGGCTCGTCGACAATTTCTACGTCTCGAAGGACCCCGCGTTCGCGAAGTACCGTCACTGGGCCCGGGGCGCGGGCCCGCGCGCGCTCGTGCTCTCACTGGTCGTGCTGGCCCCGCACTACGCGAGCCTCGTGAACCGGGATCTTCCCGCGATCCTCCGCGGAGATGTGCGCGAGTACGACACCCAGGGCGTCTACGACCGCTTGCCTCGTGAGATCCCGTTCCAACTCGGGGGACCGACCACCCGCACCGGGCTCGAGATCTGGCTGATCATCGCGGGGGCGGGCATCGCTGCGTCTCTCACGTGGGCCCGGCGCCGGGGCCGCGGGCTGGGCCTCGTCGCCTTCGGCGCAACCGCGCTGCTCCTGACGCTCGTGGAGGGCTACACCACGTGGGGTGGCGATCCCATCGAGTTGGAACGCCACATGATCGGCGCGCTGAGCCGGCTCTCGGTCGTCCTCGTGATCCTCGTCGCGTCGGCGCTCGACACCGCGATCACCGCCGCGAGGTCGCGATCGCTCACGGCATCGGAAGCCGGTGTGGATGCGTCGTAGCCGGTATCCGAGCGCCCGCGACGCGTTGCGTTGGCTGACCGCGTTCGCGTTCACGGTCGTGGGAGCGGTTGCGTTGATCGGCAATCGGATCCAGGCCGCCGGGAACGACGCGGTGTTCACGCAGAGCCTCGTCAACCGGGCCGCGCGTCTCGGGGGGACCTACTACGACAACGGGATCACCCCCAAAGGGCCGCTCGAAGACGTCGCGCACGACATCGCCCTGCGGGTCGGCGGCTACGACGGTCACTTCTACGTGATCTCGATCATGGTGGCGATCAGCGCGGTGTTACTCGGCCTGGCCGCGGCGCGGACGGCACAGACGACGGGCGGCAATCGGTACGTGGCGCTCGCGGTCGGTGCCACCGTGTTCGTGCACTTCACGTTCTCGAACGCCGCGTACGCCGGCCTCCTCTACAGCCGGAACATTCTCGTCACGCTGCTCGCGGTCGCGTGGCTGCTGGCGATCGGCGATCGTGGCTGGATGTCGTCGGGGCGGGTGCAGCTGACGACGGCGATCGTCACCGGCGCGCTGCTCGGCCTGGCCGTGCAGACGATCCTGCCCTCGATCATCGACGCCACCGCCATCGGCCTCGCGGCGTCGTTCATGATTGCGAAGCGCGTCGAAGACCGGGCTCGGCGTCGGACCCTTCGCCGGGCGACCGCGGCCTCCGCGGTCGTGGCCTTCGCGAGCGCGCCGGCGTGGTACGCGGTGCGCGGAAGTTTCGGGCCCTTCTGGGCGAGCTGGTGGACGTACGCGAGCTACCAGTACCGCGGCATCGGATTGAGCTTCGGTCAGGAGCTCTCCCGCGGCGGCAACGACTTCTCCGGCTATTACCGGCACCGACCGCTGCTGGCGCTGGCGATCGGCGCGTTCGTCGTCCTCACCGTCTCCAGATGGTCGCGGCACGATCGCACGACGCGGATCGTTCACGCGTCATTGCTCGGGTGGTTCGCGGGCGGGTGGTTCCAGCTCGTGAGCGGCGAGCGGTACTCCCCGCACTATTTCTCCGTGATCGCCGCGCCGTCGGCGATGATCGCGGCCGCGCTCGCCGGCCACGCGTCGGCCGCGATCGCGAACCGCCGGTGGCTGGGCCGTACGACCGCGGCCTGGCCGGTGCTTGCCGTCGTGCTCTCGTTCGCGTTGTCGAGTGGTACCGAGAGCCGCTTGGTCGCGGCGAGCTCGGCGCTGAGCGGATTCACGAGCGTGCACCGCGCGGTGCAACTCGCACGCGCCGACCAGCCCGGGCCGAACCAGTCGGTGCAGGCCGTGCTCGACCTCGTGTCGCGCGACCGCGACCCACTGCTCGCGTACTCCGACGATCAGTACCTGTACCCCAGCTACCGGCGCATCCCGGCGACACGCTTCCAGCAGCGATACTTCCTGATCGGCTCGATCTACCTCGGCCAAACCGGTCCGCAGTACGTGCTCCACGACACCTGGAAGTGGTTCGACGAAGACCTTCGGCACGCGAACCCGGTCGCGTTCCTCAAGACCGTTCGCATCGACTCGAAGCCGTTCGCGAAATACGTTGCATCACACTTCGAGCGGGTGTTCGACGGAAACGCGGGCACGGTCGAGCTCCGCGACGACGTCGCGGAATCGGTCTTGCGCGGCGCGACGACTTCGGCGTGGACGCCTCCGTCACCACCTGCGGCCGGCTCGGGTTGGACGATCGACCGGAGCTCGGCCACCTACACCCGAGGCTCCATCCCGATGCGCGGCGACACGCTCCCACTCACGACACACGCGTGCGAGCGGATCAGTGGCGAGCTGAACGGCGGTGCCGACCGACCACCTTCGGTCGCGTTTCACGTGCTCGACCCGATCGGAAGCAGACCCGAGCGCGAGGTCGCGTTCGACGGCTCGTACGCGATCGTGGAGGACTCCTTCGGTGCTCCGCTCGACGCGATCCCCACGACGCCGGGCGCAACTGTTCCCATCCCGCCGGTGGGCCCGGTCTCGTTCTCGCTGGTGGTCGGTCGCCGCGCGGCCGCGCTGGTGGTCGGCAACCGCATCATCAGCGCGGTCGACATCGGCGAGCACGTCGAGGTCACGCTCGAACCGCAGCGATCGGGCACCGCGGTGACGAACCTACGGGTGGGTCGCGCGCCGATCGGCAGCGGCTGCTGACGGATTACCGACTTCCGGGGCGTTCGCGCGGGTCGGGCTCGAGGTACTCGACCTCGTCACGCACCGGCGGCATCTCGGCAACCGGGCTCCAGCGCGGGCGTTGCTTCTTCGCCGGCCGCGACCGCGGCGCGGGGCGCGGCGGTGCCGGCGCCGCTTCGCCCGGCATGGCCGCCGGTCTCGGTGACGGCGAGCCCGCGGCTCTCGACGGGGGCTCGGCCCACTGCACGGCCGCGTCGCCGGGCAGCGTCGACGCCGGCGCCGGCGCCGGCCCGGAGCGTTCCTTGCGCGGCGCCGCGCGCGGGGTCGTGACCGTTGCAGTTGCGACTGGGGCCGGAGCCGGGTTCGGGCGGGGCGTGGTGCCGTTGGGAGGTCGACCATTCGCTCGGGGCCGGTCGCCGGCCGTCGCCACGCCCGACTTCGGTACGCGATAGAGCGTCAAGTTGATGCGCCGGCCCGCACTCGCCTCCCCGACCACGTACGTACGGCAGACGAGATCACCGACGCGCTGGTGCATGCGGGTGGTCGACACCGTGATCAAGCCGACGAGGAAGCATCCGCTGTCGACGATGAGCAGCAACCAGCGAGCGAGCGTGCGCAAGAAGCTGGGGCCCTGGCCGTACTCGTCGACGACGCGCAGGCGGAGTAGGTGCTTGCCGACGCTCGCACCGGTGAACGCCTGCAGGACCACCAGATCGAGGAAGCCGGCGAGCATCGTCAGCGCCTCCACTCGCAGGCGCCCGTTCTGGCTCAGCACGTAGAGGTGGCCTCCCACCTGGAGGCACCAATAGCCGCCGGCCGTCGCGATGAAGCCCGGGCACGTGTTCGCGGGTGCGCCGTAGAAGCGGGTGTAGGCGGTGACGATCAGGGCCACGCCGATGGCCGTCACCAGGGCGACGTCGACGAGGTACGCCGCGATCCGGCGCCCGAGCACAGCTGTCGGGTCGCGCGGCAGAGCCGCGGCGGTCGCCATACTCATATTGTCGCTCAAAATGCCGCGAAGGGGCAGAATTTCAGCGTTCGCGGAAGTTCAGGTAGTAGCGGCTGGGGGTCGGCCCCCGCTGGCCCTGATACTTCGAGCCCGCGGCGCCGCTCCCGTACGGATGCTCGGCCGAGGTCGTCATCTGGAGAAAGGAGATCTGGCCGATCTTCATGCCCGGGTAGATCGCGATCGGCAGGTTCGCGACGTTGGAGAGCTCGAGCGTGAGGTGCCCGTCCCACCCCGCGTCGACGAACCCGGCCGTCGAGTGGATGAGGAGGCCCAAACGGCCCAAACTCGATTTCCCCTCGAGCCGCGCCACGATGTCGTCGGGAAGCGCGACGCGTTCGAGGGTGGAGCCGAGCACGAACTCGCCGGGGTGCAGGATGAAGCGGCTCTCGTTGCTGATCTCGACGAGCTCGGTGAGGTCTTCCTGCGCGAGCTTCGGGTCGATGAACGGAGTCGTGTCGTTGCGGAACACGCGGAAGTAGCGATCGACGCGCAGGTCGACCGACGACGGCTGCACCCCGCCCTCCATCAGCGGGTCGATGATGATGCGGCCCTCCGTGAGAGCCTTCTGGATCGAGACGTCGGAGAGGATCACGGCCTCGACACTACGCGGCGCGTGCGCCGCTCGCCGAGCCGCCGCGACCCGGCGCTTGGTACTGTTCCGCCCTGTTCGCGGGCGTAGTTCAGCGGCAGAACATCAGCTTCCCAAGCTGAGAACGCGGGTTCGATTCCCGTCGCCCGCTCTATATGAATGCGCAGGTCAGGACGTATCCGCGAGGGTCGCGTGCGACCGCGAGCTGCGTGCAGATCGGTTCCATCGCGCGTTCATCGCGCGGACGGTGCAACGCGCGCCGGCTTCGCGTCCTTCACGAGGTCGCCGAGCGCGGCTGCGAGCTCGGCGTCGCGGGCGCGCGTCGCGTGCTGGTAGCGCAGCGCGGCCTCGGGCGACGCGTGGCCCATCCGGTGCATGAGCTCTCTCGTCGATGCGCCCGCCGCCGCAGTGATCGTGTTCGCCGTGTGTCGGAGATCATGGAAGCGGAAGCCCGCAGGCAGCCCGACGGGTTGCCGGGTTGCCGCCCAGTGCTTCGCGAGGACATGGCGCCGCAAGGGTCCGCCCTTCTCGCCCGGAAACACCCGATCCCGCGGGTCGGCGCCGCTGAACCGCGCCAGATGCTCCTCGAGCTCCCGGAGCAGGAAGTCGGGCAGCACGAGCGTTCGGGCGCCCGCCTCGCTCTTCGGCGGCCCGAGCACGAGCTGGCCGTGGGCGAGCTGCTGCTCTTGCTGCTCGACCGTGATCGTGTGGTGCAACAGGTTCACGTGGCGCCGCTCCAGGCCGAGCAGCTCGCCGACGCGCAATCCGACGAAGCCCGCGAGCAACACGAGGACTCGGAAGCGATCGTCGATGCGTTCGGCGACGTCCCAAACCTGCTCGGCGGTCGCGACCGGGCGCTCGGCGGTCCGCTCGACACCCGCGCCTTTCACGACGCACGGATTGCGGAGTATGAGCTCGTCAGCGACGGCGGTCGTCAGGACCGAGCGCAGGAGCCGGTAGCACTTCGCCGCGGTGTTCGCACCGAGGCGAGAGCCTTTCGTGAGGCCGGCGTGCCACTCGCGCACCGTCTTCGGGGAAAGCTTCGCCAGCTCGATCGCACCGAGCTTCGGGTAAATGTGCGCTCGCAGCTCGTGCTCGTAGAGCTCGCGGGTGCGGGGACGCAGGTTCGTCTTGTGCGCGAGCCAGTCGTCGCCGTACTCCTTGACTGTCATGCGCCCGGCGCGCGGATCGACCCAGAGCCCGCGAAGCAGATCGGCCTCGACCGTGTTCGCGAAACGCTCGGCATCGCGGCGGGTGCGCAGCGTCTTGGTGCGCACGGTTCCCGCCGGCGTCCGATAGCGCACGTCGTACCTCACACCATCGCGCGACTTGCGCTTGGTCACACTCGCCACGGGTGTCCCTCCTCGGAGGATGCACCCGCCGCGCAGGGGTCGGCCTGAAGCGCGGTCATGGTGTCGGCCTCCTGTTCGCTCAGGCGGTCGGCTGGCCCGGGTCAAGTTGTCGCTTGGCCCGGGCCGCACTCGTTGTCGAGCGAACGGTAGCCCCGCCTCGGCGCTGACGCTCGACGAACTCCTCGACGGCTGCGACAGGCACCCGGGCACTGCGGCCGATGTGCACGACCTTGATCTCCCCGGCGTTGACGAGCTCGTACATCGTCGTCCGCCCGATCGACAGCACGCGCGCTGCGTCGACCATCGTCAACAGCAGCACCTCATGCCCGCGCCCGTTCGCCCGCTCTCGTTCTGCCCTGGATCCGTTCGCTGTAGTTCCCATGTCCGGTAATAGCGCGCTCGACCCCCTCGCGCGCGACAAAAAAACTCGAGAATTTTCCGCACACCGATGCATCGTCGATGCAGGACACGGCGCCGTTCGTCAACCGTCA